>JYMV01020194.1_pt1 | contig 304955 bp, 277 predicted proteins | sample 338911 | NCBI WGS metagenome assembly JYMV01 (sample SAMN03354496, study PRJNA234377) | hydrothermal vent metagenome | biome: Deep sea; feature: Hydrothermal plumes at the Eastern Lau Spreading Center, Western Pacific Ocean; material: Seawater | place: Tonga | collected 2009 | depth 2000 m m
CCCATCCCGAACTCAGCCGTGAAACAGACCAGCGCCGATGGTAGTGTGGCTTCTGCCCATGTGAGAGTAGGTCATCGTCAGGCTCCTAATACCAAAAACCCCCGCGGCTTCGCCGACGGGGGTTTTTTATTGCCTGCTCACTTCCTCGAGTTCAACCAGGCTACCTACGATTTCCTGCATAACGGCCAGTTGTCCGTTCAGGCTTTCAAGCAAGATCGACAGGTCTCTCAATTCCAGACCGAAGAAGAGAACGATACCTGCGAGGCCGGCGACACTGCCAATCGCCAGCCACTTCAGTCGGTTGCGCTGCCCGTCAAGACCTTCCTGATGCATGGCTTCCAATAGGGCAACACTTTTGCGCAGCTGCCTGAGTTCGTCGTGCGTTTCCTCATAGGCGATCTCCAGGGTGGCGAGCCGTCCTGTCAGTCGTCTTGTGTAGCTTTGTTCAATGAGTTCGCCAGTGGTATTGTCGATTGGCGACAGACTAGGCAAGGTGGAGGCATCTGTCAGGATAGCCTCGATAGTGGTAAGGAGTTGTTCCCGATCAACCTGTTTGCCAATCACACCAGCGGCACCACGGGCCTTGGCATCCTGACGATAACGTTCCGCGCTTTGCGATGTGTACATGAAAACCGGGATGTGCCGTAGCTCAGAGTCCGCCTTGATCACATCCAGGGCTTCCAAGCCATTCATTCCGGGCAAGAGGTGGTCCAGGAAAACCAGGTCGAAAGCCTCTTCACGTAACTGTGTGAGGCCTTCCTCAGCGCTGACGACGCCTTTTGTCGTCAGGTCGGCGCGTTCCAGCAGGCGGGCCAGGATGATGCGTGCCGTCGACGAATCATCGACAATTAAAGCGTGACCTCGAGCCATTGGTTCCCTTCCTGAAGTATTGGCTGTGTTCCATCATGGCAGCCAGATCTCGAATACGCCACCGCCCAGGCGGCCATCATTGTGCAGCTTGATATATCCATGGCGGTCACCATTGCTATGAAGCTGGGCAACCGATGATGCGAAGAACAACCCAAGGCTGGTACTTCCACTGTTGAAGTTCAGGGATTTGAAGCTGGGCGTTCCATTGTGCTGCATGTTTTCCGGGTATCCGTCGCCGTCATCTTCCACGCCAATAACCAGAAAATCATTATGCATCGCCGCTGTCAGCTTGATCATACTCTTGGTGTATCGGATGGCGTTGTTGATGGTGTTGTTGAGTACACCGGTCAGCAGGTCCTCATCGAAGAAGCCATTGATATCATCGGATTCGATCGCCAGCTTGATCCCCATGCCCTCAAGAAGCGGCGTATGGCGTGCCATTTGCTGTGCCAGGAAGTCCGGAACGAAGTGCTCCTCAACATGTGCGGACAGGTTGTTTTCGCCGAGCCTGTAGATGCCCAGCAACTGCACCAGATCGTTGTGCATGCGTTCGGCTTCATACTGCAGGGTGTTGAAGCGGGGAGAATCGCCGATGGTGTCTGTCTGCTCCTGGCGAAGCTCATCCAGGGAGTTCAGCAACATGCCCAGCGAATTCTTCATGTCATGGACGGCTGAGGCCAGCACCATTGAAAAGTCGATGCTCTGTGTACCTCGGGGGTGAGTCAACTCATCATGATCATTGGTGGTCATGACATCATTCCCTCCAGTTTCTTGCGCAAAGAGATCAGGCGTCGGTGCTGGCGATGTTGTTCTGGCAGATCAGCGAGTTTTTCCAGGCATTTTTCACAGCGCTTCAAAAGCTCTCGATCACCTGCTGTACCCTGATATTGCTTCATCAATACCTGTACCAGGTTCAAATTGAGAGAGGCGTGGGAGGGCACGATATCCAGTGCCCGGTTGAATGTGGTCACGGCCTCTTCCAGATTGCCTGCCTCGAACGCCCCGATGCCTTCACGATTCAGAGACCGGGCTTGAAGTTTTTGTCGGAAGCCCACCGGTTCATCGAGTAAGCTCTCGATTTTCTGCAATAGCGGAGGGTTATCGCTGCAACGAAGGGCAAGGGCATTGAGCAGGCCCTTGGCATCGGCCTCCCGGCCCAGACGGAACAGCGTCTTGGCGTAGTCAAGGCAGGCTTCGGGAGGCATTAGATCAGGGTCGAGTTCGTCCGCAACGCTGTCTAGAGCATTTTGGGCTTCATTCATTCGGTCCTGGCCGGCATGAACCCGGGACTGGACAATTCGGCTACGCAGCTTAATGTTTTCCTGTCCGGCAAACCGCTTTTCCATACGTCGGAGTATGGTCAGAGCTTCGTCCGCATGGGCTGTGCCCTCATTTGACGAGTCCCCTTCACTGAGGTCTGACAGTGACTGGCCCAATGCAAGATAGTGTTCGGAGTTGTCGTGTATCGAGTAGGTGCCAAGGCTGACGGTCTGCCGCCAGGCTTTGGACGCTGTCGGCATGTCTTGATTGGACGAGGCAAGTACGGCCAGGTGCTTGTGTCGCAACAGCGCGTTAGGGGAGTGCTCTGCCGCCTTCTCAAGAATCTGTTGGGCTTGGGTGGGCCGGCCCTGTTTTTCGAGCGCCTCGGCAAGAAGATCATACGCTTCCATGTAATCCGGATGCTGAGACACCAGTGCTTTCAAGGTTGCCGCCGCTTCATCGTAATTCTGGTTGGCAATCAGAATTTTGCCACGACCAAGCCGTGCCCAGGACAGATCGCGCTGGCTCAGTACATCGTCATGGATTTTCAGGGCATGGCTGAAGTCTCCAACCTGATAATAGAGGTCGGCCAGCGTTTTCATTAGCCAGGTCTTGTAGCGAGGTTGCGAGGGTAGCGTCTGCAGGCATAGAGAAATGGCCTCGGGGAAGTTTTCCCGATCGATCTCCCGGTTGATCGGAAGCAGGGCATTGCGTTGCGCGATAAGGCCGCCCAGTCGCTTTTCAAGCATGGCACGGTTGATGGGCTTGGTGAGGTAGCCGTCAGGTTGGTATTCCCGGGCGCCCATCACCATCTCCTTGGAGGTTTCGGCGGTCACCATCAGAAACAGCGAAGAGCGTTTCAGGAGTTTCTTGTGCCGGAGCTCCTCGAGTATATGCTGGCCGTTCTTGCCCTCACCCAGGTTGTAGTCGCAAAGCACCACGTCTACGTGGTTATAGGCACAATACTGGACGGCAGCGGATGCGTTGGCGACCGACTCGATCTTGTCGGCGCCGCAATTCCGCAAGATTTGCCGCATGGACAATCGAAAGTTCTCAAAGTCGTCGACGACCAGGTAACTGAGTTTCCCGAAGTTGGCGCCGATGGCATTGCTAGTGGGTTCGGTCATGACCGTTTCTGTTTCAGCAACTTGTTAACCAGTGCTCGCAATGCGGCTGGTTTCACCGGTTTATAAAGGATCTGGTAGCCCCTGTTGATCGCATCCTCCCTCACGTCCGGAGCCATATAGCCGGTAATGAGTATGCCAGGTATATCATTGCTGATCTCGTCCCTCAATGAGTCCATGGCGTCGAGCCCATTCCGGTTATCGTCCAATTGGTAGTCGGCCAATATGATGTCCGGTTTCGTGCCGTTCAGTTTGTCCCGAGCATCCTCCAGACTTTCGGCTGTTGTCACGTCACAGTGCCAGTTATCCAGCAAGGCACTCATGCCATGGAGGATAGCAGGGTCATTATCGATACAGACCACGTGAAGGCCTCCCAGGCTCGATACACGCCGCGACGCGGGTGCAGATTTGGTGGTGCTCTGGTCACTTTGCTCGGCCGGCGCAACTGGCACGGTGATGCTGAATACGCTGCCGAGTCCCTGAACTGACTGTACGTTCACCGGGTGATTCAGCATGCCGCAGATGCGGTCGACAATCGCGAGCCCCAGACCAAGGCCTTTTTTGTCCCGGCCCTGCTGAAAACGACGGAATTCCTCGAAGATGTGAGTAAGCTGGTCTTCCGGAATACCCGGCCCGGTATCCCATACCTCAATGCGGATATACCCTTTCAGACGCCGACAGCCCAGCAGGATTTTCCCACTTGGGGTGTAACGAATGGCGTTGGAAAGAAAATTCTGGATAACGCGCCGCAGCAGTTTTGAGTCCGATCGCACCCAGGCGCTGCTGGGGACAACATGAAGATCCAGGCCCTGGTCTTTTGCGATGGCAGAGAAATCGGTTGCCAGGTGCCGCATGATCTCGTTAACCGGAAACACACCGATATCCGGTTCCAGTGCACCGGCATCCAGCTTTGAGATGTCCAATAGGGTGCTGATGATTTCTTCGGCGGCGCCCAGCGAGCTGTCAATGTGGTCCACCAGTTCGGTCATTTCAGGATCCCTGGCTTTACCCGCCAGAGCCGAGGTGAACAGGCGCGCAGCATTCAGGGGTTGGAGAAGGTCATGACTTGCTGACGCCAGGAAGCGGGTTTTGCTCTGGTTGGCCTGTTCAGCCACGGATTTCGCCTTGAGCATCTGCTCATTGATCACCTGGAGTTCCTGGGTGCGTTCTTTGACGCGCTGCTCCAGGTAGATATTGGTTTCCTTCAGCGCTTGCTCGGTCCTTCGCATAGCGGTGATGTCCTGGAAGGTGGTTACGTAACCACCTCCGGGAATCGGGCTACCATCAATCCTCAGTACGGTGCCGTCCGGTCGTTGTCGCTCGTAGGACATCGGCCGACCCTCGCGCATGCTGGCGCAGCGATCAGCAATGACCTCGTCGATTCGTCTCGCTGGCAGGTTGGCACTGGTCAGGTTGTACCGCATCAGGTCTTCCACCGGACGGCCGACCCGGACGAAGCCCTTCGGGTAGCTGAATTGCTCCAGGTAGCGGTGGTTCCATACCACCAGCTGTTGTTGGTGGTTCACGACGGAAACACCCAGGCTGATGTTTTCAATTGCCGATTGCAGTAATTCCCGGCTGAAGGTCATGGCCTGCGAGGCTTCATCGACGATGCTCACGACGTCCTCGATCTGCATGTCCCGCCCGGTGAGCGTGGACTCCAGTACCACGCGTGCCGTGGACGCCCCGATAACCGATGCCAGTTGCCGCTCAATGAACTTCATCAGGTGTGACGAAGCTGGCCTATGAGGGTGCAGGCGAATGGCGTTGCGCCGCTCGTAGTTGCGGAAGATGGCTTCGGCTCGCTCTTCCCCCATGAAACGGTCGGAGATTGCCTGCAGATCAGAGGTCAAGATTTCACCCTGCCAGCTCTGTTGCTGCGGCGTCTCAGCTCTCGGTTGGGGATCGTGGAAGAACGAGGCGATCTGGATCTTTTCCCGCACCCGTTGGCGGGTCAGCATCGAGAGAACGATGTAGGTAACGGTGTTGATGCCCAGGCTCCAGATAATGCCGTGGCTGGTCTGATCAAGTTCAGAACCAAAAAGAGCCGTGGGCCTTGTCCAGTTAATGCCCCAAACCCCATGATCAATAAGGGTATCGCTTAACCAGCCAGTGGATGCCAGAGCGGGTAACAGCAGGGTATAGCACCACATCAGGAAGCCGAGACCGAGGCCCCAGACAGCGCCGGTATGGTTGCCCTTGCGCCAGAGAATACCACCGACAAGTGCGGGTCCGAACTGGGCCGCTGCGGCGAATGAGAGCAGCCCAAAGGCTGTCAGGCTGTAATCCGCGCCTGCCATGCGATAGAACCCGTAGGCAGTGAGCAACACCACGAAGATAGCAACCCGTCGAATGCTGAGTAGCAGGTAGCTGAGATCGGAACGTTTGTTCATGCCGGGGCGGAAGAACTTCAGTAGCGCCGGCATGATGATTTCATTGCTGACCATGGTTGCGATGGCGACCGAACAGACGATGACCATTGCTGCCGCAGCTGATCCACCGCCCAGGAATGCCAGGATAGCGAGCCATTGTTCTCCGGCCAGAATTGGCAGGTTCAGAATCAGAATGTCCGGATCGGACGCGCTGGCTTCCGGGGATAACAAGCCTGCTGCCGCAATAGGTAGAACAAAGGCGCTGGCAATAATCAGGTAAATCGGCATCGCCCAGCGGGCGGTTTCAAAATCCCGGTGGTCGGTGTTTTCCACCACCATGACATGGAACTGTCGGGGTAGGCAGATGATTGCCAGCATGGCCACCAGCGTTTGGGTAATAAAAGCCGGAGCCTCTACGCTGTCGGTGGTCAGTGTGCCGACGAGCCCGGCGCTGCGGACGTTGCCCCAGAGATCACCGAAGCCGCCATAAAGACCATAGATAACGAACAGGCCAACGGCCACGAAGGCCACGAGCTTTATCAACGACTCAAAGGCCACTGCCTGTATCATGCCCCGGTGGTGCTCGGTTGACTCGAGGTGTCGGGTACCGAACAGGACGGTAAATACTGCGAGCACCAGCGTGATATACCAGGCCGAATCGTTCCACGCAGCGGTACTGAGTTCATTGGGTTCCACGCCAGTGTCCGAGAGGACGCTAAAGCCCATGGAGATGGCTTTAAGCTGCAGGGCGATGTAAGGAACACTGCCGATCAGTGCGAAGATTGCCACCATGGCGGCGAGTGACTGGGATTTGCCATAACGGGATGCTATGAAGTCCGCAATCGAGGTGGTGTTGTTGCGCTTGCTGATGAAGATGATACGGCGCAACAGGGGAGCGCCAAAGACAAAAACGAGTAACGGGCCGAGATAGATTGGCAAAAAGCCGAGCCCCTCCTGAGTGGCTCGGCCTACGGCACCGTAAAACGTCCAGGAGGTGAAGTAGACCGCCAGTGACAGAGCATAGATATGGGTACGTGCCAGTCGGCGACGGTAGAGACCAGGATGCTTGTCGCCGGCCCAGGCAATAACAAAAAGAATCGAAATGTAGGTGATGGAAATTAAGACCAGCAACCAGGCACTAATCATAGTTCGCTCTTTTTATTCTACCCGGGGTTCTCGGGAGCGGTTTTGGGTATCGTCATTCGCCGCAAACGGTCATCAACAGTTTGTCATGCGGGTCCAGTTTTTTCATGTTATCAAGCCGTGGGGCGCCGTCTGAACCCAGTGGTACAAGTTCGCGGGTATTGCAGTTAAGAATATGAATCCGATGAGAAACAGCATCGACCATTTTCTGCTCAAAGCGATACAGGGTGAAGCGCAAAACGTCCGGGTTTGACGGGGTTTCGCTGATGCTTTTGGTATCGACTGTCGAGAAAGCATTGACGTAAGGGAAGAAAAACGTCCACGGGCGCCAGAGAATGCCGTTGCTCTCCGTGTCCACAATGACAGCCTCTTCGGGCATCAGGGACTGCTTTTGTTCAAACCAGGTGTATTCGGTGTAGATGAGGTACCCGAGCATACCAGCCCCGGCAAAGACTGGAATGATCCACTTCGGAGCGAGGTTTCGGGTAATCGCCCGAATTCCGAGCGCAATACCTGCGGCTCCCAGGCCGCAAACAACGGTAGCGACAAACGTCCAGAACATAAAACGGGTTTCCTTAAAAAAGAACGGGCTCCCTCACAGAGGAAGCCCGTTCGTCATCAACCTTCTAATTCATTCAGTGAATTAGGCTGATTCGTTGCTTAGTGGTCGTGAGCCTGACTCGCACCACGTGGGTAGCGGACGCTTTCAACCAGTTCCTGAATCTCAACGGGCGGTTCTTCAGTTGCGTTGGACACAATGAAGGCTACCGCAAAGTTGACGACAGCACCAACTGCACCGATAGACAGGGGCGAAATGCCCAGTACCCAGTTTTCTGGGGTGTCTGCCAGGTTGTTGGTACCCGGAATGAACAGCCAGCCCTTGTACACAAAGATGTACGCCAGGGTGAAGCCCAGACCGGTCAGCATACCGGCGATTGCACCGACATTGTTAACCCGCTTGGAGAAAATACCCATCATCAGTGCCGGGAACAGGGACGCTGCTGCGATGCCGAAGGCTAGTGCAACAACTTGTGCCGCGAAGCCCGGTGGGTTTGCGCCCAGATAGGTGGCAACACAGATTGCGACTGCCATCGATATTCGGGCTGCGAGCAGCTCGCCTTTCTCCGTGATGTTGGGATTTATCGAGCCTTTGATCAGGTCGTGACTGACCGCCGACGATATTGCCAGCAACAGACCGGCTGCCGTCGACAGGGCTGCCGCCAGACCACCAGCGGCGATAAGGCCGATAACCCATCCTGGCAGGTTGGCGATTTCCGGGTTGGCCAGTACCAGGATGTCCCGGTTAACGACCAGCTCGTTTCCTTCCCAGCCACGGGACTGAGCTGTGCTTTCAAACTCAGGTGAGTCGTTGTACAGCTGAATACGGCCGTCTTGGTTTTTGTCCTCGAACTGGATCAGCCCAGTGACTTCCCAGTCCTTGATCCAGTTTGGACGCTCATCATACTGGATCGGCTCTGCTTGGGTGCCTTCCGGGTAGATGGTGGTCATCAGGTTCAAGCGAGCCATGGAAGCAACAGCCGGCGCTGTGAGGTAGAGCAGGGCGATGAAAACAAGCGCCCAGCCTGCAGACCAGCGAGCATCCGCTACTTTTGGCACAGTGAAGAACCGGATAATGACGTGAGGCAGACCAGCGGTACCGATCATCAGGGACAGGGTAAACAGAACCATGTTCAGTTTGTTGTCTACATCAGCGGTGTACTCGTTGAAGCCGAGATCCGTGATGACCTGGTTCAGCTTGTCCAGGATCGGCATGCCAGAATCCACGTGAGTCGAGAACAGACCCAGCGGGGGCAGGGCGTTACCGGTCAACTGCAGGGAGATGAAGACCGCAGGGATGGTATAGGCGACGATCAGTACGCAGTATTGAGCCACCTGCGTATAGGTGATGCCCTTCATGCCGCCGAGTACGGCGTAGACAAATACCACCACAGCCGCAATGATCAGACCCATGGTTGATTCGACTTCAAGGAAGCGGGAGAAGGCTACGCCGGCACCCGCCATCTGGCCGATGACGTAGGTTACAGAAGCTACGATCAGACAGATAACTGCCACCAAGCGAGCATTTTTGCTGTAGAAGCGGTCACCAATGAACTCGGGAACCGTAAACTTACCAAACTTACGCAGGTAAGGCGCCAGAAGCATGGCCAGCAGAACGTAGCCGCCTGTCCAGCCCATCAGGAACGTCGAGTTTGCATAACCACCAGCGGCAATCAGGCCCGCCATGGAGATAAAGGATGCTGCGGACATCCAGTCAGCACCGATCGCCGCACCGTTGGTGATCGGGTGAACGCCGCCGCCGGCAACGTAGAAATCACTCGTACTACCGGCCTTCGCCCAGATGGCGATACCGATATAGAGGGCGAATGAGCCGCCCACAAATAATAGGTTAATGGCAAATTGACTCATTCGAACTTACTCCTCATGCACGTCGAATTTTTCATCGAGCTTGTTCATCCGCCAGGCGTAATGGAAGATCAACGCGATGAAAGTAAGAATCGAACCCTGTTGGGCGAACCAGAAGCCGAGGTCGGTTCCGCCAATGGGGATTCCGGCGAGCATGGGGCGAAGCAGTATCGCAAACCCATAAGACACGAGGGCCCAGACAATAAGGCTCCCGAATATAAGGCGTAGGTTCGCCTTCCAGTAGTTCACAGCATCGTAGTCATGACCTGACATAGGATCACTCCTGTATTGTTGTTGTGGAGGTTGGGTGGGTTTTCTGTGAAGTGTTGGTTGTAGAGAAATTATTATTCATATAGTTCTTCTCCGACGTGATGTCCTATTCGACTTTACCCGTCAAGCGATAGATAGATATTGGCAAAAGGTCTAATTCTCAGTTATTTGAGGGACAAAAGGTCTGCAAACGCGACACAGTTCCGGGGCTCTAGCCTTGTCGATGGATATTCTTCAGTTGTCGGTAGTACTTCAGTTTGCCATTGAAGTCACGCAGGCTGGTGACACCGCTTTTTTGTGCTTTATTGATAACAGCGAGGGTTAACTCAGCCGTCACCATGGCGTCGGCAGCGGCATGGTGTCGGGCGCTGACTTCCAGGTCGAAAAAATCGGCCCAGTTGTCCAGTCCTTTGCCCCCGGTTTTGGAGTTGGGGAAGTAGGCGGGAAGCATCTCGGCGACATCGAGCCAGGTGTGGGGCTGGGTGTAGCCCAGTGTTTGCTTGAGAGCCTTTTCAAGGAATTTCTGGTCAAAGGCGGAATGGTAGGCAAGGATAGGGTCGCCATTCATCCATTCCAGCAGATGGAGCAGTGCGTCTTCTGTCTCATGTCCCTGAGTCAGGGCTTCCGGCCCAATGCCGTGGATGAGTACCGTCTCGCTGATGTCCAGCTCCGGGCGACGCAGGATCAGATCAAACTGGTCACCCAGGTCAATGGCGTTGTGCCGGATGGCCACCGCGCCAATGGCGATGACATTGTCTTTTGCCGGGTTGAGGCCGGTCGTTTCCAGATCAAGTACGATCAGCCGGCAGTCTGACAGGCGCTGGTCTCCGGCGGTTTTTGGCGTTGGCAAGTGTTCTCGGTCGTGACCACCGGTGCTGCCGGCCCTGCGCCGTTCGATCCAGTCTTTGATCTGCTCCAGCATAACTGTTGACCCGGTTTTCAGAGTTGGTAGGTGATTTCCAGTTTCTGTTGCAGGCGTTGTGCCTGGCGGAAGGATTCGCGAAGAATCCGGCGGTCCAGCGGGTTAAGGTCATCCGGGTTTATATAATTGGACAGGGGCTCGCCCCGGTCCAGCATTTCCTGGTGTGCCCTCATCCGGATAGCCTGGATCAGGCTGTAGGCCTCCTGCCATGCGTTGGCGTCTTTGGTGTCAAAGACACCTTTTATGGCGAGCTGTTGCATGCGCTCCAATGTGTTGGCCGAGCCGACGCTATTGGCGAGGGCAAATACCCGAACGGCTTCCACGAAAGGAGCAAGCCCCTGGCGCTTCAGATCAAGTGTGTTTTTCTTGCCATCCGGGGCATAACGGAAGTTGCGGAACATGGTCAGGGGAGGTTTGCGGGTAATGGCGTTGCCCGCCAGCATCTTCTGGAACAGGTCGTTCTTGCGTATGCGCGTAAGCACTTTATCCAGCAATCGTTCCAGTGGTTCCATTGGCCCGAATACCGCCCGCATGTCGAGAAAAATGGACGAATACACCAGATTCTGCGGGGTTGAGGCGTCAATGAAACGGGCAAACCAGTCATCCCACTCCCTGCCGCTAAGGCACAGTTTGGGATTGCTGGCCATGATATTACCCTTGCACAGGGTAAAGCCGCATTCCGCCAGCTCCTTGTTGACGGTTTCCGCGAAGGGCAGCAGTTTTTCCCTGACCTGTGCCTCGGTCATCCCCTCCGGTGTCTGGAACAGGATGCCGTTGTCCTGATCCGTTAACAGGGTTTGTTCCTGCCGACCTTCGCTTCCGAATGTCAGCCAGGTGAAAGGGATGCCGGGGTCGTTCTTCTTGATGTTCAGTTCCAGGACCCGTCTTACAGTGACATCGTTCAAGGTGGTAATGATTTTTACCACCTGACCGGAATCTGCCCCGTGAGCGAGCATCGCGTCCACCAGTCGGGACACATCCTTTCGGAGGCTGACCAGGGTGCGGAGATGGCTGGCAGTGCCAATGGTTCTGGCAAGGTTGACCAGATCGACCCGCTGAAGCGAGAACAGATCACGCTCGGATACCATGCCAATCAGTCGGTGCTCGTCATCCACCACGCAGATGTGAGCAAAGTGATGCTCTGCCATCAGCATGGCGGCTTCAAAAGCGTCTGCGTTGGCTGTGAGGCAGCAGGGGTTCCGGGTCATGACCTGGCCGATAGGCGTGTCCAGAGGGCCCTTCTCCTCTGCCACCATGGTTCGCAGGTCCCTGAGGGTGAATATACCCGTGGGATGCCGTTCGTCATCGGTGATCACGATGCTCCCGACACTGTTTTCGTGCATGCGCGCAACCGCTTTTCGGACCGGGAGGTCCGGCGAGCAGACGATGGGATTGCGAATAGCGTAGCGTTCCAGCGGGGTGTCCAGCGAGTTACTGGAACCAATGGAAGCCATGGCGCCGGTCTGTATGCGCTGATTCACCTGATCAAGCAGGCTGCTGACGCCGCGAAGGCAGAAATCACGAAAGGGATCACTCTGCGAGAACAGCATGACAAAGGTGTCGTGTTCAATGCTCAGACAGAAGGTGTCTCCGGAGGCGCGATGCAGTGTGCGGGTGGGGCGTTCTCCAATCAGCGCGGCCAATGGAAAACATTCGCCCTGGCTGATCTCAAAGGTGGTTTCGGTTTCTCCGTCCCGGTCTCGCTCCCGTTCGCCGCGAATACGGCCCTGTTTGACCACGTAGAACCGTTGTACCGGGCCATCGTCCGGTGACAGCACCACATCGCCATCGGCGTAGAATCTCAGCGAGGCATGCTCGGCATAATGGGCCAGATGTGCATCGTCCATGTTTGAAAAAGGCGAATGCTCCCGCAGAAATGCCATGATGGCACGGGTATTCTGGGGGCGTGCACTGTCTTGCGATGCGGCAGTCATAATCGCGGTCCGTTGTCGTGCTTATGAGCCTGAAGTGTAGACCAACGGTCTATCTACCGGCCCTACGATGGTTGTCTGAGCGCGGGCCAGCCCCGGCCCGGCAGTGGGTAGGGCGAGGGGCCTCCTTTATGATGGGTGAGCCGGGTGGTAAAGTCCATGCAACTTCGACCGTAAATGATATCGCCATGACAACCAAAGATGAGCGCCTGAGCTTCCTGGAGGAAATGAAGGATGTCCGCCGTATCCGGAAGCCGAACAAAGCCGATGTTAAAGCCCCAAAGGATCTGACCCCAGGGCACCTTGAGCGTCAGCGGTCCGCCATAGATCAGCCGCACAGAGACTGCAATCCACTGACGGCGGATATGGTTGAGCCTCTGACAGCGCACGATGTTCTCTGTTGGCAACGGCCCGGAGTTCAGCATGGCGTATTCCGTAAGCTCCGTCTTGGGCAATACCCGATCGAAGCGCGCCTGGACCTGCACCGGATGACCGTTGAAGAAGCGCGTCGGGATGTATTCGGCTTCATTAATGATTGCGTGCGCTATGGACTTCGATCCGTCATTATTCTCCACGGCAAGGGAGAGCGTAACCCCGACGGTATCGCCCAGCTCAAGAGCCATCTGGCCAAATGGCTGCCAGAGTTGGAAGATGTGCTGGCGTTTCATTCGGCCCAGAAGCGCCATGGCGGCACCGGCGCCGTCTATGTCATGGTCCGCAAGGGCGACCGCGACAAACAGCGTAACCGTGAGATTCACGGATCCTGACTATTCACCAACGCCGATAAGATCGGTTTGGAGGTAAGTGTGAAGCAACTGATGTTGGTACTTTTTGTAGTAGCGGCACTGGCCGGATGTAAAGACCGGGTTATGTGGAATGACAACGGCAAGGTGGAAGAGGCAACAACCGACCGCGAGGTCTGGGACTCCCAGGGTAAAATGGAAACCGGCGAACGGAAGATCTGGACGGATAAGGACGGCAACGACGTCATCAAATAAGAACGCTCAGCGTTCATAATAATAAAACTCAGCCGGGGCCAGTGCTCTGGGCAGCAGGGGAGAGAACAACCATGGCCGTGAGCCTTACCGTTAATGGCCGGGAGCGGATGCTCGACATAGACAGCGATACTCCGCTGTTGTGGGTGATCCGCGATGAACTCGGACTGAAAGGTACCAAATTTGGATGCGGCATGGGGCTCTGCGGCGCCTGTACCGTGCACCTGAACGGGCATCCGGTGCGTTCCTGTTCCACCCCGGTAGAATTGGCCGACGGTGGGGATGTGACGACCATCGAAGGTCTGTCGCAAGATGGAAACCTGCATCCTTTGCATAAGGCATGGGTCGAACATGGCGTGCCCCAATGCGGTTACTGCCAGTCTGGCCAGATCATGAGCGCCGCCCACCTTTTGCAGCACAACGACGCTCCCTCTCACGATGATATCGTCGCGGCCTTGAGCGGAAACCTTTGCCGTTGCGGTACCTATTCCCGCATCATCGCGGCGGTTGAGTCTGTGGTTGTTGACGACGCTGCCCGACCTGATCGGGGGGAAGCGTAATATGTCCATGAATCGACGCGATTTCCTGAAGGTAACCGCCGGCTCCTCCGGCGGGCTGGTCTTGTCCCTGTCGCTTCCGGGCTGCGCTGGCATCCAGAGCGGTTATGATGAACAGGATGGTAGCTGGAAACCGGATGCCTGGCTGGAGCTGACGACCGATGATCAGGTCTACTTCACCTTGGCGCGTGTTGAGATGGGGCAGGGAACTTACACTGGCCTGACCACCCTCATTGCGGAAGAGCTCGGGGTGGCGCCAGCCTCCATCAAACCGCGATTTGCCCCTGCGGCCCCGGAATACCGTAATCCCCTCTACAACCTGCAATTGACCGGCGGCAGCACCAGTCTGGCGACCAGTTGGCAGCCGTTACGGGTGGCGGGAGCCTCTGCCCGTATGATGCTGGTTGCTGCCGCAGCCAATGTCTGGGAAGTCAGCCCCGCTGAGTGCCGGGCGGTCGAAGGCAGGGTCATCCATCCGAACGGGCGCGACAGCCTGGCTTACGGTCGGCTGGTAGAACTGGCGGCGAAGCAGCCGGTGCCGGAGGCTCCGTCACTCAAACCCCGTGAGGAGTGGAAGTACATAGGCAAGCAACGGGGACGCCTGGATGCCGAAGCCAAGTCCACTGGCGCGCCAATCTACGGCATTGATGTCGAGCTGGAAGGCATGGTTTACGCGGTGGTGTCCCGCCCTGCGCGCTATGGCGCCCGGGTAAAATCATACGATGATACCGCCGCTCGCCGGTTGCCGGGCGTTCTGGATGTGTTCGAGATCGAGCGTGGCGTGGCAGTTGTGGCAGATAAATACTGGCGGGCCCGTAAGGCCCAGGACGCCCTGACGATCGAATGGGACAACGACGGCGCGTTGGATGTGTCCTCCGAACAGGTGTTTTCCTCGTACCACAGAGCCGCCGATGAAGACCCGGGGGAAAGCGAGCGCAGCGAAGGTGATTATGACGACGCACAACAAGGTGCGGAGCGCGTGGTGGAGGCCAGTTATGAGCAGCCTTACCTTGCCCATGCGACGTTGGAACCGATGAATGCCACGGCGTGGTATCGGGACGGCGCCATTGAAGTCTGGGCACCGACCCAGGCACCCGATCTTGGTCGGATCGCGGCTGCGAGGGTGACGGATCTCTCGCCCGATGAGGTGACCATCCATACCACCTTCCTAGGCGGTGGCTTTGGGCGCCGGCTGACCAATGATTACATCGAGGAAGCGGCGTCTGTCGCCTACCGGGTACGCAAACCGGTCAAGCTGATCTGGTCGCGGGAAGAAGATACCCGTCACGATGTTTATCGTCCGGCCATGCTGCACCGGATGCGGGCCAGTGTCAGCGGCGATAATGTCACTGGCTGGCACCATCAGATTGTTGGCCCGCAGATACTGGACTGGTACGTACGCAATGCGGCACCAGCCCAGTACCCCTGGGCTCCGAAATTCCTGTACGGCACTCTGGGGCGCGTTGGGCTGCTCGCCGAGGGTGTCGCGACTCCGAAGGATCATTCCGCCATCGAAGGTGCCATAGAATATCCGTATCGGGTGCCGAATATCGACATACGCCATACCCACACAGATCCGGGGGTGCCGGTGTCCTGGTGGCGGTCCGTGGGTTTCTCTCACAACGGCTTTGCTGTTGAAACCTTTATGGATGAGCTGGCTCATGAGCAAGGCCAGGACCCGTACCGGTTCCGGCGCTCATTGATTGATCACGAACCTAGACACCTGGGCGTGCTGGACAGGGTTGCCCAACTTGCCCAATGGGACAGCGCCGCACCCGAAGGGCGGGCCCGTGGCGTTGCCCTGTTCCGCAGTTTTGGCACCTACGTGGCCCAGGTGGTTGAGGCCAGCGTTGAGTTCGGGGAAATCCGGGTGCACAGGGTGTACTGTGCTGTGGATTGCGGCCAGGTGGTCAATCCGGACATTGTTCGCGACCAGATCGAGGGCGGTATTATCTTTGGCCTCACGGCAGCGCTCTACGGCAACATTACCCTGGAAGGCGGACAGGTCCAGCAAAGCAATTTCCACGATTACCCGCTCATGCGTCATGATCAGCGGCCCGAGGTGGTGGTGGATATCATCGATAGCGATGAATCGCCCACCGGTGTGGGGGAGCCCGGTGTACCTCCGGTGATACCCGCTTTGGGTAACGCGTTATTTGCCCTGAGCGGGAAGCGCCAGCGCAGCCTTCCGCTGAAAGCCACGGTATGATCCATGGCTTTCCAGGCCGACCGGTGAGCGTTCGTCGGCCTTTGCGGGCGGCACGCTCATCCTTATAATGGTAATTATCAAGCGCTGATCCGGCGTGTCTGTTCCGAGGTGATTTTTGTTTGACGTAACCCGCTACGCCATTGCCGCGCAGTCCATCATTGATGCCGGCCGGTTTCTCTACGGCCAGGGCTGGTCGCCGGCTACCAGCAGCAACTATTCGGCGCGGATCGATGATGAGCATATCGCCGTCACTGTGTCCGGCCGACACAAAGGCCAGCTGGTGGCAGGTGATGTCATGGTGGTGGACCTTGCTGGCACCCCCGTCCAGAGCAATGCCCGATCGTCGGCGGAAACACGTTTGCATACGGTGCTTTACCAGACCTTTCCGGACGTTGGTGCGGTGTTGCATACCCACTCTGTCAAGGCAACGGTGTTGAGCCGGCTGCTGCCCGCCGGAGAACCGCTGAAGTTACAGGGGTACGAGTTACAGAAAGCGTTTTCCGGGGTTGATACCCACGAGTCGCAACTGGCCGTGCCGGTGTTCGACAATACTCAGGATATTCCGGCGCTGGCGGACCAAACCAGAGATTGGTTTCGTCAGCATCCTGAACAACCGGGTTACCTGATTCGTGGGCACGGCCTTTATACCTGGGGCAGGACCATGTCAGACTGCCTGCGCCACGTCGAAGCCTTTGAATTCCTTTTCGAATGTGAGCTTGAAACCATGAGGGTCCGCCGATGACAACCTTGAGTATTTTTGACCAGAGTGTGCCCGAATCCCCCCGCATCGTGACCGAAGACGCGGGCAAAATCGCTAACCTGCTGGCAGAGCACGGCGTTCGTTTTGAGCAATGGGCTACCCGGGATCTGCCTGCAGACGCGTCATCTGATGACATTCTTGAGGCCTATTCCGGTGAGATCCAGGCGCTGAAGGAGGAATGTGGCTTCCAGGCAGCGGATGTCATCAGCCTGAACCCGGACAACCCCCAGAAAGAGGCCTTCCGCCAGAAATTTCTGGATGAGCATGTGCACAGCGAAGACGAGGTGCGTTTCTTTGTTCGCGGGCAGGGCCTGTTTTACCTGCATTTTGGTGACCAGGTGTACGCTGTTCTGTGCCAGAAAAATGACCTTATCAGCGTGCCGGATGGCACACGCCACTGGTTTGATATGGGGCCGGAGCCTGCGTTTACCTGCATCCGTCTGTTTACCAACCCGGAAGGCTGGGTGGCAGACTTCACGGGTGAAGACATCGCCAGCCGGCTGCCGCGCTATGAGCGCCTGGCGGGAGTGGCTGGATGATCCGCGTGATCCTGACGGATATCGAGGGAACCACCAGTTCGATCTCCTTTGTGCATGAGGTTTTGTTTCCCTACTCGGCGAAGCATATGGCTGAGTTTGTACGGGAAGGTGCGGCGGACAGCACGGAAATCCGTGAGCAGTTGGATGCCGTTGCCCACACATCAGGTGTCGCCAGGGAGGATATCGACGAGCTTGTTGAGGTGCTGGATACCTGGATTCGGGAAGATCGCAAGGAAACACCGTTGAAGGCCTTGCAGGGAATGCTCTGGGAGCAGGGTTACCAGCAGGGTGCTTTCCGGGGGCACATCTACGACGATGCCGCCGAGTATCTGCAGCGCTGGCATGATCGAGGTTTGCGGCTGTTCGTATATTCTTCCGGTTCTGTGAAGGCGCAGAAGCTGATTTTCGGTTTCAGCGAAGCCGGGGATTTAACGCCATTCTTTTCCGGTTACTTTGATACCCGTATCGGCGGTAAGAAGGAATCAACTTCCTACAGCAACATCATCGACGAATTGGGTGTCGAACCCAGAACGGTGCTGTTCCTCTCCGATGTTGAGGCCGAACTGAAGGCCGCTGAGGACGCTGGCATGCGCACGGTCTGGCTTGTGCGTGAGGGAGATCTGCCGGACACGAAGCGGGCGGTGGCTACGGACTTTGCAGGGGTCGACAGGTTTCTGCAGCAGGGTTGACCCTCCATGGTGCCTGACGTTCGATGCCTGATAATGCCTTTGGTGTGCCTATACCTTGCCGGCTGCGCGCCGGATTCCGGTGTTCCAGATATGATGGATGGGTACGTTGTGAGCGTAGCCGATGCTCTGGAACTGCGCCCCGAACTCTCCGATATAGCCCCTGTTCCCCAGATCCCGCGCCGACGGGAGCGCGTTCTCGACATGCCGGATCTGGACATGGGAATGCTCGATTTCCTGTCTCTTTACGGGTGTGAGTTGCAATACGTGGTCGGCGAAAGGAATTCGATCATGGGGCGGGTAATGCAACCGTTGAATCGATTGCGTTATGAAACACGGTTTATCCGTGCCGCTGAGACCTGTATTTCGGAGACCGATGGCGAGGATATACAGGAAGAACTGGAAGAGGCCATCGCCCATAAAACCGAGTCGCTCCCCATTGCGATATGGAACGCCACCTGGGGGGTGGAAGAGATTGAGCGTCTGTTTACCCTGTCGCAGGGATATTATCCCGGGAGCGGCGATGACAAGGTTCTGGCGGAGTTGTCTTCGGGCGTAAAGCGAGTCAACCAGACGGTCAGAGGTCTGCTGGACGGCAACACAGATGAGCCGTTGGATTATGTGGGTGGTGTGCATCAACTCTGGCAGGCAGAACATCGTGCGGGTCAGCTATTAAACAGCGCTCGGCTGATCACAGCGCGGCTTGAGGATGCAACGGCTCTGTTGATCAGGAGAGTGGAAGGGGCGCCACTTTGCTCGGGGTCGGAGCCTGAAGCGCCGCCCGACGAGCTCGTGGATATCTATACCGACGGTTACGGCGCTGATATTGAGGACTATCTCGGCCGCATTGAGCAGGCGAGGGAGGCGCTGATCAAACCGCTGGATACGCTCGCCGCCCAGCAGTCAGAGACCATGCCGTCTGCGTTCCGCGATTGGTATCGGCTCTATCTGGAAACGGGCAATACCGACAGTGTCTGGGGACAACTGGCCCGCGCCATTACGGCCCATAAAGAGCGTTGGCAGCAGTTGCTCACCCAGTGCGGAGCGTTTCCCCAGTAGCGCTCAACCATGTCTGGCATGATGACCGGGAGCGCATCAACGCTGGCTTTCGGGGGTTACCCGCAGGATTTCCTCGACCGTGGTGGAGCCGGCGGCCACTTTCTGCGCGCCGCTAAGCCGCAGGGATTTCATGCCATCCTTGTACGCATCCACTCTCAGTTGGTCCAGTTCGCACTGCTCGGTAATCTGCCGGATCAGGTTGCCGGACAGTTGCATGATTTCATACACGCCGGCCCGACCATAGTAACCGGTGTTTCGGCACTCCAGGCAGCCAACCGGGTGGTAGACCTGCTTGGGCATGGTGGCTTTCCAGGGTCGGGTCAGGCTTTGCCAGGCCTGCGCGTCCACCGGCCCTGGCGCCTTGCAGTGGGGGCACAGGGTTCTGGTTAGCCGTTGTGCCATTACGCCCAGCACCGTGGCACGAATCAGGTAGGGGGGGATGCCCAGTTCCATCAAGCGGGTGATGGCGCTGGGGGCATCGTTGGTGTGCAGGGTGGACAGCACAAGGTGCCCGGTCAGAGCGGCCTGAACCGCCATTTCTGCAGTTTCCAGGTCACGGATCTCACCAATCATGATGATGTCCGGATCCTGTCGCAGCAGCGCCCGCACGCCCGAGGCAAACGTCAGTTCGATGTTGGTCTGAACCTGCATCTGGTTGAAGGCCGGCTCCACCATCTCAATCGGGTCCTCGATGGTGCAGATGTTCACCTCGGGAGTGGCCAGTTGCTTGAGGGTTGAGTACAGGGTGGTGGTCTTGCCAGAGCCGGTAGGGCCGGTGACCAGAACAATGCCGTGGGGGTGATCGGTAATAGCCTGCCAGCGTTCCCGGTCTTCCTTGGAAAACCCCAGTTGTTCGTAGGACTTCAACAGCACTTCCGGATCAAATATTCGCAACACCATTTTCTCGCCAAACGCGGTTGGCATGGTGGCCAGCCGCAATTCCACCTCGCTGTTGTCCGGCTTTCGGGTTTTTATGCGGCCGTCCTGGGGGCGGCGCTTTTCCGCCACGTTCAGCCTGCCGAGAATCTTCAGGCGGCTGGTCACGGCCACGCCGACCTGGTCCGGGAATTCGTAGACGTTGTGCAGCACCCCATCGATGCGAAAGCGCACCTGGGTGACATTGCGCCGTGGTTCTATGTGGATATCCGATGCGCGTTGGTCGAAGGCGTACTGCAGCAGCCAGTCAACAATCTTGACCACGTGCTGGTCGTTGGCATCCGGGTGTTCGCTGGCCCCAAGGTCCAGCAGTTGCTCGAAATTCTGGGTACCGGCGGGGTTGGCTGCGTTGTTGCCGCCTGCCTTGCTGACGGAGCTCGCCAGTTGATAGAACTCAACGGTGTAACGGCGGATATCCTCGGGGTTGGCGACCACGCGGCGGATGTCTTTTCTCACCGCCTGGCGCAGGTTGCCTTCCCAGTCATTCTTGAAGGGTTCGGTGCTGGCGATGAGAACTTCATCCTCACCTATTTCAACCGCGAGAATGCCGTGTCGCTGGGCAAAGGCATAGGACATCACCCGGGCAATCGCGGGTGTATCTATCTTCAGGGGGTCGATGTGGTAGTAGGGCTGTTCCGCCCACTCCGCGAGCCACTGGGTCAGTCTGTCCAGATCCAGGGTGCGGCCGGTTTTCTGGCTCTCCAACCCGGCCTTGGCGACCAGTTCCAGTGGGTGGCGCTGGCTAGCGGGCCCGCTGCCCCCTGTCTGGATACCAATGTTGGCCGAGAGAACCCGTTCGGCATCCTCCTGGGTAATCTCACCACCGGTGACCAGCGCCGTGCAGATATCCCTCAGGGTCAAGGTACTTCTATGTGGCGCGGGTGGATGAGTGCTGTCGGCCATGATGCGTTCCCTGTCAGGTTTCGGTAACGGGCTGCGGACGGTTCACCTTAAGGTGGACCATGGCCACAGTAAACAGCAGGAAGGTCAGCACCGCGATGATCAGAGGGGTGATAGCGCCTTCGCTGAGCCAGGACGATACGACGTACTGGGTAAAATAGAAAATCACCACGAAACTGAGCCAGATGTAACCGCGGTTGTGGCCCCGGAACACTGGTACGGCAAACGCCAGCAGCGGGACCAGCTTTACGCTGAGCATCAGCGTGACGGATACGCCCTCGACCTGCGCGGGGTAAAAGGTGCTGACAAGCAGGGCCGCCAGGGTGGCCAGATAAAGCAGAATGGTCAGCCGGGCGGTTATTCGGGCTTTGGGGTTGTGAAGCATTCGGTGATCCGTTGTGGTTGAGTGGCGCCGGGGTTAGCGCAATTTCATGGCAAGCCGCGCAAGGCGCTCGCCAAACGTCTGGCATATGGCTTTTTCATGGTCGTTCACGGACTGTGGCTCTCCGGTGCCAGCCCAGTGGGAAGGGCCGTAGGGCGTACCCCCGGCGGAGGTCTCGTTGAGCGCGCTTTCCGAATAGGGCACACCGCACAGCACCATTCCATGATGCAGCAGTGGCACCATCATCGTCAGCAGGGTGCTCTCCTGACCGCCATGCAGGCTGCCAGTGGACGTAAACGCGCCGGCGGGCTTTCCGCTGAGGGTTCCGTTCAGCCACAGGTCGCCGGTGCTGTCGAGGAAATACTTCAGCGGTGCTGCCATGTTGCCGAACCGGGTCGGGCTGCCGATGGCCAGGCCCGCACAGTTCGCAAGATCATCCTTGCTGGCATAGGGCGCGCCGTCGTCCGGTACCGCAGGCAGGGACGCCTCGGTGTCCGGCGACACGCTGGGCACGGTGCGAATTCTGGCATCCATACCCTGCACCCGGGATACGCCCCGGGCAATCTGGGCGGCCAATTCGGCCGTTTGCCCAGTGCGGCTGTAATACAGCACCAGGATATAGGGCGAGGTGGTCGCCATTGGAGATCTCCGGTTAGAGAATATTCAGGACATTTTCAGGCGGTCGGCCCAGGGCTACCTTGTTACCCCTGATTACGATGGGCCGCTCGATCAGCTTCGGAGTGTCGACCATCGCTTTGATCAGCGTCTCACGGCCAAGCTCGGGGTCGTCCAGGCCCTGTTCCTTGTATTCCTTTTCCCCGGTTCTCATCAGCTCTCTGGGAGTGATGTCCAGGGCTGCAAGGATCTGTTCCAGGATTTGCTCTGTCGGTGGCGTTTCCAGGTAACGTATAATGTCCGGTTCAACACCTTGTTCGCGAAGGAGTTCAAGGGTTTGCCGGGATTTTGAACAGCGCGGATTGTGGAAAATTCGGGTTGGTTCTGTCATGGTTCTCCCTCTTCCCAGGTCAGGTTAACCGCAAGTTTGTCTGAGCGCCGTAGTCTAACAGGAGGCCACCCTTTGCAATACCCTGCGCGATATCCTGCAAAGTACTCTGCACTGGTGTGTTATTCCACCAGGTTGTGCAGGATCGGTATACTATTGGCCTTGTTGCCGCTGGCAGGCTGCCAGAACCACGAGTTTGAAAAGTCGGACGGAACCGTACTGCAGTGGGAGAGCCTGAGGGGCCACTGGGTGCTGGTCAATTATTGGGCCGAGTGGTGCAAACCCTGCCTGGAGGAAATTCCGGAGCTGAACAGTATCGACACCGCCAGTGCCGTGGTGGTCCTCGGTGTGAATTTTGATGATGTTCGTGGCCAGGAACTGATCGACCTGGGGCGAAGAATGGGTATTGAGTACAGCATGCTGGCAGAGGATCCAGGGCCGCAATTTGGCTGGGAAACACCCGTGGCCCTGCCCGCAACGTTTATTGTGGATCCGGATGGAGACCTCGTCGAGGCCCGCTTCGGCCCGCAAACTGAAGAAGACATCAAAGAATTGATCGGTCGCTGACCTGGCCCCGAACCGCCATTAACCTGCAGGAAATTTCCGACGCTATGTCACAGACCTTTGTCCACCTCCGCGTGCATTCCGAATATTCCATGGTCGATGGCCTGGTGCGCGTGAAACCCCTGATCGGTCGTGTTGCAGAACTGGGCATGCCCGCTGTCGGGCTTACGGAGCAGTCCAATATGTGCTCCCTGGTGCGCTTCTACAAGGCGGCCATGGGTGCTGGGGTGAAGCCCATTATCGGCGCAGACCTGTGGGTCGAAAACCCGGACGAGCCCGACAACCCGTTTCGCATCACTCTGCTGGCCCGTAACAACGATGGCTACCTGAATCTGACCGAAGTGGTCTCGCTGGGGTACACAGAGGGGCAGCGTTTCGGTAAGCCAATTATCCAGCGAAAGTGGCTGGAAAGCCGCGCCGAAGGGCTGATTGCCCTGTCTGGAGCGCGACTGGGGGATGTGGGTAAAGCGCTGATGTCGGGCAAGCTGGACCTTGCCAGACAGCGTGCCGAATACTGGATGAACCTTTACCCGGGGTCGTTTTACCTGGAGTTGCAACGCACCGGGCGCCCCGGGGATGAAGATTGCCTGCACCTGAATGTTGAGTTGGCGGAGGCATTGGGCTGCCCGGTGGTGGCGACAAACGATGTCCACTTCCTCCATGCCGAGGATTTCGAAGCCCATGAGGCAAGGGTCTGCATTGGCGAGAGCCGGACCCTGGACGACCCCAGGCGGGAGCGTCGTTTCAGCGACCAGCAGTACCTGCGCAGCGCCGATGAAATGATTGAGCTGTTCTCTGATATCCCCGAGGCGGTCGAGAACACGGTGGAAATTGCCCGGCGCTGCTCAGTCCCGGTGCGTATGGGAGAGTATTTTCTGCCCAACTATCCCATCCCCGATGGCATGACCATGGATGACTACTTCCGCAAGGTATCGGAGGAGGGCCTGGAAGAGCGGCTGGCGAAAACCCTCAGCAAGGACGACCCCGAATACGATGCCAAGCGCGAGGCCTACTATAAGCGCCTGAACTTCGAGCTGGATATCATTATCCAGATGGGGTTCCCGGGGTACTTCCTGATCGTTATGGACTTCATTAAGTGGGCCAAGAATAACGGCGTGCCGGTAGGCCCTGGCCGGGGTTCCGGTGCTGGCTCCCTGGTGGCCTACGCTCAGTTGATTACCGATCTTGATCCTCTGGAATACGACCTGCTGTTCGAGCGCTTCCTGAACCCCGAACGGGTTTCGATGCCCGACTTCGACGTCGACTTCTGCATGGAAGGCCGTGATCGTGTTATCGCCTACGTGGCGGAAAAATACGGCCGCGAGGCGGTATCCCAGATCATTACCTTCGGCACCATGGCTGCCAAGGCGGTTGTGCGGGACGTTGCCCGGGTTCAGGGCAAGTCGTACGGGCTGGCGGACAAACTCTCCAAGATGATTCCCTTTGAGCCGGGTATGACCCTGGAGAAGGCCCTGGAGCAGGAACCACAACTGGTCGAGTTCCTGGAAAATGACGAGGAAGCCCAGGAAATCTGGGAAATGGCCCTGAAACTCGAGGGTGTGTGTCGAAACGCCGGTAAGCACGCCGGCGGCGTGGTGATTGCACCCACCAAGATTACCGATTTCTCGCCGCTGTACTGTGATGACGAGGGCGGCAGCCTGGTGACCCAGTTCGACAAGGGCGATGTGGAAGACGCCGGCCTGGTGAAGTTTGACTTCCTGGGGCTGCGGACCCTGACCATCATCGACTGGGCCCTGAAGATGATTAACCCGCGCCTGGAGAAACAGGGCAAGCCGGCGCTGGACATTAACGAGATTCCGCTGGACGACGTGCCTTCGTTCGACATGCTCAAGAAGGCGGAAACCACAGCGGTGTTTCAGCTTGAATCCCGTGGCATGAAAGACCTGATTCGCCGCCTGCAACCGGACTCCCTGGAGGATATGATCGCCCTGGTGGCCCTGTTCCGTCCGGGGCCACTGCAGTCGGGCATGGTGGATGACTTTATCGACCGGAAGCATGGCAGGCAGCCCATGTCATTCCCGCATCCTGATTATCAGTATGAGGGGTTGAAGCCCGTTCTCGAGCCCACCTATGGCGTTATCCTGTATCAGGAACAGGTTATGCAGATTGCCCAGGTGATGGCCGGCTACAGTCTTGGTAACGCCGACATGCTGCGCCGGGCCATGGGTAAGAAAAAGCCCGAGGAAATGGCCAAGCAGAAGCAGTTCTTTCTCGACGGCTGTGAAAACAATGACATCAACAAAACCCTGGCGGAGAACATTTTCGACCTGGTTGAAAAGTTTGCCGGCTATGGCTTCAACAAATCCCACTCGGCGGCCTACGCGCTGGTTTCCTACCAGACCCTGTGGCTGAAGGCTCATTACCCCGCTGAGTTTATGGCCGCGGTACTCACGGCGGATATGCAGAACACCGACAAGGTGGTCACGCTGGTGGAGGAGTGCCGCAGCATGGGGTTGGAGCTGCTGGTGCCCGACGTCAGCCGCTCTGAATACACCTTTACCGTCAACGATGACGGCGCCATTGTGTACGGTCTCGGCGCCATCAAGGGGCTTGGTGAGGGACCGATTGGCAGTATTCAGGCCGGCCGCGCCGACGGCGAGCCCTACCAGGATATTTTCGATTTCTGCCGCCGGGTGGATCTGAAAAAAGTAAACAAGAGGGCCATGGAGGCCCTGATCCGCTCCGGTGCCATGGATAAGCTGGGGGCAGGGCGCGCCCAGTTGATGGCCAGCATAGATAAGGCCATTCAGCAGGCCGGCCAGCAATCCCGCAACGAGTCCGTGGGCATGACCGACATGTTTGGCGACATGCTGATGGCCGGGGAAGATGGCGATCCTTATTCCGACGTGGCGAATGTGCGGGAATGGCCCAAGAAAGAGCGCCTCAAGGGGGAAAAAGACACCTTGGGCCTTTACCTGACGGGCCATCCGTTCGATGAATATGAGAAAGAAGTGCGGCGGTTCGTGCGCTCATCCATTGCTGATCTCAAACCGGCTCGCCAGCCCCAGCGTGTTGCCGGCCTTGTCGTTGCGCAACGTTCCATGAAGACCCGTACAGGGTCGACCATGGCGTTTATCACCCTGGATGATCGCAGTGCCCGCATTGAGGCCACTTTGTTTTCAGAGGCTTTTTTCGAGAATCGGGAGTTGCTTCAGTCCGACCAGGTCATTGTGGTGGAAGGCCAGGTCAGCCATGATGATTATTCTGGCCAGATGAAGATGCGCGTCAGCTCGGTGATGGACGTTGGTACGGCCCGGCAACAGTTCAGTCGTGGTCTCAAGCTCGCTATTCACGCGGATCAGCTTCAGAACGGCCTGCTGGATAAACTGGACTCCACGCTCAGGCCCTTCCGTTGTGAGGGCAGCCCGGTATGGATTGAATACAGTAGCGATAATGCCAGTACCCGTATCGAACTGGGTGAATCGTGGCGCGTACAGCCCGATGACGACCTGTTATTGGAGTTGAAATACCTCGTAGGCGACCAGTCGGTAGAACTGGTCTATGATTGATACTATCCGGCAAGGTTCATCCCGGGTATGGCGGACACGTTGAATAATTACGTTTTTGTCAGAAAGCGGACTCATACGAAGGTCCGCTTTAGCCAATGCTCAGGCGCTGCTATCTTTGTCCAAAATTCTGGTTTGGCGACTTACATTCTCGCCTTGCAAGCAAATGATGGAACATCATGAACCCTAATTATCTGGATTTCGAACAACCGATTGCCGACCTTGAAGCCAAGATTGAAGAGCTTCGCATGGTGGGAAATGATACCGATATTAACATCACCGATGAGATCAGCCGGCTGCGCAAGAAGAGTGTCAGCCTGACTGAAAGCATCTTCTCGAACCTCAAGCCCTGGGACGTGGCCCGCCTGGCTCGTCATCCCCGCCGGCCCTATACCCTCGACTACGTTGACATGATCTTTGACGACTTCGACGAGTTGCACGGTGACCGTCGTTATGCGGATGATCAGGCCATCGTCGGTGGCACTGCCCGCCTGGATGGCAAGCCAGTCATGGTGATTGGTCACCAGAAAGGCCGGGAAGTACGCGACAAGGTAAAGCGGAATTTCGGTATGCCGCGCCCGGAAGGGTACCGTAAGGCTTTGCGGCTGATGGAGATGGCAGAGCGTTTTCGCATGCCGATCCTGACCTTTATTGATACCCCGGGTGCCTATCCAGGTATCGGAGCCGAAGAGCGCGGCCAGAGTGAAGCGATCGCCTTCAACCTGGCCGTCATGTCCCGCCTGAAGACGCCGATTATTTCCACGGTGGTAGGCGAGGGTGGCTCTGGCGGTGCTTTGGCCATCGGCGTGTGCGATCAGTTGAATATGCTTCAGTATTCCACCTATGCAGTCATTTCACCCGAAGGCTGCGCGTCAATCCTGTGGAAGAGTGCGGAATACGCTTCCCAGGCGGCAGAAGCGATGGGCGTGACCGCCGACCGACTGAAGGATCTTGGGCTGGCGGACAACGTTATTACAGAACCGCTGGGCGGGGCGCATCGCAGCCCGGAAGAAATGGCAGAATCGCTGCGTGAGACCCTGAGTAAGGGCATTGCCGAACTCAGTCGCCTGCCGGCCGACGAACTGGTGTCCCGCCGCTACGAGCGGTTGACCCGATATGACACCGGCCGGTAACCCCGGCTCCGGAAGAGACTGGCCGGAGGTGCTATGTACTCCGGTCAGGCACCTGCCTGATCATTCACACCTTCGCATTGCCCTCAGCGGTGGCATGGACTCCGTTCTGCTTCTTCATGTTGCCACCTGGCTGTACGCCCATAGCGGCCAGATTTCTGCGGTTCATATCAACCATCAGTTGCAGCCCAACGCCGATCAAACCGAGCGTTTCTGTCGATCGATTTGCCGGCAGCTTGGTGTGCCACTCGACAGTCACCGTGTCACCGTCAGCTGTCGCGAATCTTCGGATATTGGCGCTAGCGGCGGCGGTGTTGAGGAAGCCGCCCGGAATGCGCGTTACCAGGTGTTTGAGGAGGTTCTGGCGCCGGGAGAGTTACTGTTGATGGCTCATCATGGTGATGATCAGGCTGAAACAGTGCTGTTTCGGTTGTTGCGCGGGACTGGCATGGCGGGGCTGGGTGGTATGCCGGTGACACGCCCTCTGGGTGCTGGTCGGCTGTATCGACCACTGCTTGATTTCAGTCGCGCAGAGCTTCACGGATGGGCAGTTCAGCACGGTATCGAGTGGATGGAAGATCCCAGTAATATCGATGAGCGCTTTGATCGCAACTTTCTCCGTACGTCGATTTTTCCTCTCCTCAAGTCACGCTGGCCGTCGCTGATCAGTCGTATGGGGCATACTGCCCATTCGTGTCGAGAGGGGGACGAGTTGGCTGCAAAGCTGGCGGAAATCCACTTTAAACAATGTGCCGGGCCTTCTGGTGAGCTTTGTTTGAGTGCGCTCGGTGCACTGTCTCTGGCGGAGCAGAAAAACCTGCTGCGCTGGTGGGCAAGGTATTTTCGTTATCAGCCCCCCGCCATTGCAGACTGGCCGCAGGTTCTGGAAGATTTTCTGAGCTCGCCGGCGGACAGGGAGCCGGAGCTTCGGGGAACGGGGTTCGTGATTCGACGTTTTCGGGGGTGCCTGTACCTGGTTCCCGAGTTCACGAAATTGCCTGCCGGAAAGCCTGTCCTGGTTCCGGATCAGGCGCTATCGTGGGGTGGATGGCGATTGACGCTGGCGGCGTCAGGTAAGCCTAAAACACCGGCGCCGGAAATAAGGGTATCTACGAGGGCAGGGGGCGAACGCATCCGCCCAGCCCCTGGCGGCCCGTCGAAATTATTGAAGAACTGGCTTCAGGAAAAAAATGTTCCACCCTGGGAAAGAGCCCGGCTACCGCTGCTTCTTGAGGTGGTGGACGGCCATGAAGAAGTGGTCGGAGCTGGCGACTTGTGGGTTTCCGGCAAATACTGTGGAGAGGCCCCGGCCAGTGGCTGGCGGATTGTTGTGGAGCGGGAATGTAATTGAGAAGGTGGCGCCTTTCTGGTAGTCTGGCGTCCCATCTTGAGATGACAATCTCCCTCCTTCACCGAACCAGACAAATCACGGAATCTGCATGACGCGTTATATTTTCGTCACCGGCGGTGTCGTGTCCTCCTTGGGGAAAGGTATCGCATCGGCCTCTCTGGCTGCGATCCTAGAGGCACGCGGCCTGAAGGTCACTATTCTCAAGCTGGACCCGTACATCAACGTGGACCCCGGCACCATGAGTCCGTTCCAGCACGGTGAAGTTTTTGTCACCGAAGATGGCGCGGAAACCGATCTGGACCTGGGGCACTACGAGCGATTTATTCGCACGCCGATGTCACGCCGGAACAATTTCACCACCGGTCGCGTCTACGAGGAAGTGATTCGTAAGGAGCGCCGGGGTGATTACCTCGGTGGTACGGTTCAGGTGATTCCCCACATCACGGACGAGATCAAGCGTCGTGTGGTTGAAGGCGCTTCCGGCGCCGATGTGGCACTGATCGAAATCGGCGGCACGGTGGGCGATATTGAATCGCTGCCATTCCTTGAGGCCTGCCGCCAGTTGAAGGTGGAAGTTGGCCCGCAGCGTGCGTTGTTCATGCACCTGACCCTGGTTCCCTACATCGCCACGGCCGGTGAGATCAAGACCAAACCTACCCAGCACTCGGTAAAGGAAATGCGTTCCATCGGCCTGCAGCCGGATATTCTGCTGTGTCGTTCGGAGCACGAAGTGGACGCCAGTTCCCGTCGCAAGATCGCACTGTTCACCAACGTGGAAGAGCGGGCGGTCATTCCGTTGCAGGATGCCAAGTCCATCTACGCCATTCCGCGCATGCTGCACGAATTTGGTCTGGACCAGCTGGTTATTGAGCGTTTCAGTCTGGATGCCAGCCCGGCCAACCTGGGCGAATGGGATGCGGTCGTTGAGTCCCTGATGAATCCGGAAGGTGAAGTTACTATCGCCATGGTCGGCAAGTACATGGAGTTGCTGGACGCCTACAAATCGTTGATCGAGTCGCTCCTGCATGCCGGTATCAAGACCCGCACCAAAGTCCGTATGAACTACATTGACTCCGAAGACATCGAGCGCGATGGTACCGGTGCGCTGGCCAGTGCCGATGCCATTCTGGTTCCAGGTGGCTTTGGTGAACGCGGTGTCGAAGGCAAGATCCGCACGGTGCAGTACGCCCGCGAAAACAAGGTTCCGTACCTGGGTATCTGCCTGGGTATGCAGGTGGCCGTTATTGAATACGCCCGCAACGTGGCGGGCCTGAAAGATGCCCACAGCACCGAATTCCGCGAACACACCCCGGAGCCGGTTGTGGGGCTGATCACGGAGTGGCTGGATGCCAGCGGCGAGAAAGAGGAACGCACCGAAGAGTCTGATCTGGGCGGCACCATGCGCCTGGGCGCTCAGGACTGCGTGGTCGCTGAAGGATCCACCATCGCCAACTGTTACGGTCGTAAGACCATCCGTGAGCGCCACCGTCATCGTTTCGAAGTGAACAATCATTTCCTGCCACAGTTGGAAGGTGCCGGCCTGAGAATTTCCGGTCGCTCCACCGACGGAAAGCTGGTTGAGGTTGTGGAAGTGCCTGATCATCCCTGGTTCGTGGCATGCCAGTTCCACCCGGAATTTACCTCCACGCCCCGGGACGGCCACCCGCTGTTCAAGGGCTTTGTTGAGGCAGCCCTGGCCCGTAAAAAGGAATCCTGATCATGGCGCAGAGTACGGTGAACGTCTCGGGAATCGAGGTTGCCAACGATAAGCCGTTCGTGTTGTTCGGTGGCATGAACGTGCTGGAATCTGCCGAAATGGCGATGGAAGTGGCCGAGGCGTACGTCGAGGCCACCAGCAAGCTCGGGATTCCCTACGTATTCAAAGCGTCATTCGACAAGGCCAACCGCTCGTCCGTGCATTCCTTCCGCGGCCCCGGTCTTGAGAAGGGGCTGCAGATTCTGGCGGACATCAAGAGCAAGTTCGGTGTCCCTATCATTTCCGATGTTCACGAGCCTGAGCAGGCTGCACCTGCCGCAGAAGTTTGCGATATCATCCAATTGCCGGCTTTCCTGAGCCGACAGACGGATCTTGTTGTTGCCATGGCAGAAACCGGAGCGGTCATCAATATCAAGAAGGCCCAGTTCCTGGCGCCACAGGAAATGAAGCACATCATTGCGAAGTGCGGGGAAGCCGGTAACGACAAGGTGATCCTGTGTGAGCGCGGCACCAGCTTCGGGTACAACAACCTCGTGGTGGATATGTTGGGCTTCGGTATCATGAAGTCCATGAATGTGCCGGTGATGTTTGACGTCACTCACGCCTTGCAGATGCCCGGTGGTCGCGCGGATTCAGCCGGTGGCCGCCGAGCCCAGGTAACCGACCTGGCCCTGGCGGGTATGTCCCAGGGGCTTGCGGGTCTGTTCCTTGAGGCACATCCCGACCCGGATCAAGCCAAGTGCGACGGGCCCTGTGCTCTCCGCCTGAGCCAGCTTGAGCCGTTCCTTGCCCGGGTGAAGGCCGTTGATGACCTTGTGAAGAGTTTCAAACCTATTGATACCGCCTGATTGGCGGTTTTTTTGCGTTCCAGAAGGACTATGGGAGTGAGCGGGAACGGCCCTACGAAAATGTGCGGAGCCATGGATGGCGGAGCCCAAGCGCACAGGGATGTGCTTGTAGCGTTTTTCGTAGGGCCGTTCCCGCTCGCTCTTACTCCCAATTTTGAAATCAAACTTGGAGACAGAGAAGAATGACCAAGATTGCCAACATTAAAGGCCGTGAAGTACTGGATTCTCGCGGGAACCCCACGGTTGAAGCGGACGTGATTCTTGAGGACGGCACCATCGGCAGTGCTTGCGCCCCCTCTGGTGCGTCGACGGGTTCACGCGAAGCTCTGGAGCTTCGTGACAAGGATACGAGCCGCTATCTGGGTAAGGGCGTTCTGAAAGCTGTTGAGGCGGTAAACGCCAAGATTCGCGATGCCCTGATTGGTAAAGACGCAGCTGATCAGCGTGCTCTCGACAACATCATGCTTGAGTTGGATGGCACTGAGAACAAAGCCAACCTGGGCGCCAACGCTATTCTGGCTGTCTCCCTGGCCGCTGCCAAAGCCGCTGCCGCTTCACTGGGCAAGCCGCTGTATGCTCACATTGCGGACCTGAACGGCACCTCCGGCAAGTACAGCATGCCGGTGCCGATGATGAATATCCTCAACGGTGGCGAGCACGCAGACAACAACGTTGATATCCAGGAATTTATGGTCCAGCCGGTGGCTGCGAAGTCATTTGCCGAAGCGCTGCGCATTGGTGCGGAAATTTTCCACGCGCTGAAGAAAGTGCTGAACAGCAAAGGCCTTAACACCGCCGTGGGTGACGAAGGTGGTTTTGCACCGGATCTGCCTTCCAACGAAGGCGCTCTGGCGGTGATCCAGGAAGCGGTGGAGAAGGCTGGCTACAAGCTGGGTACTGATGTGACCCTGGCGCTGGACTGTGCCTCTTCCGAGTTCTATAAGGATGGTCAGTACCAGCTTTCCGGTGAGGGCAAGTCCTTTGATTCCGCCGGTTTCGCCGATTATCTCGCTGGCCTGTGCGAGCGTTATCCGATTGTGTCTATCGAAGACGGTATGGATGAGAGCGACTGGGACGGCTGGAAAGTGCTGACTGAGAAGTTGGGTGACAAGGTTCAGCTAGTAGGTGACGACCTGTTCGTAACCAACACCAAAATCCTCAAGCAGGGTATCGACAAGAGCATTGGTAACTCCATCCTGATCAAGTTCAACCAGATTGGTAGCCTGAGCGAAACTCTGGACGCCATCAAGATGGCTCAGGATGCGGGTTACACGGCGGTGATTTCCCACCGTTCCGGTGAAACTGAAGACACCACCATCGCCGATCTGGCCGTGGCCACCTGTGCGGGTCAGATCAAGACCGGCTCCCTGTGCCGCTCTGACCGGGTTGCCAAGTACAACCAGTTGCTTCGCATTGAGGAAGCGTTGGATGGAAAGGCTCCCTATCGTGGCCTGAGCGAGATCAAAGGCCAGGGCTAATCGCCTGTGAAGGATACCCTGTCGGCGGGATGCTGACAGGTAACCGATCCGGAAAGGCCATCGTGATCCTCAAAATGTGAGGCATGATGGCCTTTTTGTACAACTGGTTAGCAGAACTTGTTGCTAAACTACACTAAGGTCTATACTTACTGTCCGGTTGATGCATCGTAAACGGAATTCGCAATGAAGTTACTCTGGTCCATCATGATTATTCTTATTCTCCTGCTGCAGGTGCGCCTGTGGGTTGGGGAGGGTAGTTTTGCCCAGGTATGGGGACTGGAGAACGCCATTGCCGAGCAGCGCGAGGAAAACGCCGAGCTTTCAGCCCGCAATGAGCGTCTCTATGCGGAAGTTCGTAACCTCCGCGGCGAGAAAGGGGCGGTTGAAGAACGTGCCCGCATGAACCTGGGGCTGATCCGCAACGATGAAACCTTCTTCCTGGTGGTCGAGCAGTAACCCAGCCGCAAGCCAGGCCGATCAAAGCTGACCACGTCCATGAGTAAACCCCGCTATTGGTTGATTGTTCCCGCCGCCGGTTCCGGCCAGCGAATGAAGGCAGACTGCCCGAAGCAGTATCTCAGGCTGGACCATCAATATATCCTTGATATCACTCTCTCCAGGTTATTGGACAATGCTGATTTTTCAGGTTGTGTGGTCGCTATTCGCGCGGACGATCCCTGGTGGCCGGAAACTGCAGCCAGTTCTAACGCACGTATAGAGTCCTGTGCCGGGGGCGCTGAGCGTGCGGATTCGGTATTGTCTGCACTTGAGGCACTGGCCTCTCGGGCGGATGACGACGATTGGGTGCTGGTACACGATGCCGCCCGGCCTTGCCTGCATCCCAATGACCTCGAACGATTGCTGACCCAACTTCAGGATCACCCTGTGGGTGGCTTGCTGGCGACGCCGGTGGCCGATACGCTCAAACTTGTGGCAAGTGACAGCAATCAGGTGGAGACAACCATCGACCGTCGTCATCTGTGGCGCGCCCTGACTCCTCAAATGTTCCGTTGTGGCGCCTTGAGGATGGCTCTGAAAGCTGCCATTGCGTCAGGTTACCCGGTGACCGATGAAGCCTCGGCCATGGAATACGCAGGCAATGTTCCCTGTATCGTTGAGGGGCGACCGGATAATATAAAGATTACGGTACCCGCTGATCTGGCACTGGCCGGTTTTATCCTCAGCCGTCTCTAGCGGCAAGCCTGCATCGTTACTGATTGAAAAGGAAACAGCACTATGCGAATCGGGCAGGGCTTTGATGTCCATGCTTTCTGTGAGGGAAATCAAGTCGTTATTGGCGGTGTGACCATTCCGCACACCCATGCCCTCAAGGCCCATTCCGACGGGGACGTGCTTTTGCACGCCCTTGCAGATGCCCTGTTGGGTGCCGTGGCCCTGGGCGACATCGGTCATCTGTTTCCCGATACCAGTGATGAGTGGGCGGGAGCGGACAGCCGGGACTTGCTGCGCCGCGTGATGGAGCGTGTTGCCGGTGAAGGGTTTGGTGTCGGTAACGTGGATGCCACCATTATTGCTCAGGCCCCGAAAATGGCGCCCCATATTGAGGCCATGCGGTTGACCATTGCCGAGGATCTTGCCATCCCGGCGAGCCGGGTCAGCGTCAAGGCGACCACCACCGAAAAGCTGGGCTTTGCCGGCCGCGGTGAGGGCATTGCGTGCCAGGCGGTTTGCCTGCTGGAGCCGGTTTCATCATGACGGATGCTCAGCACGCTTCCAACGGCTGGCGACTCGACTGGCCAACCTCCTCGGGCTCTCGGGTGGCTTCGGCGCGTATCAAATCGCTCCCCGGCGACTTTTTCGTGGATGAAGAGCTGTCTATGCCCGATGACAGTGGCGGCGGGGGAGAGCACCTGTGCCTGCGTCTGGAAAAAGTCGGGGACAACACCGACTACGTGGCGCGGCAGCTTGCTAATATCTGCGGCTGTCGGCATTTCGACGTGGGTTTTTGCGGGCTGAAGGACCGTCATGCGGTCACGCGTCAGTGGTTTAGCCTTTATCGGCCGGGACAGGAAGACGACGATGGGGCGTTCAGCCAGGCGGTGGAGGAACACTGGCCGGTATTGGCTCAGTACCGCCAGGCTCGAAAACTGAGGCGGGGCGATCATCAGGGCAACCGGTTTGAGCTGGTGCTAAAGGACGTGGTCGGCGACACATCTGCTATCGATGCGGCTCTGGCCCGGTTGCGGGACCTCGGATGCCCGAATTATTTCGGTTCGCAACGGTTTGGCCATGGCGGTGCCAATCTGGATAGGGCGCTGACCATGGACCCGACAACACTGAACCGTCGGAGTGGTCGCAATGTCAAAAAGCGTGGGCGAGGGCGGTCAACCTCTGGCAGTCGCGACAGTAAGAACGTATTGTACTTTTCGGCGGCACGTTCGTGGTTATTCAACGAGGTGCTCGCCCATCGTGTTGAGACTGGCACCTGGCTGGAACCTCTGGAGGGAGAGCCTGGCGCATGTGAAAATCAGAACCTGATGGTGACAGGTCCTCTCTGGGGCGACGGTGGCACCGAGGCAGTGTCGGTCCAGGGCGAAATCGAGCGTTCCGTGGTTGCGGAGCACCCGCAGCTGGCAGCGGTGTTTTCAACCACCCGCATGAAGCCTGAGCGTCGGCCGCTGAGCCTGAAACCGGAAGGTCTGGAGTGGCATTGGAACGGCAATGACCAGTTGCGGTTGTCGTTCCGGCTTGCGCCGGGGCAATACGCAACAACGTTGCTGGACGATGTGTTTGATATAACGGACGCAACCACGTTTATTGGAGAAAATTGTGCGAATTCTGTTGTCCAATGATGATGGCGTTCATTCGCCTGGTCTTCAGGCCCTACACGACGGGCTCCAGGGGCTGGGCCATCTTGAAGTTGTGGCGCCGGATAGGGACCATAGCGGCGCCAGCAATGCCTTGACGCTGAGCCGCCCGCTAACGGTGGAAGACCATCCCAATGGCTTCCGGTCCGTGGACGGGACCCCGACAGATTGCGTTCACCTTGCGGTTAACGGGCTGTTTGAAGAGCCGTTTGATCGAGTGGTCTCGGGCATCAATACCCACGCCAACCTTGGCGACGATATTATCTATTCGGGTACGGTGGCCGCTGCCACCGAGGGCAGAAACCTGGGGTTGCCAGCAATAGCGGTATCGCTGGTGAACGAAGGCCGTTTCCATTACGAAACGGCGGCCAGGGTTGTTCGCGCGTTGCTGGAAAGCGATCAGCCGTTAACTCTTGGTCCTCGATGCATTCTCAATGTGAACGTTCCCGATGTGCCATGGGAAGAGATTGCCGGCTTCCGCGTGACCCGGCTTGGCCATCGCGACCGGGCTGAAGGCGCTGTGCCGATGACCTGCCCCCGGGGCAAGTCCCGTTACTGGATCGGTGCCGCTGGCAAGGGCAGCGACGCCGGACCGGGGACCGATTTCAACGCAGTGCGCGAGAATTACGTTTCGATCACTCCCGTCCACGTGGATATGACGCGCCATGAGGTACTGTCGCCACTGAGAGAGTGGGTTGAGTTGCTGTCAGGACGGGAGGGACGTTAATGGTGGCAGCGATTGACGGTATTGGAATGACGTCCCGCCGAACCCGTATGCGACTGATACAAAGGCTCAGAGAGGCTGGTATAGCCGATGAGCAGGTGCTTACGGCCATGGCGGACGTGCCGCGTCACATATTCCTTGATGAAGCGCTTTCCCATAGGGCCTACGAAGATACTGCGCTGCCCATTGGCTACAGTCAGACCCTGTCTCAGCCTTATATTGTCGCGCGAATGACAGAATCCCTGATGCACCACAAACCCCGGAAAGTGCTGGAACTGGGAACCGGGTCGGGCTACCAGACCGCGATCCTTGCCGGGTTGGTGGATCAGGTTTTCAGCGTTGAGCGCATCAAACCGCTCCAGGACCGGGCCCGTGACCGGCTTCGCCAGCTTGGCTACCGTAATACGATGCTCAAGCACGCAGACGGAGGTATGGGGTGGCCAGAACAGGGGCCGTTTGACGGCATCATCGTCACCGCGGCACCCCGTGAGATCCCGCCGGAACTGAAAGACCAACTGGCGGATGGAGGCGTTATTGTGGCGCCGATCGGCGAGGGCACACAGATGTTGGTGGAAATGGTACGCCAGGGCGACCGTTTCGAGACCAGGGATATTGAACCGGTGCGTTTTGTGCCGTTGTTGGGCGGGGTTGTACGGTGACGGCGGAACGCCCCTCTGAGTCTTCTGCCGACGTACCTCACTCCCATCATCCCTTTGCGGTATTCCTGAGGGGCATGGCCATGGGGGCGGCTGATATCGTACCCGGCGTGTCGGGTGGCACCATTGCATTCATTACCGGCATTTACTTCCGGTTGCTGGAAGCCATCAATGCCGTTCCACAAGCTTTCTTCCAGCATCTGATCCGTGGTCAGGCGAGGCAATTCTGGGCGGCGTGTGACGGCACCTTCCTACTGAGTCTGCTGGCGGGGATCCTGGGCAGTATTGCCACACTCGCGTCCGTGATCAGTCATGCCCTTGCCACTTATCCGATCCTTATCTGGAGTTTTTTCTTCGGCCTGATCGTCGCGTCAGTGTGGCACGTCGGCCGTCAGGTTCGTCGTTATGAGCCATTGTTGCTGTTGCCATTTTCGGTGGGAACCGTTTTTGCCTGGTGGGTAACGACTTTGTCCGGCAGCCCGTTGTCGCCCTCGATGCCGGTGTTCTTCGGTGCCGGGGCCCTGGCCATCTGCGCCATGATCCTGCCAGGAATCTCCGGCAGTTTTATCCTGGTGATTCTGGGTATGTACGTCCCGGTGCTGGACGCCATACGTTCCCTGGATCTGGGCATCCTCGGGATTTTCGCTGTTGGTTGCCTGGTCGGTTTACTGTCGGTTGCCCGGCTCATTACCTGGGCGTTCCATCGCTACCATGACCTTGTGCTGGCGTTGTTGACTGGCTTCATGGTGGGGGCGCTGAACAAGGTCTGGCCCTGGAAAGAGACACTAAGCTGGCGCACCAACAGTGCCGGCCAGCAGGTGCCCCTGAACGAAGCAAGCGTCAGCCCGATGGGCTATGCTGAGTTGACCGGTGACGAGTCACAGTTACTGCTGGCGATAACCTGTGCGTTCGCCGGTCTGTTGCTGGTTTTGCTGGTGGAATGGGTGGGCAGGAAAAAACAGCCTGGCGCCGCCCGCTAGCCTGGTTTTCTGCTCGCTGTTGTGACGGCGTTCACGGGCGTATCGAGACTAAGTGTTACTTTTTGATCCGTACGGTTGTTTCGGGCAGTAACAAACGCAACAGATGGGTAACTTGGTTTCATGCCCAAAATGTGCAATAAATTAGCAAGTTACTTAAAACACTTTATAAACCGCCGAATTTTTTATACGAATTACTAATAACGGGCGTATTTTTATTCTTTTGAGATTAGTGCGTGGGTCCATCATTGCTGCGACGGCAGTCTTCCCGCGGCTCCCCTCCGGTGCCCCTGCCTCTCCGTGTTCAAAAAAACGGACGCGCCTCTACACCTTTCTGCTTGTGCTTTTTGGCGCCATGCTGCTGACTGGCTGCAACACGCAGGCAATCTACCGTGATGACCTCTACAACCCGCCAGTGTACTGGGGCCGCCACGTTGTCAAATCCGGGGAAACGCTCTATAGCATCGCCTGGCGGTACGGCCGTGACTACCGGGAATTAGGTAATGCCAATGGTATAAGCCCGCCTTACCATATCAAGGCAGGGCAGGTTCTCAGGCTGGACCTTCGCGGAAATGTAACATCCACAGCGCAGACTGGCGGAAGTAGTAAAACGTCGGTCTCGCGACCACCAACCCGCACCGCATCGCGACAGCCTGCTCCCAAACCGGAGCCAAAGCCGACGGTTTCGCGGCGGCCCGATAAGTCGTCACCATTAACGGGTCAAAGCCAGACAGTATCCAATGTCAACTGGCGCTGGCCCCACGTTGGCACCGTAATTGCAGGTTATTCTACATCCGGGAAAGTCAATAAAGGTATTGATATTGCTGGAAAAGCAGGTGACTCTGTGAGGGCAGCGGCAAGTGGTAATGTCGTTTATGCTGGAAGTGGGTTGCTCGGTTATGGCAACTTGATCATAGTGAACCACAACGAGCACTATTTGAGTGCTTATGCTCACAACCGGAAGATTCTGGTGCAGGAAGGGGAGGACGTTAAAGCCGGACAGGTCATCGCTGAACTGGGAAACAGCGGCACGGACAGGCCCAAGTTGCATTTTGAAATCCGGAAAAATGGCAACCCGGTCGACCCCGCCCACTACCTCCCGGGCCGATGAAACGGATTGGCAGAACAAAACCTGGCGTCCGGCACCGAAAATCAGAGGCAACGAAAGATAATAGTCGAGACAAACAATAAAAAAACGACGGTTCCGGCAACCGTCAACAGCTAGCAATAAATGTCCTGAACAAGAACACGAAGAAAGCAGGCGCTCGCAATAACAAAAAGACGTGAGCGAATTTCCAGGATCATTGAAAGGCGGGGCAAAGAGTTATGTCAGCAGAGCATGAAGAACTCATCATTGATCGTGTATCAGATGTTGAAGACGCAGATGATCAGCTGTTAGCAGAGGACAAAGTAGAAGAAAAAGAAACGGCCGAAGTGGAAGCCGTTGAAACAGAAGAAGACATCCCGGCCCAGGGACGATACTTCACCAGCCAGAAACAACTGGACGCCACCCAGCTTTATCTCAACGAAATCGGTTTCTCTCCTCTCTTAACACCCGAAGAAGAAGTGTACTTTGCACGGCTCGCCCGTAAAGGAGAGGAGTCTGGTCGCAAGCGTATGATCGAGAGCAATCTACGCCTGGTGGTCAAGATTGCCCGGCGTTACGTGAACCGTGGTCTGACACTGTTGGATCTGATAGAAGAGGGTAACCTTGGGCTTATCCGTGCGGTAGAGAAGTTTGACCCCGAGAGGGGCTTCCGTTTCTCCACCTACGCGACCTGGTGGATCCGCCAGACCATTGAGCGGGCCATCATGAACCAGACCCGCACCATCCGCCTTCCCATCCACGTCGTTAAGGAACTCAACCTGTACCTGCGCGCGGCACGGGAGCTTACCCAGAAGCTGGACCACGAGCCGTCGGCGGAAGAAATTGCGCGCATGGTCGACAAGCCGGTAGCAGACGTTAAGCGGATGCTGGGCCTGAACGAGCGCGTTGCGTCCATGGACACGCCCATTGGTACCGGCGGCGAAAAATCCCTTCTGGATACTGTCGCAGACGAAGGCGCCTCCGACCCCGCCGACCTGCTGCAAGACAACAACATGTGCTCCTGTGTCGAAAAGTGGATCGATCAGCTCAGTGACAAACAGCAGGAAGTGTTGTCCCGCCGCTTTGGCTTGAGGGGTTACCCCATCAGCACGCTTGAGGAAGTGGGCCAGGAGATTGGTCTGACCCGTGAGCGGGTTCGCCAGATCCAGGTGGAGGCGCTACGTCGCCTTCGCGAAATCCTGGAGAAGGAAGGCCTGTCGGGAACCATGCTGTTCAAGTAATCGGTTCTGTACCACCAAAAACCGGCCCGCTGTCTGCAGGCCGGTTTTTTTTGCGTTGCCAAATGAGAACCAGCCGGCGTAAGCGTTCGTTTGCTCCCTGTTAAACTTGGATGGCCGGAGGGGGATATGGGTGTCGAACTCCGGTGCAATCAGACATTCAATAATAACGATCAATAAGGAAAGGACGATGAAGAAGGCCCTATCAACAGGATTTGCATCACTGCTGCTGACAGCAGCCCTTACAACACCAGCCGCCGCTCTGACGGTGGAGGGCGTTGATGTGCCGGATACCTACTCGGCGATGGATACCGAGCTCAAGCTCAACGGTGCGGGTACCCGTTCCAAGTGGTTCATGGACCTTTATATCGGCGGTCTGTATGTGCCTGAGACCATCGACGATGGCCAGGCCATTATCAACGCTGACGAGCCCCAGGCCATCACCCTGCACATTATTTCCGGGATGATCACCAGCGACAAAATGAAATCAGCCACAATGGAAGGGTTTGAGAATTCCACAGGGGGAGACCTGGCCGCGATCAAGGACGATGTGGATGCGTTCCTGGATGTGTTTTCAGAAGAGATCAAGGACGGTGACGTTTTTGATCTTGTTTACCTGCCGGGTGAAGGCGTGCGCGTTCTTAAGAATGGCAAGGAACGCGCCACCATTGGCGACCTGGAGTTCAAGAAGGCCCTGTTCGGCATCTGGTTGTCAGACGAGCCTGCCCAGGAAGATCTGAAAGAGAAGATGCTGGGCCAGCGGTAAGCGCCCGGTAAGGGCACCGGTTCCGGTTGTCCGGGGCCGGTATCAGTCCATGTAATCCCGTTTCTGCTTGAATTCGCACAGATCTTCGATGATGCAGGCGCCACATTTGGGCTTCCTGGCTGTACAGGTGTAGCGCCCGTGAAGGATCAGCCAGTGATGGGCATCCAGCAGGAACTCCCTGGGCACCAGCCGCATCAGGCGCTTCTCCACTTCCAGCACGTTCTTGCCCGGAGCAATCCCCGTTCTGTTCGATACCCGGAAGATGTGGGTATCCACCGCCATTGCCGGTTGCCCGAACGCGGTGTTCAGAACTACGTTGGCGGTCTTGCGGCCCACACCCGGAAGGGCTTCCAGGTCTTCCCAGTTGTCCGGAACCTCCCCGCCGTGTTTTTCAATCAGCGCACGACAGGTCTTGATCACGTTCTCGGCCTTGCTGTTAAACAGCCCGATGGTCTTGATGTATTCCTTCAGGCCATCCACTCCCAGCGCGAGGATTTTTTCGGGTGTGTTGGCTACGGGGTATAGTTTTGCTGTTGCCTTGTTTACACCGACGTCCGTGGCTTGGGCCGAGAGGATCACCGCGATCAGCAGTTCGAACGGGTTGGTATAGTTCAACTCGGTTGTGGGTGTCGGATTGGCTTCCCGCAAACGGGTAAAGATTTCCGTACGTTTTGCCTTGTTCATGGGTTATCCGCTGGCTGAGAAAGTAATGGTCATTGGATGTTCAGGATACATGGCCTGTTACCCGCACTCGCTTGCTACCGGCCACGATGGGCTCCGCCGCCGTACGGCGGGCCTTGAGATGATTGTCGATGCCATTCTTCAGCGCGATAAGCAGCCCCAGCCCCACAAAGGCGCCTGGCGGCAGCACCATGAAGAGCACGTCCGGGTATTGCTCCAGCGGACGGATTCCCCAGTCTGCCGCCATGGGGCCCAGCAGGAGATCCATATCGGTAAACAGGGTGCCCTGTCCCACGAGTTCCCGCATGGCGCCGAGTGCAATCAGCACTACCAGAAAACCGATACCCATCATGACACCGTCCAGCAGGGCGGGTAGGGGTGGGTTCTTGGAGGCAAACGCGTCCGCACGGCCCAGAATGGCACAGTTGGTCACAATCAACGGAATGAAAATGCCCAGGATCTGGTAGAGCTCATAGGTATAGGCCTGCATCAACAGTTCAGCGCAGGTGACGAAAGAGGCGATGATCATCACGAAGGCAGGCAGGCGCACCGACTCGCTAACAAAGTTGCGGATCAGTGACACTGCCAGGTTCGAGCCCATCAGCACCATCAGCGTTGCCAGGCCCAGGCCGATGGCGTTAACGACGGTACTGGTCACCGCCAGCAGGGGGCAAAGCCCCAACACCTGAACCAGGGCAGGGTTGTTGGTCCAAAGCCCGTCACGGATGATCTCTGAGCTGGATTTGGTCGCCATGCTACGAATGCTCCCGTTCTGGTGTCTGGCCAGCGATTTCCTCGGGCGTCAGAGGCGTGCTTCGGGGTGACGCGGGTTCATCGAGGATGTCGCGAATGTCGCTGCGATGCTCTCGGAAAAAGATGAGTGTTTTTTGCACCGCATTAACCACGGCTTTCGGGGTGATGGTCGCACCGGTGAACTGGTCAAAAGCCCCGCCATTCTTCCTGACAGCCCAGCGTTCCGGTTCCGGGTTGCCAAGGGACCGGCCGGTGAACGAGTGGATCCAGTCTGACTTCTTGGTTTCAATGCGGTCGCCCAGGCCAGGGGTTTCCCGGTGGCTGGTCACCCGAACTCCCAGCACCGTGCCTTTCATATCCAGACCCACCAATAGGTGAATGTTGCCAGAATAACCGTCAGGGGCCACCACCGGCATGATCAATCCGGTAGGGCGGCCATTGCGACGTGCCACCCAGGCCGTGACGGGGTCATTAGCATTCATTCCGTTATCCGCCGGAAGCTGCACCGTGTCGGTCAGCAGATGATTGTCGTGCCGGTTCTCCGGAATGATCTCAAACAGCGCCTGTGCTTCCGCCCTGGCGGCCTGTTCCTGTATGCGCTCGGTCGTCATGACCTGGGTGATGGCGATGGTGCCGCCGGTAATGATGGCGAACAGGCCCAGGCCAATGGCGTTGCGACGGATGGACTTTGCGAGTGCTGCCATGGTTTACCCCTGACCCTTGCCGGGAATGCCGCGCCGGGGCTTATGATGCCCGTAGGTACGGGGCGGCGTGTAATGGTCGATAAACGGCACCGCGAAGTTCATCAGCAGAACGCTGAAGGCCACCGCATCGGGGTAGGCACCCCAGGTGCGGATCAGGTAGATCAGGATACCAATACCCGCTCCGTAGATAAGCTTGCCCTGATGACTGGACGCGGCGGACACCGGGTCCGTGGCAATGAAGAACGCGCCCAACATGGTGCCCCCGGCCAGCAGGTGCATGGACAGCGGCGCATACAGGTCCGCGTTGCTGCCAAAGGCAAGGCTCATAAGTGCGAGGCCCGCCAGCATGCTGACTGGAATGTGCCAGGTGATGATCTTCAGGCCGACAAGAACCAGACCACCGGCGAGGAACGCGGCGTTGACCCATTCCCAGCCCCGGGCAACACCGTCACCGAAGGTGGGGTGAGCAAGCACTTCCGCTGCGGTGTGGGTGGTAATCTTGTGTTTGTACTCATCCAGCGGCGTGGCCATGGTGAAGGCGTCTACCGCTGTCTGTTGGCCAGAGGCGATCGTGCTCAGGGTGTCACCAAACCCCGGAGCGGTCTCCCATAGGAGGCCGGGCTGCGCCCAATTCGTGGTCATGGCCACGGGGAACGAGATCAACACCAGAGCGTAACCCACCATGGCAGGATTGAACGGGTTGGAGCCCAAACCACCATAGAGCTGCTTGGCCATGACGATGGCGGCGATGACGGCAACCGCCGACACCCACCAGGGCGCAAACTGTGGCAGGGAAAGGCCCAGCAAAAGGCCAGTGACCGCAGCAGTGTTGTCTTTCAGGAAGAAAGCCACCGGGCGCTTGCGAAGCTTGAGGATAGAAGCCTCGGCCGCGAGTGCCACCGTGATGCACCAGACCACGTTGATCAGATTGCCCCAGCCAAAGAACAGGGTCAGTACCAGCAGGCCGGGCAGGGCCGCCAGAATCACCCACAGCATGACCTGTGACGTGGAGCGGGCGTTACGGGCGTGGGGCGAGGACTGTTGCGCAAGTGCCATTAGCGTTGGAGCCTGTTCATCATGAGTCTGTCGTTTGGGTATCGGTGGCCGCCACAGATTGCCGGGCCTCTGCCAGAGCCTCTTCCGCCCGCTTCACCCGGTCGTGGTTCTTGGTGACGGCTCTCTCGAGTTTTTCGACATTGTCCGCATTCTCGGCCCTGGCGTCCTCCAGCATGCTTTGCATGGTGTTCAGCTTTGCGGTGGCCTGGGCAAGCTGCTTCTCCAGGGCGTCAATATCGGGTGCCGGTTCGCTGGCGGCTTTGGTTTCAGATGTCTCGGCTTTCGTTTCGGCCTGTTGTTGGCCCTTGGCCTTTTTGCGGGCAAGGGCTTCCTGCACCAGGGCGGCTTTGGCGGCACGGTCATCGGCGGGCTGGCCTTCTGCTTCCGCCTTTTCAGCCTCGGCCTGCTTCCTGGCCTGGGCTTCGGCAGCCGCCTTCGCTCGTTCTTTGCGGCGCTGCTCTTTCTCTTGCTGTTCCCGTTCGAGTCTCGCCTGACGGGCTTCAAAACGTTCACGGGCGCGATCCGCTTTCAGCTGTTCAGCCTGTTGTACCCGTATCTCGCCTTTGGCCGCCCGGTAATACTGCACCAGCGGAATGGAGCTGGGGCAGACGTAAGAACAGGCACCACATTCGATGCAGTCGAACAGGTTCAGGTGCTCGGCTTTGTCGAACTCCCCGGCTTTGGAGTACCAGAACAGTTGCTGGGGCAGCAACTCCATTGGGCAGGCTTCGGCGCACATGCTGCAGCGAATACAGGGTTGTTCCGGAGCCGGGTCCGGTAATTCCGTGGCAGTGGCGGCAATGACGCAGTTGGTGGTCTTGACCACCGGTACGGCTGGCGTTTCCAGGGTATAGCCCATCATCGGCCCACCCAGAACAAGGCGGTGGAGCTTGCTGTTTTCCTGCCCGGCCTGCGCGAGCAGATACTCGATAGGTGTGCCGATCAGGACCTCGAAATTACCGGGATCGGTCACTGCATACCCAGTGACCGTTGTGACACGGGAAATCAACGGCTCGCCCCGATGAATGGCGGCGGATACGGCGATGGCTGTGCCCACGTTCTGGCACATCACTCCAATATCCGCTGGAATCCCGCCACTGGGCACTTCCATGCCTGTCAGGATCTGTATCAGCTGTTTTTCACCGCCAGAGGGATATTTGGTGGGGATGACCGCGATCTCTGTCTGGGTGCCCTCCGCGGCTTTCCTGAGCGCTGAGATGGCCTCTGGCTTGTTGTCCTCAATGCCGATCACAACCCGCTCCGGGCGCAGTATCCAAGCCATGATGCGTAACCCGGCAATGATTTCGCCTGCGTTCTCCCGCATCGACATATCGTCGGCCGTGATGTAGGGCTCACACTCCGCGCCATTCAGGATCAGCGTGTTTACCTTCCGATCCCTCGGCGGGCGTAGCTTGATGTTTGTGGGGAAGCCGGCGCCTCCCATGCCGGAAATGCCGGCGTCGCGGATCTGTTCGAGCACCGTTTCCCGGTCCAGATCCCGGTAGTTCGTTACCGGGTTGAGAGGCGCCCGCTCATCTTTTCCGTCGGGCTTGAGGGTAATGCACCAGTCGCTCATTCCAGAGGGATGGGGAACGGGCTGAAGGCTGACGGATTCAATGGTGCCGGACGTCGGCGCGTGAACGGGTACGCCCATGCCGCCGGTCACGTCGGCAACTTTCTGGCCTTTGAGAACTCGATCGCCGACTGCAACACAGGCTTCGGCCGGCTCGCCTATATGCTGCTGCAACGGCAATACCAGAACTTCTGGCAGACCGGCGCCAGTGATCGGGCGTGATGTGGACTGGTGTTTGTTTTCGGCAGGATGGATGCCGCCGGAAAAGTCCCAGAGCTGTGTCATCAGGCGTTGGCCCCCTGACGATCGGTGGCAATCACACCGGATTTGGGCGGTGTCCAGGTCCAGGAGCGAATGTCGGGCTCTACCGTAATCATGTCGATACAGTCCACCGGGCAGGGTTCCACACACAGATCACAGCCGGTGCATTCGCTCTCGATTACGGTATGCATGTGTTTTGCGGCGCCGAGGATGGCGTCCACCGGGCAGGCCTGGATACACTTGGTGCAACCAATGCACTCGTCCTCGCGAATCACCGCAACACGCTTGGCCTGTTCCACCCCGTGTTCCGCGTCCAGCGGTTGTGGCTCCACGTCCAGCAGGTCCGCCAGTGCCTTGATGGTGGTTTCACCGCCCGGAGGGCATTTGTTGATGGCATCGCCGTTGGCAATGGATTCGGCGTAGGGACGGCAGCCGGGAAAACCACACTGGCCACACTGGGTTTGGGGAAGCATGGAGTCAATCTGGTCCACCAACGGGTTGCCTTCCACCCGAAAGCGCTCTGCGGCAAAGCCCAGCAGGCCGCCGAACACAACCGCCAGCGCGAGCAGAACCAGTACGGCAATCAGTATGCTCGTCCACATAATACAAACGCTCCGTCAGACGCTGACCAGACCAGTAAAGCCCAGGAAAGCCAGAGACATCAACCCGGCGGTGACCATGCCAATGGCGGCGCCCCGGAAGGCAACCGGAACATCGGCCACGGCGATGCGTTCACGCATGGCAGCAAACAGCACCAGCACCAGCGAAAAGCCGGCGGCGGCGCCGAATCCGTACAGGACAGACTCCACGAAGTTATTGTTCTTGTTGAGGTTGAGCAGGGCAACACCCAGAACCGCACAGTTGGTGGTGATCAACGGCAGGAAAATGCCCAATACCCGATAGAGCAGGGGGCTGGTCTTGCGCACCACCATCTCCGTGAACTGCACCACAACGGCGATGACCAGGATGAACGTGATGGTTTTCAGGAACGCCAGGTCCAGCGGCTCCAGCAGGTAGGTATACGCCAGGTAGCTGCACACCGAGGCCAGGGTCAGCACAAACGTGGTGGCCAATGACATGCCCATGGCGGTTTCCAGCTTCCCGGATACGCCCATGAACGGGCACAGTCCAAGAAACTGAACCAGCACAAAATTGTTCACCAGTATGGTGCTGACCAGGATCAGCAGATACTCAGTCATCAGAGCGCGCCATTACATAATCCGCATGCCGGGCGTGGCGCCCGAATCCGGTGACAGGATGAAAATGTCTTTTCCGCCGGGGCCGGCCGCCAGCACCATGCCCTCTGACATTCCGAATTTCATCTTTCGGGGCTTGAGGTTGGCCACCATCACCGTCAGGCGTCCTTCGAGGTCCTCAGGTTTGTACGCCGATTTGATGCCGGCAAAAACGTTGCGCTCGCCCTCTCCAACGTCAAGGGTAAGGCGAAGCAGCTTGTCGGCGCCGTCCACGTGTTCGGCTTTGACAATCCTGACGACCCGAAGATCCACCTTCGCGAAATCCCCGAATTCTATTTCATCGGCAATCGGCTCGAGATTGGCTTCCGGGGCCTTCTGTCCTGTCGCTGCGGGCATTTCTTCCTTGGACGCGTCCAGCATTTTTTCGATCTGCTTGATGTCCACTCGCTGCATTAATGGCTTAAAGACGCTGATCTCGCAGTTCTCTAGAGGTACGTTGCGTTTCCTCCACTCCAGCGAAGTGCGTAGAAATTCTTCCGACGCCTCGGATGTTTTCGGTAGCACAGGTGCTAGATAGGTCATAAGCAGACGAAACATATTTAATGTGTTGGTGCAAATTGCGTGTAGCTGCTTACGAAGCTCGGCAGGGTCGCCTAAGCTGTAGTTTTCGGCTTCCTGCTTGTTTTCATTTCCTGCCGCAGCAATTCTCTTCGGCAGCTTCCAGGGTTCCTGATCATCAAAGTATTGATTTGCAATATCAGCCAATTCCATGATGCGGCGCATTGCACGGCCGAACTCACGATCTTCGTAATAACCCGCAATTTCATTACCTGCGTCCACGAAATGCTGCAGTTTGACTGTCTCTGTAACTTCTGCGAGCTGTCCGTCAAACGAGCGATTAATAAAGCTAGCACTTCGGCTGGCGATGTTCACCACTTTGCCCACCAGGTCTGAGTTCACCCGCGCGGCGAAGTCTTCCAGATTCAGGTCCATGTCATCCACGCTGCCAGTCAGCTTGGTGGCGAAGTAATAACGCAGGTATTCCGGATTCAGGTGGTCCAGATAGGTACGGGCCATGATGAACGTGCCCCGGGACTTGGACATTTTCTTACCATTTACCGTCACGAAACCATGGGCCCAGACGGCACTGGGTGTGCGGAACCCGGCGCTGTGCAGCATGGACGGCCAGAACAGGGCGTGGAAATTGATAATGTCCTTGCCGATAAAGTGGTACACCTCGGCGGTGGAATCCGCCTTCCAGAAATGCTCGAAATCAATGCCTTCCCGGTTGCACAGGTTCTTGAAACTGGCGAGGTAACCAATGGGCGCGTCGAGCCAGACGTAGAAGTACTTGCCGGGTGCATCCGGAATCTCGAAGCCGAAGTAGGGCGCATCGCGGCTGATGTCCCATTCCTGCAGACCCGCATCCAGCCACTCGGCCAGTTTATTGGCCACCTGGGGTTGCAGCGTACCGCTGCGGGTCCAGTTCGCGAGGAAGTCCGCAAATTCCGGCAGGCGGAAGAAGTAGTGCTCGGATTCCTTGTCCACTGGCGTGGCACCGGAAACCGCCGAGCGGGGATTTATCAGCTCAGCCGGAGTATAGGTGGCGCCACAGGCTTCGCAGTTGTCGCCGTACTGGTCCTCGGTCTTGCACTTGGGGCAGGTGCCCTTGATGAACCGGTCCGCCAGGAACATGTTCTTTTCAGGATCGAACGCCTGGGTAATCTTGCGGGTGGCGATGTGGCCGTTTTCCTGCAACTGGCGATAGATGTATTCCGAGAACTGGCGGTTCTCTTCGGAATGAGTGGTGTAATAGTTGTCGAAGCGGATGTGGAAGCCACCGAAATCCTGCTGGTGCTCGTCCCGGATACGATCAATCAGGTTTTCGGAAGAGATGCCTTCCCGCTCGGCACGGAGCATAATAGCAGTACCATGAGCATCGTCCGCGCAAACGTAGTAGCAGTTCTGGCCACGCATTTTCTGATAGCGCACCCAGATATCCGTCTGAATGTATTCCAGCAGATGGCCCAGGTGGATGGGGCCATTGGCGTACGGCAGGGCGCTGGTTACCAGAATATCGCGCTGTTGCTTTGAACTCGCTTGCGTCATGTTGTGGTCCGAACCTTCATTCGTCAGGAGTTGGGCGTTCGCGTTTACCGGCCTTGCTCCGGGTATAGAACCCTTATGGCCAGAAACGGGCACAAATGATACCTTCCGAGCAGATAATTTTCACCCGAAACACCTGTTTCCGCGCTAATAAATGCGCGTGACGTTAGACCGGAGATTCCGATGGCACAGATTTCACAGCAGGCACTGGAAACCGCCGTACAACAGTACCGCGACCCCTACCTGGGCAAGGACCTGTATGAATTGGGTGCGGTGAAATCCCTGACCGCGGACGACGGCGGCAAGGTCACCGTGATGATCGAATTGCCATACCCGTCCAAAGGCATCGCCGGCGCCCTGAAAGAGCTGCTCACCAACGCCCTCGACGACGTTGATGGCGTTGAGAGTGTTGATGTCCACGTGGGACAGAAAATCCACTCCCACAAAGGCCAGAAAGACATCCAGTCCGTTCCCGGCGTCAAGAACATCATTGCCGTGGCCTCCGGCAAGGGTGGTGTGGGCAAATCCACCACCGCCGTCAACCTCGCCCTGGCGCTACAAGCCGAAGGCGCCCGTGTCGGCATTCTCGATGCGGACATCTACGGCCCCAGCATCGGCATGATGCTGGGCGTCCCCGAAGGCAAACGCCCCGACACCCGGGAAAACAAGTACTTCGTCCCCATGGAAGCTCACGGCCTGCAGGCCAACTCCATGGCCTTCGTCGTCACCGATAAAACCCCCATGGTCTGGCGCGGCCCCATGGTCAGTGGCGCCGTCATGCAACTGCTGCAGCAGACCCTGTGGAACGAACTGGACTACCTCATCCTCGACATGCCCCCGGGCACGGGCGACATCCAGCTCACCATCGCCCAGAAAGTCCCGGTAAACGGCGCCGTTATCGTCACGACGCCTCAGGACATCGCCCTGCTGGACGGCAAAAAAGGCATCGAAATGTTCCGCAAGGTGGACATATCCGTGCTGGGCGTGGTGGAAAACATGAGTGTGCACATCTGCAGCAACTGCGGCCATGAAGAACCCCTCTTCGGCCACGGCGGCGGCGAACGCATCGCCGAAGAGTACGACACCACGCTGTTGGGCCAACTCCCGCTGCACCTGACCATCCGCGAACAGACCGACGGCGGCACCCCGTCTGTGGTGGCAGAACCCGATTCGGAAGTGGCAAGGCGCTACAAGGATATCGCCCGCCGGGTAGGTGCGGAGTTGTCCACACGAGAGCGAAATCTTACCGGTTCGATCTCCAGCGTGTCCGTAACTGAGCACTAGTAAAGCCCGCAACACCAAGAGGTGGACTGAGCTATAGACCACCACGAAAGCTGGATCGCCAGAACAGACGGGGCCTTCCGAAACTGTGAAAAACATGGATGTTTTTCTCAAGCCTACATGGACGTATCAACGGCGTGTTTCGGAAGGCTCCGTCTGTTCCGGAAGCCCCCGAAGCCAGGAAGCAAATTCAGGGCCCAAGCCTTCGACAGTCATTAAGTGAACAGGTAAACTACCGCCTCTCTTTTTTATGGATACGAGACGTCACCCATGAGCATCAAATCCGACCACTGGATTCGCCGGATGTCCCGGGATCACGGCATGATCGAACCCTTTGAATACGATCAGGTCCGCGAAACCGAAAAAGGCCGCGTAATCTCCTACGGCACATCCAGCTACGGCTACGATGTCCGTTGCAGCAACGAATTCAAAATCTTCACCAACGTCCACTCCGCCACCGTGGACCCTAAGAACTTCGACGACAACAGCTTCGTCAACTACACCGGCGACGTCTGCATCATCCCGCCCAACTCCTTTGCCCTGGCGCGCACCGTGGAATACTTCCGTATCCCCCGCAGTGTGCTGACCATCTGCCTGGGCAAATCCACCTACGCGCGGTGTGGCATCATCGTCAACGTCACACCACTGGAACCCGAGTGGGAAGGGCAGGTCACCCTGGAATTTTCCAACACCACCAATTTGCCGGCCAAAATCTACGCCAACGAAGGCGTCGCCCAGATGCTGTTCTTTGAGTCCGATGAAATCTGCGACACCAGCTACAAAGACCGGGGCGGAAAGTACCTGGGGCAAACAGGCGTGACCCTGCCGCGAACATGAGTGGCAGTGCCGCAGGGGCGATTCCGGTAAGCGACATCGTCAGGAGAAAGCCACAGTGAACGCCAATCAGTTTCTGAAAGCTGTCTCACAACTGCAGGGCTGGCGGGAATTTACCTTCCTGATGGCCCTCGCTGAGCGCTCCTTCCCCAATTACGCCCTGTTTGCGGACGCCGTTGGGCTCAAAACCGGTGCGAAAATGCGCCACTTGCTCGATCTTGGCTGGGAAATGCTGCAAAAGGACGTTTCCGAAGCTGCCATTCCCCAATTGCTGGCGAAACTCGAATCGCTGTCGCCAGATGTGAGCGCCTATGACGCTTACGGTGTCTATCCCGCCTTTGATTTTTGCCAGTTGCTGGAACAGGCGTTGCTGAACCGGCTCAATCCGGGCAAGCACCGTGCAACCGACGCCTCCCAGATGGCCACCGCGACCGTCATGAACTTTGTTGAGCTTTCTGAAGGTGAAGATCTGGAAGAAGATGAGCTGGTCAGGCTATTGGACCAGCACCCGCTGATGAAAGAAGACAAGGTATTCCAGCGCGACCTGATCCTGGCCCTCAAACGCCAGCGCACGCCCACCAGCCATTTTGTTGAACGCATCCACGGCGATGCCGCCAACGACGGTGTGAGCAACCTGGGCATCTCGCTGAGCGACTGACCGGCAGCGCTGCTGGCTCTGGCCTACACTTGGATGACAATCCGTTCTAATCCGGTACAGAAAAGCATCATGAAACTCTCTTCCTTTGGTCGGAAATTTACCGCGGATGCGGGAATCACCTCCCTGATGGATGACCTTGGCAACGCCCTGGCGTCCGGCGACGACATGATCATGATGGGTGGGGGCAATCCCGGCCATATTCCCAAGATTCAGGCTCGGGTCCAGCAGATGCTGGCCGACATGGCCCAAAGTGATGGTGATACGCGCAGGCTGGTTGGTATTTATGACCCGCCCCAGGGTGAGAAGCAGTTCATTGCCTCCCTGGCTGAGCTTCTGAATCGTGAGTATGGCTGGGGATTGAAGCCGGAAAATATTGCCCTGACCAATGGCAGTCAGGCCGCGTTTTTCATGCTGTTCAATATGTTTGGTGGTGACTATGGTGATGGGGTGCACAAGCATGTCCTGTTGCCACTGGCGCCAGAGTACATAGGCTATGCCGATGCCGGTATTGAGCCCGGGCTGTTCCACGCCGTGCAGCCGGATATCTCATTCACCGACGCCCATGAGTTCAAATACCGGGTGGATTTCGATGCGGTTGAGGTAACGGCTGAAACCGGCGCCATCTGCGTTTCCCGGCCCACGAACCCCACTGGAAATGTGGTCACCGACGAAGAGCTGGCACGGCTGGAAGCCATGGCCCGCCAGCATGACATCCCGCTGATTGTGGATGGAGCCTACGGTACACCGTTTCCAAGCCTGCTGTTTGTGGATGCGAAACCCCACTGGAACGACCAGGTGATCCTGTGCCTGAGCCTGTCTAAGTTCGGCCTGCCGGCCGTGCGTACGGGCATCGTTATTGCGGCGGAGCCGGTGATCAAGGCCTTGTCGGGCATTAATGCCATCATGAATCTGGCCACCGGCAGTTTTGGCGCCATGCTGGCGGAGCCTCTGGTGCGCTCAGGAGAGATTCTGTCGCTCAGCCGGGATGTGGTCTGCCCGTTCTACAAGGCGAAAATGGAGCGGGCGGTGGCGGTGTTCCGGGATGCCATGGGCGAGGACAGCTGTCGCTGGTACGTCCATAAACCCGAAGGCGCCATGTTTCTCTGGCTCTGGTTTCCGGGGCTGCCGATCAGCAGTCTGGAGCTGTATCAGCGGCTGAAAGCGCGGGGCGTGCTGGTGGTGTCGGGGCACTACTTCTTCCCCGGTTTGCCGGAAGACGGCTGGAAGCACCGCCACGAATGCCTGCGGGTGACCTACTCACAGGACGATGAGCGCGTGGCGGAGGGGCTGCGAATCATCGCGGATGAAGTGAAGGCTGTCTGGGCGACGGCCAGCCCGTAACTCACCGCTCTAGCGGCCCACCTTGGCGTCGCTGATGGTCAGTTCGTACTCGCTGCCGTCAGGTTCCACCTGGAGGAAGCGGATCAGCAGGTAGTCACGCTCCGGCGCGAACCACATCAGGGACTCGCGTTTACTGTCGCTGTCGCGAACCTTCTCGGCCTTAAGTGTGCGGATGTCGTCGCCGTTGATGCGCACGGTTTCCTCGTCAACGACGGCGAATTTGTCGGTGTCGTAGTCGCCCTTGTCGATGACGCGGTATTCCATCTCGCGCTTGCCGGCCTTGATGTCCTGGCTTAGCTGCAGTTGATAGCCCATGGGGTCCATGGCGCCTTTCTCCAGCTTCATCGAAAACTTATCGCCTTCGTGATGCCCACTGACCACGTTATTTTCCCAGTCAAAATCGATCGCTTCCTCACGGTCCCGGATGAAGAGGCCGGAGAGCTTGTAGCGGTAACGCAGGGGAACCACCTGATTGTCTTCCCAGCGGAAGATCAGCGATTCGTCAATGTCTGCAACAAAGGAATCCACGTCGGTTCTGAAATGCCAGGTGCCATCGTCCCGTTGTTCCAGGATGCGGCGGGCGTCACCATTGAGGGAGATGCCCTTGTCCAGGGAGGCGTTGTAGCTGAGCTTCATGGGTTGGAGGGTAACGTCCTCCTGCTCGTCCGAGGCGTGTGCGAGCGAGGCTCCGAGAAGCAGCGCCCCGGTTAACAGGGCGGGCAACGCTGTGAGGCTGAATTTCAGGGGCATGCGACTCCTCCGGTTGCAATGGCAGATCTGTCACTGAACAGTCTAGCGTGACTGGTTGCTTCCGGAGATGACGATAAGTTTACTCAGGCCGAGGCTGCTGAGTTCTCGTCCGGAAGTACCACCGGTCGATTCAGTGGCTGACCGTCGAACACTACATAGTCGGTGCCCAGTTGAATGCGCCCCTCACAGAACCAGCGCACGACGATCGGGTAAAGCACGTGTTCTTTTTCCTGGACTTTCTCGGCGAGGGATTCCGGGGTGTCGTCCGGGGATATGCTCACTTCTGCCTGGGCAATCACCGGCCCGCCATCCAGTTCTTCGGTGACAAAATGAATGGACACGCCGTGGGTTGTTTCGCCAGCGTCCAGTGCACGCTGATGGGTCTTCAGCCCAGTGTACTTGGGCAGAAGGGAAGGGTGCACGTTTAGCATGGTGCCACGCAGTGCCCGCACGAAATCCGTGGTCAGGATGCGCATGAAGCCCGCCAGGACGATCAGGTCCGGGTTGTGACGGCGAATCTCCGCCATCAGTGCGCCGTCGAACTCCTCGCGGGAACCGTAATGGGTGTGATCCACGGTGAAGGTGTCGATGTTGGCCTGGGCAGCCCTCTCCAGAGCGAAGGCGCCAGGGCGGTTGCACCCTACCGCAACTATCTGGCCGGGAAAGTCCCGCTCCCGGCTGGCGTTGATGAGAGCCTGAAGGTTGGTGCCGCTGCCGGAAGCCAGGACCAGGATGCGTGGGGTGGTTACGGAATCTGCCTTCATGCCGACAACAGCCCTGGCGCATAACGTACTGATGCAGAGGCCGTGGCGTCGTCAGAGGCTTCAATGATGCCGACCTGCCAGACTTTTTCACCCAGAGCGTTCAGCGTATCAAGGGCCAGTTCGCGCTGGTTTGCAGGGATGCATACAACCATACCGACGCCACAGTTGAAGGTGCGGTACATTTCTTCGCTGGCAACGCCGCCGGCATCCTTCAGCCATTGGAACACCGGGGGTAGCTGCCAGCTGTCCGTATCGATGGCTGCAACCATGCCATCAGGCAGAACCCGGGGAATGTTCTCCGGAAGGCCGCCGCCAGTGATGTGGGACAGCGCACGAACGTCCACTTCGCGGACGAGCTGGAGCAGGTTTTTCACGTAAATGCGGGTGGGCGCCATCAGGGCATCCGCGAGGGTAACGTCGGCAACCGTCTGGTTCAGGTCAGCGTTACTGACTTCCAGAATCTTGCGGATCAGGGAGTAACCATTGGAATGCGGGCCGGAAGAACCCAGGGCGAGCAGAACGTCGCCAGCCTGCACGTGGCTGCCATCAATGATCTCGCTGCGCTCCGCCACACCGACACAGAAACCGGCCAGATCGTAGTCGTCCCCTTCGTACATACCCGGCATTTCCGCGGTCTCGCCGCCCACCAGGGAGCAGCCGGCCTGTTCACAGCCAGCGCCAATGCCGTCGACAACCTGGGCGGCCACGTCGACATTCAGCTTGCCGGTAGCGTAATAGTCCAGGAAGAACAGGGGTTCGGCCCCGCCTACCACCAGGTCGTTGACGCACATGGCCACAAGGTCAATGCCAATGGTGTCGTGCTTCTGAAGTTGCATGGCAAGTCGGAGTTTGGTGCCGACACCGTCGGTGCCTGATACCAGCACCGGCTCATTATAGCCGGGAGGAATAGCCACCATGGCGCCAAAGCCACCGAGGCCGCCAAGGACTTCCGGGCGACGTGTGCGCGCCGCGGTATTCTTGATGCGGTCGACGAGTTCGTTACCGGCATCGATATCAACGCCGGCATCACGATAGGTGAGGGAGGGCTTCTGTTCGCTCATGGTGTGCTTAACCGTTTGGACAGTGGGACAGGCGGCGGATTTTAACAGGTGCGGAACGGCGCTCCAAATGCAATTGCCCCGTTTGTCACCCTTAAAGGCAGTGTGGCACCGGATTGACTTTCTGCAATCCCGGTTAGCTACTCACACCAGGGGGCTTGGTGTATCCTATGCGCCATTAAGACGAATCGCAGGGTGTTTCATGCCAGACTCAGGAAAAATCTCGATGCAGGCAGTGCGGATAGTCCGTCAGTCACTCCGGTTGTTTGGAGTATTGGCGCTGATGGCCGCGCCAGCGGCAGCTGTTACCGTTACCGGCCTTTACTCGGTAGAAGTGCCCGTCGCTGGCTCGCAGCCTCAGGAGCTTGAGCAGGGCTATGCGGACGGCCTGAGCCGGGTGTTTGTGCGCGTTTCCGGCACCCGCGACGTGCTGCGCAACGAAGGCGTTGAAGAACTCCTGGCGAACGCCGAATCGCTGCTTCAGTCCTACCAGTTCTTACGCTCCGATACGGGAAATCACAGGCTACGGATGAGCTTCGGCGCGGTCGGCGTCAACCGTGCGCTGGCGTCCGCGGATGCACCGGTCTGGGGCGCGAATCGGCCGCTGACGCTGGCCTGGATCGCGGTCGAAGAAGGCGGGCGCCGTACCCTGGTTCATCAGGGAAGCGACAGTACAGGGACGGGCGCCGATGAACAGTGGCGTCGCGTTTTTCAGGACGCGGCGGTTGACCGGGGTTTGCCGGTGGGGCTTCCTCCCGCAAGATACCGGGACGACCGTGAACTGTTGTCGGACATATGGGGACAGTTTACATCCAGTGTTCGCAGATCGTCCGAGGATATGGAGCATGACCTGATGTCGGTGGTACGGGTCAGCCGTTCCGGATCACAGTGGCGTGCCGGATGGGTGTTTGACGGTATGGGGCTGGATAGTACGGAGCAATCGGTGACCGCCGATACGCCGCAAGCTCTGGCTGCTGCCGTTGTCGGGCGCTGGGCGGAAATGTTTGCCGATCGTTATGCGGTTGCTGGCAGTGATGTCGGCGAGTCTCCACAGGTGGATATCGTTGTGCATGGAGTCAGCAATCTGAAGGATTACGCCCGTGTGAATGGGGTTCTCAAAAACCTGTCGCCCGTGGTCGATGCGGGTGCCACCAGAGCGCGGAAGGACCAACTGACGCTCAGGGTTGCCTTTTCAGGGGAGATGGAGCAGCTGAAGCAGTACATTGCCCTGGATCCGCGGCTGGTTCCGCTTTCAGACGCCGAGGTCTCACGCATGCCCACAGGTGATGAGCGTCAACCCGGTGGTCAGGCGCAGGCCCAATCGGTGCAGCAGGCCCCGCAAGGCGGTATTGCACTGGCGGAACAGAGCACGGAGAGCGCTGCGGCCTCCGCCAACCCGCTGTTCGTTTACCAGCCTCTACTGGCAAACGAGGAAGAGTCAGAACAGGCGTTCGAGTCACTCTATCAGGTGCTTCATTACCGCTGGCAGCCTGCCTCCATCGTCGAGTCGGAAGACGGGGAATAATATCGCGGTGTTCGGTATGAGGGGAGTCATGTCATGACGCACCGCTGGCGCTGGATTCCAAATGCGCTGACGTTTTTGCGCATTTTGCTGATTGCTCCTTTTGCGGCAGCCCTTATGGCCAAGGAATATCGTTTTGCCCTGGTGATATTTTTTCTGGCATCCGCAACGGATGCCTTTGATGGTTTCCTGGCTCGTCACTACAACTGGCGAACCCGGCTTGGCGCCATTGCCGACCCATTGGCGGACAAGGCACTGCTGATCACCACCTATCTGATGCTGGCTATAACTGGCGTACTCCCGGCCTGGCTGTTCTGGTTGGTGCTGGGCCGGGATCTCCTGATCGTGTGTGGTGGGCTGGCGTTTCATTACGGTGTCGGTCGCTTTGAAATGCAGCCGAGCCTGCCCGGCAAACTTAACACCCTGATCCAGATTCTGGTGGCCCTCGCGATCATCATTCTGCTGGCGGATTTGCCGATGCAACCGTGGGTTATGGACGTTGGCATTCTGCTGGTGGCGGCCTCAGGCATTTTCAGCGGTGCGCACTATATCGGCGTATGGAGTCTGAGGGCATGGAGGGCAAAGAGGCAGTGAGTGCGTCACAGCTGGTGTTGGGGGTCAAGCTTCGAGACGACGCCCGTTTTGATAATTTTCATGGTGGCCGGAATGCCGATGCCGCGGCAAGACTTAAGTCTGCCTGCGAGCAGGTTGGTGTTGTACCCGTCATCGCCGTTTGTGGCGACGCAGACACTGGCAAAAGCCATCTGTTGCAGGCGGTCTGTCATCTGGCGGAGCAAAACCAACAGAGTGCGGTTTGTGTCAGCATGGAGGAGTTGTTTCCTCTGGGTCCCGACTCGCTCTCAGGGCTGGAAGGACAGTCAGTGATCTGCCTGGATGACCTGGATCTCATTGCGGGCCAGGAAAACTGGGAAGAGGCCATCTTCCATCTGTACAATCGGGTGAATGACCATGGGCACCTGATGGTCGTCAGCCTGTCGGAACTGCCGGCGTCGTTGCCATTCGGGTTGCAGGATCTGGTGTCCCGGTTGAGTCATGGCCTGACCATTCAATTGGGCATCTATCGCGACGATGATCGCCTGAGGATACTGATGGCGAGGGCGGAGCAGCGCGGCCTTGTCCTCAGTGATGATGTGGCCGTATTCATACTCAGGCGAGCACCCCGGAAACTGGCCGATCTGCTGGCCATTCTGGATCGCCTGGATGAAAACTCATTACGCGCCCAGCGACGACTGACGATCCCGTTCGTTAAGTCGGTGTTGGGCTGGTAAGGCGTTATATTCGCAGGGAAACTGTCAGAGGAAGCAGCATGAGACGAGTAGTGTTTAACCAGAAAGGTGGCGTCGGCAAGTCCAGTATCACCTGCAACCTGGCCGCGATCAGCGCCGCCCGGGGCAAACGAACACTGGTTGTCGATCTTGATCCCCAGGGTAATTCCACCCACTACCTGCTGGGTAGGCCCGCGGGCGAGCTCAAGGATACCATTGCCGACTACCTTGAGCAGACGGTAGCGTTTACCGTGTTTAATCGGCGCGCTGACGAGTTTGTCCACGCCTCTCCCTTCGACAACTTGTTTGTTATGCCTTCCAGCCCGGAACTGGATTTTCTGGAGCGCAAACTGGAAGCCAAGCACAAGATTTACAAGCTGAGAGAAGCACTGAAGAAGCTCGGTGAGTCGTTTGACGAAATCTACATTGATACGGCGCCGGCGCTCAATTTCTACACTCGATCCGCATTGATTGCGGCGCAGCGATGCCTGATCCCTTTCGATTGCGATGATTTTTCCCGTCAGGCTCTCTACAGCATCCTTCACGAGATTCAGGAGCTGCAGGAAGACCACAACGAAGACCTCGTGGTCGAAGGTATTGTCGCAAACCAGTTCCAGCCCCGCGCCAGCCTGCCAAAGAAGCTGGTGCGTGAGCTGATGGACGAGGGCCTGCCCGTATTGCCGGTGAGGTTGTCCAGCTCGGTGAAGATGAAGGAGTCGCACCAGAGCCGGCAACCGTTGATTCATATGGCACCGAAACATCCGCTGACTCGGCAGTATGAAGACCTGTACCGAGTGCTTCATGGCGAAACCGTTGAACTGGAACCCCTGGCAGATTGAGAGTGAGCGTATCTATGGCGAATTCGTCCGACCATACCACCCGTGTCGCGGACAGCCTGCTTCAGATAGAGATTGAATTGCGGCGAATTGATGCGTGGGAGAGTGAGCCGCCATCGCCAGAGGCGCTGCAGAGTGCCCAGCCGTTTGCCGTGGACACGCTGGAGTTTACCCAGTGGTTGCAGTTCGTCTTTGTCAGCCGCATGAAAGTGTTGATTGAGGGCGGTCAGCCCCTGCCTCAGGTGTCAGGTATGGCACCGATGGCGGAAGAGCACTTCCGGGGCAGGGAAGAGTCCGGGGCCGCCCTGATTAGCAAGCTGGAAGAAATGGACCGCCTGCTGTCCGGACAGCCCTGAGCGTGTAATTAGCCCTGAGCGTATAATCAACCCTGAGCGTGTGAACCGGGCCTCCGGCCGAATCAGTCGTGAGTGTCCAGGCGCATGGACAGATCCACCGCCCTGACATCCTTGGTCAGTGCTCCGATAGAGATATAGTCGACACCGGTCTCGGCAATCGGCACCAGTGTCTCGCTGTTGACGCCGCCGGACGCTTCCAGCTTTGCGGCGCCAGCCGTGTGAATAACCGCCTGGCGCATATCCTCCAGTGAGAATTCATCCAGCATGATGATGTCCGCGCCTGCGGCCAGGGCCTGATCCAGTTCTTCCAGATTTTCGGTTTCCACTTCCACCGGCCGGCCAGGGGCAAGTCGGCGGGCCTCTCTGACGGCATCCGCAATGGAGCCACAGGCGGCAATGTGGTTTTCCTTGATCAGGAAGGCATCCCACAGACCAATGCGATGGTTATGGCAGCCACCGCAGGTAACCGCGTATTTCTGCGCCAGTCGCAGGCCAGGCAAGGTCTTGCGGGTATCCAGTAGCTGAACACCGGTATGGGCGACACGGCGGGCATGGCCGGCACATGTGGTGGCAACGCCGGACAGCAACTGCAGCCAGTTCAGGGCTGAGCGCTCGGCGGTGAGCAGGCTGCGAGCCGGGCCTTCCATGGAAAACAGCGATTGGCCGGGGCTTGCCTCGTCTCCGTCCTGCACCTGCCAGCTCAGGGTGACCCCCGGGTCCACCTGCCGGAACACCTCCTCAACCCATGCGCGTCCGGCAATGGTTGCGGCATCCCGGGTAATGACATGTCCGCGACTGATGCGCGCTTGTGGAATCAGCATGGCAGTAATGTCGCCATCTCCAATGTCTTCACGCAGGCTTTGTGCAACGGTTTCAATGCGGGACTGGCGGAGCAGTTCGGCTGGAATCATGGCAGAATTTCCGGTTGTTCAGTGGCGGTTTGGAGGCACGTTGGGTGTGCGGTTGTGATTCTATAGGCCACAGCCAGATTCGCCAAACGTGGAAAGGTGGGGGTGCTAAACTGTGACAACCATCACTTAGACACAAAAGGTGACAAATTCTGACACAAGGTGACGTGGGTAAGGCCTAAGATGTGCAATAACACATTTCTCCAGCTATCACCCGGAGCAGCCGAATGGCGCAGGATAACAAGGTTGTAAGTCTCAAAGGCCAGAAGCTTCCTGACAGGTTTTCCCTGCCGGGCTCTCTGGTGCGCCTGCGTGACGTATCGGGTCAGTCACTGAAGTCTGTACTGTCTGGTTTTTTCGACAAAGCGGACGACGCGCTTTTTGAGCTGGCGGACAAGGCTGGAACCAACCAGGATCAGACCGCGTACTTTGACGCCATGCGTGAGTTGAGGCTGCGACGCAAGAACATGACCGTGTCGGTGCTGCAGTACGTCAGCCGCGCGTTCAATGACATCGGCTCGTTCAAGCCGGGTGGTGGCAGTGGCACCCTGGATGAGGTGGACCAGGACTCGCTGGCGTTGCTGGACCATTCCGATCTGGAGCAGCAGGTCGCCATCGACAACCTGATCAACAAACTGCGCAACCAACACGCGGAGGTTATACGCCTGCTGAATGTGCGGGTTGCTCACCTGCTGCCCTCGGTGCGTCTGGAAGATAGCCAGATGCCCTTGAGCCCGGAGGTGATCTGCGGAGGAGTTGCGGAAGCCTGTTCCGATCTGGATATCGATATCCGTGCCAAGCTGGTGGTGCTTAAACTGTTCGACCGCTTACTGGTGGGGGTTCTGGGTGATTTCTACAAGGATGCCAACAAAACCCTGATCGCCGAAGGGGTGCTGCCCGACATGCGTCGCCCGCCGGTCGGTGGCCAGGGCGCGTCTGGCAAATCCGCCCCGGCTGGGGGGCGGACTGCTGGGACGCTGTCAGCGAGCTCGGAGTCAGATGCGTCGGGGCCGCTCACGACGCCGTCCGACGATGTGCGGGCAACGTTTTCTGAACTGAGTGCCCTGTTGCACCAGGGGCAGAGTTCGAGCGAGTACGGCACAGAAAACAGTGGTGTGCCCAGCGCCGGCGCGCTCGATACCCGTACACTGATGACACGGCTTCACGAAATCCAGTCTCAGTCAGTCCATTGGGGGCAGGGTGAGGTTGTGCCTCTGTCAGAGCAACTACAGCAGGTGTTCCGGTCGGAAACCGGGAAGAAACATGATGTCGGCCAAGTGGACAGCGACGTCATCAATCTCGTGTCGATGTTGTTTGATTTTATCCTGGAAGACCGTCAGCTCCATCCGGTGATGAAGTCCGTGATCGGGCGCCTTCAGATTCCCGTACTCAAGGTGGCGCTGAGCGACAACAATTTCTTTAACCGGGGCGGACATCCGGTACGGAAGCTGCTGAATGAGCTGGCCATGTCTGCTATCGGTTGGACCGAGAAAAAGGCCGGCCAGCGTGATCCGCTACGAGACAAGATCGAGTCGGTGGTTGATCGCGTGCTTAACGAGTTTACCGACAACGTCGATATTTTCAGTGAGCTGCTCAGCGATTTCGGCCATTTCATGGATTTGGACCGGCGTCGCAGGGAGCTCGTGGAGCAGCGTCTGCGTGATGCTGAGGAAGGCAGGGCCAAGCAGGAGCGGGCATCCAAAGCGTCTGAGAACCTGCTGAACGAACAGATTACCGGTCGGGATCTGTCTCCTCCGGTCGTCACACTGTTGAATGAGGCGTGGGCAAAGTATCTACAGTGGATCGTGCTGCGTGAGGGTGAAGACAGTGAACGCTGGGATGAGGCATGTGATCTCACTCGGCAGCTCGTATGGAGTGTTGATCCCAGGCCCATCAACGACAACACTCGCAGCGAGCTGCTGCGGTCGATTCCGGGAATCGTGGACGGTCTGAGAAACGCCCTACAGGAAATTTCGTGGGACCCGTTTGCCACCGACGCCGCCATAAGAGACCTTGAACTGGCCCACGTGGACGTGTTCCAGCGCCTTGTCACCACAACCCGCCCTGCTGTGGCGCCCGAACCTGAACCTCAGGCTGCGCCCCAAAAGGTGGAGGCGGAACCGTCTGTGGTCTCCAGGGATATGTCGGATACCGCGCCCAAAGCTCCAGAGAAAGTGGAGCGAACGACTGAGCGCGTAATGACAGGCGCCTCCGAGCCCTCGGACGCCACCACGTCTGTATCTGCTAGCCCCGTGCCAAGCCCTGAAGAGCCGGCCGCAGAGGAATTGGCCGAGAGCTCCGGGGCAAATGTCGAGCTTCAATGGCTGGAGCGGGCTGATGGCCTTCGTGTTGGCTCCTGGGTTGAGCTGACCCGTGATGGCAACAAAACACGCTGCAAGCTGGCCGCGTTTATCAAGGCGACGGGCAAGTACATCTTCGTTAATCGCAGTGGTGCCAAGGTGGCGGAATATCAGCGTGAAAACCTCGCACTGGCGCTCGCTGCGGATGAGATCTCCATGTTGGACGACGGCCTGATATTCGACCGGGCGCTGGAATCCATCATCGACAACCTTCGCAGTAGCCGCAAGGACTGATCGTATAGCAAGACCGGAGACTTTGTGCTTCAATCAGGGGCATCAAAGCAACAACGGCGAACGCATCGGTGGTCCGGTCTGTTCGCCCCGGCCTGTTGGAACCACATTGTCTGAAACCATCCCTTCGCGCAACACCATTGACCTGTCGCCACCGGCTGTCGCCGGATTACGGACGACCGGTCGGGTAGCCGGCGCCCGTTGGTGCCCGTCTCCAAATTTTGGCAAACGCCCCGAAGGGGCGGCAATATCCCTGTTGGTTGTTCATAACATCAGCCTTCCTCCCGGGCAGTTCGGAGGCGATGCCATCGAACGGTTTTTCTGCAACCAACTGTCCCCCTCAGAGCACCCCTATTTCGAGACCATCGCCGATATGAAGGTTTCGTCACACCTGCTGATCCGCCGGGATGGTGAATGCCTTCAGTTCGTCAGCTTGTTGGAGCGCGCGTGGCATGCCGGGCGGTCCTGCTTTCAGGGCCTGGAAGAGTGCAACGATTATTCAATCGGCATTGAGCTGGAGGGCGCGGATGACATTCCATACACCGCAGCTCAGTATGAGGTGCTTGCTGACGTGTCAGCATTGATCATGAAATCGTGGCCGGCCATCACGCCAGAGAGGATCACCGGGCACAGCGATATCGCACCCGGTCGCAAAACCGATCCAGGCCCGGCTTTTGACTGGCCCCGATATCGGCAACTGCTTGGTACAGGGCATGGCAACGGAGCGGATAACTGATGGTATTGGTGGTGTTTCTGCTCGCTTACCTGGTGAGACGCAAGCTGGATGCGGCCAACGCCTGGTCTTCTGAGCCGTTGTGGCGTTCCGCGTTTAACCGGGGAGGCGCTGAAAGGTCTGGTAACGAGGCAGGCCTATGGAAGGGGCTGGTTATTATTCTTGTGCCCTCGCTGATTCTGGCCGCCGGGGAGTACTATCTGCACACCATTGGCTGGCGCATGGCCGCGTATCCATTGGAGTTTTTGTTGATGGTGTTGTTGATGGGTGCGCCGGGTTGGCGGGCGCGCCTGGAGGTTTACAGCGAATCCTGGGCCAGGGGCGACATGCAGTCCGCTTGGCATCACGTTATGGATATTTTACCGGCTGAGGAACGGGGCGCGGCAACGTCGCCCGATGAGATGCATCTGGCTTTGTCACGAACGCTGATGGTCAGCGTCTTCGAGCGTTTTTTTCTGGTCGCTTTCTGGTATGCCGTTGGCGGTATTGCGGCTGCCTTCTTTGCGAGGGGAGTTGTCGCGTTAAGGGATCACTGGCCGCAGGTGGCAGCGAGACCAGGGTTTGCCGCGCTGGCGGAGATACTCAATTGGCTTCCCTCACGACTACTGTCCTTCACGTTTGGAGTCGCAGGTGATCTTGCCGGCTGGATGAAAGAAGGGAAACGAAGACTGTTTGATTTTAGCCTCAGAACCAACCAGCTATTGATGGGCGCCGCGAGCGCGGCATTGACGGGCTATGCACTGGACCCGGAACGGTTCTCAAAGATCCATCCGGACGAATGGGCGGGCTTTGGTGGTCGCAGTCTGGAGGCCATCCGGGATTTGCTGAACCGAAGCATGCTGGTCTGGATCTGCATCCTTGCGCTGCTGGTTATTGCCGGTGTGCGCTGATCACGACATTTTGACAAAAATTACATTTTTACGCCGAAAAACACTCAAGTTTGTAGTACTTTAGTCGACAATATAAACAAATAGAATAAAGTTCCATCCTTTCGATGCTTTCTGTGGGGGTACACGTGAACCAGCTTATCAAGCCTGCAGTAGCGCTGATGAATCGGCTGCCGATGTTCTACAAATTCAGCCTGATCAGTGTGTTGTTCCTGCTTCCCATTATTGCCCTTTCCTGGTTGGTTATCAGTGAACTGAACCGGTCGGTTGATACCATGACCCGGGGCGTGGAGGGATTGGAGCAGCTCGAAAAGGTGGATACGCTGCTGGCAGAGTCCATGGCATACCGGGATTTTCGTGCCCCCGGCAAGATCAAGGATGACAATGAACTGCTCTCACAGTCCGCAGAGTCGTCAGAAACGATTGATAGAATTCTTGAGGAACTGGTTAACGCGGAGGCTCGTTTTGATGAGTCCGGTAACTGGTCCCAGCAGGTGGCGATGCTGGTGGAAGAGTGGCAAACACTCAAATCGACTGACAGTTATCAGGGCAATATCGACCCCCAGTTCAAGTATTATCAGGAGTTCGTCCAGAAAGTGCGGGCGCTCTTGTCCGCGACCATTGAAATTTCCGGCCTGGGGCAGGACGCATCCCGGGAAAACCTGCTGCTTCTGGGGCTTTTGCGTGAGTCGCTGCCGGATGCCCGCAGCATCATTGGCCGGGCCAGGACGTTCGGGACCTTTGCGCTCATCGACGGGCAGGTCGGTTACAACCTCAGTGACGCTCTTAATGAAATCTATGACGAATTGACCAACCGCGCATCACTGCTCGGGCCTGCACTGACCGTATCGATGGACGCATCGTCGACCCTGGAGAAAACGACAGGTGATGCTGTCGAGGGCATTCTCGAGAGTCTGGTGGTTGTGCGTGACGAGCTGGATGCCAACATCATCACGCCCATGCGCCTCGAGTTACCCTGGCGGGATTTCAACCGCACCATCGAAAACCAGCTTGCCCATTACGATGCGCTCAAGGCTGGAATTTTTGACGTCGTTGGCGCAAACCTGAACTCACGCCTGGAGGGCGAGCTGCAGCAACGGCAGTTGATTATTGCCGCATTGGTAATTGTCCTGTTGGTGGTGGTTTACCTCTACGTCGGCTTCTTTATGTCGGTACGCACGGCTATTAATCGTTTCAGCACGGCAGCAAGGTCCGTGGCTGAGGGCGATATGACGACTCACATCCAATTGGATAATCGTGATGAATTGGGTGAACTGACTACCGAGTTCAACAACATGACGGACCGGATTGCCGAATTGATCCGCTCAGTGAGCAGCACTACATCGGACGTCGATCGCCAGGCCACTCGTGTCAACGATACCGCGGCTGCGAACAGTGAGGCCGTTGCGCGGCAGATGGAGGAGTCTGGCCAGATCAACGAAGCCATGAACCAGATGGTGGAAGCGGTCAATGAGGTCACTGAGAGTGCTCATCGCGTGTCTGATAGCGCTGGCGCGGCTGAAGAGGATACCGAGAGAGGCCGCGGAGTGGTTGCGGATACCGTTGCCACCATCAACCGTCTTGCCACCGAAATCTCCGGCGCGGTTGATGTCATCAACCGGGTAAACGCTGACAGCGATAACATCAGCCAGGTTCTGGTCGAAATCAAGGCGATTGCGGAGCAGACCAATCTCCTGGCATTGAATGCGGCCATCGAGGCTGCGCGCGCCGGTGAGCAGGGCCGTGGTTTTGCGGTTGTGGCAGACGAAGTACGTTCACTGTCACAGCGTACCCACAAATCGACTGAAGAAATCGAGGGTATGATCACCCGGTTGCAGAGCGGCGTGAAGGAAGCCGTTGCGGCCATGACCAACAGCCATGACGTGACTGAAACCACGGTGAAGAAATCGGCGGAAGTGACGGAAGCGCTGGACCGGATTGCCCAGGGGATTTCGACCATTGTTGATATGAGCCACCAGATCGCACAGGCGGCTGAGGAGCAGTCTGCCGTGGCGAAGAACGTCAATACCAACGTTGAACAGATCAGTGTCCTGGGTGAGAAAACGGCAGATAACGCCGAGGAAACCCTGGCATCGTCACGGGAAATGTCACAACTGACTGCATCCCTGCAGCGTCTCGTGGAAGCGTTCAGGGTCTGACATTCGGGATCTGAAGGGTATGTTCCTGACATCTATGGCGATAGCTGTTTAATACGGTTTGTCAGCATCTGGTTTGTCGGAACATCAACGCCCAGCGCATGCCCGCGCCCGACGATATACCCATTGATAAAGTCGATTTCGGTAGGGCGGCCCCGCCGCCTGTCGCTGCGCATGGATGAGGTATTCCGCGCCGTTTTGCGGGCAACCGTTTCGATGCGTTCGCGAATTGTGATTGATGGCAGGACTTTTCCGATATCCTCCTTCATCACCTTCGAGATTTCGTCGCACAACTCATCGATGTGTTCCCGGTAGAACGGGTCGGCGAGGATGTCACCGTTCGGGCAGTCGAGGATTGCCGTAAAGGCATTGATACCCGCATTGATGATCAGTTTGTCCCACAGCCGCCTCTGAATGTCTTGCTCTGCGTGAACCGTTAACCCGCTGGTGCCAAGCGCCGTTACTACCTGCGTCAGATGCGTCGTCGCACTCTTGGTTAATGGGCCAACCCAGGTTTCGCCTTTGCCGGCGTGGACTGTGCAGCCTGGTGCTGGGCGGTTCGCCCCTTCGGTGGTGCTGGCGGCCAGGATCGGTCGTTGTGGCCAACGCTCGGCGACTGCTTGCTGGCAGCCCATGCCGTTCTGGAACAGGACGATGGGAGTATCTTGGGAAAGGTCATGGAGGTTGGATTCAATGGCACCGAGCGTATCGCCCGCCTTCGTGGTGACCATCAACAGTGAGGGGGGTGCCTCGGTGGCGAGCAGGTAGGGAACTGTGACAACTTCCTCCGGGCCTTCGAACCGCCGGAACGTGTAAGCCAGTGCGGGGTTACCTGTTTCCGGGGTAACCTTGCGACGAGGGATAAACGTTACCGTCCCGGTGGGCAGGTAGCCCGCCCAGAGTTGGCCCATGGAGCCTGCTCCGAGAATGGCGATGCGGCCATTCCCGGACAGCCCCTGATTATTCCCCGGCGTGGCCACGGGTTACATGGCCTCGATGGCGGCCCGCTGCTCGCTGAGCCGGCTCATGCTGCCCTGGGCATCGCTGAGCTTTTCCTTCTCTTTTTCTACCACCTCGGCGGGCGCCTTGGCAGTGAATTTCTCGTTGCCAAGTTTTCCTTCCAGTCGGCCAACTTCTTTTTGCAGTCGCTCCAGTTCCTTGTCCAGTCGCTTGAGTTCGGCATCCTTGTCAATCAGACCGGCCATGGGCACCAGCACTTCCATCTCGCCAACCAACTGGGTGGCTGACATGGGGGCTTCGCCTTCGGTAAACCATTCCAGGCTGTCCAGACGCGCCAGTGAGGATAGGAACTGTCGGTTCTCGTCCAAGCGGCGTTTGTCGTCTGGGTTTTTACCACGCAGAAGCACCGGGATGGCTTTTGCCGGGGAGATGTTCATCTCGCCGCGGATATTCCGAACAGCGACAATCACGCCTTTCAGCCATTCAATATCGGCGGCTACCGCAGAGTCCTGCTTGTTGGCATCTGGCTGGGGGAAGGGTTGCAGCATAATGCTGTCACCACTCTTACCGGCCAGGGGTGCGATGCGCTGCCAGATTTCTTCGGTGATGAACGGCATCATCGGGTGCGCCAGGCGAAGGACCGCTTCCAGCACCCGTACCAGGGTGCGGCGGGTGCCACGTTTGGCTTCCGCACTGGCGTTGTCGTCGTTCAACGCCGGCTTGGAGAGTTCCAGGTACCAGTCGCAGTATTCGTTCCAGATGAACTCATACAGGGCGTACGCGGCCAGGTCGAACCGGTACTGGTCAAGATGGCGGATCACGTCCTGCTCGCAGGTTTGCAGCTCGCTGATGATCCAGCGGTCTGCCAGCGACAATTCCACGGCCTCACCGTTGACGCCGCAATCCTCGCCCTCGGTGTTCATCAGCACGTAACGGGCAGCGTTCCACAGCTTGTTGCAGAAGTTACGATAGCCTTCAAGGCGCTTCATGTCCCAGTTGATGTCGCGGCCGGTGGTCGCCATAGCGGAGAGAGTGAAACGCAGGGCATCCGTACCATGAGCGGTAATGCCTTCCGGGAACTCCTTCCGGGTGCGCTTCCCGATCTTCTCGGCCAGTTTGGGCTGCATCAGGTTGCCAGTGCGTTTCTCCAGCAGGTCATTGAGCTCGATGCCGTCGATCATGTCCAGTGGGTCAATCACGTTGCCCTTGGACTTGGACATCTTGTCGCCGTGCTCGTCGCGGATCAGGCCGGTCACATACACGGTCTTGAACGGTACCTGTGGGGTGCCGTCCTCGTTTTTCATGAAGTGCATCGTCATCATGATCATCCGGGCCACCCAGAAGAAAATGATGTCAAAACCGGTCACGAGAACGTTGGTGGGGTGGAAGGTTTTCAGCCGCTCGGTGATTTCCGGCCAGCCCAGGGTGCCGAAGGTCCACAGGGCGGAGCTGAACCAGGTGTCGAGCACGTCGTCGTCCTGGTTCAGCTGCAGGTCGGCGGCAAGGTTGTGTTTCTGGCGCACTTCCTCTTCACTACGGCCGACATAGATATTGCCCTCGGCGTCGTACCAGGCAGGAATACGGTGGCCCCACCAAAGCTGGCGGGAGATGCACCAGTCCTGGATGTCACGCATCCAGGCGAAGTACATGTTTTCGTACTGCTTGGGCACGAACTGGATACGACCGTCTTCGACCGCTTCGATCGCCGGCTTTGCCAGGGTTTTGGCGTCGGCGAACCATTGGTCGGTCAGCATGGGTTCGATGATCAGGCCGGAGCGGTCGCCCCGGGGAACGCTCAGCACGTGGTCTTCCACTTCCTGTACCAGGCCTTCGGCGTCCATATCCGCCACGATCTGCTTGCGGGCCTGTTCGCGGGTAAGGCCGGCGTACGCAGCCGGCAGGCTGCCGTCCACATCGGTGTTTTCAGTGCCATCGGCGTTAACCACTTCGGCTACATCGCGGATGCAGGCGTCCTGGGTCATGACGTTGATCATTACCAGGTTGTTGCGCTTGCCCACGGCGTAGTCGTTAAAGTCGTGGGCGGGGGTGATCTTGACGCAGCCACTACCTTTTTCAGGGTCGGCGTGGGTGTCGGCGAGAATGGGAATGCGTCGGCCCACCAGCGGGAGGTCAACGAATTTGCCAATCAGGTGCTGGTAGCGCTCATCGTCCGGGTGCACGGCCACGGCAGTATCGCCAAGCATGGTTTCCGGGCGAGTGGTCGCCACCACTAGATAGCTCTTGCCATCCTGCGTCTTTTCGCCGTCGGCCAGCGGGTAGCGAAGGTGCCAGAAAAAGCCTTTCTCTTCCTTGTTCTCGACCTCAAGGTCGGAAATGGCTGTATGCAGCTTCGGGTCCCAGTTGACCAGGCGCTTGCCACGGTAGACCAGGCCTTCGTCGTATAGGCGGATGAACACTTCCTGCACGGCTTTGTAGAAACCGTCGTCCATGGTGAAACGTTCGTGGTCCCAGTCCACCGAGTTACCCAGACGGCGGATTTGGCCGGTGATGGTGCCACCGGAATGTGCCTTCCAGTCCCAGATGCGCTTGATGAATTCTTCCCGGCCAAGGTCATGACGGGTTTTGTCTTCTTCCGCCGCGAGCTTGCGTTCAACCACCATCTGGGTGGCGATACCGGCGTGGTCGGTGCCTACCTGCCAAAGGGCATTGCGGCCCTGCATGCGTTTGAAGCGGGTGAGCGTGTCCATAATGGTGTGCTGGAACGCATGGCCCATGTGGAGGCTGCCGGTGACGTTGGGTGGCGGGATGGCGATGCTGAAGGATTCGCCTTCGCCCCCCTCCGCCTTTTCTGAGCGGGGGCGGAAGTACCCTTTGGATTCCCAGTTTTCGTACCACTGGCGCTCGATGTTTTCTGGCTGGTAGGTTTTTTCCATGGGTTTCTGCTGGTAACCGTTTGGTTGATTCACAAGGGAAATTCAAGGCGTCTGATTATACATGCTCACTTGGGTTGCGGCGAACCTTGGGGTGCAGGGGCATGGGGGTAGTTTGAATTTCGGAAAGAAAAAGAACTCGCTGCGCTCAGACACCTTTTTGCTGTCCGAAATTCAAACTACCCCCATACCCTTATGGAGTCCGAGTTGTCTCGGCTGTGTTCAATGGTTTTGCCTGGGTATGATTGTGAGCCTGTTTTACGTCTCACCGCTTCCTTTGGTCATGCACTCGAGGCTCAATTCCCAATGCCCGTAACTGCTTGAAATGCGATCGTGCCTGACTCAACACCGTTTCGTCGTTATGGGCAACCAGCGCCAATCGTTTAAACCGGTCTGCGTCCGCAGGCAGGGTGGATGAGAGGATGATCACCGTGTCCCAGTCTTCTGCGACCGGTTGGCAAAGCAATATCCCAACGGGATCAGTGCAGGTCGTGGCGGAGTCCGGCACGATGCTGTGGGGTATAAAAGCCTCGGGGCTGAAGTTCCAGAGCAGGTCGTCCAGTTCCTGAGCCTGTTGCATGGTGTCACAGACGACGCCCACGCGGTCTCCCTGCTGGCGCGCCTTGTCCACCAGTTTGGCGGTATGGAGATTGCGAGCCGCAGGGGTGTTCTGGGCGAGGATGTGGAACCAGTAGGACTGGTTCCGTTCATCCTGTGAGCCCGGATTACTTTCCGGCATGGGACATCAGGTAGTCGACCAGCATGGGTACCGGGCGGCCAGTCGAGCCTTTGGCTTTGCCGGAGAGCCAGGCAGTACCTGCAATATCCAGGTGGGCCCAGGGGTAGTCCTTGGTGAACCGGGACAGGAAGCAGGCAGCGGTGATGGTGCCGGCCGGGCGACCACCAATGTTCTGCATGTCAGCAAAGTTGCTGTCGAGCTGGCTCTGGTATTCGTCCCACAGAGGTAGGCGCCAGGCGCGGTCGCCAGCGCGTTCACCAGCGGCCAGCAGTTCGTTGGCCAGGGTGTCGTTGTTGCTCAGCAGGCCGGTGGCATGGCTGCCCAGGGCGATGATGCAGGCGCCAGTCAGTGTGGCCATGTCGACGACCACTTCCGGGTCGAATTTCTTGACGTAGGTGAGGGCGTCGCACAGTACGAGTCGGCCTTCTGCGTCGGTGTTCAGGATTTCGATGGTCTGGCCAGACATGGAAGTAACAATGTCACCCGGGCGTGTCGCAGTGCCGCTGGGCATGTTCTCGGCGGCGGCGATTACGGCAACCACGTTGATTTTCGGTTTGGTCTCGGCAATGGTTTTCATGGCGCCGAACACGGCGGCGGCGCCACCCATGTCGTACTTCATTTCATCCATGCCTTCGCCGGGCTTGAGGCTGATGCCGCCGGTGTCAAAGGTAATGCCTTTGCCCACGAGGACGTAAGGCTTGTCTTTCGCCTTGCCGCCACGGTATTCCATTACGATCAGTTTGGCGGGTTGGGCGCTGCCGGCAGACACGGACAGTAAGCTGTGCATGCCCAGCTTTTGCATCTGCTTTTCGTCCAGCACGTCGGTCTTGATGACGTCGTTGTCTTTGGCCAGTTTCTCAGCCTGCTCAGCCAGCCAGGTGGGATGGCAGATATTCGGCGGTGTGTTGCCCAAATCCCGGGTGAAATTCATACCACGGCCGGTTGCCAGACCAAGATTGAAGGCGTCCTTCAGGGCCTTTCCGGCGGAGGAGGCAGCAACGGTCACCTTCGTCAGTTTGCGTTGTGATGGTTTCTCGCTCTTGAATTCGCTGAACCGGTAGAACTGCTCTTCCAGGGTGCGGCCGATCAGGTTCAGGCGTGCCGTTTCCGAACTGGTGGCGTCGTCACCAGTGACAAGGGTGTCGCTCAGGCCGACCAGTACGTGTTTGGACGGGCCATCCTTGATCTGGCTGGCCATGGCGATCAGCGACTTGCGGTAGTTGGCGGGGGAGCGATCCTTGTCGGCGCCGGTGCCAACGACCAGCAGGCGAGCCCAGGGCTGGCCTTCGAGTGGAACGAGCAGGGTGGTTGCATTTTTACCGGTAGCATCCCCGTTCTTCTGCAGGGTCTTGATCAGTCCGCCCAGGGCTTCGTTTGCTTGGGTCGTGGAGGCGGGCCAGTCACCTTTTTCCGGCAGGGCAACAACCAGGCAATCCGCTTTGGTATCCGAAATGGGCTTACTGCTCAGAGTAAAATTCATAGCAACTCCCGTTGGTTATTCTGATGGAGGACAGGCCCAGCCTCGGGCTTGAATGTCCGAATGCCTATAGCATTGGGGTTTGGGGGTAAATTATCAAGCGCTGACAGGTTGTTAACGCCTGTGCTCTGTCATTCGGCACCAAGGTTACTTAGAATACGGCGAATCCCGATTTCCATCGACTCCGGTCGCATCCGGCTCTGAGAGACCGATTTGAGCATCGTTTTCCGATACCTAACCCGCCAGGTGATCATCAGCATGCTTGCCGTATCCGGCATTCTGTTGCTGGTGTTCATGAGCGGCCGGTTTATCAAGTATCTGGCGGAAGCCGCTGCCGGTGAGCTGGCGGGCGATGTGTTGTTCCAGATTATGGCTTACCGTTTTCCCGGTTTCCTGGAGCTGATCCTGCCCCTGGGCTTTTTCATTGGCATCCTGCTGGCGTACGGGCGCATGTACCTGGAAAGTGAAATGACGGTGCTGTTTGCCTGTGGTGTGAGCGACAAGCAGCTGTTGATGAAAACACTTCTTGGCAGTATTCCGGTGATGTTGGTGGTGGGGGCCATGAGCCTCTACGTGTCTCCCTGGGGCATGAAGAAAGTCGAGGGAATCTTCAACGAGCAACGCCAGGCGACGGAATTTGAGATGTTGGCGCCGGGACGCTTCCAGTCGTTGTCGTCTGGCGAACGTGTGACTTACACGGAAGCGTTGAGTGAAGACAAGCGTCGGCTTGAGGGTGTGTTCATTGCCGAGCACAGTGAAGACGGCAAGGGGCTTACCCTCATTACCGCCCGGGAAGGGTCCCAGTTTATTGACGAGCAAACCGGCAGCCGCTTCCTGGTGCTCGAAGATGGTGCCCGTTTTGAAGGCTTGCCGGGGCAACTGGCGTACGACGTCACCGGGTTCGAAGCCTACGGGCTCAAGATCCGCAGTGGCAGTGCGGGTGAGAAAGAGCTGGAGGAAGGGCTTGCGACCTCCGCCTTGATGGCGTCGGATGATCCGGAGCACCGAGCCATGCTGCACTGGCGGTTCACACTGCCGCTCATCGTGCCGATTGTCACCCTGCTGGCTGTGCGCCTTAGCCGGGTGAATCCCCGGCAGGGGCGATTCTTCCACTTGTTGCCGGCCATGCTGGTCTATATCACTTACCTTGGTTTGCTCATCGTGGCCCGTGATGCCCTTGAAGGCGGCAAGGTGCCCGAATGGATCGGGTTGCTATGGGTGCATGCCATCTTCCTTGCCCTCGGGCTCTGGCTGCAGTTTGGTCCTGCCTGGCTCTACCGTCGGCGCCTGCTTAGGGAGGCGCGGCAACATGCGTAAGATTGATCGTTATGTGATGAGCACGGTGGGCGGGGCCATGTTCCTGGTGATGCTCGTGGTTCTGTCCCTGGACCTGATTTTCGCATTTATCGCCGAACTGGACGACGCGGAAAACGATTACCAGACGCTCCAGGCATTGCTCTATGTGTTGATGACATTGCCGCGGCGCATCTATGACTACCTCCCGCTTGGCGCCTTTATGGGGTGCCTGGTCGGCCTCGGCACCATGGCGAGTTCGTCGGAGCTCACGGTTATCCGGGCCGCGGGCGTTTCTCTCAAACGGATTGTCTGGTCTGCCATGAAGCCGACCCTGGTGGTGGTGGTTCTTGGTGTGCTGATTGGCGAGTACATCGCGCCACCGGCTGAGCGGATGGCTCAGAGCCAAAAGACCGTGGCCCAGGGCGCGGGTGAAAATATTGCTTCTGCCTCGGGCATCTGGCACCGGGAGGGTGATGTGTTCATGCATCTGAATGCGGTTCAGCCCAACGGCGTCTTGCACGGGGTGTCGCTGTTCAGATTTGATGAGGAACGTTGGCTGGTGTCCGCCAGTTTCGCTGAAAGAGGGATCTATCAGGGCGATCACTGGCTTTTGGAAAACGTGGCCACTACCAGGCTAAGCGGTGAAAAAACCACCCAGGAAACCCATCGGGCCCTGCGATGGGAAACCGGTCTGTCGCCCAGCGTTCTCAGTGTGCTGATTGTAAAGCCGGAGGACCTTGCGATCTCCGGTCTCTATACCTACGCGAGCTATCTGGGAGAGCAGGGCCTGAATGCCGCCAACTACTGGCTGGCGTTCTGGAAAAAAGTGCTTATGCCACTGGGCACCGCAGTCATGGTGCTGGTCGCGATCTCTTTCGTTTTCGGTCCGCTCCGGTCCGTTACCATGGGGTTCCGGGTTTTTTCAGGCCTGATTGTGGGGCTGTTGTTCAAGTACATGCAGGATCTGCTGGGCCCCATGAGCCTGGTGTTTGGCTTCAACCCGGTGCTGGCAATCGTCCTGCCAATCGCGATTAATGCGGTGGTTGGTGCGGTACTGATGAAAAGGGCCGGATAGCTACTTCTTTTTAGTCTCTTTGGGGACAGTGGCAACGATACTGCCAGAAGCACGGTCGGTCAGCGACAACCCATTGATCGGGTAGAACAGCGCCAGGATCGCCGGGATAGTCACGAAGAGAGTCGCTGCGTTCAGGTAATAGGCACCCAGCAGCGCGACAAACAGGATAGCCGCCGCGGCCACGTATCGCTTCAGGGCCTGTGTCCAGGACACGGAGGTGCCGTCCAGGTTCTCAATGCGAATACGCCACACCTGCATGCCGAGTGTCTGGCCGTTTTTGGTCCAGAAGTATCCAAAGAACAGATACAGCGCCAGGAACAGCACAAATGTGAGCAGTGGGTCTGCCTTCAGAGTCCCCGCTTCCGCCATGGCTTCATATTGGTCCCACCCGGTGACCCAACCCGCTACAAGGGTGTACATCCAGGTAGTTACCAGTAGCACCGCTATGCTGATCAACGAATCGTAAATCACCGCCATCAGTCGCTTGATGAATGCAGCGGGAGGAAGGAGTTCCTCAGCGGTATGAAAGCGGCGGGGCATGGCTTCTCCTGTGATGTTTCACGTTTTTCCTGTTCTCGGCGTGTGCTAGAGTAGCGGATTTGCAAGCGCATGTAAGTATGTGTCTTTAAACGCGGACCCGCACGGGTTTATAGAAGGGTATCAAAGGGCTATGAAAACCGCAGAGTTGCGACAGGCGTTTCTCGATTACTTCAAACAGCAGGGCCACACCATTGTGCCGAGCAGCTCACTGGTACCGGCTGACGACCCGACCTTGTTGTTTACCAACGCGGGAATGAACCAGTTCAAAGACGTGTTCCTGGGTCGCGAAGCCCGCGATTACAGCCGGGCGACAACCACGCAGAAGTGCGTGCGTGCAGGTGGTAAACACAATGACCTTGAGAACGTAGGCTATACAGCGCGCCACCATACCTTTTTCGAAATGTTGGGTAACTTCAGCTTTGGCGACTACTTCAAGCGTGAAGCCATCAATTTTGCCTGGACCTTCCTGACTGGCGACGACTGGCTGAAGCTGCCAAAGGAAAAGCTGTGGGTCACCGTTTACGCGTCCGACGACGAAGCCTTTGATATCTGGAATCAGGAAGTTGGTGTTCCGGCAGATCGAATCGTGCGGATTGGCGACAACAAGGGCGCCCCATACGCATCTGACAACTTCTGGCAGATGGGCGATACCGGTCCCTGTGGTCCCTGTACCGAAATCTTTTACGACCACGGTCCCGATGTGGATGGTGGTCCTCCCGGTAGCCCGGAAGAAGACGGTGACCGCTACATCGAAATCTGGAACGTGGTGTTCATGCAGTACAACCGCCAGGCGGACGGTGAGATGCTGCCCCTGCCCAAGCCCTCGGTGGATACCGGTATGGGTCTGGAACGCATCACCGCGGTGCTGCAGGGCGTTCACAGCAACTACGAAATTGACCTGATGCAGGACCTGCTCAATGCAGCCTCCGACATCCTTGGCGGCGTTGAAACCACAGAAGCGTCGCTACGCGTAGTGGCGGATCACATCCGCTCCTGTGCCTTCCTGATCTCTGACGGTGTCATGCCGTCCAACGAAGGGCGTGGTTTCGTACTGCGCCGTATCATTCGCCGGGCTGCGCGCCATGGCAACAAACTGGGTGCCACGCAGCCTTTCTTCCACAAGCTGACTGGCGCTTTGGTTGAGCTGATGGGCGGTGCCTTCCCGCAACTGGTCAGCAGCCGCAAGCAGATTGAAAAGGTGCTGCTGCAGGAAGAGGAACAGTTTGCCAAGACTCTGGACAAAGGCCTGCGCCTGCTTGAACAGGACATTGCGGCGCTCAAGAGTTCCGAAATTCCGGGCGAAACCATCTTTACCCTGTACGACACCTACGGTTTCCCGGTTGACCTGACCAACGACATTGCCCGTGAGCGTGGCCTGACCCTGGACTACGATGGCTACGAGAAAGCCATGGAGCGCCAGCGCGAGCGTGCCCGCGCGGCGAGCAAATTCGGCATGGATTACAATGCAGCCGGTTTGAACATTGAAGGGTCTACCGAGTTTACCGGTTACGAACATATCGACGGCCACGAAACCATTCGCACCGTGATAGTGGGTGGTGAAGAGAAAGCGGCCCAGGCCGGCGATGAAGCGATTCTGGTGCTGGAACGCACGCCGTTTTACGCGGAGTCAGGCGGTCAGGTGGGCGATACCGGCCTGCTGACCTGGAGCGGTGGCCGCTTCAAGGTGACCGACACCCAGAAAGAGGGCAGCAATCACCTGCATATCGGTACCGTGATTGAAGGCGAATTGTTCCCGGGGCTGGAAGTGGATGCCCGCATCGACCACGCTCGTCGTGAACGGACCAAGAAGAACCACTCCGCAACCCACCTGATGCATGCCGCGCTCCGTAATGTGTTGGGCGAGCACGTTACACAGAAAGGCTCGTTGGTAGATCCTGACAAACTGCGGTTCGACTTCTCCCACTTTGAGTCGGTAACACCGGAACAGTTGCGGGAAATCGAGCGTCAGGTTAATGAGCAAATATTGGGTAACACCCCGGTTGAGACCGAAATTACCGATATGGAACAGGCCCAGGCCAAAGGTGCCATGGCGCTGTTCGGTGAAAAGTATGGCGATACCGTCCGAGTCCTGAGCATGGGCTCTGACGCATACTCCGTGGAACTGTGCGGTGGCACCCATGTGGCGCGTACCGGTGACATCGGGCTGTTCCGTATCACATCGGAGAGCGGTATTTCATCGGGCGTTCGCCGTATCGAAGCCGTCACTGGGTTTGGCGCTCTGGAATGGGTTGAGGAAACCGAGCAAACCCTGCGGGAAGCTGCAAAGCTGGTCAAAGGCTCGCGTGAGTCCCTGGTCGAGAAAGTTCAGCAGACGCTGGATCGTAATCGACAGCTGGAGAAAGACATCAATGCTCTCCAGGCGAAGCTGGCAAGCTCTGCTGGTAGCGATCTGGCCAGTTCTGCCGTGGATGTGGCTGGCCTTAAAGTGGTGGCCTCTGAAATGGAAGGCGCGGATCGCAAAGCGCTGATGGAAACCGCCGACCAACTCAAGAACAAGCTGGGCGAGGGTGTTGTGGTGCTGGCCAGTGTTGAAGACGGCAAAGTGACACTGGTGGCCGGTGTCACCAAATCGGCGACTGGCAGGATCAAGGCCGGAGATTTGATGAAGCATCTGGCGGCTCAGGTTGACGGTAAAGGTGGCGGTCGTCCAGATATGGCCCAGGGTGGCGGAAACGACCCATCAAAACTGGCGGATGCCCTGGCAGGTGTTCCTGCCTGGGTTGAGAAAAATATTGCATAGATAACTGTATCCAAAATGGGCAGGTGTATATAATCTCGCCCATTTGGTCGTCTGAGGTGGGGCGCTGCCCCGCTGTCTGTCCACGTTTGATATCGGGAAAGAAATGGCGCTCTTGGTTCAAAAATTCGGTGGCACTTCGGTGGGCACCACAGAACGGATTGAAGCGGTTGCAGAAAAGGTATGCCGCTTCCGCAAGGAAGGTCATGACGTGGTGGTTGTGGTATCTGCCATGAGTGGGGAAACCAACCGTCTTATTGGTCTGGCCAACGACATCATGGAAGAACCCACGCCCCGGGAAATGGACGTGCTGGTCTCGACCGGGGAGCAGGTGACCATTGCTCTGTTGTCCATGGCGTTGCAAAAGCGCGGTTGTGATGCGCGCTCTTATACCGGTGCCCAGGTTCGAATTCTGACCGACAGCAGCCATACCAAGGCGCGCATCAAGCAGATTGACGAGCAGCGCATGCGGGAAGACCTCAACGCCGGTCGTGTGGTTGTGGTTGCCGGTTTCCAGGGCATTGACGAGAACGGCAGCATCACCACCCTTGGTCGTGGCGGGTCCGATACTACTGCTGTTGCTCTTGCTGCGGCATTGAAGGCTGACGAGTGTCAGATCTACACTGATGTAGACGGTGTCTATACCACTGACCCACGGGTAGTGGACAGCGCGCGCCGGCTGGAGCGAATTACGTTTGAAGAAATGATTGAGATGGCCAGCCTGGGCTCCAAGATTCTTCAGATTCGCTCGGTGGAATTTGCAGGCAAATACAATGTTCCTTTAAGGGTGCTCTCCAGCTTTGAGGAAGGCGAAGGTACCCTGATTACACTTGAGGATGAAAACGCCATGGAACAACCGGTTGTCTCCGGCATAGCCTTTAACCGTGATGAAGCCAAACTGACGATCGCCGGTGTGCCGGATACCCCGGGCAGCGCCCTGCGTATACTTCAGCCGATCAGCGATGCCAACATTGAAGTCGACATGATCGTACAGAACGTGGGTGCGGATAACCGCACGGATTTCACCTTCACCGTGCATCGCAACGACTTCAAGCGTGGCCAGGCCATTCTGCAGCGGGTGTCCGACGAACTGGGTGCCCGTGAAGTTAGCGGCGACAGCAAGATTGCGAAGGTCAGTATTGTGGGTGTGGGTATGCGGTCTCATGCCGGCGTTGCAACTAAAATGTTTGCAGCACTGTCTAATGAAGGAATCAATATCCTGATGATCTCCACGTCTGAGATTAAAATCTCCGTGGTGATTGACGAAAAATATCTTGAGCTGGCCGTTCGGGCACTGCATAGTGCGTTCGAACTGGACAAGCCCGGGGTAGAGGAAGCCTGAAAATACGCGAACATAAAAGCCGGTTCGCATTGGTTTTCCGAAAAAAGGGCATCATTTGCAGGCTTTTGCTTTTATAAGTACGTATAAGTGATTGTGCGGCTTTTGATTGGCAAGTGATCCCACTATAAAAGTAAGCAGTATACATTTGTCGGAACAGGTAGCTCTGGATAAGGGAGTAAAGGACATGTTGATATTGACCCGCCGTGTTGGCGAAACCCTGATGGTCGGTGATGAAATCACCGTAACCGTCCTTGGGGTGAAGGGGAACCAGGTTCGCATTGGTGTAAACGCCCCCAAAGAAGTGGCGGTTCACCGCGAAGAAATCTATCAGCGAATTCAGAGCGAGAAAGGCTCTGAAGAGCCGGAGCCCGGCAACAGCTGAGAGTGACAAAAAGCCGTTCGAGGGAAACCCGAACGGCTTTTTTGTGTCTCCCGAACGGCTTTTCTGAACCTATGGGAGCGCGGTTCGAAAAAACTCGTGTCAACCCTATGAAATCAGAAAAATTATGGTAGTATACGCCCCGTTCTCAAGGAGAGGTGGGTGAGTGGCTGAAACCAGCTCCCTGCTAAGGAGCCATACGCATTGCGCGTATCGAGGGTTCGAATCCCTCCCTCTCCGCCATTTCTTTTCGGAGAAGAAAGAGAACATTGCTGAATCTGGAAGTATGAATGCGCGGCTGTAGCTCAGCTGGATAGAGTACCTGGCTACGAACCAGGCGGTCGGAGGTTCGAATCCTCCCAGCCGCGCCACTTATACCAAGTTCGCCATTTTCAGTAGGCACTGTTTTTAGCGGCTGTAGCTCAGCTGGATAGAGTACCTGGCTACGAACCAGGCGGTCGGAGGTTCGAATCCTCCCAGCCGCGCCATATTAAACAAAAAGCCCCGCCGAGAGCGGGGCTTTTTGTTGCCTTACCACATTAGATCGTCGGGGATCTCATATCCGGCATAAGGGTCATCATCCCCCTGATCGTCACTCTTGCGGTCATGCAACACCACCACGGCACTTTCGTCCCGCTCCATGATCTTGCGGGCTACGCCCTCGGCCACCACTTCGTAGGCGTCGTTCACGAAGACAATAGCTAGCCTTCCCCGTGACAGTTGATCCACCATGGTGTCGTCCACAAAGAGCTTCTTGATTTTCTTGTCGTGGACAAACTGATAAGAGGTCTCACCTCGCGAGCGATCAAGACGATTGGTTTCCACCAGTTGCCGAATCTGGGCCTGGATGGCCTTTTTCTCAGCCTGCTTCTGGCGCTCAAGGTTTAATTGCCGATCCCGTTCTGCTTTCTCTTCCCGTGCCTGACGGGCACGAATCTCCGCTTCATTGACCTCAACCGCTCCCTTGGGCTGTTGTTTGCGTTTTTTATGTTTCTCGTTGCGAATGGCTTTGGCCTTTTTCTCGTCGGCCAGGCCGGCTTTCAACAACTGATCCTGTAGTGATGGCATGAACGGCTCCGTGAGTGTCTGCAATTTCTGGTAAACTTGGCCCCAAGTATACGCCCGCAGCGCTGCTGGTCGAACCCATCCTTTATTTATCCATTTGCCCCCGGGAATTTCTTTTATGCCGTCATTCAGTCAGTTGGGCCTTTCCGAGCCAATGCTCGCGAACCTGTCGAGGCTTGGCTTTGAAAATCCGACACCGATTCAGTCCGGCGCCTTGCCTCATGCTATGGCAGGTAAGGACTTGATCGCCATGGCGCAGACCGGAAGCGGCAAGACGGCGGCGTTTGGCATTGGCCTGGTGGAAAGGCTGAATCCGCGACGCTTTTCGGTGCAGGGGCTGGTACTTTGTCCCACACGTGAACTGGCGGACCAGGTGTCGAAGTCGCTGCGTGAGCTGGCAAGGGCCCGTGACAACGTAAAGATTCTGTCACTGTGTGGTGGCGTGGCTATCGGCCCCCAGATTGGCTCCCTCAGCCACGGCGCTCATATTGTGGTGGGTACTCCAGGGCGCATTCAGGATCATTTACGAAAGGGCACTCTGAAGCTGGATCAGCTCACAACCCTCATCCTGGATGAGGCGGACCGGATGCTGGATATGGGATTCCAGGACGCGGTGGAAGACATCATCAGCCAGGCGCCCGCAAAACGGCAGACCCTGATGTTCTCGGCGACGTGGCCCGAGAATATCCGCAAGTTGAGCGAGCAATATCAGCATACGCCGGCTGACGTCCGGATTGAGAGTCAGGCTGTTGAATCCGATATTACCGAGCGATTCTACGAGATCGCACCCGGGCAGCAAGTCCAGGCCGTCGCGGCGCTATTGTCGTTACACCAACCAGCGTCCTGCATTGCCTTCTGCACCACGAAACAGCAATGTGATGATGTCGCCAATGAGCTGAACAGCCTCGGGTTTGCGGCGCTTCCGCTTCACGGTGATCTGGAGCAGAGGGATCGTGACAGTGTTCTGGTTCGTTTCGGCAACCAGAGCTGTTCCGTGCTCGTGGCGACCGATGTGGCGGCCCGCGGTCTGGATATAAAATCTTTGCCGTTAGTGGTTAATGTGGAGCCGGCCAGGGACCCGGAAGTACATACTCACCGAGTCGGTCGAACCGGCCGGGCCGGGGAGCAGGGGCTGGCGGTCACCTTCTGCACCCCGTCGCAGGCCCATAAGATTAATCGGCTGGAATCCGGGCGTAAGCAAGCCGTGACCTGGGGGGATACAGACAAGCTGCTGAAAACTGCGTTGCAGCCGCTGGAGCCGACGATGAGAACCCTGTGTATAGCGGGTGGGCGCAAAGACAAAGTCAGGCCGGGAGACGTGCTTGGTGCGCTGACCGGTGAGGCTGGGCTGCCCGGGGCCGTTGTAGGCAAGATCGATCTATTCGATTTTCAGTGTTTTGTGGCAGTGGAGAAGGCATCAGCCGCCACGGCTCTGAAAAGGTTGGAGCAGGGGCGTATAAAGGGCCGGAAAATGCGTGTGCGGTATGCATGAATGAGAATGATTTTTGCCCACTCCAGGCCCGTCAGTACGGGCCAGAGAGCTCGGAAACCACCTATTGAAACCGCCAATTAGGTTGCTCAGTGAGTCGGAAAACGGTAAATTACGCGGGATTTTGCCCCCCGAACTGTCCGAATGGCTGGTAAAACCACGCTCCTGGCGAGGCCTGGCCAAGGGCTCGGGAAAATCAACAACTCAATACAGGTAGCTATTTGTTATGAGTGAGCTAATGTCACAAGCCATCGATCTGATGGTCGCAGGCATGGGGTTTGTCTTCGTATTCCTGATCATATTGGTGTTTGCAACCCTGCTCATGTCAAAACTGGTCCATCGGTTCGGCCCGCCTGAACCCGTTGCTCCGGCCCGTACTCCACGTGCAAGGCCTTCGGCGCCATCGTCGGTTGATCCTGACACCGCTGAAGCGATTAAAAAAGCGATTGCACAATACCGGTCACGCCACAAGAAGTGACCTGGCAGATAGATTAGAACCTTTAAACAGAAGGCTGACACGATGACTGACACAAAGAAACCGCTGGGGATTACGGACGTTATCCTGCGTGACGCCCACCAGTCCCTGCTTGCCACCCGCATGCGGCTTGACGACATGCTGCCCATTGCCGAGAAACTCGACAAGGTTGGTTTCTGGTCTTTGGAATCCTGGGGCGGAGCTACCTTCGACTCCTGCATCCGTTACCTGGGCGAAGATCCCTGGGAGCGCATCCGTGAACTGAAAAAGGCTATGCCCAATACCCAACAGCAAATGCTGCTGCGTGGCCAGAACCTGCTGGGTTACCGTCATTACGCCGATGATGTGGTCGACCGTTTCTGTGAGCGTGCCGCCGAGAACGGCGTAGACGTGTTCCGGATTTTCGACGCCATGAACGATCCGCGTAACCTGGACCGTGCCATCAAGGCCGTTCGTAAGACTGGCAAGCATGCCCAGGGCACCATCGCCTACACCACCAGCCCCGTGCACACCATCGAAATGTGGGTTGAAATGGCGAAAGAAGTGGCCGACATGGGCGCGGACTCCATCGCCATCAAGGACATGGCCGGTATCCTTAAGCCTTACGTAGCTTTTGATCTGGTCAGCCGTCTGAAGAAAGAGCTGGATATTCCCATCCATATGCAGTGCCACGCCACCACCGGCATGTCTACCGCCACCGCCATCAAGGCCGCGGAAGCCGGTATCGATAACGTGGACACCGCCATTTCCTCCATGAGCATGACCTACGGCCACTCGCCCACCGAGGCGGTTGTTGCCATCCTGGAAGGCACAGATCGTGACACCGGCCTGGACTTGACCCTGCTTGAGGAAATCGCCAGCTATTTCCGCCAGGTGCGTAAGAAGTACGCGAAATTTGAAGGCAGCCTGCGTGGCACCGATTCCCGCATCCTGATTGCTCAGGTACCGGGCGGCATGCTGACCAACATGGAAAACCAGCTGCGAGAGCAGAACGCGAGCGACAAGTTCGACGAAGTTCTGGATGAAATTCCCAAGGTTCGCGAAGACCTGGGCTTCATTCCGCTGGTCACTCCGACTTCCCAGATCGTGGGTACCCAGGCGGTACTGAACGTTCTGACCGGTGAGCGTTACAAGTCCATCTCCAAGGAAACCTCCGCCATCCTCAAGGGCGAGTACGGCGCTGCGCCGGCGGCCATGAATAAGGAGCTGCAGGAGCGCGTTCTGGATGGCAAGGAAGTGATGACCTGTCGTCCGGCCGATGTGCTTGAGCCGGAAATGGACAAGCTGACTGACGAGCTGAAGAAGCTGGCGGAAGAGAAGGGCATCAAGCTGGCCGACAATGTTGAGGACGACGTGCTGACCTACGCACTGTTCCCGCAGATCGGCCTGAAGTTCCTGGAAAACCGTAACAACCCGGATGCATTTGAGCCGGTTCCGACCGCTGAAGACGCAGCACCTGCCAAGAAAGCTGAAGGCCCGGAAACCTACACTGTCGATGTTAATGGCAAGAAGTATGTTGTTGCGGTGTCCGAAGGCGGTGAAATCAGCCAGATTCAGGGTGAAGGTGGTGCTGCATCCGCACCTGCTGCTTCCTCTTCCGCGCCTGCACCGGCTGCGGGTGAAGGCGAGCCTCTGGTCGCGCCTCTGGGCGGCAATATCTTCAAGGTTCTGGTATCTCCCGGCGACGCCGTGGAAGAGGGCGATGTGCTGATCATTCTCGAAGCCATGAAAATGGAAACCGAGGTTCGGGCACCGAAAGCCGGTACCATCGGCGAAGTCTTCATCAAGGTCGGTGATGCCGTCTCCCCTGATGATGAAATGCTGACAATCGCATAAGGGCCAGCATTCCATGGATAAATTAATGACACTCTGGACAGGTAGTGGCCTGTTCAATATGGAACTTGGCCAGGTGATCATGATCGCCATCGGCCTTCTTCTTCTGTTCCTTGCGATTCGCAAGGGGTTCGAGCCGCTGCTGCTGGTACCCATCGGGTTCGGCGGTATTCTGGCGAATATTCCGGAGGCAGGGCTTGCCCTGACTGCGGCGGAGAACGCGATTCATTTCGCCCTGAAGAGCGACACTACGCAGGTGCTGGCCGCACTGGCTGCGCCGCTGGATGTTGCTTATCAGGCCGGCCAGGCTATTACCCCTGAGCTGAAAGAAGCCTTCAAGGTGGCGGTCAAAGAGGCCAGCTACTCCGACATGGCGATGGCAAATGCCATTGCCCAGGACTTCGGCTATGGCAATGGCATGCTGTATAACTTCTATTCTGTGGTTATCGGTAGCACCATTGGTCCGCTGGTGATTTTCATGGGTGTCGGCGCAATGACGGACTTTGGCCCGCTATTGGCGAACCCCAAGACAATGCTGCTTGGCGCTGCAGCTCAGTTCGGTATCTTCGGAACCGTTTTGGGTGCTGCATTGCTCGATTGGCTGGGTATCCTGGACTTCACCATCCTTGAAGCCGCCGCAGTCGGTATTATCGGTGGTGCGGACGGTCCTACCTCCATCTATGTGTCCAGTGTTCTGGCGCCGCACCTGCTCGGGGCGATTGCAGTTTCGGCTTACGCTTATATGGCGATGGTGCCGATGATTCAGCCGCCGATCATGAAGGCGCTGACCAGCCAGAAAGAGCGGGCCATCAAGATGTCCCAGCTCCGCCCGGTGAGCAAAAAAGAGAAAATCGTGTTCCCGCTGGTGGTACTGATTGCGGTGGTTCTGTTCCTGCCGGACGCTGCGCCGCTTCTGGGTATGTTCTGCTTTGGTAACCTGATGCGCGAGTGTGGCGTGGTCGAGCGCCTGAGCGATACTGCCCAGAACGCACTGATCAATATCACAACGATTTTCCTGGGCCTGTCGGTTGGCTCCAAGCTGATGGCTGACAAGTTCCTGGATGCGCAGACGCTGGGTATCCTGGGCCTGGGTATTGTGGCCTTTGCTGTGGGTACTGCGTGTGGTGTTCTGATGGCGAAGCTGATGAACCGCTTCACCAAGGAAGCTATCAACCCGCTGATTGGTTCCGCTGGTGTGTCTGCGGTGCCGATGGCTGCAAGGGTATCCAACAAGGTCGGCCTTGAGGCCAACCCGCAGAACTTCCTGCTGATGCACGCTATGGGGCCAAACGTGGCCGGTGTTATCGGCTCTGCGGTGGCTGCAGGTGTGATGATCAAGCTGCTTAGCTGATTGTTTCACTTCAGCACCTGAGAGAAGGCCCCGCTTTTGCGGGGCTTTCTTGTTTTAGTCGCCTCCGCAATGGTGCTTCATCAATGAAAATCCCGGGAATTAACCGGTAACGTCTGAATCAGATGGCTCAAATCCGACAGCCTTCCTGCCATCACGTGAACAATATCGCCTTCTCTTTCCAGGATCCCTTTCACATGTAACAACCGGGCCGTTATCAACGGCTTGCGCTGCCGCCGTGCGGTTTCCAGCCAGACCACCACGTTTACGTTTCCAGTTTCATCTTCCAGGGTAACGAAGGTGACGCCGGAGGCGGAGCCGGGGCGTTGGCGGCCTGTGACAAGGCCAGCAACCTGAACCGGTCGGCCAGGCTGGATATTCTTGAGTTGTTCCGCGCTGAGACAGAACTTCAGGTGCCCCTGTTCCCGGAGCAGGGCCAGGGGATGGCGTTGCAGGGTCAGGCCCTGGCTGGCGTAGTCGGCCAGTACGTTCTGGCCTTCCGTGGGTTCGGGCAACTGGTAACAGTGTTCTGGCTGGTAATGAGCCGCTGTCTCTTTGGCAAAGAGCTCCGCGGGCTGTTCGTGCTCAAGCAGTTGCCAGTAAGCCTGATGGCGATTAGTGGTGAACGCTGGCATGGCATTAGCGCCTGCGAGCAGTTCCATGTCGCGTTGGTTCAGGCCTGCCAGGTGACGTAGTTCGGCGGTGGACCGGTAGCCTTCAGCCGGGCGGTTGTTGTGCAGGCTCTCGGCGCCGCTGGCAGAGAGACCCTGTATGAGCCTGAGCCCCAGACGTAAATGACGATTGGGCGACTCCAGGGTGTGATTCCATTGGCTGTAGTTTACATCCGGTGGTAGCACGGTGACGTCATGACGACGGGCGTCCTGGGCCAGTTGCGAGGGTGAGTAGAATCCCATGGGTTGGCTGTTGAGCAGGGCGCAGTAGAAAGCGGCTGGGTAGTGGCGTTTAATCCAGGAGGACACATACACCAGCAGCGCAAAACTGGCGGCGTGGGATTCCGGAAAACCGTAACCGCCGAAACCGCAGATCTGCAGGTATAACCGTTCGGCGAAATCGGCATCGTGGCCGCGTTCCAGCATGCCGTTGATCAACTTGTCCCGAAACGGCGTCAGGTCGCCGTGGGACTTCCAGGCAGCCATGGCGCGGCGGAGCTGGTCGGCTTCACCGGCAGAGAAACCAGCGGCCACCATGGCCAGCTTGATCACCTGCTCCTGGAAGATAGGCACACCCAGGGTGCGCTCCAGAACGTTCCGTACAGCATCGTTGGGATAGTCCACTGGCTCCAGGCCATGCTTGCGACGCAGATAGGGGTGAACCATGTCACCCTGGATAGGGCCGGGGCGAACAATGGCCACCTCGATCACCAGATCGTAATAGGTTTCCGGTTTCAGGCGCGGCAGCATATTGATCTGCGCGCGGGATTCCACCTGGAACACACCGATGCTGTCGCCTTTTTGCAACATGGCATAGGTGGCGGGATCTTCCAGCGGAATATCCTGCATGAAAAAAGGGGCGCTCTTTTCCTCACTGATCAGGTCCAGAGCCTTGCGGATGGCCGTGAGCATGCCCAGAGCGAGCACATCCACTTTCATCAGGCCCAGGCTTTCCAGGTCGTCTTTGTCCCACTGTATGACGGTACGATCCGCCATGGCGGCGTTCTCCACTGGCACCAACTCGGCCAATGGCCCGGCACTGATGACAAAACCACCGACATGCTGGGACAGGTGGCGAGGGAAGCCCAACAGGGTATTCACCAGGGTAAAGAACTGGTCGGCCACTTTCGGGTTGCGGGTGAGGTGTTTGTCGAGAATCTGCTGGCGCCAGTTGCTGGCCTTGTCCCGCCAATCGATGCCTTCCAATAGCTGTTCCACCATGGCGGGATCAAAGCCCAGGGCCTTGCCTACGTCCCGGATGGCGCTGCGCGGCCGGTAGCGGATCACCGTGGCGGCCAGGGCTGCGCGTTCCCGGCTGTAGCGCCGGTAGATGTACTGGATAACCTCTTCCCGCCGTTCATGCTCGAAATCCACATCAATATCGGGTGGTTCACCGCGATCCTTTGATATGAAACGCTCGAACAGCAACTCCACGCGAGCCGGGTTGACCTCGGTTATGCCAAGGCAATAGCACACGGCAGAGTTGGCAGCCGACCCGCGGCCCTGGCACAGAATGCCTTTGCTGCGGGCAAAGGCGACAATGTCCTGGATAGTGAGGAAGTAGTGCTCGTACTTCATCTCTGATATCAGGCTTAGTTCCTTGCGTATCAGCCTTTGAACGTTCGATGGCGTGCCGTTTGGGTATCGCCGGCGTTCACCGTCTTGGGTCAGTTGTTTCAGGTAGGCCGCCGGTGATGTTCCGCCCGGCACCAGGTCCGGTGGGTATTCGTACTGCAAGCTACCCGGTTCGAAAGTACATTGCTCAGCAATTACCAGGGTTTCCCTGAGCCAGGCTTCCGGAAACAGGCGATCAAGAACCGGTAATGGTCGAAGGTAGCGCTCCCCGTTCTGGAACAGGCAATGGCCGGCGTTCTCCAGGTTGGTGTGGTTGCGCAGGGCCGTGAGCACATCCTGCAACGGTTGCCGCTCGCGGCTGTGCATGTGCACCTCTCCGGTGGCGGCTATCGGACAACGCAGGTGGCCTGACAGCCAGCGTGCCCGGGCCAGTTGCTGCTCCTCTCCGGATTCAAGAGTGCGGGCTGCGGCTATCCAGAGATTCGGCTCGAACAGGCGCTGAAGCCATTCACCACAGGCCAGGGCTTGGTCTGCATCTGCAACCGTGGGTGAGGGTGGCAGCCACAGGCACACACAATCGTCCAGTGAATGGGTTTCAATATCCCCGAAGAACAACCGGTACTGGCCTTTCTCCGCTTGCCGTCGGCCAGTGGTGATCAACTGGCAAAGCTGACCATAACCCTTACGGGTGCGGGCCAGCAGGATGAAGCGGGGAGTAACCGCTCCGGGTGGGGCATCGTCAAGTTCAAACCAGCTGCCGGTGATCAGCTTTACCGGGCTGTCTTTCAGTGCGGCCCAGGCCCGAGGAATGCCAGCCACTGAGCAGGCATCTGTGATGGCCAGTGCAGAGTAGCCCAGCTCCAGTGCTTGCTCGGCCAGTTCATGGGGATGTGAGGCCCCGGTCAGGAAGGTGAAATTGCTGAAGCAGAAGAGTTCGGCATAGCTGAAGTTGTCCATCAGCCAAACCAGCCATGCACAAACCAGCCATCCCGCACATCCCGGAACACCCAGGCAAGCTGGCCGGTGGACAGCTCGGCAATGTAATAATCCCGGTGAACCCGCTGGCCATCCCACCAACCTCCACTGATCCGTTCCGGGCCCGAAAACCACATGGTCGGAGCTTCGGCCAGCGGTTGTGGCCCTTTGAGTAACCATAAAGGACGACGGGGTAACTGGTCGGGAGAAGGAAGGCGGCTATGATTTTTCCGCTGCACTTCGGAGGCCGACCAGGCCCGTTCGGGCCGGTGATCCGCCTGCGGCGATAACTGCCGTAATGAATGTCCGCCAAGCCGTGCCTGCAGACGGCTGATCAGGGTGTGCCAGGCTTCGTTCAGATCCTGCGTTTCACCCAGAAGATCCTGGCCAGAGGCCGCTTCCCGCCCCAGGAAGCGTTTAACGGACAGCACTAATGAGACCACCGGAGCCCTTAACGGGTGCTGCTCAAACCGTAGGCGGATAAGATTCAGAAATGCTTCGGCCCGATGCTCGGGGCCGGAGGTGCGAACCCGAATGCGGGTAGGCTCCTCATGCCGGTGCTGCAGGACCAGCAGCAGGCTGTCGGTATCCTGCTGTCGCCAGCACAGGTCTTCCTCGAGTTCTGACAGAATGCGCTGCAGGGGGAACAGCAGGCCCTGGGACTGCTCAATCTCCTGCACAAAATCCGCCTGCTGGCGAAAGGTGTGGGGCGGTTGCCAGGGTGTTTGTGGGTCCGCGCGGTTACCTTGGATTTTCTGCACATACGCGAGGGTTTCCGGCGACAGACGGCGGGCCAGTTCACTGGCAGGCAGTGCGAAGACCTCATCCAGGGTGTTCAGGCCGAGCCGTTGCAGACGGGTACAGGTTTTGTCATCGAACTCTGCCGTCAGCAGGGGCATCTGCCCCAGTGTACGCAGGATATGGCCTTTGTCCGCCGTGCATTCGCCCTTGCCTGCCCGGGCAATCAGTCGGGCGGCCAGTGGTGTGTGGCCGATGGCTGTCCAGGCGTTAAGCTGGCGCTCCTCCAACCCCTGTTCCACCGTTTGCCAGACGGCTGCCAGCCCACCGTAAAGCCGCTGCAGGCTGCCCACTTCCGCCAACAGGCCATTCGGGGGTACCAATACGATATGAGCCGCGTACCGGTATAGCCAGCGCGCCTGGTCTTCCAGTATCCGGGCTTCCTGTTGGTGGTCCGCCCTGAGCATACGCAGCTCCGGAACCAGGCTGATAGCGGTTTTCAGGCGCATGCCAGCGCGTACTCCCTGGGCATAAGCTTCCGGGCAGGCCTGGATAATCTTCTGGCCGGAGCCTTCCACAACAGCCAGCGCCCCCTGGTTTTCGCGGGAGCGGCGAATATGGTCTAGCAACAGGTGAGGAAAATGCAGGTACAGCCAGAGCATGATACGCCTTACCCGGTCTTGCCGGCCCAGGGGCCCTGGACCACCCGGGGGGCTTCCCGGAAGGCCAGATCCGCCCGGTGAGCCATGGCTACGGAGCAACATTGGCCGGGCCAACTGCCGCGACGTTTCAGAACATTGACCTTGAGCGCCTGTTGACTTCCTGCCGTCAGATCCAGGCGTAGCGCCGCCGGGGAGTTCTGTTCGGCATGACGCCGTTCGCGGAACAGCACGCACACATTGCTGCCGGCCTCCGCAGCCAGTTGCAAGCGCCGTATGTCACGGGCAGCCAGTTTTCCGGGCCAGGCCATCACCAGGCCGGTGACCGGTGAACGCAGGCAGTTTTCCAGTGTCCACAGGAAGTCGCCATCGTCTTCGGTGTTGATCAGTATGACCTGATCCAGATTGACTCCTTCGCGGGCCAGGGCAGGGGCGTAGGGTGTATGGGGAGGGTTCAGCCAGAAGACGGTCTTACCTGCCTGAGAAAGCCGTTGCATCAGGGGTAGCAGCAGGTGCAGCTCACCAATGCCGGGCTCATCCAGCAGGCACTCACTCAACGCCCCACGGGGCCAGCCAACACCGCCGAGCTGGTTGTCCAGCACCTGGTAACCGGTTGGCTCCGTTGGCCGACCAGTGCGGGTATGGTGCTGACCCTGCCACACACGGTCGTCCTGCATCAGCGTATTCAGAATCTCGCTCATGGAAAGTTCTCTATATACTGTTTAAATATACAGTATTCTGAAAAAGACAGGATTTCAAGCAGTGGGTTGATAATGTGGCGGAACGAACCCACGCTTAGTAGTACAGCCATCAACCATGGAGGTTGAAATGAGTGAACTGACGAAACAAAGCTGTGAAGCCTGCAGCGCAGATGCTCCCACAGTCACTGCCGATCAGAAGCAAGCCCTGGGTAAAGATGTACCCGACTGGCAGGAGATTGAGCTGGACGGGGAGGAACAGTTACAGCGAGTGTTCAAGCTCAAGAATTTCGCCCAGGCCCAGGCATTTACCAACAAGGTGGGTGACCTGGCCGAAGAGGAAGGGCACCACCCCGCCATCCTTCTGGAATATGGCAAGGTCACCGTACGCTGGTGGACCCACAAGATAGGCGGCCTGCACAAAAACGATTACATCATGGCGGCGCGCACCGACGCAGCCTACAAAGACATGCAATAATTTACCAAACCCACCGGAAACAGGATGTGTAATGGCTGAAGACCGTACAGATAACCCACTAACCTTTCGGTTAGGCCATGAAGAACTGGTTATACGGCGCCGTTACGAAGTGCTCAGCATCATCAATGATTTCCTGATCGCCATCTGGTTTCTGGTGGGCAGCATCCTGTTTCTGTTTCCCGAACACGAGAAGGCGGCCATCTGGCTGTTCATTATTGGCAGTTTCCAATTCCTGATTCGCCCCACCATTCGCCTGATCGGGCATATCCACGTACAGCGCATTCCGGAAAGCCGCTGGGAAAGTTAGAAGGTGTCGTCTATCGGGCTGCGTACTCCAAAGCCTCCTTTACGAACCACATGTGTGTAGATTTCAGTGGTGCGCACGTCGGCGTGGCCCAGCAGCTTCTGAATAGTGCGAATATCGTATCCGTTTTCCAGTAGGCGAGTGGCAAAGCTATGGCGAAACGCGTGGCTGTTTGCCTGCTTGTATACTCCCGCCTCACGAATAGCTAAACCGATGGCCCGTTGAACACCGCGATCCAGAAGATGGTGCCGGCGTAAGACGCCGCTACGCGGATCCATGGATAACTTGGCGGCTGGAAACAGATATTGCCAGGCAGGTTCTTTGCCTCCGCTGGGGTATTTTTGATTCAGAGAAAAGGGCATATAGACTTCGCCATGACCGCCGGCCAGGTCTTTCTTGTGCTGAACCAAGCAAGCGTCAATTTGCAGGGTTAATGGCTCTGCCAATGAGTCCGGGAGCAAGGTTGTTCTGTCCTTATTGCCTTTTCCACTGCGCACGATGATTTGCTGCATCCCGAAATCCACATCTTTCACTCTAAGTCTCAAGGCTTCGTTGATTCGCAGGCCGGAGCCATACATCAGGCGCGCAACCAACTGAGGAGCGCCTTCCAGGCCGTTGATAACGGCTTTGGCTTCATCATGGGTAAAAACGGTGGGTAAGCGTCTGGGTTTTCGTGCCATTTCAAACGATAGTTCATCCAGGGGCTGCTCCAGAAACTCGCGGAACAGAAACACGAGGGCATTCAGCGCAGTCCGCTGGGTACTGACACTGTTGTTACGCTGCACCGCAAGGTGCGATAGAAATTGTTCCACCTCTTTTGCCGAACACGCGGAAGGATGCTGCATACCATGAAAACGGATGAAGCGCTTGATCCAGTGGCAGTACGTCTGTTCAGTCTTGTAGGCCATATTTCGGCTACGAATCAGTGTGCGCAGCTGATCCATAAAGCGGGTAGGGTTGTCTGGCAACTTTGGTGGGACATCCAAAATCATCGGCTCAGCCTCCATGCTGTTTATTTATACAGTATTTTAGGCCTGCTTTTGGGTTATTTCACGGTGAAAAACGGAGATATACGACAATTGTCGCAAAACTTCGTAAATTTTGTGCCAATGAGCTGACAACTCTATGAAAGATATGGAATAGTCGTTGAGGATCTATTTCAGATAAGCGAACAGGTGTACTGGGTGAAACTTGACAATTGACGCTTATTTTTCAGACTGGTCAGTTGTTGAATGTTTTAATTTATTGAAAATAAAAGAAAATTATGGTCAGTGACATCTAGGGTGTATGGAAATAGGCGCGTTTTTGGTAGATGTCATTTGTCGTTGAATTAGCTGTTAAGTGTAAAGGGTAATCATGAAGTTAAATGGCAACAAAGAGCTTGAGTTGGAATTGTATCTTCTGCTTGGGGTTGTTTGTTCGGATTGCCAAGAGGAATGGTACGCGCAGGACAATGGATGGTATCAACCAGGAGCTAGTGAAAGCGACGTTGAAAAAATGGTAGAGGAATATTTACCAAAGATAATTGAACTCGGGTGGTATGTTGATATTCGTGACAACATTCTTTGTCCAAAGTGCAGCGAGAGTTTAAAAAAATAATGAGCGAGGCTAAACACTTAACAAGTTCAGGCATGCTCGCCAAAACCTACGGTTTTGGCTGGACCTTCGTTACAGCGCTTCGCGCTTTCACTACGGCCCATGCTAAAAGCGTTAGGCGATTATGGAGAACTTGATGGACTGGATTCCTGCGGTATCAACAACAGTGCTTCTGGCAGGCTGTTTATGGTTAGCTCGAAATTTAATTACGGCAAGGCTCACTAACGCTGTTCGCCACGAATATGACATAAAGTTAGCCAATTTAAAGGCCGATTTGACTGCGAAGCAAGACGTATTAAAAGCTGATTTGCGCGCCAAAGAGTTGCAACTAGAGTCACTGAAAGCCACAGCTTTAAACGGTATTTCCCAGCGCCGATCTGCGCTTTTCGAAAAACAAGTCCAAGCTATTGAAACACTGTGGGCCCAAATTATTGATTTACGTTCTGTAAAAAGCGCTGCTCAAAGCTTATCGATAATAAAATTCGATAGTGCTGTTAAAATGGCGGCCGAGGACATCAGGGCCAGGGAAGTTTTTGAGATGATGGGGCCTGAAATAGGTCCTGGATCTGTGGATACTAGAGATACTCATAAATCACGCCCATTTATATCTAGGGTGGCTTGGGCTTATTTTTCTGCATATACAGCTATTTTAGGTCATGCTGCATTAAAGCTTCATATGCTTAAAAAAGGCCTAGACTACCCTGACATATTTGATAGCAAAAATTTGAAAAAAGTAATTGTTTCAGCATTGCCTCACCAGAAAGAATATATTGAAAAAGTGGATTCTGAAGCCTATTACCATTTGCTTGATGAACTTGAGTCACTCATGCTTTTGGCATTTGAAAACACACTTAAAGGTGAGCAAGATGACAGACAGGCTTTGTCGCAGGCCGCAGAGATTATCAGAGCATCAGAAGAATTAACGAAAACTGATAAGGTTGAGCATGAAAAAAATGCCTAACCAACCGCATCAGTACGCGGCCGATGGCCGCCGGACGCCACTGTCGTGGCGCCGCTTAGCTCAGCGTTAATGGCCAAGGCCTCGGAAGGATTCAGGTAGTAGAGCAGGGAGTTGCTTTCAAATGATCGCCTCAGTTCAACTCTTCTCCCCGCAAAACACTGCAAAATCATTAGGTTTCGTGTTCTGGTTCCTCGCGCCATGGACTAGGGTGAGTGCAAGCTGTATGGCAAAGGGTATTCGGTTCGGGGTGCCAGGTATCAACCGCCGGGTGACCGGCCATTAACAAGGCGCATCAGTACGCTGCCTGCGGCCGCCGGACGCCACTGTCGTGGCGCCGCTGTGCTTCAGCGTTAGGGGTCGTAAAAGTAGAATGCTACGGTAGCCTAAGCGTCAAAAAGAGTGCGCCGCAGTGAAGCAAAACGGCTAGAATTAACCCATGATCAAAGCAAAATTTAAGCGCTGTGATATAGGGTAAATGTACCGCTTAGGTTGCGGGGCAACAGGTATTAAAAACTGCGCCGTTAATTTAGAGTTCTTCGCTTCGTCTGATATGAAAAGCGAAGGGACTGAATAAAATTCTAAGCGCGTTACAAATAAGGTACTTCGGGAGCAGCCATCACCCCCTGAAGTAAATGAATAAAAAAGCACTAGGGGAATGAGCAACTCCGGAGAGACGTATCAAAGTCCGAAGTGAATTAAACCCCTAACAAAAAGCTGCAACGGACTCCGTATATTTGTCACTTTTTATGCAAAGAGCCGCATAAAAACCGCCAAATATACTACGCCGTTGAGCAAGGCGTTAGGGTCATAATGAATAATACAAATAGGCTTCAGGTATCTGTATTAATAATATTGTTTACAGTAATACTCCAAGGTTGTGCCAACAATAGTAATTATGAAACAGCAGAACTTCGAAAAGGCTGGAAATCAGAGTTTGTTTTGTTTGTAAGTGGTGAACGACAGTTAATGGCACATGATCCAATTAGTGCCATTTTTGGAGGCGCTGGAGTAGCTACAAATCATATTCATTTTAATAAGTTAAATCAAAATTTATCAGAACAGGAAATAATTGTTACTACATCAATAGGTGAAGTTACTGGGTTGGTTGGTCAAGTGTTTATTAATAATGAACAGGCATATATATTATTAATCCAAAATGGTGAGCCTTACTCGTTTAATGGTAATTACCAAGTAAAAGAAATTTATTAAAAAATAACTTAGGGCATGGTGTGAAACGTCAAAGTTCAATGGCCATAGTAAACATCGCACCCTAACCAATAGCTGCAACGGACTCCGTATTTTTGTCACTTTTTTTGCATAGAGCCGCAAAAAAGAGCACCAAAAACACTACTCCGTTGAGCAAGGCGTTAAATGCCCATGAAGAAAATTGCCGCTAATATTGTTGCTAGTGCTATCTACTCCTCGTTTTTAGGCAGCGTGGTGATCTTTATCGGTATGGTTGCATCGTTTATTGGAGGTGGCTGGGATTTCATCGCTGACGCAATCGGTGCGGCCCTGCTTTTTTACTTCATTACGGCCATTGTTTCATGCCTGCTAGCTATAGTTGTTGCGGGACCAATCTACGTTCTGCTCTCAAAATATGGTCTCGCAAACTATTACTCGGCATTTTGCTTCGGTTTAGCTGTTACCTTCGTTTGCTTTGGTTTCTCTACCTCGATAGAGAATCTTTACTGGAACCTTGCTGGTGGCGTTATTGGATTGTTGTTCCACTACCATTACGTCAGCAAGCCAGGTATGGAAGCGACCAGCATTTAACAAGTCGCTCAAGTTTGTTTCGGCCTACGGCCTTCACCGGACGGCCTTTTCAGGCCGCCGCTTAGCTTAGCGTTAGAAGGTCATAGGTCTATGTCCAAGCAGAGAAAACATCTCCGAGGAGACAACCGCATCACTAATGCCCTAAATAGGCCGATTGGTGGTGAATTGGGCAAGAAGCGATCTAAAGCTTTTGTTTTCTTCTTTGGTCTGTTTGCCTCCATTGGGCTCTGGTGGTACTCCACTTCCAAGCTAGGTCTCAAAGTTGGAACGGGAGTCACGCTTGTGGCTGTGGGTTTCGTTATCTTTTACCACTATGAGCACAAGTGGTTCCACGCTGATCGGACAGTAAAGTTTTTTAAAGAAGATGAATAAGCATGCGTCTTCTAACAAAGCCAGGCACGGCGACGGCTTTTTCGTTGCGGCTTTGCCTCCACTACAAAGCCGCGCATGCTGGCAAGCGTTAATGGCCAAGGCCTCGGAAGGATTCAGTCAGTAAAGCAGGGAGTTGCTTTTATGTGTTCACCACAGGTCAGCACTTCTCCCCGCAAAACACTGCAAAATCTGAAAGCTTCGTGTTCTGGTTCCTCGCACCATGGGCTAGGTTGGGTGCAAGCTGCATCGCAAAGGGCATTCGATTTTAGGTGCCAGGGGTAAACCGCCGGGTAACCGGCCATTAACGAGGCGCATCAGTACGCGGCCTGCGGCCGCCGGACGCCACTGTCGTGGCGCCGCTGTGCTCAGCGTTAAGTTTCCTCATGGGAGCAGTATGAAGATTTGGACATTACGCATTTTGGGGTTTCTGCTAGGTGGTTTCGTGGGTATTTTTGTCGCCGACATAGTCGCATCTCTAACAGATAGAATTGCGGTATTAATGGCTGTTATCCCGATCATGTCAGGTATCGGTGGGTCTTATTTTTTGATCTGGTCGTGTTACTCGCAAAACTCCTTCGGTGCGCGGTTAGTAAGGAAATTTTGGAACTGTTCATCTATTGTTCGAGCCTTACTCGTCGCCCCTGTTTTTTGGATCGCATGTGTTGGTGCTTTTATTTGGCTGTTTGAACCATACGGTGGCTATATGTCTTCCTCTGATTTCAGCCACATGTATAAGGTGATGGTGTTCCCGCCTTTACTGCTCGGGGCTGGCTGTAGCGCCTATTTTAAATTGATCAAGCCGAAAACGACCGGCTCAACCAAAGAAACTTAACAAGTCACGGAAGGCGGACGCGTGAGACGCGCCGCTTCGTTCAGCGTTAGGCAGGAAGATATTTATGGATTCCAAGTATATCTGGCCAATTGTGGGAATTGTGCTTGGGTGGTTGTTAGCTGGAATTTCTGCTGGATGGAGAGGGCGCCTTGAGAGGAAGCGCGTCACTGCGAGATTGCTCACCAGGCTCATCTACATTTATGAAGACATAATAGTGCTGCAGTCGGTAACAGAGCCTTTGAAAGATATATCAGAGGATTGGGAAAGCCATGAGGAGCTTCGCCGACACATCGTCGACAAGCATTTTCTTTCCTCAGGCGACAGTTTGAGCGCGCTGGATACTCTGATAGATGAATATTCTCAGTACAAGCCTTTAGAGGCAGTAAAGCTTCGAGGTTTGATGGGACTGATTACTAAACATAAAAATGTAAGGCTGTCAGGAAGCTCTCGAGAAGAGCAAAAATACATTTTTTTGCTATCAGTTTATGAGGTGGGTCTTGACCAGTGTGAGTCGGCTATAAAGAGCTCTCTTGTGAGGATAGCCAATTCTCATAGCCTATATATGTGGTTGAAGATCATGAAATTCATCAAGGAGAAAGAGAAGCGGGGTCAAATCTCGAGCTCTGTTTTAGATGAATTTGTCGCTGAGTACCGGAAGAACTCGGAGCAACCTACGTCCGAATAGGTGCCTAACAAATTGTTGTAGTTTGTTCCGGCCTACGGCCTCCACCGGACGCCCTTGTCAGGGCGCCGCTAAACAAAAGCTACATGGACTCCCCCTGCGGTCAAGCAACGCCATTTGAATCCGAAGCGGTTTTAGACTGCAGCTCTACATTCGGCCTCTTTGTGGGCACTGTTGCCCGGGCCAGGATGATGATGCGTGTGAGTGATAACCTCATTCGTTAGTCGGCTTTTCCAGCCGTATTATTCATCAGGTTCAATCACTCTCGGTCTGACCGTTCCGTCATCGCTTGCCGTTGCAAGACTCGGCTGGCAGGCGTGTTCTGCCTGTCGTTGTTGCCCGTGTTTTAAACTCGGTTTGGTTCATTAACAGCGCCCAGATAATCCGGGCATTCTTGGCGGCCAATGCGACCGCTGCCCGTTTGTATCCGCGTCGTTCCACCAGATCCCTGGCCCAGCCACTGAGCCGATCGTTCCTGTCGGGTAGTTTCGCGATCACCGCTCGGGTGCCGTGGATCAGCAGCATTCGCAAGTATTTGTCCCCACGTTTGGTGATGCGCCCAAGTCGAACTTTGCCACCGGTCGAGTATTGTCGGGGCACCAGGCCCAACCAGGCAGCAAAGTGTCGCCCGCTTTTGAACTGCCTGGGATCGGGCGCACTGGCTAACAGAGCGGTGGCGGTTTGTGGTCCGATACCCGGTATGGCCATCAGACGCCGCGCCTGCTCATCGCGTCGGGCCATGGCTTCGATCTCCCGGTCATAAGCCAGGATTTCTTCATCAAGCTGGAGAATGCGCTGATTGATGTCGTTCAGTAAGCGGCGCGTGAGCATCGGCAAGCCGTTTTCGGCATCCTCCAGGATTTCTGGAACCCGTCGTCTTGCGGCATAACGCCCTTGAGGGATGATCAGTCCGAACTCAGCTAGGAGTCCGCGAACCTGGTTGATCTGCGCGGTGCGTTCCTTGGTCAGCCCACGACGAATGCGATGCAGGCACAGCACGGCTTGCTGGTCTTCGGTTTTGATGGGCACGAAGCGCATATTGGGGCGGCCAACCGCTTCGCAGATGGCTTCGGCATCGTTGTCGTCGTTCTTGCTGCTCTTGCGATAGGGAGCGACGAAGCGGGGAGCAATGATTCGGACATCGTGGCCGAGTTTGGTCATTTCACGAGCCCAGTAGTGGGCACCAGAGCAGGCTTCCATGCCAATCAGGCACGGCGGCAGTTGTGCGATATAGGGCAAAAGCTTGGGTCGATTCAATCGTTTGCGAACCACGACCTTGCCGTGTTGGTCGGTGCCATGAATACTGAACACAGTTTTCGCCAGATCAATGCCAATGGTTGTAACATTCATGATGACTCCTCCTGCTTCGGATTGAAGATGTCGACACCTTCAATGTGGCACATTGATGCCGAGGGAGCAGGGGGAGTCCATATCATTCGTTAGGTTTTATGCAAATGGCCAATGAGACACTCTACAACCAAGCTCTTCAGAACATGACGCGCACGCTACACTTGTTGTCCTCGCGTGTGCCGGCACCCCAAAAAGTTCCTTATCAAAACTCCTTCGTCTTTCGGCACGTCGAGTGTTCTATCCATCAAGCTATCGTTCAGAAATTGGCAAGGATCATTTCTACGCTTGCGGCGACGCAGCTTTTAATGACGAAGGGTTTCGTTCAAGAGCAGGCTGCATTGCAACGAATATTAGGAGAGTTGCATGAGGATGTGACGTTTTTGGCGCTTGCGGAAGTTAAGGGCGATATCACTCAGTTACACAAGGATTTTTTGGCTGCGTTCTTTGAAGAAGAATTTGATGCTGATACCGCGCGTGAATCAACGCAGAAACGTCCCATGATTCCACGAAAGAAGATTCAGGCGTTCATAGCTCGTAATGAAGGCGCAGGCCTAGACCCCAGTACGGGGATGGAGCTTTCCAGAACGATTACGAAAGGGTATTCGGGTTTTGTTCACGCCGCTTCACCGCAGATTATGGATATGTACGGCGGCAACCCGCCACGCTTCTATGTCAACGGGTTGCTCGGCACAGAACGTCACGCGGAGTACCGAGAAGATCTTTGGAATTACTTCTACAGAAGTATCCTTGCGCTCGGCTTCGCAGCGAAAGCCTTTGGCGACCAGCCGTTGTTCGACCAGATATCCGGCTTCTTGATGGAATTTGAGCGCGTTAATGACAGGAACTACACGCCACTCCACAATGAAACCTAACCAGGACAAGCACGCGACAGCTTTTCCGTTGCGGCTTTGCCTCCACTACAAAGCTGCCCATGTTGGCAGGCGCTATATGCAGAGGGAGATAGAGTGAATCCAGCAAGGAAGCCTCACCAAATAATTTTGGTTGAGCATTTCTTTTATCCAATCCTGGGCATTGTGTTCCTCGTTTTTGGGGCAAGCTATGGCCCAAAAGTGGCCGCGATACAGACCGATCTCGGTGCCAAGGACATTTCTGAAATTACGATGGCAGTGGGCGCCTCCTTACTGATGATCGTCGCTCTCATCGCTTTTCCATGGAGCTGTATGAGGTTATGGAAATCCTCCAATGCCTTCCTCAGCGGGTTTTGGAAAGGGGCGAGCAAAGTCTACGCCTCTCTCTTAGCTTTCGTCTGCGTAATCTATGGCCTGCTGATGCTTGTCGCACTGCCAAGATTATTTGTAGCGGCGTGGAGCATATAACAAGTGGTTGTAGTTTGTTCCGGCCTGCGGCCTCCACCGGACGCCCTAGTCGGGCGCCGCTTATTTCAGCGTTAAATGCAATTATACAAGGAGGTAAGTTTGAGAACTGCTGTAGCTAAATTTCGAAGTCGCTTGGTGTCAGAGTTCCTTATTATTGTTCTGGCATCGTTCTTCCCGTTTTTCTATATGTTCCTTCAGAACAGTGATTTAGATGAGCTTGACCGGAACTTCAGGTCCTTCGTCGCTTCAGGGTTTCTCCTCAAGTACACCTTATGGATGGTTGGTATTTACCTAGCTCTGTCTGTCGTGCATTACTATTACCGGAAAGATCCGGTGGCAATGGTCCATGGCGTATTTGGCCAAGTTGCCTCTGGAATTATTAATGTCTATCGCCTGGCAGCCGGCGTCATCTTAGCGTTGCCTCTCATCTGGTTTTTGGAAGAGCCTGAAACGCTGACAGCGGCTCATTTAGGGTTGTTCATTCCTTTTGGTCTTGGCTGCCTTTTCGTTAGTGCCATATTTTCATCCGTTCACGAATGGATTGAGATCAAACTCGACAAGCATTTAACAAAACGCTCAAGTGCGTTCCCGGCCTAGCGGCCGTCCACCGGACGCCCTTGTCAGGGCGCCGCTTAGCTCAGCGTTAAATGTATAGGGAGGCAGGGATGAATCCGTTGAAGAAGGCCAAGCGCAATGCCAAGAGAAGCTTTGCTACGAAAACTGGAATCCCTACGACAAAGTCGGGTAGAAAGAGAAAAAACGAAGCAATTCAAGGCCAAGCTATCTTCTGGGTTGTCGTGGTAGCACTGGTTATCTATTTTGTATCTGGAGACTCAGATGCAGCGCTTCTTAGTACAACTGCGCAGACCGTAGGTATTCAATAATTATCTAACAAGGCAATTAAATACGTTCCGGCCTACGGCCTCCACCGGACGCCCTTGTCAGGGCGCCGTTTATTGCTGGCGTTAAGCTCTATTGTTGCGTGATGCGCAACATGCTAGCATCCTCTCATGATTAAATCATTCCGCCACAAAGGACTGAAGCGGTTCTACTCGACCGGCCACACGTCTGGCATACAACCCGACCATGCCAAGAGGCTGCGTATGCAGCTGGCTGCTCATATCCCTGGTTTTCGGCTTCATCCATTGAAGAGCAAAGACAAAGGCCGCTGGTCGATTAGGGTTAACGGAAATTGGCGCATGACGTTCGAGTTCCAGGACGGCAACGCCTACATTCTTGATTACGAGGATTATCACTAATGACTATGCATAATCCACCTCATCCTGGTGAATTCATTCGCGAGGTGTACCTGGAGCCTTTCGGTATCAGTTCTCGTCAGCTTGCTTCCAGTCTGGGCGTTTCACCTTCTACTTTGTCTCGGCTGCTCAAAGGGGATAGTGGTATTAGCCCAGAAATGTCGCTTCGGCTATCCAAGGTTCTCGGGCGTACTCCTGAGAGCTGGTTGGCGATGCAAGATATGTATGACCTATGGGTGGCTCGCGGCACAGTCAATCTGGATGGTATTCATCGCTTGGACTTCGAAGCAGCTTAGCCAGGGGCTGTTGTCGAACGCACCTATGCTGGTGCTCCGGTACGCCGCAAAGCCAAGGCGTTATATTTCTTCAACCTCAATCAAGGAAGATCATGAGAGTATCGACTTTACCCCTAATCATACTCTGTCTGTTCATGGGTTTTACCTTTTGGGTAATGGCCGGAGCAGAGCAGTCGCTTTTAGCTTTTGGCGTTCAGCTCATGTCCAGCCCGGACACAGCCCAGGTTGTTATTGATCTCTACATTCTCGCTGCTTTGGCCTGTGTCTGGATGTACCGGGATGGCAAAAGTCGCGGAAAAGGGTTGGGCTATCTCATCCCGTTTTTTATTCTGACAGCAGTGTTTGTGTCTGCCGGCCCGCTGCTATATTTGGTGTTGCGCGGTGGGCGTGAGCCTGAAGCCGAAGCCAGCAAAATATAATCAACCGCATCAGTACGCGGCCGATGGACGGCACCCGCATTTCTGCGTCGATATTGGCCACAGGATTCGAGGAGCACGTCATGGTGAACGATGGAGAGATACAGCACCTGCGTCGGTGTATAGAACTTGCAACTGAGGCTCTAGAGCTGGGTGACGAGCCATTCGGCTCTGTGCTTGTAGCAGAGGACGGGCAGGTACTTTTTGAAGATCACAACCACGTTGCCTCAGGTGATCGAACCCGCCATCCGGAGTTTGAGATTGCGCGGTGGGCTGCGGCGAATATGACCCCGGAGGCCAGAGCAGAAGCAACGGTCTATACGTCTGGTGAGCATTGTCCGATGTGTGCCGCCGCCCATGGCTGGGTGGGGCTGGGACGTATCGTGTACGTGAGCTCCTCCGAGCAATTGGCGGCATGGCTTTCCGATCTTGGAGTTCCAGCACCTCCCGTACGAGCGTTACCAATCCGAGAAGTCGTTCCAAACGTGGCAGTTGAAGGTCCGGTTCCCGGTCTTGCCGAACAGGTGCGTGATCTGCACCGTCGTTGTCATAGTTCGACATAGTTGGCAGCAGCATTCTTCTGTCAGCGATGCCAACAGTCGTCACGCAGCTTCGCTCACCTAAGTAACCAGAGCCGATTCCGTACGTTTGGTCATGTGAGCAATCTTCTCGAGCAACGCTTCGGGCGGGGCAGGCCTCGCTAACAGATACCCTTGCAGGGTATTGCAGCCAAGCTGGGTCAGCAGTGCCTGTTGTTCGGCTGTTTCAACACCTTCTGCGACAATCCTCATATCCAGCGTTTTGCCCAGAGCGATGATCGCCTGGATGATTGCTTCATCATCGTTATCCTGGGCCAGTTCGGTAATAAAGCCGCGGTCTATTTTCAGCTCGTTGGCTGGCAAACGCTTAAGGTAGAGCAGGCTTGAGTAGCCGGTGCCAAAGTCATCGATGGAAATGGACACGCCGAGATCCGACAGTTTGTTCAATACGGTGAGGCTTGTCTCTGCGTTGCACATGGCCGTTGTTTCGGTGATTTCAAGCACCAGGTGTGAGGGATCCAGGGAGTGCTTTCTCAATGCCTCGCGAACCACGTCAACCAGGCTATGATGCTCCAGCTGAACCGCTGAAAGGTTTACCGCTACACTCCACTCCTGATGCCCCTGATCGTACCAGACCTTCATTTGCCGGCAGGCTTCCTCGATGACCCAGTTGCCAATGGGCACGATCAGCCCGGAGCTCTCTGCCAGCGGGAGAAAACGATCGGGTGACAGGAATCCGTGATCGGGGCTTTGCCATCGCAGTAGGGCTTCGAGGCCAGTCATGGGGCCGTCAGGTGCAACAAACTTGGGCTGATAATGCAGTACCAGCTCGTTGCGGCTGACGGCCTGCCGCAGATTTTGCTGCATTTGCATCTGCAGGTGCACATTGGCGTTCATGCCGTGTTCGAAAAAGCAGTAGCCGTTGCGGCCCTGTTTCTTGGCGTGATACATGGCGGCGTCAGCATTCACCATCAGCTCATGTTCGGTTTTACCGTCCTGGGGGTAAATCGCGATGCCGACACTGGTGGAAATGTGAAGGGGGATATTCGAAGTCTCGTAGGGCTGCTCAATGGCATCAATTAACCGTTGCGCAAATACGGCGGAAGTTTCCGGTGAGCAGGGTTCCAACAAGAGTACAAATTCATCCCCTCCAAGCCTCGCGGCTGTGTCTCCCTCTCGTTTGTTTGAGAGCAGGCGATTCGCCACCTCTTTGAGCAACTGATCTCCGACATGGTGCCCGTGCATGTCGTTGATCGCCTTAAAGCCGTCCAGGTCCAAAAACAGTACGGCAAACTCACCGTTGTTTCTCTCGGCTCGGTGTATCGCTTGCTCCAGCCGATCTCCTAATAGAACACGATTTGGTATGCGGGTCAGGTTGTCCTGCAGGGCGAGCTTTATGAGTTCGTTATTGGCGTCATCGAGTGAGTTGGACAGTTGGCTGGTGCGTACATCAAGCATTGACACAATTAGAGCAATGGCGAACACCGCAAGGCTGACAATGATGACCAGCACAGCCAGCCACTTTGTATCGATCCCGCTGTTGGCCGCGCCGCAAAAGCTGTCGATCGGGAATTTGGAGGCCGCCATTCCGGTATAGTGCATGCCGATAATGGCGCACCCCATAACCAGGGACGCGCCAATGCGGCCGAAGGTGGCGCGCTTGCTTTCCTCTCGCAGTCGAAACGCCAGCCAAAGGGCGGCTGTGGACGCGACAATGGCGATAACAATGGATAGCCCAACCAGCCAGGGTTCATAGAAAATGTACGGATGCATGAGCAATGCTTCCATACCGATGTAGTGCATGCTGGCTACACCCAGGCCCATCAGTAAACCACCCGATAGCAACCGGCCCCAGGGCAGCGTGTCCTGACACACCAGATAAAGGGCGAACGCAGAACACGCTATGGCGATAACTAATGACAGCAGGGTGAGGGGGACGTCGTAGCCTAGTTCGATGGGGAGGCTAAAGGCGAGCATGCCGATAAAGTGCATGGACCAGATGCCAAAGCCCATGGCGATGGAACCGCCAATCAGCCATAGAACCGCAGAGCGGCCCGATGCGCTGGAGACACGGCTGGCCATATTCAGGGCCGTATAGGATGCAAGAACGGCAATGATAATAGAACAGGCGACCAAAACCTCGTTGTAACTGCTCTCCAGCATCAAATATTCCCTTATGTTATCGCTGTTAAAAGTGAATTACAGCCGCCTGATGTTGAACGCTGCCTGTTGGTTGCTGATCTAAATATCCATTTTATTTCAGAAAGTTAGTTTCTAAATAGTGCCAAATTGTTATGTTTTATGTCGTGATGAAAATGCTTTTAGTCCCATTGGGCCAATATTAAGTAGGCAGTAGAGGAGGTAGTTCTCTCCAATTCAGTCATTTCCTTTACATTTTTCAATAACGCTATTACCTATCATTTTTTAGGACCAATTGTTCTAGGGGTATTCATTGAAATGACAGAGTGTCACGTCTAGTTTCGATTCAGGGGTGAGCTCAATGATTGACTACGCCCCAATAACAACAATCAAGGAGGGATGCCTGTGAAAACGAGCATCAAGAACCAACTGCTAGTTGTTCTTATTCTACTGGGCGTAACAGGCCCGGCGATGGCTGAGCTGGGTGACTATGGTTTCTGGCGAACACTCGGGAATCTGGTTAATCCACCGGCAGCGGATAACCCGGTTACTGCAGCTCAGCGTCAGGGTGACTACCCCTTACTTGCCAACCCTCCGGGGTTCAACGATGGTTTTTCGCCGGGCAACTACTACGCCTGGCAAACCGTTCCCCTGGCACCCGAAACTGGCGCTGTCTGTGGTAACGGCTCTGAGTACAAGTTCTTTGTGAACCGCGTGCCGAACACCAGTAATACGATTATCTACCTGGAAGGGGGCGGCGCTTGCTGGGATTACGAGAGCTGCTCTGGCCAGACGGGCATTCGGGGAGCCCGCAACCCGGACGGTATTCCCGATGACTACATGAACCTGACAAACCCCAGTGCCAGCCTGGTCAGTCCATTTGTGGTGCGCCTGAATCCACTGACATCGGTCAAGACCCAGAACTGGAACATGGTTTATATCCCGTACTGCACGGGAGACGTCTACTCCGGTGACAAGGTGGCCGTGTACGAAGATCCGGAAGGGGAAGCGGAGCCTTTGATCTGGCATCACAATGGCCTTCGCAACACCCGCGCCGCGATTTCGTGGGTGAAGGATAATCTGCAGCGGCCGAAGCAATTGCTGACGACCGGATGCAGTGCCGGCGGCCTGGGCAGTTTGACCAATTATCACCCGACTCGCCGAGATATGGAGCCCAACCGGGGGTACATGATCAACGACTCTGGACCTGCCTTCAGTGCGCCTTCCGGAGCGGATCCAGAAGCTTATCCTTCGGTGTTGTTGCAGTCGTTTATCCGTGATGCCTGGGGGTTGGATCAGCCCAATGGTCCGCTGGAATACCTCAGTGACGGGCTTCCACTGATGAACCTGAACGATCTCGGCTCACTGTATACGGCCCTTTCTGCGGAGCTACCGAATGATCGGATGGGGCATACGCATTTCTGGCAGGATCTGAATTACTCCTCCTATTCTTACGAGCGTTTCTATCCGGAAATCGAGAATGCGCCGGATCAGGCTACCAAAGAGGCGTTGATCCACGAACGCTGGTATACGGATACAGAGCGCCTGAAGGGTACCCTGTCCAACCTGAATAATTTTGGGTATTACCTGCCATGGTTCCGCGATGTGAACGAGAGCCACTGCACCACAATTATTGAGTTTGCCAACTCAGACATTCAGGAAGCCGGGCTGGAGCTGGATGACTTTGTGGCCAATGTGTTGAACGGAAGCGGTGCGGTGATGCAGGCCTCTGAAACCGATCAGCAGGCTGACTACAACAAGCCGTTCAATCCGCTCTACTGGGCACTTGATCAGCTTCTGTAGAACATTGGGTATCAGGTTCTCCGGAATCGGGGAACCCGCCGATAGGGATGGCGATGCGTTATTGAGGCGCATCGCCATTATTGTTGGCGGCCACACGGGCTTCCAGCAATCGCTGGCGTAAGTACTCGTTGCGGGTCATTCCTGCAGGCACTTTGTCCATTGCCATCACCTCTTGCACGATTTGTTTCTCCTGCTGCTTATAGGCTTCAAACTCCGGCCTGGGTTTGGCCAGCCATTCTTCTTTGCGTGCCTGCGCAGCGGCATTCTGCCGGTCAATCAGGCCTTGCAACGCCCGTTTCTGCGCGGCTTCGTCTTCGATGGTGAGTTTTGTCATGGCAATGCGAACCATCAGGCTCTCTGCTGCGCTGACCTGTCCCAGGCGTTCGTACTCAGCCAGGCGCTGTTCCAGCATTGCAGCCTCCGCTGCGCGCTCTTCCGAAGACAGGCTCTTGGCGTTCGCAAAGAAGGTGTGCAGTTCTTCCTCAAAGTCGAGCCGGTTGGCCAGTTCCAGCGTTTGCGGGTTGTCCAGTAAAGCCTGTTGTTCGGCTGTAAGCCCGCTGTTCTGGCTTTGGCTGGTCGATTGCGGCTCTTGAGTCAGTGCCTGGGTAGCTTGCGGGTTGCTGATCGATTTTTCGGTGTCAACAGAGGAGTCAGTCTGGCTCAGCCAAAAAGAAATACTGGCCGTTACAGCGAGGACACCAATGGAAGACACGAGAACAATTTGTTTCATGGCTGTTCCCCTTGTTTATTATGGTCCCGATTCCCGTTCGGGTTTGGCCTGGCCCAAGAAACGCGACAGGCAATCACACCATACTAGCTCTAATTGAGCGGCCATAAATCTATCGTGTCGCAAGTATTTCATTGATTTATTAATTTTCTGACATAAGCTTCAGCTGTTTGTCTATTTATTGGATAGGTCTTCGTTGCGAGGCGGACGCCTGAGTTTGGAATGCGACTAATTACGCACAATTGGCTGCGTATCATCAAATAGGGATTATGGAATGCGAAAGTTCTTCGTTTTGGCGTCTACACTTGCAGTATCGTTACCTGTCTTGAGTCACGCGGATGAGGTCGTTCAGGATGATCTGATCGTGAAGGGGTCTTTGTGTGCCGGCGAACACTGTGTGGTTGATGCTGAATTTGGTTTCGACACACTCCGACTGCATTCACCAACACCGCAGATCCTGTTGCGGGATACTAGCGTCTCTGCAAGTTTCCCGACCGAGGACTGGTTGCTGGGCATCACGGATGGTGGATCGGCATTGCCGTCGACCTTCTTTATCAGGAATTTAACCAGCCAGCTTGATTCTGTGGTGATCTCTGCGGAAGGCGACGTAGCCTTGGGCGCCGGCGCGGAAGTGGTGGCGGATGCGATCTCGGTCGGCGATTTGGGCTCCGAGCGTCGGGTAACGTTCGTGGCGGACGCTGTCGACGATAGCGATGCGATAACACTCGCGCAGTTCAACACATTCAAAACGACGGCGACGGCCTCGGTGTCTGATGAAGTGGATGCCCTGGATGTTCGTCTGGCTGGCCTGGAATCCCGCCTGACTGACCTGGTTGATCGGCTTGAGGCTGTTGCGGCCCAGATTGACTAACAACACTTGCTCAGCTGGGAACCATCAATCATGAAATTGTTTAAATACAGTCTTTTTGTAGTGTGTGCCGCTGCGGCTTCATCGTCTAATGCTGATCAGATTAGGGCGGATGATACGGTCGTGCAGGGGAATCTGTGCATCGGCACGGATTGTATTGTTAACGGCGAGGACTTTTCCAATGGCGCTCTGGTACTCAAGGAAAACAACCTCCGTATACGCTGGCACGATTCAACAGCAACGGCTGGCGGGCCGGTTAGGCAAACTTTCGACGGCACCTATGTAGACGGTGAGGTCGGCGAATCCTGGCGTTTGGACGCAAATCAGTCTTCGAATGGGAGCGATAACGGGCTTTACATCAGTCAGATGAGCGTTGTGGATTACCCGGTTTACAGCGATGGGAGTGCACCTGACTATGACTGCTCTGATCCTTTTGCTGACCCGAAGCCTGTTATCGGAACCATTCCAGAAGGTGATCCTGCCGAAGACCCATCACAGTGCTTGCCGTATCGTGAGTTTTTACAGCTAAACGTACTGGCCATGAATGGTAACTTGAACGGCGGAGTTTCTCTGGGTATAGGGGCGGAAATTGCGGATGGTGAAGTGCGCTTGGGTAACGCCGAGCTCAAGCGTCGACTGGCTCATGTGGCCAGAGCGATTTCGAATAGCGATGTGTTAATCAAAGAGCAACTGGATCAGGGACTGTTCCAGGCGCAACAGATTCGGTTGAATGAAATCGAAGCATTGATGACCATGGCTGAAAATGAGTTGGAGTTTCTGGAACAAGAGGTGGCGCCAAACGGTAGCAGTGGCAGTAGCGGTGGCGGTGGTGCAGCCAGTTGGCTGTTGTTACTGCTACCACTGGCCACATTGAAATTCCGCAATCGCAAGACAGTTGCCTGATCTACTGGTTAGCCTTGTTGATTGGCGTTAACCTTTCCAGTCAATAGGGCTGCACCGATTCCTGACATGTCCCATCTGGGCTGCTGTTTACGCCCAGTCCGTCCGGGACGACCACGTAATTCACGCACCAACAACGCTTGGTGCTTTGGGAGTAAAACCTCATGAAGCCAACCTTATGCACCTCTGTCTTTCTGGTGGCGCTCAGCTTTAACAGCTGGGCCTGGGCCCAAGAGGTCGATTACGATAAACGCAACCTGCACATCTTTTGCGCCTCACATCTGAAGTTACTCAGCGGCACGATTGATGATGGCGGTGATGAATATAAGGCATTGATGTTTATGTCCGGTGTTCACCGGGACGAGGCAACCGGGATGGGGGCCACCGAAAAGCACTTCAGCGACGTGAACACCTATCTGAAAAAAGTACGCAACACCAGCAAACCGAAGTGGAGCAGCCTGACGTCCCGAAGCAAGGAGCTGTGTTTCCCCCAGTCCTGACGACAAGGTTGGCCAGCGGGATCTATAGTTAACGGTATGAAGGTCTGAAATCTGGCTCGCATGGAGGTCATCCGATGACGAAACAGACGAAGAATCAACCGCGCAATGTTGCCACGAAGCTGATCGAGTCACACCTGGTGTCGGGAACGATGAAGACAAGCGAGGAAATCGGGCTGAAGATCGATCAAACGCTGACCCAGGATGCAACCGGTACACTGGTTATGCTCGAGCTGGAGGCCATGGGGCTCGGCCAGGTCAAAACCGAGTTGTCCGCGCAGTACGTTGACCACAACCTGCTGCAGACTGACAACCGCAACCCCGATGATCACCTGTTCCTGCGCAGTGCCTGCGAGAGGTTCGGCCTGTGGTTCAGCCCGGCCGGGTCCGGCGTCAGCCATCCAGTGCACATGGAACGCTTTGGAAAACCTGGTAAGACCCTTCTTGGCTCCGACAGCCATACCTGCGCTGCCGGTTCCCTGGGAATGCTGGCAATGGGGGCTGGCGGTCTGGCTGTGGCCATGGCCATGTGTGGAGAGCCGTTCTATCTCAACATGCCTAAGGTCATGGGCGTGAAGCTGACCGGGAAACTGCCGGATTGGGTGAGTGCCAAGGATGTCATCCTGGAAATGCTTCGCCGCCACGGAGTGAAGGGCGGTGCCGGGAACATTATCGAGTATTACGGGCCGGGCCTGAAAGGGCTGTCCGCGATGGACCGCCATGTGATCGCTAACATGGGGCAGGAGATGGGACACACCGCTACGGTGTTCCCGGCGGATGATGCGGTGCGGGATTTTCTCAGGCAGCAACAGCGGGAAGATGACTTCCAGAGGCTGGAAGCCGACCGCGGCGCCACCTACGATCTGCATGACGAGATCGATCTGGGCAAGCTGGAGCCGTTGATTGCACTTCCCAGCAGTCCAGGGAAGGTGTTCCCGGTGCGGGAAGTGGCTGGCGAGCCCATCTACCAAGCCTACATTGGGTCCTCCGCGAATCCTGGCCTGAGGGATTTTGCAGTTCCTGCGATGATGGTTAAGGGCCGTCAGGTTCGCGAGGGAGTATCTTTCGATATCAACCCCACGTCGCGTCAGGTTCTGGAAAACCTGGTAGAACTGGGTCATCTCACCGATCTGCTCAGCGCTGGGGCGCGCCTGCATCAGACCGGCTGCAATGGCTGCATTGGCATGGGGCAGGCACCGGCAACGGATCAGATCAGCCTGCGCACCGTTCCACGGAACTTTGCGGGTCGGTCGGGTACTGATGAAGACAAAGTCTGTCTCTGCAGCCCCGAAACAGCCACGGCGTCTGCGTTGACCGGCGTGATTACAGACCCTCGTGATCTCGATATGAACTACCCTGTGTTCGACGAGCACAGCACCTTTTATGTGGATGATCGCAATATCCGCCCGCCGGCGAAGCACCCGGAATTAACGGTGGTTGAGAAGGGGCCGAACATCAGCACCCTGCCGACGTTTGAGGCGCTGCCTGACTCGTTGAAAGCGCCGGTTCTGCTCAAGGTTGGTGACGATGTTTCCACCGACGACATCCTGCCTGCCGGCTCCCGGATACTGCCGTTTCGCAGTAACATTCCGGCCATCAGCGAGTTTACTTATACCCGGCTGGACCCAACCTATCCGGAACGGGCAAAAGAGTATCAGGACACCGGGTCTCTGATCGTTGGCGGTGACAATTACGGCCAGGGGTCAAGCCGTGAACATGCGGCGCTGGCGCCCCGTTATCTGGGCGTGCGGGCAGTGATTGCCAAGAGTTATTCGCGCATACACTGGCAGAATCTGTCCAGTTTTGGTGTGTTGCCTTTGAGCTTTGTCACTCCGGAGAACTTCGATGGCATCGAGCAGGGCGATGAGTTATCGATTGAGGGGCTGGTTGAAACATTAAAAGCCGGGGACAGGATTGTTGCGAAAAATACCCGGAACGGCGAACGTTATGAACTGACGCATGAACTTAGCGAGCGCCAGGTCCGTATGGTTATCGAAGGCGGACTGCTGAACATGATGCGCCAGGAACTGGCCGCGTGAGGCCTTGTTACCAATAGATCCACTAAACTGAGGAAGAATGAATGACCGATGACACCTACACGCCACCGAGAGTCTGGAAATGGGATGCCGAGAGCGGCGGAGCCTTCTCGCAGATCAATCGCCCGATTGCCGGACCCACTCACGAGAAAGAATTGCCGGTAGGGGAGCACCCGTTCCAGGTCTACTCACTGGCAACCCCGAATGGCGTGAAGGCCACAATCATGTTCGAGGAACTGTTGGCCAAGGGCATCAAGGAAGCGGAATACGATGCCTGGCTGATCCGCATCACCGAGGGGGAACAGTTTGGCAGTGGTTTCGTGAACGCGAACCCGAATTCCAAGATACCGGCAATGATGGACCACACCCACACGCCGGCCGTCCGCGTGTTTGAATCCGGCTCCATCCTGCTTTACCTCGCTGAGAAGTTTGGCGAGTTCCTGCCGACGGACATTGTGGCGCGCACGGAAACCATGAACTGGTTGTTCTGGCAAATGGGCAGTGCGCCGTTCCTGGGCGGTGGGTTTGGCCATTTCTACGCCTACGCACCGGAAAAATACGAGTACCCGATCAACCGCTACACCATGGAAGTGAAGCGCCAGTTGGACGTGCTGGATCGGCAACTGGCCGACAATCGCTACATTGCGGGCGACGAATACACCATCGCAGATATGGCGATCTGGCCCTGGTACGGCGCACTGGTGAAAAACAAGGTGTATGAAGCGGCGGAATTCCTGGAAGCGCATACCTACAAGAACGTGGTGCGTTGGGCCGATGAGATCGCAGAACGCCCGGCGGTCAAGCGTGGATTGATGGTAAACCGCACCTGGGGCGAGGAGAGCAGGCAGTTGCATGAACGGCACGACGCCAGTGACTTTGAGTTGCGCACTCAGGACAAGCTGGAGCCTTCCGGAGAGAAGTAATGGCAGCATTGGTTGGCTGGAGGAGAGTGGTGCTGGCATTCATCGTCGCGTTGATCGTGGGCTCCGTGCTGGGCAGCCTTGTGCAAACCCAGTTCAATCTCCAGGCGCTGGAAGGCCTGGGGGTTGAAATCAGTATGGCGACCCGTTTGCAAACCACAGTTCAGGATCTTCTGAACTTTGCCCCTTTGTACGCCATCCTCTTCGGGCTCAGTTTCCTGTTCTCTCAGGGTGCTGCGTCTCTTGTGGCCCGGCTGGCTGGTCAATCAGGCCGTTTGTGGCTGTGCCCGCTTGCCTCGGCTGTGGGATTGTGGGCGACCTTGCGGATTGTGGATGCATTGGCGCCCATGCCTACGTTGATCGCTGCCACGCGAGATATGGGTGGACTGTTGGCCATGCTGGTAACGGCTGCTCTCTCTGGTTTGTTGTTTGCCGTTCTGGTTTCCCGGTTGCCCCGTAAAAATGGCAATGCCTCGGCAGTGCCTGTTGCGATGCTTCTGATGGTTGCCGGGGCGGTTCTGCCTGAATCTGATGCCATAGCGGATGAGGCGACAGACTATACGATTGAAACTGTGGCCAGCGGCCTGGAACATCCCTGGTCAATGGCGTTCCTGCCCGATGGGCGAATGCTGGTTACTGAAAGGCCGGGACGTTTGCGAATGCTGACGGCTAACGGCGACCTGATGCCGGAACCGCTGGATGGTGTGCCGGAGGTTTTCGCATCCGGCCAGGCAGGGCTGTTTGATGTGCTTCCCGCCAGGGACTTCGAGGAGAGCCGACAGATTTACCTGAGTTATGCCTGTGGCACCATGGATGCCAATCACACCTGCTTGGCCAGGGGGCAACTGGGAGAGCAGGGCCTGGAGAATGTGAGCGAACTATTCCGGGTACAACCGGCCAAGAAGGGCAGCGCTCATTATGGAGGGCGGATGGTATGGCTGCCGGATGATACGCTGGTGTTAACCCTCGGAGACGGTTTCGACTACCGCGAGCAGGCCCAGCGCCGTCAAAACCACATTGGCAGTATTGTGCGCCTTAACCCGGATGGCAGCGTGCCGGACGACAACCCTTTTGCAGGGCACGACACCTACCAGGGTGAAATCTACAGCTATGGTCATCGCAATGTGCAGGGGCTGGCCTACGACAGCGAACAGGGCCGGCTGATTGCTCATGAACACGGGCCCCGGGGTGGTGATGAGATCAACGTCATTCGCCCGGGCGCCAACTACGGTTGGCCGGTCACCACCCATGGGCTGGACTATACCGGTGCGCGGGTAACCCCGTTCGAGGAGCGTGAGGGCGTTGAGGCGCCGCTGCTGCACTGGACGCCATCCATCGCCCCATCGGGCATGACCGTTTACACCGGCGATCTGTTTCCTCAGTGGCAGGGTGATCTGTTGGTTGGCGGACTGGTGACCCGGCAGGTGCATCGTGTTCGGTTGGCGGACGGCAAGGCAACGGACGTGGAAACCCTGTTCGGTGAGCTGGGCGAACGCATCAGGGCCGTCGTAACGGGCCCTGACGGTTCGGTTTATCTGTTAACGGATAATGCTGACGGACGTGTTTTGAAAGTTACACCAGACTAGAGCGAGTGTCTGGGCCTGGCTCAAAAGCGCCCTAGCGTGGCCGGCGATCACCTTCCATGATCTTGGCCACAAACACCGCTTTACCGTACTCCTCGAACGACCATTTCATGGTGTCTGAGAGCACGCGCATTACCTCGTCGTACTCACCGAACATTTCGGTGCTCATGCGGCCCGGAAAGATCTCCAGCCCTGTTTTTTCAAGCCGCTCGATAACGGCACGAATGGGCGGCTTGTAGTCATCGGTGAGTGGGTAGCAGCTCAGTTGAACGGATAAAAACATAATGCCTCCCGGGGCTGTGTGCCCCTCAATAGCCCATGGCTGAAGATGTGCTGCGGCGCGGGTCTGCACCGCCGTAGAGGGTTCCTTCAGTATCGATCAGTATGCTCTGGATGGCGCCCATGGCACTTTTTGTCACCACCTTGTGCCCCTTTTCCTCCAGCAGCCTCACGGTATCCGGGCTGATGCCCTGTTCAATGCGGATCTCGTCTGGCAACCATTGGTGGTGAATCCTCGGGGCACTCACCGCAGACTGAATGTTCATGCCATGATCAATCACATTCAGCAGCACCTGCAAGGTTGTCGTGATAATTCGGGACCCGCCGGGGCTTCCCGTAACCAGATAGTTGCGACCATCGCGCCTGACAATGGTCGGCGACATGGAGCTCAGCATACGCTTGCCGGGTTCCACCTTATTGGCTTCGCCACCAATCAGTCCATAGGCGTTGGGTTCGCCGGGTTTGGCGCTGAAGTCGTCCATTTCGTTGTTCAACAGGAACCCCGCCCCGTCAACGGTGATACCGGACCCGTAGCTGAAATTAATGGTGTAAGTATTGGAAACCGCGTTGCCCCAGCGGTCGACAACGGAGAAGTGGGTGGTTTCCGGGCTTTCATAGGCCCCGGGGTTGCCGGCACTGATCTCGGTCGAAGGCCGGGCTTTGGCCGGATCAATGGTTTTACGCAACGCTTCGGCATAGGCCTTGCTGGTCAGGCCCTTTAGCGGCACCTCCACAAAGTCAGTATCTCCGAGGTATTCCGCGCGGTCGGCATAGGCGAGCTTCATGGCTTCGGCCATGTGGTGAATACCGGCGGCGGAGTTATGACCGAACTCGGCCAGCGGGTAGCCTTCAAGAATGTTCAGAATCTGCACAATGTGAGTGCCACCAGAGGAGGGCGGTGACATGGAATAGATATCATGTCCGCGGTAGGTGCCATGAACCGGCTGGCGGATTCTGGGGCGGTAGTTTTTCAGGTCCTGAAGTGTAATCAGGCCGTCGTGGCGTTCCATTTCCTGGACGATGAGTTGCGCGGTCTTGCCCTGATAGAAGCCATCGACGCCTTGATCGGCAATACGCTGAAGGGTCTCGGCAAGCTCCGGTTGCCGAAATCGCTCGCCTGGTTGCCACGGAGAACCGCCCTCTTTATAGAAGGTTGCGAGAGTTGCCGGCCAGAGCTGCAGTCGTTCCCGCGCCTGTTCCAGGCCCTCGGTGAAGCGTGCGGGTACAATAAAGCCTTCCCGCGCGAGCTTGATCGCCGGGGCCAGGGCCTGTTCCAGCGACAGCGTACCGTGGCGTTCGAGCGCCATCGCCAGGCCGGCGACGGTGCCGGGCACGCCGGACGCCTTGTGGGTGAAACGGCTGCGATTCTCGACCACGTTGCCATTGTCGTCCTGGAACATGGTTTCGGTGGCAGCGGCCGGTGCTTTCTCCCGATAGTCGATGGCCTCCACCGCTTCGCCGTTGCCCGGAGCGTAGAGCATAAACCCGCCGCCACCGATGTTGCCGGAGCGCGGCTGGGTGACCGCCAGGGCGAATCCCGCCGTAACGGCGGCATCCATCGCATTGCCGCCATTCTTCAGCACGTTCAATGCAACTTCCGTTGCCAGGGTGTGGCTGGTGGCCACCATGCCGTTCCTGGCCTGCACCGGGTGGTGGCGTTCTCCTTCCAGAATGGCCTCTGCGGTCACCGGCTCTAGAGGTAGCAGCAGCGCCAGGGCGATCATCATTCTCGCGGCCAGTGAGCGGCTCGCGACGGCTTCTCGGGTACGTACCTGTAGGGGGTGTCTATCCATGTTTCTGTGCCTCGTTTCTGGTGCTCAGATAAGCTATCATAGCCGGTCATTTTTAAGGGTGTGAAATTGCGCGCCCGTGATCCCGGATCAGATTAAGGAAAGGCTTCCATGGAGCATACCTATCGTCTTGTGATTTCCTGCCCGGATCGGGTGGGGATTGTTGCCAAGGTCAGTAACTTTCTGTCGACCTACAATGGCTGGATTACAGAGGCGAGCCACCACTCCGACACCCAGACCGGGTGGTTCTTCATGCGGCATGAGATCAAGGCCAACTCGATCCCTTTCGGCCTGGACCAGTTCCGCACGGCCTTTGAGCCGATTGCCCGCGAGTTCAATATGAACTGGCACATTGCTGATTCGGCCCAGCCCAAGAAAGTGATCCTGATGTGCAGCAAGGAATCCCATTGCGTGGCGGATCTGCTCCATCGCTGGCACAGCCGCGAGATCAATGCCGAAATCGTGGCGGTTATTTCCAATCATGAAGACCTCCGGCGCATGGTGGAGTGGCATGAGATACCCTATCACCATATTCCGGTGAACCAGAACAACCGCGACGAGGCTTTCGGTGAAGTGGATGGCCTGATAGAAGGCTATGAAGCCGATGTGGTTGTTTTGGCCCGGTATATGCAGATCCTGCCCGGTAGTCTGTGCGAGAAGTACCCGGGCAAGGTGATCAACATTCATCACAGCTTCCTGCCGTCGTTTGCGGGTGCCCGCCCATACCACCAGGCCTACAGCCGGGGTGTGAAGCTGATTGGCGCCACCTGCCACTACGTGACCCAGGATCTGGACGAAGGCCCCATCATCGAGCAGGACGTGGTCCGCATCAGCCACAGCGATTCCATTGAAGACATGGTTCGGCTGGGCAAGGATGTGGAGAAAAACGTGCTGTCACGGGGCTTGCGGGCACACATTGAAGACCGTGTGATTACCTACGAAAACAAGACTGTGGTTTTTGACTGACGGCCACCGCCATATCCCCCGCTAAGGGGTTGAATGTGGTAGTATTGGCCGCTTGTTAAAGAATAACTATGGGGCGCTCTGAACGGCCCTGAAACGACTTCCAGCAAATGCAAAGGAACCTTTCTCGATGGGTGAGTTAGCCAAAGAGATCCTGCCGGTAAATATTGAAGACGAGCTCAAACAGTCCTATCTCGATTACGCCATGAGCGTCATCGTGGGGCGGGCACTTCCAGACGTGCGCGACGGCCTCAAGCCGGTGCATCGCCGCGTACTGTTTGCCATGTCCGAACTCAACAACGACTGGAACAAGGCCTACAAGAAATCCGCCCGTGTGGTGGGTGACGTCATCGGTAAGTATCACCCCCATGGTGACTCGGCCGTTTACGACACCATTGTTCGTATGGCCCAGCCGTTTTCCCTGCGCTACCCGCTGGTGGATGGTCAGGGTAACTTTGGTTCCATCGACGGCGACAACGCGGCTGCCATGCGTTACACCGAGATCCGCATGGAGAAGATTGCCCACTCCCTGCTGGCGGATCTGGACAAGGAAACTGTGGATTTCGTGGCCAACTATGATGGCACCGAACAGATTCCGGACGTACTGCCCACTCGGATTCCCAACCTGCTGGTAAACGGTTCCTCAGGCATTGCCGTGGGTATGGCCACCAATATTCCGCCCCATAACCTGACGGAAATTGTGAACGGCTGCCTGGCATTGATTGATAATCCGGATATGACCATCGACGACCTGATGGAGCATATTCCGGGGCCGGACTTTCCCACCCAGGGCATCATTAATGGTCGCGCCGGCATTGTTGAGGCCTACCGCACCGGCCGTGGGCGCATCTACATCCGTGCCCGCCATGAAATCGAGCACGACAAGAAAACCAACCGCGACGCCATCATTATTACCGAGCTGCCGTACCAGCTGAACAAAGCGCGGCTGATCGAGAAAATTGCAGAGCTGGTAAAAGAGAAGCGACTGGAAGGCATCTCCGAGCTGCGGGACGAGTCCAACAAGGAAGGTATCCGGGTAGTGATTGAGCTGCGTCGCGGTGAAAACCCGGACGTGGTCATTAATAACCTCTTTGCCCACACTCAGTTGCAGACGGTTTTCGGCATCAACATGGTCGCCCTGATCAACGGCGAGCCGAAAATCCTCAACCTCAAGGAAATGCTGGACGCATTTGTCCGGCATCGCCGCGAAGTGGTTACCCGCCGTACCATTTACGAACTGCGTAAAGCCCGCGAACGTGGCCATATCCTGGAAGGCCTCACGGTTGCTCTGGCGAACATCGATGAAATCATCGCGCTGATCAAGGCGTCTCCGGCTGCGGCCGAGGCGAAAGAGAAGCTGATGGCTCAGGGCTGGGCACCGGGTGACGTTCTGGCGATGCTTGAGCGGGCGGGCGAAGACGCATGCCGCCCCGATGATCTGCCGGAGATCTTTGGCCTGCGTAATGGTCTTTATCACCTGTCGCCAGAACAGGCTCAGGCGATCCTGGACCTGCGACTGCACCGCCTGACCGGTCTTGAGACTGAAAAGCTCCAGAATGAGTACAAGGACATTCTCGAGAAAATTGCCGACCTGCTGGAAATTCTGGGCGATCCGGACCGTCTGATGCAGGTTATCCGTGAAGAACTGGAAGCGGTGGTGACCGAGTTTGGCGATACCCGTCTGACCGAAATCACCAGCTCCAAGCGTGACCTGACCATCGCCGATCTAATCGACGAGGAAGATCTGGTGGTCACCATCTCCCACGGTGGTTATGCCAAGACTCAGGCCGTCGAAGATTATCAGGCCCAGCGCCGTGGTGGTCGCGGCAAGGCCGCTACGTCCATGAAAGACGAAGATTTCGTCGAAAAACTGCTGGTAGCGAACTCCCACGACACCATCCTGTGCTTCTCCAACCGGGGCAAGGTGTACTGGTTGCGGGTGTTCGAGATTCCCCGGGCCAGCCGCGCGTCCCGCGGCCGTCCGATGGTCAACATCCTGCCGTTGGAAGAAGGGGAGCGTATTACCACCTTCCTGCCGGTTCGTGACTATCCGGAAGACCAGTACGTGCTGATGGCCACCTCGGCGGGTGTGGTCAAGAAAACGCCGTTGCCGAATTTCTCCCGTCCGCGCAGCAATGGTCTGATTGCTCTGTCGCTTGACGAGGGTGACACCCTGATTGGTACGGCCATCACCAAGGGTGATGCGGAAGTCATGCTGTTCTCCTCGGCGGGCAAGGCCGTTCGCTTCAACGAGGAAGCGGTACGTCCGATGAGTCGTACGGCTCGTGGTGTGCGTGGCATCAGAATGCCGGAAGGACATCATGTTGTGTCACTGATCATTCCGCAGGAAAACGCGGTTCTGCTGACGGCCAGTGAGAACGGCTACGGTAAGCGCACCACCTTCGACGAGTTCCCGACCTACAGCAGGGGCAGCCAGGGCGTTATCGCCATGCAGTGTTCCGAGCGTAACGGCAACCTGGTCACGGCGTTGCAGCTGTTTGAAGGCGACGAAATGATGCTGATCTCGGACAAAGGCACGCTTGTGCGTACCCGCACCGACGAAGTATCGGTTCTGAGCCGGAACACCCAGGGTGTTCGCCTGATCAAACTGAGCCAGGAAGACGAACGCCTCGTGGGTGTTGAGCGTATTGCCGAAACCGATGCCGAAGAGGTCGACGGTGAGGAAGGAAGTGATGAGCAGGGCGTATAATTTTTGTGCAGGCCCGGCAACCTTGCCGGAGCCTGTTTTGCGACAGGCACGGGAAGAGATGCTGGATTGGCGCGGCACCGGCATGTCCGTGATGGAGATGAGCCATCGCAGTGACGAGTTCGTGGAAATCGCCGAAACTGCCGAGAAAGACCTTCGGGAATTGGCCGGCGTTTCAGATGATTACGCCGTACTCTTCATGCAGGGTGGTGCGTCCAGCCAGTTCTCGACCATTCCACTGAACCTGTTGGGCGACAAGACGTCTGCGGACTACGTGAACACGGGTATCTGGTCGAAGAAAGCCATCGCCGAGGCCAGCCGTTATGGTCAGGTTAATGTCGTGGCAAGCAGCGAATCGAGTGGCTTTGCCAGCATTCCCGATCAGGATAGCTGGACGACGAGCGCCGATGCGGCTTACCTGCATTACACGCCCAATGAAACCATCGGCGGATTGGAGTTCGACTTCGTGCCGGAGAGCGGTTCCGTGCCGTTGGTGGCGGATATGTCGTCCACCATGCTGTCACGTCCGCTGGACGTCTCGAAATTCGGCCTGATCTACGCCGGGGCCCAGAAGAACATCGGTCCATCCGGCCTGGTGGTCGTGATCATTCGCAAGGATCTGTTGGGCAAGGCGCTCAAGATCACGCCGACGATGATGAACTATCAGGTCATTGCGGATAATGACTCCATGTACAACACGCCGGCGACATACTCCTGGTACCTCGCAGGCCTGGTATTCAAATGGCTGAAAGAGCAGGGCGGTGTTACGGCTATGGGTGAGGTCAATCGTCGTAAAGCCAGAAAACTGTATGGTTTTATTGATGAGAACGACTTCTACGCCAACCCGATATCCCCGCGCTTCCGCTCCTGGATGAATATACCGTTCACCCTTGCAGATGACGCGCTCAACAGTGCCTTCCTGAAAGGTGCGAATGAGAGAGGGTTGCTGAACCTCAAGGGCCATCGCTCCGTGGGTGGCATGCGGGCCAGCGTCTACAACGCCATGCCAGAAGCCGGTGTCGATGCGTTGATTGACTACATGACCGTGTTTGCGAAGGAGCGGGGCTGATCATGAGTGATGAGCAGGCCCGTCTCGGGCAGTTGAGGGTCGATATTGATCGCCTGGATCAGGAAATCATGGACCTGATCAGCAAGCGCGCGGAATGCGCCCAGGAAGTGGCTCGCGTGAAGATGGAAGCCAACCCGGGTGAGGATGTGTTCTTCTACCGTCCGGAGCGTGAAGCCCAGGTTTTGAGGCGTATAAAGGAGAGCAACCCCGGCCCGCTGTCCGGCGAGGAGATGGCCCGACTGTTCCGGGAGATCATGTCCGCGTGCCTGGCACTGGAAAAGCCGATGCACATCGCTTTCCTCGGGCCGATTGGCACCTTTACCCAGGCGGCGGCGCTCAAGCATTTTGGGCACTCCGTGGTCAGCGTGCCTTTGCCCGCCATCGATGCAGTGTTCCGTGAAGTGGAATCCGGCGCGGCCCACTATGGTGTGGTCCCGGTGGAAAATTCCACGGAAGGCATGATCAACCATACCCTTGATATGTTCATGTCCTCGCCGCTGAAGATCTGCGGCGAAGTGCAGTTGCGGATACACCACCACCTGATGGTGTCGCCAAAGCACCAGGGGCAGGACATTGTCCGCATTTATTCCCATCAGCAGTCGTTCGCCCAGTGCCGGCAGTGGCTGGATACCCATCGTTACGGTATCGAGCGGGTCACGGTCAGTAGTAATGCCGAAGCCGCGAGGCGGGCAGCGGAAGAGCCGGGCACAGCCGCGATCGCAGGAGACATGGCAGCGGAACTTTACGGCCTGGAAATGCTGGCGACCAGTATCGAAGACCGTCCGGACAACACCACCCGTTTCCTGATCATCGGCCGTGAGGAAGTGCCGGCCAGCGGTAACGATAAGTCGTCCATTCTGGTGTCCATGCGCAACAAGCCTGGTGCGTTGTATCAATTGCTTGAGCCGTTCCACAAACATGGTCTGAGCCTGACTCGTATCGAAACCCGTCCATCGCCCAGCGGTACCTGGGCCTACGTGTTCTACATCGATTTTGAGGGCCATGTGGAAGATGCGCAGGTCAGCAAGGTGCTGTCAGAGATCGATGAAGAGGCGGTCGAGCTGAAGCGCCTGGGGTCCTATCCCATTGGGGTCCTGTGACAGAAACGCAAATGACTGAGGAAGGTCGAAATGTCGATTGATTACCAAAGTCTGGCGGTCAAAGGCGTGCAGGCGCTATCCCCCTACCAGCCGGGCAAGCCCATTGATGAGCTGGCCAGGGAGTTGGGCCTGAAGCCCGACAACATCATCAAGCTGGCCAGCAACGAAAACCCTCTTGGGCCCAGCCCAAAGGCGCTGGCGGCGGTGAAGGGAGCCCTGGGCGAGCTCTGTCGCTATCCCGATGGCAATGGGTTTGATCTCAAGCAGGCATTGTCGGCCCGATACGGCGTGGCGCCCGCTCAGATTACCCTTGGCAACGGTTCCAACGATGTCCTGGAGGTGATCACACGGTGCTTTGCAGATGCCTCTTCGGAAGTCGTGTTTTCCCAATATGCTTTTGCGGTATACCCGCTTGTTACCCAAGCGATCGGCGCCAAAGGTGTGTCGGTGCCCGCCAGGGACTATGGCCATGACCTCGACGCCATGGTGGAGGCGATAACAGATCGCACCGCGCTGGTGTTTGTGGCCAACCCCAACAACCCCACGGGCACGGTTCATGGCGCTGAGGCGATCGAGTCGTTTCTGGCCCGTATTCCCCCCAGGGTTCTGGTGGTTCTGGATGAAGCCTACTGTGAATACCTTCAGGGGGAGGGCTATGTGGATGGCCTGTCGTTGCTCAAGCGCTATCCGAACCTGATCGTTACCAGGACATTCTCCAAGGCTTGGGGGTTGGCATCGCTGCGAGCTGGCTACAGTGTTAGCTCGCCGGACATTGCCAATGTTCTCAATCGTGTACGTCAGCCTTTTAATGTAGATTCTCTGGCTCTGGTAGCGGCGACGGCTGTGTTGAGCGATGAAGACTATCTGCGGCGCTCCTGTGAAGTGAATGCAGCCGGGATGAAACAGCTCGAGTCCGCTTTTAACGAAATGGGGCTGGAATACATTCCGTCTGCCGGCAACTTTATTGCTGTGGATGTGGGCGATCAGGCGGCTGACATCAATCAGTCGCTACTGGAGCAGGGTGTGATTGTCAGGCCGATTGGCGGCTACGGCCTACCCAGGCATCTGCGGGTGTCGATTGGCTTGCCCGAAGAAAATGCACGGTTTATCGAAGCTTTGGCTCGTGCACTGGATACGTCCAGCGGACGGGGAGAGTAACGTGTCCGAGATTCAGCCACTGTTCCAGCGTGTTGCTGTTATTGGTCTTGGGCTGATTGGTGGTTCTCTGGCCAAAGCGATCCGCGATAATGGCCTCGCGGTTACCGTTGTGGGCGCTGACAAGCGCGCGGACGAATTGGCGCTTGGCACGGAATTAGGCGTTATTGATGAAGCTGCCGGGTCGGTTGCTGAGGCTGTGGCCGGCAGCGACCTTGTGGTGCTGGCGGTACCGGTTAAGGCAACGCGGGCAGTGCTGGCGGAAATCAGGCCCCATCTTGGCGAAAACGCCGTGTTGACGGACGTCGGCAGCACCAAGTCGAGTTTCGTCAACGATGTGCGAGAGGTGTTTGGCGACCTGCCCGCGAAAGTGATACCCGGCCACCCCATCGCCGGTTCTGAAAAAAGCGGCATCCGCGCGGCCAACCCTGAGTTGTTTGCCAATCACAAGGTTATACTCACGCCGGCGGAGAACGTTGGTCAGCCCGACCTGGAGAAGCTCAGGGCATTGTGGGAAGGCTGTGGTGCGACGGTTCTGACCATGTCTGTGGCCTATCACGACGAGGTGCTGGCAGCCACCAGTCATCTTCCTCATCTTATTGCTTTCTCACTGGTGGATACCCTGGCAGGCGAGGACGAAAATCTGGATATTTTCCGCTACGCAGCGGGCGGTTTCCGGGACTTCACCCGAATTGCAGCCAGCGACCCGGTGATGTGGCACGATATCTTTCTTTCCAACCGGGATGCGGTGTTGCGGGTCATTGATCATTTTACCCACGATCTGGATCAGCTCCGTACCGCCATCGCCGATCAGGACAGTGCAACTCTGTTGCGGGTTTTCAGTCGCGCCAAGGCGGCGCGGGAACATTTTTCCAAGATGCTTTCAGGACAGGCTTACGTGACAAACAACAGTCAGAAACAGGTAACGTTCCGTCTTCAACCCGGCGGCCGGATTTCCGGCGAGATACGCGTGCCGGGCGACAAATCCATTTCCCACCGATCCATCATGCTGGGTGCTCTTGCCGACGGTATCACGGAAGTGAAAGGCTTCCTTGAAGGCGAGGATAGCCTGGCAACCCTGCAGGCATTCCGCGACATGGGGGTGACCATAGAAGGGCCGGACGCGGGGTTTGTCCGCATTCACGGCGTTGGTATCAATGGCCTCCAGGCGCCGCGCGGCCCTTTGTACCTGGGCAATTCCGGTACTGCCATGCGGCTGTTCTCGGGCTTGCTGGCGGCGCAGCCGTTTGACTCCGAGCTCACCGGCGACGAAAGCCTCTCCAAGCGTCCCATGGGGCGTGTGGCAGATCCGTTGCGAGCAATGGGTGCGGTGATTGACACTGCCGAGGGCGGGCGGCCGCCTTTGAAAATCCGGGGTGGGCACGCGCTAACCGGCATTCATTATGAGATGCCGGTGGCCAGTGCTCAGGTTAAATCCTGCCTGTTACTCGCCGGTCTCTATGCCGAGGGCGTAACCTCCGTTACCGAGCCAGCTCCTACCCGGGATCATACTGAGCGCATGTTGGAAGGCTTTGGTTATCACGTGCATCGCGATACCGCGACGGCCAGCGTGACCGGTGGCGGTTCGTTGACCGCCACCGCCATAGACGTACCGGCGGATATCTCTTCGTCAGCGTTTTTCCTCGTTGCGGCGAGTATTGCCCCGGATTCCGACTTGACCATCCGCCACGTTGGCATGAACCCGACGAGAGTCGGCGTGATTAATATCCTGCGCATGATGGGGGCTAATATAGAAGTCCTCGAAGAGCGTGTGATTGGCGGGGAGCCGGTCGCTGATCTTCGCGTTCGTTCTGCCGAACTCAAGGGTATCGACATCCCTGAGGATCAGGTTCCGTTGGCAATCGACGAATTCCCCGTGCTGTTTATTGCCGCAGTCTGCGCCGAGGGCAGAACGGTTTTGCGCGGCGCCGAAGAGCTTCGCGTCAAGGAAAGTGATCGCATCCAGGTGATGGCAGACGGCCTGACCGCGCTTGGAGTGGAAACCACCGTGACTCCAGACGGTATTGTCATTGATGGTGGCCAGACGATGACCGCTGGAACCGTGAATAGCCACGGGGATCACCGCATTGCTATGGCGTTCTCCGTCGCCTCCCTGCGGGCTGAAGGGGATATCGAGGTGACCGATTGCGCCAACGTGTCCACCTCATTCCCGGGCTTTGTGGAGTTGGCAAAGCAGACTGGCATCAACATCGCCGCCGAAGGGGCTGAGTAATGGCTGAAAGCAAGGCACCGGTTATTACCGTGGACGGCCCTGGCGGTTCCGGTAAAGGCACCATTACCCAGATGCTCGCCCGCCGGTTGGGGTGGCACCTGTTGGACAGTGGCGCGCTTTATCGCCTCACGGCACTGGCTGCGGAGCGGCAGGGCGTGTCCCTGGATGATGAGCCGTCTCTGGTAAAAGTCGCCGCCAGCCTCGATGTGGCGTTTGAGCCAACCCCACCAGGTGAGCCGGCAAAGGTACTGATGGCCGGTGTTGACGTCACCGCAGATATACGTACAGAAACCTGTGGCGACAATGCCTCGAAGGTGGCTGTCATGCAGCCTGTGCGCGACGCGCTGCTGCAGCGCCAGCGCGATTTCCAGAAGCCTCCCGGGTTGGTCGCGGACGGTCGTGACATGGGAACGGTGGTGTTCCCGGACGCGCCAGTGAAGATCTTCCTGACAGCCAGTGCCGAAGAGCGTGCGCAAAGACGCTACAGCCAGTTGAAGGACGCAGGGGTCGATGTTAATATTGACGCCCTTTTAAAGGAGATACGGGTGCGCGATGAGCGGGATATGAACCGCGCCGCCGCCCCGCTCAAGCCTGCAGACGATGCGCAAGTCATTGATTCGACGGGGTTGAGTATAGAAGAGGTGCTAGTCAGGGTTATGGCCGCAGCAGGTCAGGCCTGACTACACCTTTTTGTTGTTGAAATTCCGGATTCGGCGTTATCGGCCAGCCACTGGCTGGATCCGGATTGAAACTAACAGACCGTGTTGCTGGTAGCACGGAGTAAACTTGCGTTGATCACATAGGACACATAATGAGCGAGAGCTTTGCGGATCTTTTTGAAGAAAGCCTAAAAGAAATTGACATGCAACCAGGTTCCATCGTCCAGGGAACCGTTGTAGACGTCGATAACGACTGGGTCACCGTTAACGCCGGACTGAAGTCCGAAGGTGTTATCCCCGCCTCCCAGTTCCTCAATGAAAAAGGCGAGTTGGAAGTTGCTATCGGCGACGTTGTTGACGTAGCTCTCGACGCTGTGGAAGACGGCTTCGGTGAAACCCGTCTGTCCCGTGAGAAAGCCAAGCGCGCAGAAGCCTGGAAGGTACTTGAGAAGTCCTTCGAAGCTGAGGAAGTGGTTAAGGGTGTTATCAATGGCAAGGTCAAGGGTGGTTTCACCGTCGATCTGGCCGGCATCCGTGCCTTCCTGCCTGGTTCGCTGGTAGATGTTCGCCCGGTTCGCGATACCGCGCACCTGGAGAACAAAGAACTCGAATTCAAGGTTATCAAGCTCGACCAGAAGCGTAATAACGTGGTTGTTTCCCGCCGCGCCGTTCTGGAAGCTGAAAACAGTGCTGAGCGTGAAGCTCTGCTCGAAACCCTGACCGAAGGTCTGGAAATCAAGGGTATCGTCAAGAACCTGACCGACTACGGCGCGTTCGTAGATCTGGGCGGTGTTGACGGCCTGCTGCACATTACCGATATGGCCTGGAAGCGCATCAAGCATCCGAGCGAAATCGTCAATGTCGGTGACGAGATCAACGTCAAGGTTCTGAAGTTTGACCGTGAGCGCAACCGCGTATCACTGGGTCTCAAGCAGCTGGGCGAAGATCCCTGGGTCGATATCAAGGGTCGTTATCCGGAAGGTACCAAGGTTACTGCACGTGTAACCAACCTGACCGACTACGGCTGCTTCGCTGAGCTGGAAGAAGGCGTTGAAGGCCTGGTTCACGTGTCCGAAATGGACTGGACCAACAAGAACATCCATCCGTCCAAAGTCGTTCAGGTTGGCGACGAAGTGGGCGTGATGATTCTGGACATCGACGAAGAGCGTCGTCGTATCTCCCTGGGTATCAAGCAGTGTGTTGCTAACCCGTGGGAAGATTTCTCCAGCAAGTTCAACAAAGGCGACCGTATCTCCGGCAAGATCAAGTCAATCACTGACTTTGGTATCTTCATCGGCCTGGACGGCGGCATCGATGGTCTGGTTCACCTGTCAGACATCAGCTGGAACGAGACTGGCGAAGAAGCCGTCCGTGAATACAAGAAGGGCGACGAAGTTGAAACCGTTATCCTGTCTGTTGATCCCGAGCGTGAGCGCATCTCCCTGGGCATCAAGCAGCTGGAAAGCGATCCGTTCGCCGAGTTTGTACAGCTGAACGACAAGGGCTCCATCGTGAAGGGCACGGTATCTGCGGTTGACGCAAAAGCCGCTACCATCACCCTGAACGACGAAGTTGAAGCTGTACTGAAAGCCTCTGAAATCAGCCGTGACCGTGTTGAAGACGCACGCAACGCGCTGAACGAAGGCGACGAAGTTGAAGCGAAGATCATCAGCATCGACCGCAAGAACCGCGTTATCAACCTGTCTGTGAAGTCCAAGGACGTTGAAGACGACAAGCAGGCGCTGGAAGGTGTTCGCGCCAAAGCGGCTGAATCTTCCTCTGGTGCGACCACCATCGGTGATCTCATCAAGGAGCAGATGCAGCAGCAAAACGCCAACAAGGAATAACATTTCCGGTTGGTATGAAAAAAACGGGCTCTAAGAGCCCGTTTTTTTTGTGTTTTTTTCTGGTTTGGCTAAACTAGAGGCAAGGAGCTGGTAACCGGCTATCCGATAATAATGTGAAGAGGGATGAGCCCAATGACGAAGTCTGAACTGGTAGAGCTGATTGCGTCCAAGCAGACGCAGCTTTCAGTGAAGGATGTGGAACTGGCTGTGAAAACGATTATTGAACACATGTCCCAATCACTGGCGGATGGCCAGCGAATCGAGATCCGGGGTTTTGGTAGCTTTTCATTACACCATCGCGCAGCCAGAACCGGGCGTAACCCGAAAACCGGCGAAGCCGTGCAATTACCGGCCAAATTTGTTCCGCACTTCAAGCCAGGCAAGGAGTTGCGTGAGCAGGTAAACGATAGCCTTAAAAAAGGCTTCTGATTACCCTCTTGGGGAAAGACGTTAACCAGGTCCTGAGGTAAACAACCAGGTCCGTGTGGAGCATTGCGACTATGGCCGGATTTCAGAAGGTCCTTCTCATTCTGCTGGTATTGTTTCTGGTTCTGGTAGCACTTGTTTTCTCCCTGAATAATCAGATGGCAGTCTCCCTTAATTTCCTGCTCTTTGAGACTCAGCCTCACGGTGTTGCCGTCTGGATTATCCTGTCTTTTGTGATCGGCGCTTTGATCGGAGTTCTGATTACCATGCTTGCAACCGTTCGCACATCGGTTTCCCGCCGTAACCTCGAAAAACGACTTGCTCGTACCGAGCAGGCATTGGAGAAATCCAGGGCCCAGAACGACCGGACGCTTTAATGGATATAGTGCTTCAATGGCTGCTGTTAACGGTTGCGGTGGCCGCTGGCTGGTTTGTGGGGCGAATGGGCAGCACCAGGGAACGCTCCAAAACACCGATCTCCGATGAGGAATCTGTTAAGGATCGTCTGCAATTTCTGTTCACCAACTATTCCGATCAGGCGGTTGAGAACTTCGTTCAGTCTCTGGCTGTGAACAAGGAAACGGTGGGCCTGCACCTCTCTATCGGCGCCCATTTCCGCCACAAGGGTGAGACCGACCGGGCCATTCTGATTCACCAGAACCTCCTTGCCCGACCGGAGCTGCCACCGCGTTATTCTCAACAAGTTACCTACGAGCTGGCCATTGACTACCTGAACGCAGGCCTTCTGGACAGGGCAGAAGCGTTGCTTCATCAACTGATGGGCGACAGGGAGTACGGCCGTAAGTCTTCATTGCAATTGATCGAGCTGTACCAGCAGGAAAAGGAATGGGGTAAGGCAGGGCAGGTCGCCCGTACATTGACGACCGGCGACCACGATGCCCGCATGTACAAGATGCTGGCCTATATAACCTGCGAGCAGGCTGAGGATGCCCTCAAGCACGACGACCGCTGGATGGCTCAGAAGCTGTCCAAGGAAGCGCTGGAGTACGATCGTTCCTGTGTCCGGGCCACGTTTATCATGATGAAGTTGCTCATTCGTCAGGGCAGTTACCGGGACGCGGCCAGCCAGAGCCTGAAAGTCTTCGATCAGAACCCTGAATTCGGCTCAGAAGCGGTGGACCGGCTGATGAAGCTTGAACGCGAACACGGCGATGTTGGGCGTCTGGTCAAAAAGCTTGGCAAGTTCTACGAAGCCTGGCCGAGTACGAGCTTGCTGCTGGCGCTGGTTGAAGCCGTAGAGCGCACGTCCGGCCGTATGGCTGCAATCGAGTTGCTGCGTCGGGAACTGGAAGTCCGCCCCAGCGTCCGCGGTCTGCTGCGCTTGGTGGAACTGGCGGGCTATGAGAAAGGCATGACGACGGACGAAGGCCGCCTGGTCAGCCGCATCGGTCACTTGATACTTGCCAACCGCCCGGTATACCGATGTGTAAACTGCGGTTTCTCCGGTCAGCAGTTGCATTGGCTGTGCCCCAGCTGCAAGCAGTGGGAAACCGTTCGCCCAATACAGGGCGTGGAAGCTGAGTAACCCGAAAACACGACATTCTGCAGGAAACTGACCGTGCAAACCCCCGATAATCCCCGAATCATCGTTGCCCTGGATTTCCCCTCCGATCAGCCCGCGTTGGCTCTGGTTGATCAACTGGACCCTGCGAAGTGTCGCCTTAAAGTCGGCAAGGAGCTGTTTACCCGTTCAGGGCCGGCTCTGGTTCGTGACCTGCAGAACCGCGGCTTCGACGTTTTCCTGGATCTGAAGTTTCACGATATCCCGAACACAACGTCCGCAGCCGTAGCGGCCGCGGCGGATCTGGGTGTCTGGATGGTGAATGTACATGCCTCCGGCGGTGAGAAAATGATGACCGCTTGCCGCGACCGCCTGGAAAGCTTCGGCAAGGATCGGCCACTGCTGATTGCCGTTACTGTGCTGACCAGCATGGGGCCGGAGGATCTTGCCGGTATCGGTATCACGGATTCCCCGGAAGCCCAGGTATCCCGCCTGGCAACTCTGACCCACAACTGCGGCCTGGACGGCGTCGTCTGCTCCGCACAGGAAGCGCCGGCGTTGAAAGCGGAGCAAGGCAAGGATTTCAAACTGGTCACCCCGGGCATCCGTCCGCTGTCTGCCGACAAGGGCGACCAGCAACGCATCATGACGCCCACAGATGCCCTCAAAGCCGGTTCCGACTACCTGGTCATCGGCCGTCCGATTACGCAGGCTGCTGATCCTCTGGCTGCGTTGGAGGCTATTCACTCTGAGGTAGTTGGCCTCTAGCCGTGGGGCACCTCATTAGAAGGCTGGGTTGGGACTAAGATCAGAAACGAAAAAAGCCGCTAATCCAGAGGACTAGCGGCTTTTCGGAATAGTGGCTCCCCGAGCTGGGCTCGAACCAGCGACAAACGGATTAACAGTCCGTTGCTCTACCAACTGAGCTATCGGGGAACGTCGTCGTGTGACGAGGCGCGTATATTAAGGTTACCCCAACGCCTCGTCAACCCCTTGCCAGGATTTTTAGCCCAGCGCTTTCTGCAAACGCTCAATGGCCTGCTTCAGCGTATCCAGGCTGGTGGCGAAGCTCAGGCGCATATGGCCCGGCGCACCGAAAGCGGAGCCCGGTACCAGAGCCACGCCGGCTTCCTTCAACAGCTTCTCGGCAAACTCCACGTCGTTGCTGACACCCGAGTCTGCGTCGATGGCCGCCTGGAAGCTTGGGAATACATAGAAGGTCCCGTCACCATGCAGGCACTCAACGCCGGGTAGGGCATTCAGGGCTTCTACCAGGTAGTCGTGACGTTCCTTGAACGCCGTGACCATTTCCTGCACGCAGTCCTGAGGGCCATCCAGCGCTGCCGTTGCGGCCGCCTGGGAAATCGAGGCCGGGTTGGACGTGCTTTGGGACTGGATCTTCTTCATCGCGCCGATGATTTTTGCCGGGCCAGCGGCGTAGCCGATGCGCCAGCCTGTCATCGAGTAGGCCTTGGACACACCATTGAGCACGAAAGTGCGATCGTACAGCTCTGGCGTGGCGTTCAGGATGTTGCAGAACGGCTGACCGGTCCACAGGATCGGCTCGTACATGTCGTCTGTGGCGATCATGATCTGCGGGTGTTTCTTCAGCACTTCGCCAATGGCCTTCAGCTCGTCCAGGCTGTAAGCCATGCCACTTGGGTTGGACGGGCTGTTGATCACGAACAGGCGGGTGCGCTCGGTGATGGCGCTTTCCAGCTGCTCCGGGGTGATCTTGAATCGGGTGTCGGCGCTGGTTTCGATGATAACCGGTTTGCCTTCAGCCACCAGTACCATATCCGGGTAAGATACCCAGTACGGCGCTGGAATAATGGCTTCGTCGCCCTTGTTCAGTGTGGCCAGCGCGAGGTTGAAAAAGCTCTGCTTGCCACCACCACTTACCAGGATCTGGTTGGCTTCGTATTCCAGGCCGTTGTCCCGTTTGAACTTCGCAATGATCGCCTTTTTCAGTGCGGGCGTACCATCCACGGCGGTGTACTTGGTCTGGCCGTTGTTGATGGCTTCGATGGCCGCCTGTTTGATGTGATCCGGGGTATCGAAGTCCGGCTCGCCGGCACCCAGGCCAATAATGTCCTGGCCAGCAGCGCGTAGCTCCGCTGCCTTGTTGGTGACTGCGAGGGTGGGAGAGGGCTTGATTGCCTGTACTCGGCTGGAAAGTTGAAGGTCCAAACTTGCGCTCCTTAAAGCTGCGTCTGATAGGGCTCCGGCGGCGTCGGGGTAGTGGTTTCCACCATGTTCAGGCCGCCTTTGACGATTCAGATGGTATCATGAAGCCCGCGTGACGATAAGTTTCTCTGCAGATTGCACCTTTTGATATTCGCGGTGCAATGCGTTGCCCAGATCACTTTTGATTGAACGAAGGATGTCTCCAGACTATGGCCACTTCAGAAACCGGCGCGCTCATGAAAGACGGCGCCTTCAAGGTGGATTCCCCGTTTGAGCCAGCTGGGGATCAGCCCAAAGCCATTGATGGGCTGGTGGACGGTATCCACTCCGGCCTGGCCCACCAGACGCTCCTGGGTGTGACCGGCTCGGGCAAGACCTTTACCATTGCCAACGTCATTCAGCAGGTGCAGCGGCCGACTATCATCATGGCCCACAACAAAACCCTGGCAGCCCAGTTGTACGGCGAGTTTCGTGAGTTCTTCCCGGACAACGCGGTGGAGTATTTCGTTTCCTATTACGACTACTATCAGCCGGAAGCCTATGTGCCATCTTCCGATACTTTTATCGAGAAAGACGCCTCCATCAACGAACATATAGAGCAGATGCGTCTGTCGGCGACCAAGGCCCTGCTGGAGCGGCCGGATGCCATCATCGTTGCCACCGTATCCTCCATTTACGGCCTGGGTGATCCCCAGTCCTACCTGAAAATGATGTTGCACCTGGACCGGGGCGACCAGATTGACCAGCGTCACATTCTCCGGCGCCTCGCCGAGCTCCAGTACACCCGCAACGATGTCGAATTTCACCGGGCCAATTATCGGGTGCGGGGAGATGTGATCGATGTGTTTCCGGCAGAATCCGAGAAAGAAGCCATCCGCATTGAGTTGTTCGATGACGAGGTGGAAAACCTCAGTTACTTTGATCCCCTGACCGGTGAGGTTCTCCGGCGTGTGCCCCGTGTCACCATTTATCCGAAATCCCACTATGTCACGCCAAGACAGAAAGTGCTGGATGCCGTTGAGCGCATTAAGGTCGAGTTGGATGAGCGCCTGCAGCAACTCAGGGATAACAATCGCCTGGTGGAAGCGCAGCGTCTAGAAGAGCGCACCCGCTACGACATCGAAATGATGTTGGAGTTGGGCTACTGCAACGGCATCGAGAACTACTCCCGGTACTTGTCCGGTCGCCAGCCGGGCGAGGCGCCTCCGACGTTGTTCGATTATCTGCCAGCCAATGCGATGCTGGTGGTGGACGAATCCCACGTCACCATTCCCCAGATCGGCGCCATGTACAAGGGCGACCGGTCCCGTAAGGAAACTCTCGTGGAGTACGGCTTCCGACTGCCTTCTGCGCTGGATAACCGGCCCATGCGCTTTGACGAGTGGGAACGGATTGCACCGCAGATGCTGTTTGTCTCCGCCACCCCCGGCAACTACGAAGCCGAGCATGCAGGGCAGGTGGTTGAACAGGTGGTGCGGCCAACCGGCCTGCTGGACCCGGAAATCGAAGTTCGCCCGGCCTCTACCCAGGTGGACGATCTGCTCTCGGAAATCCGCTTGCGCACTGACGTCAACGAGCGGGTTCTGGTCACCACGCTCACCAAGCGTATGGCCGAAGATCTGACAGACTTCCTGATGGAGCATGATATCCGTGTGCGTTACCTGCATTCGGACATCGATACCGTAGAGCGTGTTGAGATCATCCGTGACCTGCGCCGGGGCGAGTTTGACGTACTGGTAGGCATCAACCTGCTGCGGGAAGGTCTGGATATGCCAGAAGTATCGTTGGTGGCTATCCTGGATGCCGACAAGGAAGGTTTCCTGCGTTCGGAACGTTCGCTGATCCAGACCATTGGGCGGGCTGCCCGTAACCTCCACGGCAAGGCGATTCTCTATGGCGATCGGATCACCGGCTCCATGCAGCGGGCGATCGACGAAACCGAACGCCGCCGAACGAAGCAGGCGGCCCATAACGAGGAGCATGGCATCACGCCGCAGGGTCTGAACAAGAAGATCGCGGATATCATGGAAGGCGCCGGTGGTGGCGGTGGTCGCGGTCGCCGTAAGGCCGAGCGTCCGGGCGAGAAGGCCGCCGAGGAGGCAGAGAAGTACCGTGCCAAGGCGGGTAACCGCTCTCCGGAAGAGGTTCTCAAGGAGATCACCCGCCTGGAGGACGATATGTACAAGGCCGCTGCGGATCTGGACTTCGAGACGGCTGCGCGGTTACGGGATGATATTTCCGAGCTTAAAGAGGCTGCCTTGCGGACTGGCTAACGCCTTGGTCCTACTATGACCGCTGCCTGCAACGGTTGGTTCTTGCCGTAACGGGACATGCGGTCGAACACCCGGCGGTCTATCGGCAGGTATTGCTTGTCAGCGACGGTCTCACCAACGTCCGTGTCGATTTCCGGGTCGTGCAGGTATACAAACTGATCATCCATCGCACACACCGTCACCCAGTGGGGCACGCGGCTGCGATTCAGTTGCCAGGTGCTGATCAGGATCACCGGTACGCGGCCATCGTGGAGCGCAGCCTCCATACCATCCAGGGTGAGCGGGTCGTGATGGAGTTCGATGCCAGTCTGGCCGATGTCGTAGAGAAAGCCTTCGTGAACCAGCTCAAGAACCCGCTTCTTGTCGTCGTTGCGAACCGTATCCTTGAATAGGGCGCCTTCTTTGCTGATGTAGGCGCTGGCGTGGAACCCGCGGTGCCAGGCCGCCAGTGCCAGGCCGTGGGGGCCGCAGCCGCCGTGGCCGGCGAGCATAAAGATGGTGGTGGCCTCACGCCAGAGTTTCAGTTCTTCCAGGGTGGTCATTGGCTGCTGTTCATCCAGGGTCGCCATGGCCATGATCAGGGCTGCCGGGCCGCAGGAGAATTCTGTGGTCTGGGGGTAATAGGGTACCGCCGGAAATTCCCGCGAAGGTTCGTAGAACAGGATGCGACGCTCGAAGCGCAGCGCGGTGCCGTGGTCTTCGTAGTAGTCCCGATAGGTGCCGAACTGGCGATAGCCCAGGCGTTGGTAGAGCCGTATCGCCGGGGAATTGTCTTCCCGCACTTCGAGTCTCATCACAATGCGGCCGGCGTCGACCGCCGCAGCTTCTGCCTCACGCACCAATTGCTCGCCGATATTGCGGCCGCGTTCGGCTGGCGACACCGCGATGGAATAGATTCGCGCCAGCCGGGTGGCCGCGCTCATCAACACCAGGCAGTAGCCCACAAGTTCGTCGCCGGCCAACGCGATAATCAGGCGATCCCGCGGCATATCCAGGAAGCGCCGGAAGCTGCGCCGTGAGATCCGGTCTTCAGCGAAGCAGCGGTTCTCCAGCTTTACCAGTGCGTCCAGGTCATCGCTTGTGGCGTGACGAAAAGCGAGTGATGTCATAGGGAAAGAACTCTGGATAACTCAAATGTGGCGACTTCGCCGGATTCAGCTTTGACGGCTATTATGAGTGAGTGCTGACGTTGCCGATAGCATGCAATCATGCGTAAAAGCACGCATTTCGTGCTAATTGTAGGCTAAAGCGTTCCGGCGTATTGTTGCGAGATTGTACAGGCACCGTCGACGCATGGTGGGCCTGTGTTCCCCAAGCTTCCGGCACTGCCTTCATGGAGGAATGCCACTGATGTCACGATTGTTGATTGTTGTTGACCGCGCCAAGGACTGGGCACCGTATTACCCCAGTGAAGACGTGCTGACTTTTGATCAGTATCTACAGTTTTCCGCGCCCACTTCCAGTCGGGTGCGGGTGATCAACCTGTGCCAGAGCGCCCGGTACCTCAGTCGTGGCTATTACTGTTCACTGCTGGCTGAGGCTCGTGGCCATCATGTGGTGCCGTCTGTGATGACGCTCAACGACCTCAGCCGCAAAGGGCTGTTCTCGCTGCAGTTGGATGAACTGGATGCGAGCGTGATCAATTGGCTTGAGGAAGCCGGGGCTGAGATCGAGCCCGCCGGTGACAATAACCACGCCACGCGGGAAGTACGTGTCCGCACGTACTTCGGGCAGGCGGAACATGGGGATTTGAAGCCGGTTGCACGCGCGTTGTTTGATCGTTTCCCGTGCCCGGTTCTGGACGTGGTGTTCCGCCGTGGCAAAACCTGGCAGATAGCGTCCATGAAGCCAGGCTGTCCCGCCGACCTGAAAGGGAAAGAACAGGATGCATTCGCGGCGGCGTTTGACCGTTTCAGTAGCATGGTCTGGCGCAAGCCCCGTACCCGCCGTCGTTATCGGTTTGATCTTGCGATGCTGGTCAACGAGGACGAGGAAATGCCTCCCAGCGACAAAGAGGCGCTGGAGAAATTCGAGAAGGCTGGCCGTAAGCTGGGGATTAACGTGGAGCAGATCGGCCGCCGTGATTATATGCGGCTGCCGGAATACGACGGCCTGTTTATTCGCGAGACTACTGCCATCGATCATCACACCTATCGTTTCGCCCGCAAGGCCGAGGCCGAGGGCATGGTGGTGATCGACGACCCGGTGTCGATCCTGCGTTGTACCAACAAGGTCTATCTGGCGGATCTGTTGAAGAACAACAAGATCCCGACACCAAAAACCCTGATTCTGTCGAAGGATCAGAAAGACAGTGCTGAACAGGTGATTCGTGATCTAGGCTTTCCTGCTGTTATCAAGATTCCTGACGGCGCCTTTTCACGGGGAGTCACCAAGGCGGAGGATGAAAAAACGCTGCGGGCGGGCCTGAAAGAGCTGTTCAAACAGTCGGCACTGGTACTGGCCCAGGAGTACCTTTACACCGATTATGACTGGCGTATCGGGGTGCTTGGCGGCCGGGCCATCTATGCCTGTAAATACTACATGGTGGAGGGACACTGGCAGATCTACCAGCACGGTGGCGCGGAAGTGGACAGCGGTGGTTTTGATACCATGCCGACGTACGAGGTGCCCCGGAACGTCATCCAGGCAGCGCTCAACGCCACACGTCTGATCGGCAATGGCCTTTACGGTGTGGACATCAAACAGTCTGGTAACCGAGTGGCAGTCATTGAGGTAAACGACAACCCCAGCATTGATGCCGGGGTTGAGGATCGCTTCCTGGGAGGGGAGTTATACACCCTGATCATGCAGGAGTTCCTGTCCCGCATGGAGGAAAAGCGGCGTCGCTAGACGCCCTGTCAGTGCTCGGTATGGGCGTGCCATATCCTGAGGCTGCCGAACCACGCGTAGCGGCCAAGGTCCTCGCTGATCTGACGGGCGTCAGGAAGTGCCTCAGACTCAGGAATCTCCATAAACAGTTCCATATGGACCCGGTTGCGGAGGTAATGCAGCCGTAGCCGGTTGTTGGACGGCAGGTTTTCAATGTGTTGGTGAAGTACCTCGCGGATTTCCGCTCGGGCGGGCAGTTGCTCGGAGGTCTGGGGGTGGATTTCGTCGTTCTCGGCATCAATGTGGAAATTGATGTCGAGAATGTTGTCCAGGGCATTGCGCATGGCTTTTACCACCTGCATTCCTATCTGATGCCCTTCGGAGACACTGATCTCCGGCGACACCACAAGGTGCACATCCAGCAGGATGTCATGCCCCATGCGTCGGCTGCGAAGTTCATGCACGTTGCGCACGCCGTCGGTCTTACTGGCGATGTATTTCAGTGCTTCGGTATCTTCCGGGGACAGGCCTGTATCGACGAGTTCTTTCACGCTGTCGCGGGTGAAGCGCCAACCGATGTGAATGATGATCCCGGAGATAATCACTGCCGCGAGAATGTCCAGCCACAGATAGCCCAGCATGGCGCCGATGGTCGAGAAGAGCACCACCACGGAGGAGAGAGCATCAGTGCGGCTGTGCCAAGCATTGGCGATGATCAGGTCCGAACGGATCGCTATGCCAACCCGGCGTGTGTAGCGATAGATCCATTCCTTGCTGGCAATGGAGATGACGGCTGCCACCAACACCGGCCATTCGGGAATGTTCACAGCGCCGCCATCAAGCAGTCGCAGGGTGTTATCCCAGGCCAGGGCCGCGCCAACGGCAATGAGGATGCTGCCGAGCACCATGGTGCCCATGGTTTCTATGCGTTGGTGGCCATAAGGATGGTCCTGGTCTGGCGCTTGACGGGACACCCGCATGACGCCCAGTACGACCAGGTCCGATGCGACATCCGTAAAGGAATGAATGCCATCCACCAACAGCGCCTGGGAATGAAACAGCGTTCCGGCGATGACCTTGAGAGTGCCCAGTACACCATCCAGTAGCATTCCGATAACGGTTACACGCGATGCTGCCCTGCGCTCCTGGGGGAGTCCCTTGTGTTCTTGGGAGGAAAAGGTCTGCTGGTCCGTCATTGAGGTTCTCCGTGGGCCTGATCGTCAGTATAACGAACCTGCCACTGTATGTTTTATGCACATGGGCGGAATCGCTGAATGACGTAACATTCTGTGACTGAACTGCCTGCCGTGACAGAAAAGGCTCCGTAACTATCTGATATTTATAAATAAATAAACTGATCAAAAAATGATCAATCTGTAGGCTGGCGCGAATATCAAGGGTTCGGCCGCGTTGCCCCGCGATTTTCAACAGGGTTATCCACAGATTCCGTGGAAAAGGTCACAAGAGCTTAACGCTACAGACATTTAGCCGTCATATTTAAGGTGTAGGGCGATGCTGTGGAAAACTTCCGGTATACTCCGCATCGTTCTCGATCAGGGAGATTGTGTATGTATGGCATTATGCGCGAACTGCTGTTCCGGCTGCCACCGGAGACTGCTCATAACCTGACGTTGTCGGGGCTCGATATGGCAGGAAAGCTCGGGTTGCTCCAGGCGCTCGTCAGCAAGCCGGAGCCGCTGCCAACCAAGGTGATGGGCCTGGAGTTTCCCAATCCCGTTGGGCTGGCTGCAGGGCTCGACAAGAACGCTGATCATCTGGATGCCCTGGGCGCATTGGGATTTGGGTTTATCGAAGTAGGCACTGTCACGCCTCTGGCTCAGCCCGGCAACCCGAAGCCGAGAATGTTCCGGCTCCCTGAGCACAGCGCCATTATCAATCGGATGGGTTTTAACAATCATGGCCTTGAGCACCTGCTGGATCAGGTGGACAAGCGTCGTTACGCCGGCGTACTGGGTATCAATGTCGGCAAGAACAAGGCCACACCCAACGAGGAATCCGAGTCAGATTATCGCAAAGGTATCGCGGCGGTGTATTCCCGCGCTGACTACATCACGGTGAACGTATCATCCCCCAATACGCCCGGTCTGCGGGATCTTCAGTTTGGCGACTCTCTAAAGGGCCTGATGCACGCCATCAAGGAGGAGCAGGCACGTTGTGAGAAGGAACATGGGCGCTACGTGCCGTTGGCGGTGAAGATCGCCCCGGATATGGACGACGACGGAGTGCGCTTTGTGGCCAACGCTCTGAAAGAGTCGGGGCTGGACGGTGTCATAGCCACCAATACCACCATCAGCCGCGAGGCCGTTGCCGGGCATCGGTACGCGGAAGAAGCTGGGGGGCTCAGCGGGGCGCCGGTAAAGGCGTCTTCCACCCGGGTGATTCAGGCTCTGTATGCGGAACTGGGAGAGTCGTTACCGATTATCGGGGTAGGCGGCATTACCGACGGTGACAGCGCGGCTGAGAAAATTCGTGCCGGCGCAAAGTTAGTGCAGATTTATACCGGTTTTATCTATCGCGGTCCGGCGCTGATCCGGGAGTCGGTCGACGCGATTCGGCGTCTGACTTGATGCGGTGGTGAGAACGGTGTGCCATGAGGTGTGCCAGGAAGTGAGGCCAGAAATAAAGTGGGCCCGCTTAGCGGGCCCGTGCGGGGAATAAACCCCGTGGCGTTTCATCGCATGGTACGGGTCGGGAGGACCCGTTTGGGTTGCTCTGGGTACTGCGCCAAATTGTGTGTTGTTGAAAGATCAGATTAAAGATTCGGGGTGCTGACAAACAACGTTATGCCGTTACGTTTGCCAGTCTGTGGATGCCGGATACGCCGGTCATGCCCTCCCATTGATCTGTGCGGCCTTCTCGCCACCCGTTGAGCCATTCCTGGCGAACTTCCGGCTGTTCCAACGGGCAACTGTCTTTTGCTTTACCGGACACGCCGGCCAGGTAACCCCGTTTGAATGCACGAGCGTACATATCTCTTTTCTGTCTTTTCATGCCGTTCCTCACTGATGGATTAACAGAACAAGCGTGTACACATCTGCCGTGGCCGAGACTTGGGGCAACCCTTCCGGGGTAACCCACTATTGTCAGGTATGGCCAGAGCAGTCAGGATCCTGTTAACAGAGAGCCCTTTGTTGGCTCCCCGGAACGACGCGTCACCTACAAGGTAAGACTAAGCCAGCGCCCTTGTACACTATTTATTTCATCTATATGAAGCTTCTCTTATAGTTGTGTGACATAACAAGCCAGTGAAAACCTCGGAAAATGCGCTAATCCCACGACCTTAGCCATCGTAGAAACGACTCAGGAGTCGAACGTGTCAGACCTTAACTTTTTCGTAACCTGCCCCAAGGGCCTGGAGTATTTGCTGGAGGACGAACTGCGTACCTTCGGCATGGACCCGGTCCGGAACGCACCGGCAGGTGTCTGGGCCAACGGCACCCTTGAAAGTGGCTATCGTGCCTGCCTGTGGTCGAGGCTCGCAAACCGGGTCATCCTTCATCTGGCGGACGTGGATGCCACCTCCGGTGACCAGATGCTGGGGGGGGTGACGGATCTGGAGTGGCAGCAGCATATTCCGATGAATGGCAGTTTCCGCGTCAACTTTGTGGGTCAGAACGAAGCCATCCGAAACACGCAATATGGTGCCCAGCGAGTCAAGGATGGCATTGTGGACCGTCTGCGCAGTGCCAGTGGACAGCGGCCTTCCGTGGACGCCAAAAACCCGGATGTAACGGTATCCGCACGCCTGAATCGCGGCAAACTGTCGGTAGGCATCGACCTGAGCGGCGACAGCCTCCATAAGCGGGGCTATCGCACGGAAAAGGGGGCAGCGCCACTGAAGGAAAATCTGGCGGCGGCTCTGCTGACGAGGTGCGGTTGGCCGGAGCTGGCGAAAGCCGGCGGCGATTTCATCGACCCTATGTGTGGTTCCGGCACGCTGGTGATTGAGGCTGCCATGATGGCTCTGGATCTGGCGCCCGGCCGCAAGCGCGAACGTTTCGGTTTTGAGCGTTGGCTGGGCCACCAGCCGGACCTGTGGTTGTCACTGCGCCAGGAAGCCGAGAAGCGCGCCTATACAGGCAAGCAGGGCATTGAGGGGCGCGTTCCTGCCTTCCTGGGCTTTGACCAGGATCGAGGGGTGATACAAACCGCAGGGAACAACCTGCAACGGGCTGGCCTGGAAGGCATCGTAACCATCAAGCAGCAAGGAGTTGACCAGTTCAGCCGCGAAGAGGCCTGGGCCGAGACTGGCCTGGTGTTGGTTAACCCTCCCTACGGCGAGCGCCTGAGCGAACGCAAGGAGCTGGGCGGTCTTTATCGCAGCCTGGGTGAAGCCGTTAAGGAAGCGTTGCCGGGCTGGCGGTTTGGCGTATTCACCGGTGCGCCCGAGTACGGCAAATCCATAGGCCTTCGCAGCTACAAGCAGTACCGTCTCTACAACGGCAAGTTGCCGGCGCAGTTGCTGTTGTTCAACGTGGATGACGCCAGCGCCATGACACCGCGGGAGCCCGATGTACCTGGCGAGGTGACGCCTCGCATCGCCAATGAAGAGCGCGCTGCGATGCTGCGCAATCGCCTGAAGAAAAATATGAAGACCGTCGGCCAGTGGGCCCGCAAGCAGGGTATCGGCTGTTACCGCCTGTATGACGCCGATATGCCCGAGTTTGCACTCGCTATTGATGTCTACGAGGGTCGTGTCCACGTTCAGGAGTACGCTGCTCCCAAGTCAGTCGACGAGCGTTCCGCACGGGAACGGTTGGCCGAGGCTCTGGCGGTGATTCCCGACGCCATCGGTGTCGAGCGGGAAGACATGGTCTGCAAGCAACGACAGCGGCAGACAGGTACCAGCCAGTACGAAAAGCAGGCAGCCAGCGGAGAGTTTTTCAACGTTCACGAACATGGTTGTGTTCTGAAGGTGAACCTCAAGGATTATCTGGATACGGGCCTGTTCCTGGACCATCGACCAGTACGCAACTGGATTCAGCAGAATGCTGCGGGCAAGCGGTTCCTGAATCTTTTCTGTTATACCGGAGCGGCCACCGTGCACGCAGCGGTCGGCGGCGCGACCCGTTCACTGAGCCTGGACATGTCGAAAACCTATGTGAACTGGGCTCAGGAGAATCTCGCGCTTAACGGTGCGGATGCATCCCATCACCGGGTGGAGCAGGCGGATTGCCTGGCGTGGCTGGCGGGCAAGCCAACCAGCGATCAGCGTTTTGACCTGATTTTTATGGACCCGCCCACCTTCTCGAATTCCGCCCGCATGGCCGGGGTACTGGATATTCAGAAAGACCATGGCAGGTTGATACGCCAGGCGATGCAGCGGTTGACCTCAGAGGGCCTGCTGATTTTCTCGACCAACTTCCGGCGCTTCAAGCTGGATGAGAGCCTGGAAGAGGAGTTCGCCATTGAAGAAGTGACCCGGGATACCCTGGACCGGGATTTTCAGCGCAATGCCCGAATTCACCGGTGCTGGCAGGTCAGAACTCGTATTTAAAACCGGTTGAGAACTGGAAGGTGTTCGCGCCGGTTTCGGTGTCTTCAAATAACCGGCCACCTTCCAGGACGATGAAACCGTTATCGATAACCTCGAAATCCAGGCCAAGCAGCCAACTCACGCTGAAGGAACTGTCCGGATATTCGTCCGCGATTGAGGCGTAGGGCGAGTCATCGTCAGGATCGGCTTCCCGGGCCTTGCCCAGCGGAGTCAGAGTGGCAACCCCCTGGACGTGGGAAAACCCGAACTGGGCATAGGCGTTGGCGTAATCGGTGATCGGGTAATGGCCGCCGATGTACCAACTGGCGAAGTACTCGATGTCCAATTCCAGTTCGTTGTCGATTTCGGCGGTGGTGGTACCCGCACCTGCGCGGATCTCCACGTGAAAATACTCGGAAATATGCGTTCCAAGCACCATGGATCCTGTGGTTGACCAGGCTGTTTCGAGGGTGTTCTGGCCTACAGACCGGTGGTTGAGTCCGGTGGCCAGAATGCCGACGTAGGTCATGCCTTCGCGGGGAACTTTATCCTGTGCGCTGGCCATGACCGGTGTGAGCAATGCTGCGGAAAGCGTGGCGGCCGTGAAGAGGTGTCGCAACAGCGTGTTCATTGTTATTGGGCTTCCTGGCGTTGTCGGATTCCGACAGATTCTGCCTTCTGTAACTGTTTGTTACGTCGACACAAGTCACAGTTCGCATTGCCAGCGACGTTGTAGGATGGGGTTCAGTCGAAGAAGCCTTCCTCACGTGCAATCAATAACAGTGCATAGACCCCGTTTTCGGGCAGTTGAGGTTCCAGGCCTTCGTCGGACAGCAGTTGCCTGCGTCGGTCGTCCAGCGCTTCCCGGGGCAGGGACGTGACCAGTTCTTCCATGCCCGCGATTTCGAAGGGCGCGTCCATGGCGACGGCGGTGAAGATCAGATCCACCAGGATTTCGTCCGGGTCCATGCCGTCCACGTAAACCGTCTGGTCGGGCAGGTCCTGATGAAGCTCCTGGGCCAGTTCGATCAGGGGTACGCCCTGTTCTTCCAGGTAGAGCAGGTCGATATCGCCCAGGTCGGCGTCTTCCGGTATCCATTCGTCGGCCGGGGCGATGACGACGGTTTTCATCTGACCGTCTTCCAGTGACCAGGCCATGGCCACGGGGAACAGAACGTCGTCGGTCTGGCAGTATTCGATATCAAGAAAACGCGGTGCGGGCAAGGTACACTCTCCGGGTAGCCGGGCTGCGCGGGCAGCCGTTTTGTACGGATATGACGTCGGGCGCCATCATGCCATACTGGCGCCGCAATTATCAGTTTATCAGGGACATCATGGAACACGCTGAATTTAACACCAATCTGCTCGAATTTCTGAACGCATCACCGACCCCCTGGCACGCTGTAGCCAGTATGAAGCATCGTCTTGATCAGGCGGGTTTCAAGGCCCTGGATGAGAAAGAAGACTGGGAACTGGAAGCGGGGCAGGGCTATTACGCCATCCGTAACGGCTCATCCATCGTGGCGTTCCGCACTGGTCGCCGCGACCCCGCGGAAGCCGGTATTCGTATGGTGGGTGCCCACACCGACAGCCCCTGTCTGAAGGTGAAACCTAACCCGGAACTGCGCCGCAAGGGGTTTTTCCAGTTGGGTGTGGAAGTGTACGGCGGCGTGTTGCTGAATCCCTGGTTTGATCGTGACCTGTCCCTGGCGGGTCGGGTCACTTACGTGGATGAGTCCGGGTCGGTGAAAGACACACTGATCAATTTTCGCAAGGCCGTGGCGTATATACCCAGCCTCGCCATTCATCTGGACCGGGAAGCCAACAGCAATCGCACGGTTAATCCACAAACCGATCTTCCGCCGGTATTGATGCAAGTGCCGGAGGACGACACCACCCGCTTCACCGATCTGCTGACCGACCAATTGGCCACGGAGGCCCCGGGTGTCCGCGTTCGTAAAATTCTGGGCTATGAACTTGGCTTTTACGACGCCCAGCCAGCATCGCTGGTGGGGCTGCGCGAGGACTTCATTGCATCGGCACGGCTGGATAACCTGCTGAGCTGTTACATAGGGCTGCAGGCTTTGATTGAATCTTCCGGAGACGAACCGGCGCTGCTGGTGTGCAACGACCACGAGGAAGTGGGCAGCATGTCGGCGGAAGGGGCTCAGGGGCCGTTCCTGTCAGCGGTTCTGGACCGTTGGTGCGGTACGGGTCGGGCGCGCGCGATTGCCCGCTCGATGATGATCTCTGCGGACAATGCTCATGGTGTCCACCCCAACTACATGGACCGGCACGACGAGAACCACGGCCCGCTTCTGAACCAGGGGCCAGTGATCAAGGTCAACCATAACCAGCGTTACGCCACCAACAGCCGCTCAGCAGCGTTGTACCGCCACATCAGTGATGAGCTTGACCTGCCATATCAAACTTTTGTGGTGCGCAGTGACATGGGGTGTGGAAGCACGATTGGCCCGCTCACTGCCGGTAATCTTGGGGTGACAACGCTGGATATCGGTGTGCCACAGTTTGGCATGCACTCAATCCGGGAAATGGCAGGAACCAGAGATGGGGTGACGTTGTTCCGGGTGCTGCGGGAGTTCATGCAGCGAGAGGAGGTGCTGTAAATGGCTCCCCGAGCTGGGCTCGAACCAGCGACAAACGGATTAACAGTCCGTTGCTCTACCAACTGAGCTATCGGGGAACAAAGTCGGAATGGCGCGCATAATAGGGACTTTGCCCGGCGGCGTCAACCCCATGAATTGAAAGGTTAAATTTTGTACGACCACAATCTGTATTACAAGCCACCGCTGTGGTTGCGCAATGGCCACGTCCAGTCTGTCTGGCCGACTCTGTTTCGCAAGGTGTCACTGACAGAGCCGGTCAGGGAATCGCTGCCAACAGAGGACGATGACGAGTTACATCTGGATTGGTATCGCCAGGGGAACGACCGGTTGGCGGTGTTATCCCACGGCCTGGAAGGGCACAGTCAGCGTCCTTACATGCAGGGATTGGCGCGGGCGCTGTTGAACGACGGCTGGGATGTATTGGCCTGGAACTTTCGTTCGTGCGGCGGTGTGATGAACCACCAGCCCCGCTTTTACCACAGCGGCGCAACCGGCGACCTGGACAGGGTCGTGCAGCATGGACTTGCTCAGGGGTATGGAAAAGTGATGCTCTCGGGCTTCAGCATGGGCGGTAACCTCACTCTGCTATACCTCGGGCAGAAGTCAGAGCAGGTGGATAGCCGTATCTGCGGCGCTATCACCTACTCCGTACCCTGTGACCTGGCCGGCAGTGCCGATACGCTGGCCCGGCCCAGCCGGCGTATCTATATGCAACGTTTTCTGCGTGACCTTCACGCGAAGATGGAAGAGAAGTCGAAACGATTCCCGGGGCTGATCGATATTACCGGGTTCGAAAAGATTCGCAGTTTCCATGAGTTTGATGATCGCTACACCGCCCCGTTACACGGTTTCCGAGATGCCAGGGACTATTGGGACAACTGTTCTGCCTTGTGGACTTTAAAGGACATCCGTGTGCCGGCGCTGATGGTTAACGCTGCCGATGACCCGTTCCTGTCCCGGCAATGTTTTCCAGAATCCCGTGCGCAACTGGGCGCTTACGTGAGGCTGGAAGCGCCCCGCTGGGGCGGCCATGTCGGCTTTGTTGAGCACGTTCAGGATGGCTATTACTGGTCGGAGCGGCGGGCTGTGGCGCATGCCCGCACGCTGGTGGCTTAAAGCAGGGCTATTCCCTGAGCATGGGTTCCAGTACTGGCCAGATGTTATCGAGCAACTGACCCTGCGCTTCTGCCGTTGGATGAATGCTATCGCCCTGCATCATGCCTTCCTGGTCATAGATACCTTCCAGGAAAAAGGGGAGTAGTTCGGTCTCGTACTGGTCAGCAAGTTCGGGGTAAATGTCCGCGAAGGCGCGGGTATATCGCTGACCGTAATTGGGCGGAATCTGCATGCCCACCAGCAGGGTTTCGGCGCCCGCCTCCTTTACCTGCTCAATCATCCGGGCCAGGTTCTGGCGGATAACGTTGGGCGGAAATCCCCGCAAGCCATCGTTACCACCGAGCTCGATGACAACAACGGCGGGTTCGTTCTTATCCAGAAGATCCGGCAGGCGGCGCAGACCGCCGTCGGTGGTTTCGCCGCTGATGCTGGCGTTCACCACCTGCCAGTGGTCCAGGCCCTCGCCCTCGAGCCGTTCCTGAAGCAGAGCCACCCAGGATTCCCCGGTTTGCACGCCATAGGCTGCGCTGAGGCTGTCGCCAACGATCATCAGTGTGCTCTGGCTGGCCTGAGCCTGGGCACCAACACACATTAAAGCGAGAAAAACTATTGATCTCAGGCGTAAAAATACCGTATGCATAGAGGTCCTGTGTTCAAGACAACCGTTGTGGAGAGCTCGTGAGCGACTTAAGTGATCACAAACCGGATAATGTTAGCCCCATGCTGAAAGTCAGTAACCTGACGCACAAGGTCAGCCTGGAGACAGATACGTTGACGATCTTGCAGGGGGTCAGCCTGGAAATCAACCGGGGTGAATCCGTCGCCATTGTCGGGCGCTCCGGCTCCGGGAAAACCACGTTGTTGGGGCTGTTGGCCGGATTGGATACCCCATCTGATGGCACCGTTGAACTTGATGGTTCGGTGATCAGCAAGCTCAGTGAGGATGAACGCGCGAAACTCCGGTCCCGCCGTGTTGGCTTCGTGTTCCAGTCATTCCAGTTATTGCCGGCCCTGACCGCGCTGGAGAACGTTATGCTGCCGCTGGAGCTGGGCGGTTTCGATTCTCCGAAAGCCAAAGCAAAGGAGTTACTGGAACGGGTCGGGCTTGGCGAACGGCTCTCTCACACCCCGAGGCAGCTTTCCGGTGGCGAACAGCAGCGGGTGGCCATTGCTCGCGCCTTTGCCTCCGAGCCGGCCATCCTGTTTGCCGACGAACCCACGGGCAATCTCGACAACCGCACTGGCGCTGACGTATCCGACCTGTTGATGACCCTGAATCGGGAGCAGGGCACAACATTGGTCATGGTGACCCACGACGAACGGCTTGCCGCCCGCTGTGGCCGACAATTCAATATCGAGGCCGGTGTATTGACCGAGCCCTCGACGGCCCCTCAGCCAGAAGCGGTGAACTGATGGCGGCTTCAAAGAAACTCATGTCGGTCAAACGTGACTGGCGGGAACGGGATGTTCGTGTGGTGCTCTCGGCACTGATCATCGCGGTTGCCACGGTAGCAACCATTGCCCTGTTCGCCAGCCAGTTGCAGCGTACCCTGGTGTCGTCAGCCAGCTCTTTTCTTGCCGCGGATCGCCAACTGGAAGCGGAAAACGGCCGCCCGATTCCTGAGGGTTGGATGCAGGAAGCCGAGCAAAGAGGGCTGGAAACGGCCCGTATGGTCGAATTCTCCACGATGGTCTTTGGTGCCGGGAATTTCCAGCTGGTGTCGGTCAAAGCGGTGAACAACGCATACCCGCTGCGGGGCGAAGTGGAATACCAGGAGGGTGCGGAGGCGCCGAGGCAAACGGTTGCCCATGGACCTGCGCCGGGCGAGGTCTGGATCAACCCGCGTTTGCTGCGACTCCTGGAGCTCGAATTGGGAGACACCCTGGAGGTTGGCAATCAGGGGCTGATCATTTCTGGCCTGCTGGTGCGTGAGCCGGACGGCGGCTTCAATATGTCCGCTCTGGCGCCGCGGGTAATGATGCACGTGGATGACGTTGGCGCCACCGGTGTGATTCAGGAGGGCAGTCGGGTTGAATACGTGTACCTGTTTGCCGGTGAAGAAGCGCTGCTCGACGATTACTACGGTTGGCTGCAGCCACGTCTGGAGCCCAGCCACGAGTGGGAGGGTGTGCGAGACGGCGAGACCTTCTCCCGCTCCCTGGAACGGGCTGAGCGTTTTCTGTTGCTGGGTGGCAGCCTGGCGGTGATGTTGGCGGCGGTCGCCGTGGCGGTCGCCAGCCGTCAGTACGCGTTATCGCAACGGGATACTGTCGCGCTGTTGAAAACCCTGGGGGTTCGCAGCCAGGGAATAGGCCGCCTGTACCTGCGTCGATTGGCTCTGTGGGGTATTGTTGGTGCCGTTGGCGGCCTGTTGGTGGCCTTACCTCTGTATTGGCTGCTGTCCAGCGTGTTGGGGGATGTGCTGGAGCGGCAGATAGACTACCAGATTGATCCCAATGCGTTGGCGCCGGCGTTGTTGACAGCGCTGGTGTCGCTGTTTGCCTTTGCGTATCCGCCCATCCGAAGGCTGCGGAATGTACCGGCGATGCGGGTGTTGCGAAGCCAGCCTGGCGAATCCGGCCGCGAAGCGATTCCCGACCTGGTGATTGCAGTCGTCGCAATCTTTGGCTTGGTATGGATGTATGCCAGGGAAGTGTCCCTGGTGTTGTCCCTGCTTGGTGGGCTTGCCTTGCTGCTCGGTACTCTGGGCCTGCTTGGGTGGTTGATGGTCACTACGCTGCGCCGCATCAGTGGTGGTGGGAACGCCTGGCGGCTGGCACTTGTGGGTCTGTACCGGCATCGCCGAGCCAGCCTGTCCCAGATTGCGGTCTTCGCCATGACGTTGATGCTGGCGGCCACGCTGATCCTTGTCAGAACGTCCCTGCTGGACGACTGGCAGTCGCAATTGCCTGAAGACACGCCCAATCACTTCCTGATCAACATCGCCCCGGAGGCGGTGGATGAGGTGGATGCATTCTGGGCGGAACGCGGGCACCCACTGGAGAAGCTGTATCCCATGGTCCGTGGCCGGCTTACCGAGTTGAATGGGAAGCCGGTGAAGGAAGCCGTGACCAAGGACGAGCGGGTCGGTGCCCTTAACCGCGAGTTAAACCTGACCTGGATGGAAGAATTGCCGGAGGACAACGGCATTGTTGCTGGCCAATGGTTCACGAACGGGCAGACCGACGGTGTCTCCATTGAAGCGGAACTGGCTGGAAAGCTCGGTGTAGAGGTGGGGGACGAGCTTGGCTTCACCATTGGCTCGGAGAAGATCACGGAAACCGTGACCAGTGTTCGTACGGTCCAGTGGGACAGCATGAAACCCAATTTCTACATGGCGTTTCCTCCGGGAGGTGGGCTGGAAGACATGCCCGCCACGTGGATTACGGCATTCTATTTGCCGGCAGACCTGAAATCCCAGCTCAACGATTTTTCACGCCGGTTTCCCACGGTTTCCGTACTTGAAATCGACCATGTGATTGAGCGTATTCAGGAAATCGTACGGCAGGTTACCCAGGCTATCGAAGCGATATTGGCGTTGATCCTGGCCGCCGCTCTCGTTGTGATGGCTGCGGTAGTCAGTGCCACTATGCAGGATCGGCAACGGGAAGGTGCACTGCTGCGGACTCTGGGCGGCCGACAGACACTGCTGGTAAGGAGTACCATGCTGGAATTCGCGTTGCTGGGATTCTTTGCCGGTATTCTCGGCGTTGCGGCTGCGGAAGGCGCCGTCTGGGCGTTGCAGTTCCGCATGTTTGAAGGCGAGTTCCGTTGGCACTGGCAGACCATACTGCCCATCCCACTGTTCAGTGCCCTGGTGTTGGCGCTGTTCGGTCGCTGGCAACTGAAGCCCGTATTGAGCGTATCGCCGATGCTCCTGCTCAGGCGACTTGAATAACAGAGGCGATTCGGGAGTTAACGGTAGTTGGAGAGAATTTCATCCAGTGTGCCGTTCTCCCGGAGGGCTTGGAGTTCCCGGTTAAACGCGTTGGCAAAAGGTGCCCACTCCTTCCGGAGCATCAGTCGGAAACCGTATTCGCTGAGCTTGGTCGAGGTAGTGGTGAACTCTCTCTGGAGCCCCTCGTTCCTCAGGATCCACTTGCCAACCAGGCGATCTGCGATCGCGGCGTCGAGATCTTCGCCATGGAGAACGTACAGGAACATGTCCCGGTCCTTGGAGACGTCAAAGCGCCTGATGTCTCCTGACTCAAAGTACGGTTCCAATGCGGGGTAATGGTAACCGAGGTGGGTTACCAGGGTTTTCGAAAGCAGATCTTCAGGCACTTCAAACTGAAACGCTGAGTCTTTCGGCACAAACAGGACTTCTTCAATATTCACCACGGGATCTGTGAAGACAAAATCCTCGGGGTTGTCAGTCCATTCCTTCGCCCGGGTGGTGCCGTCTATGTAGCCGTCCATCAGCATCTGATCGACCCGTTTGCGGGGAATTTTTTCGGCGACAACGCGATAATCCAACTGCTTAGCCACCAGGACAACCACGTCCCACATGATGCCGGACTGTTTGTCGCCTTCTGTGATCAGGTAAGGAGGGTAGCCATTCGGCGAGACGTTAAATCGGAATACTCGCTCTGCGTCCTGTGAGGGAGCTTCCTCGTTAGCGAATGCAGTTGCGCCGCAGAGGGACGTAAACAGGAGTGCCAGTGACGCAAAAGAGATCAGGATGTGCCGACTGGATGAGTCTTTGCGCATAGATGCGAGGCTCTGTTTCAAGGAGATATTCTAATCCGGCTACATCCCTGCCAGCTACTGCGGAATTGTCACTGTTTATCCTGTCAATTTCAATGACATGATTTGAATGTTTTTGTAGCGTTGAGTGTCGGCCTGTATTCCCTGAAAGGCCTGAAACACCCGGCCTGAGCCGGGTGCCGGGCGTTACCCGATCAGGCCCAGGCGCGCTTCAGAACCGCGCGAGCATCTTCGAGGCTAACCTCTTTCGGATTGAACATCATGGCGCCGTCGTCCATGGCCATTTCGGCGATGGTATCAAGCTGGTGCTCCTCAACGCTGCCGGTTTCCTTGAGAGTGCGGGGCAGTTTGCAACGTTTGTGGAGCTCGTCTCGCAGTTTGCGCAGGGCTGATATGCTGGCTTCTGCGCGGCGGCTGGCCGGTGTGGCGGAATAGACATCGGGTCCTTCAAGGTAGAGCAGCAGCTCGCCCAGCGGTGCCCGGATCGACTCGAGGTTGTACTCCAGTACGTAAGGCAGGTACAGGCTCATGCACAAACCATGGGGCAGGTGGCAGATGGCGCCGGTGGCGTGCCCGAGGGCGTGAACCAGTCCCACCATGGAGTTCGAGAACGCGATACCAGCCATGGTGGAGGCCTGCGCCAGCTCCAGCCGGCCATCGCTGTCCTTCGGGTTATCCATGACCTGCAGCAGCGAGGTGCTGATCTTTTTGACCGCCGCTGTGGCATAGGCATCACTCAGCGGGTTCTTGGCCATGCAGGTAAAGGCTTCGGTGGCATGGGTCATGGCGTCCATGGCGGTGGCAGCCGTGATGTGCGGAGGCAGTGTCAGTGTCATCCTGGGATCGATCACGGCCGCATTGGGCAGCAGGAATGACGAAGTGAAGGGGAGTTTCACCGATTTGGTTGTGTCAGTGATGACGGCTACCGACGTTACCTCCGAGCCTGTACCGGCGGTGGTAGGAACCACCAGGAACGGTTTCAGGGGATGTTTGATCACCCCCGCGCCGCTGTAGGCGGCAATGTCATCTCCGCCTTCTGACACCAGAATGTTCACGGCCTTGGCGGTATCGATGGCAGAGCCACCACCCACCGCAATGATGGAGTCGCATTTCTCGCTACGATAGATGCCGGCAATGTCCCTGACCACGTCGGTGGACGAATCCGGCGGTACATCGTCGTAGATGCTGATAATTTCCAGCCCGCTTTCCTCGCAGGCCGCGACTACCGGGTCCAGAAGGCCGGCGGCCCTGACACCCTTGTCGGTCACGATCATCGGGCGCTTGGCGGCGAGGCCGGTGAGCTCGTAAGGAATATGCTCAAGAGCCGCTTTGCCGGCGATGACTTTGACCGGGCAGAAAAACTCGTAATATTGGTTCGTCATTATGCTCTTACCGTCTCGACAAAATGGGTTGCAACCTTGAGGTAGATACGGGCTGCGCTGAGGAGTTTCTCAGGCAGGTGAAGGTTTGAGGGGTATTCCTTTACCGCACGTTTCGCCACCAGCTTGGGCAGGATGAAGGTTTCAAGCCGATTGAGGACGCGGGTCATGCGAATGGCATAACTGATATCGCCATCCACCAGCATGCGGTCATTGGCGAACGCCACCGAGGTTTTCTCCTGGAACGAGAGCACCAGGAAGGCGTGAGCGATGTGCTTGAACTGAATGGACAGGTCCACCGGGCGAGGTGCGGAGTCCCCATGGTAATGAAAGCGGCCATTCCCGGTGTGTTCAACAATGAGTCGTGACCCGTCTGGCATCACCATCATTTCAAACAGGAAGCCATCGGGCAGGGCCCGGGCTTCCTTTTGCACCGCGGAATCAATTTCACTGACAGCCTGGAGCGCGCGCCCCATCACCTGGAACATCAGCTCCACATAAAGCCGCCGGGCCTGGAACACCATCGGCTGGATACGTTTCGCAAGCATGGCAATCGTCCGATTGTTGTTTAAGTACATCGATTTTTAGAGTTATTGCTCTAAAAGTCAATGCGGACGATGACGTCAGTTCTGCGTCAGTTGGGCCAGCTTGCGTTTTGCTTCCTCGGCCACCTCACCGCCGGCCTCTGCTGCGGTGCTGTAATACTGGATGGCTTCCTGGCGTTTACCCTGCTTGACAGCAACATCACCCAGCCGCAGGTAGGCGATTGATGTCGGCACAACCTGATTGGCCTGGCTCAGGTGTTCGCGGGCTTTTTCATAATTGTTCAGCTCCAGGGCATTCAGGCCGTTGTGAAGCTGGTAAGTGAACATCTCCGGATACAACGACGTGGCCTTGTCGAAGTCTGCGGCGGCTTTATCAAGGTTTTCTTTGGCCCGGTAGATGCGCCCACGAAGTGAGTAGAAAGCGGCTTCTTCCGGTTCTACCTTGATGGCCTCATTCACTTTGGCGAGAGCTTCGTCCAGCTTGTCGTTGCTGGCCAGTTTCATGGCTTCGTCATAGGCATCGTAAGCAGGCTGGCGGCTGCGCAGGAACGACAGCTTCTTCTCGTAGGTTTCTTCGCCCCGATAGCCGCCCGCGCCAATTTTATTGACCAGTTCCTGGTTCTCACGAACGCGTTTCTGTGACGGCGGGTGAGTGGCGAACATGCCTTCAATGAAACTTGTGTCACGGTCCTCAGAGAGCCGCACAAACACTTCCTGCAACTCCACCGCTGCCTGTGGGTCGTATCCGGCGGCTTTCATGTAACGAATGCCGTAGTGGTCGGACTCCAGCTCATCACCCTGGCTGTATTGGGCGAGTGCGAGTTGCGCCCCCATGGCCGCGCCGCCCATGATCAGGCCGGCCCATTCGTTATCAGAGAGGGCAAAACCCAACCCCGCCACGCCTGCGCTGATCAGCATGCCTTGCTGCATGCGCTGGACACTGTGGCGAGCGGCGGCGTGAACAATTTCATGGCCAAGGACTGATGCCAGCTGGGCTTCATCTTCCAACTCCATCAGCAAGCCACGGTTGATGGCAATCTTGCCACCCGGGAGCGCCCAGGCATTGGGCACACTGCTGTTCAACACCACGAACTCGTAGGGCAGGTCGGGCCGATCACTGACCTTTGCCAGCTTCTGGCCTACCTGGCTGACGTACAGATTCAATTCCGGGTCGAGATAGAACTGGCCGCCCTGGGTTTGCTGAGTGGGCTTGTATTGCTCACTGCCAATGGAGAGTTCCTGGCTCTCGGGAATCAATGACAGCTGCTTTTCGCCGGTTACCGGGTTGACTGAACAACCTGCGAGGAAGGCCACCAGCACGAAAACGGAAAGATGTCGAAAGCCTTTGTGAACGTTCACGATAAACTCCTTGTTTGAATACCTGGGCAGACCCTGGCAGATATCCGCGGTCGCCATTGCTGGGCATTGGGATGTTTATACCATATCCCTGTGAGCGCCTGTGATACTACCCGTAAGAGCTTGTTGTGTGGAGGCTTTGTTGGCTTTGCGGTATGATCAAAGGCTCCAATTCCCGTTTTATACCGCATCCGGAACGACTTCATGAGCAACTATCTGGAACTCATTGCCCTGGTCTGGTTTTTGATCTGCTGGCTGGGCTATTCCGAGTATTCCAGGCGCAAGGCCAATGATCGACCCTGCCTGTCCAACACACTCGACCTATACCGTGAAGACTGGATGCGCGTGATGCTCCGCCGGGATAACCGCATATCCGACGCGTCCGTGGTTGGCAATCTGGAGCGCAACGGCGCCTTTTTTGCATCCAGCTGCCTGTTGATCCTGGCCGGTATCATTACTGCACTGGGATACACCCAAGAGGTCATGGAAGTGTTCAGTACCATGCCGTTCGGCACCTTGCCCAGCCGGGAAATCTGGGAAATGCGGATGGTCGTGTTGATGGTGATTTTCATCTACGCGTTCTTCAAGTTCACCTGGTCCATGCGGATGTACAATTTCGTCTCCGTGCTGATTGGCAGTGCACCGCTCACAACCGATACCAAGGCAAGTCCTGCTGCCCGGGAAGCCTTTGCAAAGAGCGCCGGAAGGGTTTGCAATCTTGCGGGCGATGCCTTCAACCTGGGGTTGCGCTCTTACTATTACGCATTGGCCGTGGTTTCCTGGTTTATCCACCCGTTGGTATTCATGGGTGCTTCTACCTTGATCGTCATCGTTTTGTACCGTCGGGAGTTCCGTTCTACCGCGCTGAGGGCGCTGCGAGACGGCAAGGTGTTCGAGGAGCCGCTGCCAAAGTCGGACACTGAGAAAGACTCCGGTAAAGAATCGGATAAAGAAACCTAACACTGACGTGATGAGCCGAACGTTATGAAAGATTCCATTGGGATGGATCGGGTGCGCCGGTTTATCGACACCCTGAACCAGGGGCGAGAACTGGGCTTGACGGTAACCGCGGTAAAAAATGGGCAGTTGACGCTGTGCCTGCCGTACAGTGACCGTATCATCGGTAACCCGGACACGGGAGTGATCCACGGTGGCGCCATCACGACGTTGATGGATACGGCGTCTGGCTCCGCGACCCTGTGCGCCCTGGACGAATTCGAGCTATGCCCGACTCTGGACCTGCGAGTGGACTACATGCGCCCGGCCGAGCCCCGTAAACCGGTATATGCTCGGGCGGAAGCCTACAAGGTTACCCGCAACATTATTTTTACCCGTTGCGAGGCCTTCCAGGACCCCGGTGAGACCATCGCGAACTGCGTGGGCACCTTCATGCGGATCGGCAGGGAAGCAACCCCGAAATCCTTCCGCGATCTGATTACCGGAGGCGAAGAATGACCAACCCGGAAATCCTCCGCTATACCCAGGAAACCGGTGACTTCTCCCGCATGCTGGAAAGTATCCCTTACGCCCGGTTTATCGGCCTGGAGTGTGATCGCTATGGCGATGACCTGATCTTCCGCCTGCCGAAGAAGGAAGAAAACCTGGGCAATCCGATACTGCCGGCCATCCATGGCGGGGTGATTGGTGGCTTCATGGAGCTTTCTGCGTTGATTTACCTGATGATGTCCCAGGAAACCCTGCGCATGCCCCGCATTGTGGATTTTTCCCTGGATTACCTGCGTGCCGGCCTCGACCGCGAGACCTTTGCGGAATGTCAGCTCACCCGCCAGGGCAACCGCGTAGCCAATGTGATGATCACCGCCTGGCAGAAGTCCCGCTCCCAGCCCATCGCGACCGCACGGGCGCACTTCCTTCTGGAAGACTGAATTCGTTGGATCGGGGTTGAAATGCCCCGGTCTAGCCCCATTTCTGGTTCTAACAACTCAGGCACTGGTGCAGGCAAGCAGTTGAGGATGGGCTTACGAAACACGCCTCGAGACGTCCCTGTGCGGCTCGGGCTCCGCCATCCATGGCTCCGCACGGTTTCGTAAGCCCATCCTCAACTGCTCGCCCGGGCTCCGTGCCAGAATCAGTATTACTCAATAGTCGGGTGGCGTGGGTTTGAAGCCCTGTCCAAAACCGTGCGGAGCCATGGATGGCGGAGCCGAGCGTACATGGATGTATTCACAGCGTGTTTTGGACAGGGCTTCGAACCCGCGCCGCTCCACCGAAGCAAACACAGCAGGAGACAAAACAAGCCATGACGGTTGAATCGCAAAAAGAGACCCTGGGTTTTCAGACCGAAGTTAAGCAGCTGCTTAACCTGATGATCCACTCCCTGTACTCCAACAAGGAAATTTTCCTTCGTGAGTTGATTTCCAACGCGTCGGATGCGGAAGACAAACTGCGTTTCGCTGCATTGAAAGACGACAGCCTGTTCGAGGGCGACCCGGAACTGAAAATCCGCCTCGACTTCGATGCAGAAAAGAACACCGTCACGCTGAGCGACAACGGTATTGGCATGAACCGGGACGATGTTATCCAGAACCTGGGCACCATCGCCAAGTCCGGCACTGCGGAGTTTCTCAAGCAGCTTTCCGGTGATGAGAAGAAGGACAGCAAGCTGATCGGTCAGTTTGGTGTCGGCTTCTATTCCTCATTCATCGTGGCCGATTCCGTGGAAGTGTTTACCCGCCGCGCCGGTGCACCGGTGGAAGAGGGCGTTCATTGGCAGTCTGCGGGTGATGGCCAGTTCACCATTGAGAATGTGGACCTGAACGAGCGCGGCACGCAGATCGTCCTGCACCTGAAGGATGACGCCAAGGAATTTGCCGACGGTTTCCGTCTGCGCAACCTGGTGAAGAAGTACTCCGACCACATTTCTTTCCCGGTGGTGATGAAGTCCGAATCTGAAGAAGAGGGTGAAAAGGGCGAGTATGAGACGGTCAACGACGCCACCGCCCTGTGGACGCTGTCTCGCAGTGAGATCAAGGACGAGGAGTACAAGGAGTTTTACAAGCACATTGCCCACGATTTCGAAGACCCGCTGACCTGGTCGCACAATAAGGTGGAAGGCAAGCTCGATTACACCAGCCTGCTGTATGTGCCTGGGCGTGCGCCGTTTGACCTGTATAACCGGGAAGCGCCCCGCGGCCTGAAGCTGTACGTGCAGCGCGTGTTCATCATGGACGACGCAGAGCAGTTCCTGCCGTTGTACCTGCGCTTCACCAAGGGTGTGATCGATTCCAACGACCTGTCACTGAACGTCTCCCGTGAGATCCTGCAGAACGACAGCACCGTTGAAAGCATCCGTACAGCGGTGACCAAGCGGGTTCTGGATATGCTGTCCAAGCTGTCCAAGAAAGAGCCGGAGCAGTACCAGAAGTTCTGGAATGAATTTGGCACTGTGCTGAAGGAAGGCCCGGCGGAAGACTTCAGTAACCGCGAGAAAATCGGCGGCCTGCTGCGCTTTGCGTCCACCCATACCGGTGAGCAGGCGCAGACCGTGTCTCTGGATGAGTACATCGGCCGTATGAAGGAAGGCCAGAGCAAGATTTACTACATCACCGCCGACAACTTCATGGCCGCCAAGAGCAGTCCGCACCTGGAAGTGTTCCGCAAGAAAGGCATCGAGGTGCTGATCCTCTCTGACCGCATCGATGAGTGGATGATGGGCTACCTGAACGAGTACGACGGCAAACAGTTCCAGGACGTTGCCCGTGGTGATCTCGACCTTGGCGAAGTGGAAACTGAGGAAGACAAGAAGCACAAGGAAGAGGCTGCCGAGGAACACAAGAACCTGCTGGAGCGCATCAAGACCGCACTGGATGACCGGGTGCAGGAAGTGCGGGTAACCAACCGCCTGACTGATTCACCGGCCTGCCTGGTGGTTGGCGACTTCGATATGGGCGCGCAGATGAAGAAAATCATGGAAGCGGCGGGCCAGAAAGTGCCCGACAGCAAGCCGATTTTCGAGATCAACGTTGAGCATCCGCTGGTTCAGCGCCTTGAGAACGAGCAGGGCGAGGACCGCTTCAAGGAGCTGTCTGCAGTATTGCTGGACCAGGCCACATTGGCCAGTGGTGAACAACTGCAGGACCCGGGCGCGTATGTAAGCCGCCTGAACCGCCTGCTGCTTGAGCTTGCCAACTAAGGCCGCCTGATGCAGCAGATTATCGTGGACGTCGATATCAGCCCTGATGAGTGGATCAAGCTCTATCAGGGTTCGGCGACGGACGTCCACACCAGGGCCCGGGACGGGCGTTCCGTCCGCTTCCCGGCCCGTATTCTCTCCCGCTTTTACCTTCGTGACGGCGTCCAGGGCAGTTTCCGTATCCTGTTTGATGACCAGGGCAAGTTCGTCAGCGTGGAACGCTTGTAATTCCGGCCTACCAACGCCCTTAAAAGTTCTCTACAATTCCCACCCGTTTATTCCTTGATCAATTCGTGGAGCCCCAATGCGAATAATCCTTGCCCCAATGGAAGGGCTGGTTGATGCACCCATTCGAGAGACACTGACAGCCGTTGGTGGCATCGACCGGTGCGTAACGGAATTTATTCGCGTGACTCAGGGCATGCTGCCGCCCCGTATTTTCTACAAGTACGCCCCGGAACTGCACAACGGCTGCGAAACCCAGGTTGGCGTGCCGGTGGCCGTTCAACTGTTGGGCTCGGACCCCGTCCAGATGGGCCGGCATGGCGCCAAGGCGGTGGAGCTGGGCGCCACACAGGTTGATATCAATTTCGGTTGCCCCGCCAAGACTGTGAACAAGCACAAGGGTGGCTGTGTGCTCATGCGCGAGCCCGAATTGATGCAGCAGATTACGGAAGCGGTTCGTGCCGCCGTACCTGCCCATGTGCCGGTGACCGCGAAAATGCGTCTGGGGTACGATGACCGTTCCATGGGCGTTGCCTGTGGCCAGGCGCTGGAAGCGGCCGGCGCGTCCGAAATCGTGGTTCACGCCCGCAGTAAGGTGGATGGATACAAGCCGCCGGCTTACTGGGAAGATGTGGCCCGAGTCAGGGAAGCGGTTAATGCCCATGTGATCGCCAATGGCGAGATCTGGACCGTGGCGGATTACTGGCGCTGCCGGGAGGTCTCCGGCTGTGACGATGTGATGATTGGTCGTGGACTGATCGCCCGACCGGATCTGGCACGGCGGATTCGTGCCAGTCAACGTAAGGAGTCGGTGGCGGATATGACCTGGCCCGAGGTGGTCAGGCTGGTAGAGGGCTACGCCGTTGCGCTGCAGGAACGCCTTGAAGACAGGTTCGTGACCGGCCGTATCAAACAATGGCTGAACTATCTGCGTGGCGGCTACGCGGAGGCCCAGTGGCTGTGGCCTGAAGCCAGAAAGATCCGTGACGTGGCACCCATGCTGGCTTGCCTGCGACAGCCCGTCCCGGTGACTGAAGCTGCATAGATCTGTTCACGTTTACTGCTCCGGAATTCCATTCTCCAGCTACACTGCTATGAAGTGACGCATCCATCGTATTGGTTACGGTACCGCCAAAAACCGTGGAGAGGGAGAAATGAACAACGCCTGCAAGAGCCTGGTTGCTGCCTTTCTGGCAAGCACCGTATCGCTGTCGGCTGCCGCCGACTCCGTCAAGGTCACCCCGCTTGGGAGCCATGATGGCGAATTCTGCGCCATGGACCGGGCGCTCATCTTTGAAGACCCCAATGGCACCCGTATTCTCTATGACGCCGGTCGAACCGTTGCGGGTGCCGATGATCCCCGATTAGGCAACATTGATGTGGTGCTGGTCTCCCACGTTCATGGCGACCATGTGGGGGATCGCCATATCCGCGACGTCAATCAGGGTAGCTGTGGTGGGCCGGAGGTTCCGGTGGTGGTGCTTCCCGAGTCCAATTCCGTGAACATCACCGCCGCCAAGAAGGCAAAGATCGTAACGGGTAGCGAAATGCCGGCGTTTTTCGCCAGCAAGCTCAAAAGCGTTGAGGGTAATCCAGAGGATTCACTGCTGGTGAGGTTCGGGGCTGAACGGGTGGTGGGCGGTGTGGCCATCACGACCGTGCCCGCCGTGCACAGTAACGGCCTGTCGCCGAGCTTTCTCACCGGCCCGCTGGCGGAATACCTGAAAGCGGCGGGCGTCGGCGCCAGTGTCGGACCGCCCACCGGCTACGTGCTCACGTTCACCAATGGCCTGGTGGTGTACCTGTCCGGCGATACCGGTATCACCGCTGAGCAGAAACTGGTTGTCAAAGACCACTACGGCGCCAGCCTTGTGGTTCTCAACATCGGTGACACCTACACCACGGGCCCGGAAGAGGCGGCCTACGTGGTAAATGACCTGATCACGCCAAACGCGGTGATCGCGTCCCACGCCAATGAGGCCGCCACACAGGATGGCATGGTCCGGGACGGAACGCGCACCAAACAGTTCATCAGCCTGTCCTCAATGCCCGTTCACGTTCCTCTTAGTGGCAAAACCATGAGCTTTGATGGTACTGCCCACTGCACCGACGGTTGTTGAAAGGAAGGCTGGCCGTAGCGGTCAGCCTTCCATTTCTGATGAGTATTGCCCCAGGGTGGCCAGGCTGTTCAACTTGGCACGTTTAACCATTGCGGCCTGGGCAGCTTCGCGGTTGGAGGAAATACCTGCCCAGGCTTTCTGGGCCGGCTCCTGCAGTGCCCGCCCGTAGGAAAAGCTGAGTGTCCAGGGCAGGGGCGGGCCACTGTTCATGGCGTTCAGGTTCAGGGTCGCTTCCGCCGGGGTCTGGCCACCGGACAGGAAGTTGATACCAGGCACCGCTGCCGGCACCACACGCCGGAACACTCCCAAGGTGTGTTTTGCCACGTCCTCTGGGCTTGCCTTCTGGCCATTGGCGTTGCCAGGCGTCACCATGCTGGGTTTGAGGATCATGGTCTCAAGCTCAACACGATGGCGTCGCAGGGCCTGAAATACCTCGTTGATAACGGCCTCGTTCACCTCCGCGCTTCGCTCGATGCTATGGTTGCCATCGATCAGCACTTCGGGTTCCACAATGGGCACCACGCCGCAGGACTGGCAGATGGCGGCATAGCGTGCCAAGACCTCGGCATTTGCCTCGATGGCAGCGCGACTGGGGTTGGTATCGGTGATGTGGTAAACGTTCCGCCACTTGGCAAACCGCGCACCGAGTTGTTTGTAGTCTTCAAGCCGTTGGGCTAGCCCATCCAGGCCCTCGGTAATCTCATCACCGGGTGCATTAATCATCGGGCCCTTGCCCTTATCCACCTTAATGCCGGGCACAATGCCCTGTTTTGCCGCCACAGAGGGTAGGCTGGCGCCATCGTCCGCGTGCTGTCGCAGGGTTTCCTCGAACAGGATCACACCACTGATGTACTCTCCCAGCCCCGGCGCAGCGAGAATCAGGTTGCGGTAGTGTCGTCGGTTTTCTTCGGTGGATTCCACACCAACCGCCTTGAACCGTTTGGCGATGGTTGGGTTGCTCTCGTCCGCCGCCAGAATGCCCTTACCTTCGCAGACCAGTTCACGGATGGTGCTTTCAAGCTGTTCCTGAGTGTTCATCCAAAACTCCCGTCGCTATGCCAGTGAACGTTTAAAACTCTGGTTTCAAACCCCGAGTGTTCAGTATAGATCTTCAGCAAGCAGATCACAGTTATCAACCGGTAACTCGCGGGAGATATGGTGATAAACAAAAACTATTACATTGGTACGAAAAAACAACCTGAACTAATAGTGAAAAATGGGAGTACATTGACTAGATTGGTAGCTGATTGGTTCAGTTTGTCAGTGCAACAACGATCAATGAAACAGTGAAATAGATGGTAGCAACCCACGGAGAGAGTGATATGAGCGGAAACGAAGGTAAATGCCCGGTTATGCACGGGGCCCGCACAAAGCTGCAGGACGAGGGGCCGGGTGTCAACGATTGGTGGCCGAACCAGCTGAACCTGGGTATTTTGCACCAGCACAACCCCAAGTCGAACCCGTTGGGGGAAGACTTCAACTACGCCGAAGAATTCAAGAAACTTGACCTGCCTGCGGTCAAAAAAGACATCGAAGCCGTATTGAAAGATTCACAGGACTGGTGGCCTGCAGATTACGGCCATTACGGTCCGTTCATGATCCGTATGGCATGGCACAGCGCCGGTACCTATCGAACCGGTGATGGCCGCGGTGGTGCCGGCACCGGCAACCAGCGTTTCGCGCCCATCAACAGCTGGCCTGACAATGGCAACCTGGACAAGGCTCGCCGCCTGCTATGGCCTGTCAAACAGAAGTATGGCAACAAGCTGTCCTGGGCCGACCTGTTTATCCTGACTGGCAACGTGTCCCTTGAGTCCATGGGCTTCAAGACCTTTGGTTTTGCCGGTGGTCGTGAGGACATTTTCCAGCCCGAGGAAGACATTTACTGGGGTGCGGAAAGGGAATGGCTGGCCACCAGCGACAAGCCGAACAGCCGTTATTCCGGTGATCGAGATCTGGAAAACCCCCTGGCTGCGGTACAGATGGGGTTGATCTACGTGAATCCGGAAGGCCCGGATGGGAACCCGGACCCGCTGGCATCGGCTCGTGACATTCGCGAGACCTTTGCTCGCATGGCGATGAATGACTATGAAACAGCAGCCCTGACTGCTGGCGGTCACACCTTTGGTAAGACCCACGGGGCCGGTGATCCCGACAAAGTTGGCCCAGAACCGGAAGCAGCGCCGATCGAAGAGATGGGCCTGGGCTGGAAGAGCAGCCATGGCAGCGGCAAGGGCCGTGATGCTATCACCAGTGGTCTCGAGGGCGCCTGGACGCCCAGCCCCACCCAGTGGGACATGAGCTATTTTGACGTGCTGTTTGGCTACGAGTGGGAACTGACCAAGAGCCCGGCCGGCGCCCAGCAGTGGCGGCCGAAAGGATTGACCGAGAAAGACATGGCGCCTGATGCGGAAGATCCGTCCAAGCGCGTGGGAATCATGATGTCCACCGCCGATATGGCGATGAAGCAGGACCCGGAATACCGCAAGATCTGCGAGCACTTCCATAAGAACCCGGAAGAGTTTGCGGACGCCTTTGCTCGCGCCTGGTTCAAGCTGACGCACCGCGATATGGGCCCGAAAGCCCGCTATCTCGGCCCGGAAGTGCCGGCAGAAGACCTGATCTGGCAGGACCCGGTGCCAGCGGTCGATCACGAACTGATCAATGCCCAGGACATTGCTGACCTTAAGAGCAAGATCCTGGGAGCGGGCCTGTCGGTCTCCGAGCTGGTTTACACCGCATGGTCTGCCGCGTCGACGTTCCGTGGCTCCGATCTGCGCGGTGGGGCCAACGGCGCCCGCATCCGCCTGGCTCCCCAGAAAGACTGGGAAGTAAACGAGCCACAGCAACTGGCGAAGGTGCTGCAGGCGCTTGAAGGCATCCAGAAGTCCTTTAACGATGCCCAGTCGGGCAACAAGAAGGTTTCCCTGGCTGACCTGATCGTGCTCGGCGGTAATGCCGCGGTTGAGAAGGCCGCCAAGGATGCAGGCCACAGCATCGACGTGCCGTTCTCACCGGGACGCACCGATGCAACCGATGACCAGACGGACGTTGAAGCCTTTGACTGGCTCAAGCCCGAAGCGGACGGCTTCCGCAACTATCGCCGCGCGGCGTTCACCGTTTCCGACGAGGAAATGTTGATCGACAAGGCGCAGTTGCTGAACCTGAGCGCACCGCAGATGACGGTACTGGTAGGTGGCTTGCGGGTACTGGGTGCCAATTACAAGCAATCGAAGCACGGTGTATTGACCAACTCGCCGGGCAAACTCACGAACGATTTCTTCGTGAACCTGACCGACCTTAACACCGAGTGGAAGCCAACATCGGCTGACGCGGACGTGTTTGAAGGGCGCGATCGCAAAACCGGCGACGTTAAGTGGACCGGTACGCGTGTGGACCTGATCTTCGGTTCCAACTCGCAGCTTCGCGCGGTGTCTGAGGTGTATGCCCAGGCAGACGCGAAGGAGAAGTTCGTCAAGGACTTCGTCACCGCCTGGAACAAGGTGATGAACGCGGATCGCTTCGATCTGTCGTGATTGAATGCCCGCACCAAAGTGCCGGCATTTCGATAGTAAAACGGCGTTTCAATGAAAGTTGAAACGCCGTTTTTTTATGCAAGTTCTGCTATTCAGAGCCCCTGGGCACCCCTGCGAAGCCAGTCATGCACAAACGCCAGCTTGTGGCGCGCGAAATCCGACAGAACAAAGGGGTACAGGTCAGACAGACCCATTGATCGGTTTACATGGTTCACGCCCATGGCGATGGACGCGGCGATATGGATCAAACGCTGGGCGTCTGGTTCTGAATAGGGATCCCAGTTCGGACCTGGCACTTCCGGAGAGGTTAAACCGGAGGCCACAAAGCTGTCGGTCAGGTCCGTCAGGTGTAACAGATGCGCCGCGGTTTCCGCCCAGTCTTCATGGGGATGGGCCGAGGCATAGCTGGTGAGGTAGAACTTTTTCCAGTCCTGCGGCGGGCCGTTCTCATAGTGGTGCTGAAGCGCGCCCGGGTAGCTGATGCGCTCGTCACCAAACATTGCGCGGAAGGCCTCCAGGAAGTCCTCACGCAGGCTCAGACGCCACCAGAGCATGTGGGCAATCTCATGGCGCATGTGGCCAATCATCGTTCTGTAGGGCTCTTCCAGCGCCTCCCTGCGGGTGGTGCGCAGCACCGGGTCTGCCTCTGCGACACTGATGGTGACGACGCCCTGGGCGTGGCCCATTGGCACCGGAGTAGGGCCCTCGGCGAGCATATGGAACACCGGCCTTGCGCCGGGGTCTTCCGGGCGAAACCAGTGCCAGCGACCCAGATTATCGATCACCCAGCGTTTGGAGGCCTCGGTTTGGGCCCAGTTGGGGATGGCGTTGGCAATCGATGGGTCTGGTGCCAGCGCCGTCATTGCACAGGCGCGACAGAAAGCGCCTTGCTCCGGTGCGATCCAGTTGCAGCCAATCACGTCCCGGTTGGCGCAGAAGGGTGGCATCGGTAGAAATGCTCGCGCCTGGGGGTCGTAGGCCACAGGCGTACCGTCAGCCGTAGCGAGATTATCAAACCAGAGAGAGCCGGAACCGACGGGGTTGGCGAAAACGCGCATAAAGAAAGTCTTCCAGCGGAATGGACTTCGAGTATAGGAATTGACTGCGCCGGATGTCCAACGCTGCGTTGACGGGCTTGTCAGATATTTCACATGTGTAGTATATTTGATTCACATGTGAAGTAACTGGATGACTAATGGATAAACGGTTTTTCTATCTCCTGAACAAGGCCCGCCATCGAGTATACAAACACGCTGACCAGCGCAGCGAAGAAGCGCTGGGTATTTCGGTCACCCAGGTGGGGGCTCTGTTGCTGGTTGCGGGTGACGAGGGGTGTCTGCTGAAGGACCTGGCCCACAGCCTGCACCTGAACAGTTCCGCGCTGACGGGGCTGGCCGGGCGGATGGAGAACAAGGGCCTGCTGGAGAGACGTACCTGTGACAGGGATGGCCGTGCATCCCGCCTGTATCTCACCGATGTCGGGCGCGAGAAAATCGAGAGCGCCAAACCGCTGATCACGGAATTGAACAATCGTATGACAGAGGGTTTCAGTGACGAAGAAGTGACCGTCATCCTTAAGTTCCTCAATCATCTCGCCAACGATTTCTGACACCAGGGCAACGTATTCGGCAAGTATCAGGAGAACTATCATGAGTGCCAGGGAGTCTTCATTACCCCCAACCAATAGAAAGGATGTGCCCGTCACAACGCCGGGTGGTCATCGAATCCAGCTTCGGGTATTTCCTGCGGCTCAGTCCAGTTCGGTCGTCATCGTAGCTGGCGCTATGGGTGTGGGGCAGCATTGCTACGAGAAATTCGCACGCTATCTGAGCAGCCAGGGCTTTACCGCGATAACCTTCGATTATTTCGGTATGGGCGCCTCCCTGAACAGCCATCTTCGGGATTGCCCGGTCAAGGTGACGGAGTGGGGGAGTGAAGACTGCCGGGCGGTTATCGACTTCGCCCGGCAGCATTACCCGGGGCAGCGTCTTCAATGGATTGGGCACAGCGTCGGCGGCCAGTTGCTGGGTATGACCCCGAACGTAAACGATCTGGATCACGCGGTTACCGTCGCCTGTGGCAGCGGCTATTGGCGTGAGAATTCACCACCCACCAAACGCATTGCCTGGTTTCTGTGGTATTTCATGGCACCTGTCAGTGTGCGGATGTTTGGCTATTTTCCCGGAAAGCGCCTGAACATCGTGGGTGACTTACCGCCCAATGTGATACGCCAGTGGCGGCAATGGTGCCTCGACCCCGAATACGCGGTGGGGAAAGAAGGCCGGGCACTGCGCGATCAGTTCGCTGCGGTAAAGGTACCCATTTCCGCCGTCGCCTTCTCTGATGACGAAATGATGTCCCGGCGTAATGTTGATTCACTGCACAGTTTCTACACTCACGCGGCTGTCACCATGCACCGAGTTCATCCGAAGGAGGTTGGCGAAAGTCGCATTGGCCATCTTGGGTGGTTCCGCGAGCAATATGAAACGTCGATCTGGCAAAACACGTTGCTCCCACTGCTTCGTTGATCGGGAAGAATGTTCACTCTGGCGGGCGCTTCAGTGCGCCGATTTTCGCGCCCGCCAGAATCGAGCGATGGCCGGTTTAACGCTTACGCCATGAACCAGGATCGACAGGGCGACCACCACCAGGGTCAGGTGAATCAACTCCAGGGCAATGTTTTCCGGCAGCCCATGTTGGATGGCGTACATCAGATAGTAGAGAGAACCAATGCCCCGCACACCGAACCAACCCGCGAGATTTCGCAACCGGATCGGCGCCTTGCTGCCGAGCAGGCCAAGGTGAACACTGATGGGGCGGGCGACGAAGAACAGAAAGGCGGCGAAACCAACCGCGCGCCAGCTCCATGAATCCCAGAACAGGGAACCGCCAATCAGCAGGACCAGAACGATTTCTGCCAGCCTCTCCAGATGTTCGTTGAATATCAGAGAGCTCTGATGCACATGGGCGATGGCCAGCGGCGCCTCGCCCGGATAGGTTTCTCCGGACGTTGCATCTGAATAGGACTGCTTAAGACCGGCCAGCTTCAGTTCGGTATGCCGCAATGCCACTGCCGCGCTGAATACCGCCAGAAATCCCCAGGCATTGACCAGCAGACTGATGCCATAGGCAAACGCAATCAGGCCCAGCCCAAGGAAACTTTCCAGAAACTCGGAGTGGGTGAACGTGGTGCGCAGTTTCTGAACCAGCCAGCCGACCAGACAGCCGGCCACAATGCCGATGACGATTCCCGCGCCGCTGGCCCAGACAACATCAACTGCGAACCATCGCCACCCGACGTCTCCCAGATCATGCAAACCTAACAGTCCGAGCCCCAGCATCACGAAAGGAAAGGCGCTGCCGTCGTTCATTCCTGCTTCACTGGTTAGCGCAAACCGCAGCCGGTCAGGATCATCGGCATGCCGAACCTGTACTTCGGTGGCAAGCACCGGATCGGTGGGCGCCACTACGGCACCAAGCAGTACGGCTGCGCCTAGGGGCAGGGCCAGCCAGAAGTATCCAAACAGCGCCACAATACCCACGGTCAGCGACATTGACACAACCGCCAGTCTCAGGGGGTTGCGCCAGCGCCTGAAGGTCACCGGGGCGGGCATTTTAACGCCCGCGCAGTACAGCGAAATCAACACGGCTATTTCGGTCAGTAGTTCCAGCAGTGCGGATTCTTCAAGTGGGTTGAAGTGGAACAGTCCAAAGCCCATCGGGCCGACAACAAAACCGACCAGCAGGTACACAATGGCTGACGTGGCAGGCCCGTTTTTGATATAGGACGCCGTAAAGCCCACTAACAGAAGAAGGGCGCCCAGTAATAGAAACCAGGTAGCAGTGGTCATAGGTAACTCAGTAAGAGAGTGGTGAAGTAAAGGCCTCGCGGTAATCGAGATTCCTAACGATGCGCTCTTATCCGGAATTCTGCCAGCGGAAAGCCCCGAGTTTCCTATACGGTTCAGTAATTACCGATGCGGCCGCGGGTATCGGTGAATCGGGGGCTTGACCTAAACTAAGGTTTAGGTCTTATCGTCCATAACCACATCCACAATACAGCGAGGAGACCAATATCATGAGCCAGGACATTGAGGTGGGCGTTATCTATGGCAGCATCCGTGAGGCCCGGCGTAACAATCCTTATGGGGAGGTAACGGCATGAATACAGCGGTTAAGGAAGACTCTATTTCCCTGAACGGAGCACGTGTTCTGGTGTTGGGGCGTTCCGATGCGGTCCTGGAAGCGGTGCTGGGTGAACTCACGGCCCTGGGTATCGATGCCCAGGGCACGGCTGAGCCTGAGAAGGCAACGGAACGTTACGACGCCCGGGATTATGATCTCATTGCTCTTGGGCGAGGTTTTCTTGGTGAAGCCGGCCAGTCCCTCAAAGCACAGTTCCGGGAGCGCAACGCCGATGTGCGCTTCCTGGATACCTACGCCCCCTTTGCGGTCTATGAGATTGCCACGGCTCTGGAGTGCTCGTACCCACCGAATGTGGACCTGGAGCCTTACCTGGCACGCATCGGTAGTGAGGGGCCCGTGGCACCGACCCTGGAGACTCTCAAAGAACTCCATGAGCGCCATCCGGACGCCATCCCGTTCGAGGCCATTGATGTACTGCTGGAGCGCGGCGTGAATATCGCCCCGGATGCCGTAGAAGACAAGCTGGTCCATGGCAGGCGCGGTGGTTACTGCTTTGAGCACAATGGCCTGTTCAAGAGAGTGCTTGAGGCCATCGGTTTCCACGTGGAAGGCCTTTCTGCCCGCGTACGCTGGAATGCAGCACCCGGCACGGCCCCGCAGCCATACTCTCACATGGCGCTAAGGGTTGTTGTGGACAACGTGCCGTGGCTGGTGGACGTGGGTTTTGGAGGCTGCGTACTCACGACGCCGCTCCGCATGGACACGATAGAACCCCAGGCCACTTCCCACGAGACTTTTCGGCTGATCCCGTTCGGGCCGGGAATGCTGCTACAGATGTGGATAGACGAGCAATGGAAGCCCGTCTACGAGTTGTCTGGCGAACCCCGTCTGGAAGGTGACTACGAGGTTGCCAACTGGTACACCGCTGAGCACCCGGATTCACACTTCCGGAGAAACCTGATGGTGGCTCGCACCACCACGGAGGCCCGCTACACACTGCTGAACGGCCGCTATACGGTCCGTTATTCCGATGGCCGTACTCACCGGGAGGTCCTGGAGGCAGATGGTATAGAACGGGTGCTGGCGGATACATTCCAACTGCCGGTGCAACCGGACTGGCGCCCAATGATTGAGCGTGCTGCCTCATTGACCGAGCGCTAGCATGGCCCCTGCTGAATTCAGTCCCCCGTGAGGGCCTGATTCACGGCCTGCGCTGCATGGATCGCCGTTGTGTCATACAGCGGGACGGGGGTATCGGTCTGCTTGATCAGCAGGCCGATTTCCGTGCATCCCAGGATGACCGCTTGCGCACCTTGCTCGGCCAGTGAGTTGATGACGGCCAGATACGCCTCCCGGGAAGGCGCCTGGATCTCGCCCTGGCAGAGTTCTTCGTAGATGACCCGATGAACCTCCGCCCGCTGGGGAGCATCCGGTGTGACCACCTCAATGCCAGCTGCTTCCAGGCGCTCGCGGTAGAAGGCCTGCTCCATGGTAAACCGTGTGCCCAGGAGCCCCACGCGCTGGATATTGTCCTGTGTCAGCACCTTCGCTGTGGCATCGGCAATGTGAAGCAGGGGGATGTTGATAGCCTCTTCAATCTCCGGCGCTACTTTGTGCATGGTGTTGGTGCCGATCATCAGAAAATCCGCTCCCGCGTTCTCCAGGGAAAGCGCTGCGCCGGAAAGAATTCTGGCGGTTGCCGGCCAGTCTCCCTGGTGTTGAAGCGCTTCAATTTCCGCGAAGTCCACGCTATAGAGCACCAACTTTGCGGAATGCAATCCGCCCAGACGTGATTTCACGCCCTCATTGATCAGCCGGTAATAGGTTTGAGTGGATTCCCAACTCATACCGCCAAGAAGGCCAATGGTTTTCATAAAACGCTCCCTGTTCTAACAATGGTAGACACGATGAGACTAACAAATACGTCCGTAGCTGTATTGGATAGTTGAACATCTCAGGTATTCGGGGCAATGTGGAACTTCCTGAACATACGCATAGGAGCGGTGCCGTGAGTAATGTATTGGAGTCTGCCGAACAACGTTGCGACGCTATCGAGGCACCCTGCAGTGCAATTCAAACCATACTGAGCCCTCGCATCACGGATCTGGGTGGTTTCTCCGTGCGCCGCCTGCTACCGACTGCAAAACAGAAAATGGTTGGCCCCTGGATCTTTTTTGATGAAATGGGGCCGGCGGCTTTTCCGGCGGGGCAGGGCATCAATGTGCGCCCGCATCCGCACATTGGCATAGCAACCGTGACCTACCTGTTCGAGGGCGAGATTCTCCATCGGGATTCCATCGGCAGCCTCCAGCCTATCCGCCCCGGCGACATTAACCTGATGGTGGCCGGCCGTGGCATCACCCATTCTGAACGTGAACGCCCCAGCATCACAGTAGAGGATCACCGGCTGCATGGCCTGCAGCTCTGGCTGGCGCTGCCGGAAGACCATGAGGAGACAGAGCCAGCTTTCCATCATTATCCGACTGACGACATCCCGGCCATCACCATCCAGGATGTCCCGGTACGGGTTATGATCGGCAGCGCCTATGGTGTGGTTTCGCCGGTGCGACAATTCAGTGACACCCTATATCTGGAAGCCTCCCTTAAGGCCGGGCAGACACTCGAGCTGCCCGATGCCCCCGAACGTGCTGTTTACGTGGCCCAGGGCGCCCTGACGGCCCACGGCTCCGAACTGCGAGCGCACAGTATGACTGTGTTTGCTCGTGAACCGGGCGTATCCGTCACCGCTACGGAAGACACCCGCATCGCGGTGATCGGCGGTGAACCGGTAGGCCGCCGATTTATCGAATGGAACTTTGTATCGTCCCGGAAAGAACGAATCGAGCAGGCCAAGGACGATTGGCGGGCAGGGCGGTTTGATAAGGTGGTTGGGGATGAGGCGGAATTTATTCCGTACTAGAGAACCGCAATTTTGTTCAATACCCGCTTCAGTGTTCGGGGCAAACTCCGCTCATAACCTGAACGGAGAATACCATCCATGAGCCTTTCCCTGATTCTGCCCATGTCCGTGTTTGCGTTGGCGGCGTCCATTTCCCCGGGGCCGGTCAACCTTGTTTGTCTGAGCAGTGGCACCCGCTATCCGGTTTCCCGGGGGCTGATCCTGTTCGTTGCCGTGGGGCTGGGGCTCTATTCGCTGCTGACCATGGTGCCGATGCTGGAGACGTTGTTGCGATGGGGCGGTGTCGCATTCCTGCTTTATCTGAGTATAAAGCTGGCCATGGACAGCGGTCAGCTACCGGAAAAAGGTGTTGATAAGGCGCCGGGCTTCGGTACCGGGGCAATCATGCAGTGGCTGAACCCCAAAGCCTGGCTGGCCTCGGCGTCTGGCATCGGCGCCTATACCAGCGCCAACGACTTGAACCAGATCCTGTTGTTTGCGTCGCTCTACCTGCCGATTTGTTGGTTGTCCCTGGCGTGCTGGGTGTATGCGGGGGCTTTCCTGCGGCGATACGTGCAGCGGCCTGCGGTGCTGGTGACCATCAACCGGACTTTGGCTTTATTGCTTGCGATCAGTTGCCTGTATCTGGTGACTGGTTGAGGACTGTCGATACTGATTCGGCGTTGCCGCCATCAGCCGTTTGAACGTGCGCTGGAAATGAGGCTGGTCGGCGAAGCCTGCGTTCAGTGCCGCCTCGGCGATAGGGGTGCCGTTGGCGAGCTCAAGGCGCCCTAGCTGGATGCGGCGGTTGAGAAGATAGGCGTGGGGCGTAAGCCCGAAATATTGCCGGAACGCCCGGATCAGGTGGCCAGCGCTGTAACCGGAAATTTCACAGAGCGTATCCAGCGATACGTCTTCTGCCATGTGGTTGTCCAGATAGCGTGCCAGGTCAGTCAGGGCATCCGGCGCCTTTGGTTGCTGAACCACCGGTTGCCGGGCCAACTCATGCATCAGGTCTGACAGGAACTCCACCACTTCGGTCTGCTTGTCGAGAAGGTCTCGCTGAGCATCCAGAAGACACTCTGCCATGCGGCAGTAGCGTTCATACCAGATGGGCTCCGAGAGGGTTGCAGTGGCAATGTCCTGCCAGTGTGGGGTTGGCAGCAGCCCGGCCCGAAACCGCAGATCCGTCAGCCATCCGGTATCCACATACAGCATCAGGTAGGCCCAGGGCTGGTTATCGATGGGATTGCAGGAATGAACCCACTCCGGGTTCATCAGTACCAGATCACCAGCGCGGACATGGAAAAGATCCTCCCGATACTGATAGGTGCTTTCACCGCCGGTAATAACGCCAATGGACCATTGCGTATGGCTGTGAGGGGCATAACAGACTTGGCGTCCGTCGCTGACCTTGCGTAATTCCACATAGGGCAGTCGGGCATCGCGCCAGAAAATGGGTTTACTCACGGTGGTGTTGGTCATGCCCGCCATCATATCCTCAGTGCGTTACGTGCCCCTGGGCGCAAACATGATGATGGCCATGCCTGTTAAAGCCACAGCCGTGCCCACCAGATCCCAGACCGTTGGCCGAACGCCATCCACGGCCCATAACCAAAGTATCGCCATAAAGATATAAACACCACCATAGGCTGCGTACACCCGGCCAGCGGCCGTCGGGTGCAGCGATAACAACCAGGCGAACGCGGCCAGGCTCAGGGCGCCGGGGATCAGCAGCCAGATGGTCTTGCCTTCCCGCAGCCACAGATAGGGCAGGTAGCAGCCGACGATCTCGGCCAGGGCGGTCACTAAAAAGAGGCCGACGGTTTTCAATTCTGGCATCACGCTGCTGTTTCCCGTTCAGTATCCAGTCGGCGGCTTTCTCCGCGTTCATTTAGCCATGCTTCCGCTTATACAGCCTGAGTATACCTCGAACCGTTACATCCAGTTGGCTGCCGGATGTGTAATCACCCCGTACCACGTAGTTGGCCCGCTCTTCGGAGATAAGCTTTTCGATCTTATTCTGGGTATTGCCGTCGCCCCATTTGTCACCGTCGAACACCGCAAGACTGCACCCGCCCTGCGCCTTCACCATTTTCATCGCCGGGATATCGGTGTCACCGTCGCCGAAATAGATCATGTGGTCGAAGGGCACGGGGCGTTCACCGGGTTCGATGTATTCGTTAATGGTGACGTTGTCCCAGCTGTTTTCGATGCCTTTGTTAATGCGGAAAAGGTACTGGGTTTTTGTGGTGTAATCGATGGCTACAGCGGGCCACTTGGCATGCCCTGTGGCTTCATCATAGTGATAGCGGCACCCAAAAATCTTCTTGAAATGCTTCGCCACCGGCGTGCCGCGAATCATCTCTTCCAGCCCACTGGAGACAATGTAATGGCTCAAGGCAATACCCTGGTCGCTGGCGAAGCGGTTGATGGCGTCAAACCAGTCCACGACTCCAGGGAACAGGGGGATGGACTTTCCGTAGGCCTGTAGATTCTCCGGTTTCAGCTCATCCCGCTTGCCCTCATCGTGGGCGCGTTTGGCCAGTTCGCCGAGGTAGGTGAGTATCTCATCGCCGTCCCGCTCACGGTTCTTGCGATTCACTTCCGGCCAGAAGTCGGGATGCTCGTTCAAACCCAAAGCCGGCATCAGGCCGTGTTCGGCGCAATTGCCTTTTGCGAGGGTGCCGTCGAAGTCATAGATCAGAGCGCATTGCATTGTCTTTTTGCCTTCTTCTCATGGATGACATCAGCGTAGCTGGTTATCGCAAACGACGCCCAGCGAGGCGATCTTTCTGGGCCCGGACGGCCTCTGTCAGAAAATCCATCAGCGCATGAATCCTCACCACGCCTCGCAGGTCCGGATGCATCAGAAACCACAGGCCGTATTCCAGCTCTGGGATGGGGTCGGTGAGTTGAACAATGTCCGGGTCCTCGTCCGCGAGATAGCAGGGCATCACGGCCAGCCCCATGCGGGAACGAATGGCGCTGAGGATGCTGACCAGAGTATCCACACGGTAAACACAGGCCTGCTTCAATGCGTGGTTATCCATCCACTGGTCCACGGAAGAATCCTGAAGCCTCGGCCCGGCGCCAATCCAGGGCTCACTGGCAAGGGCCTCTATGGAGGTTCCCGGCGTCAGGCCGAGGTCTTTGTGAGCATAGACCGCCTGGCCGAGGGTGGTCAGTGGCCGGCCAATCAGGTTTTCCGGTGGACGGTTGGAGGGGCGTATAGCCACGTCCGCCTCCCGACGTGTGAGATTGAACAACTGATTGGACACCGCAACATCCAACACAATGCCTGGGTATTTGTGCCGGAACTGCGTGAACAACGGTGCCAGCACGCCCATCAGAAGAGAGTCCGTTGTGGTGGTCCAGATCTCGCCACTGGGCTCCAGGTCACGGCCGGCCACCTTGCGTTCGGCGGCCAGGGCGGCCTCGTCCATGACCTTTGCCGTGTCTGCGAGTTCTTCCCCTGCCAGTGTGGGCCGATAACCTGTGCGGCCTCTCTCAAAGAGAATCACCCCAAGGCGCTGCTCAACATCGCCCAGCCGCCGGAACACCGTAGCGTGGCTCACGCCCAGTGCCCGAGACGCGCCAGAGAGCGAGCCAGAAGTAGCAATGGCGAGCACCAGTTCAAAGTCATTCCACGCCAGATTGCTCCGTGTTCTCGCGGAGGCGGTGGGCGATTTTTTGGGTTGTTTATCTGTTCGTTTTTGCAAAGTCTGTTCTCGGTTCTAGGGAATAGTTTGCAGTTTAGAACAAGTTTAGCATGTACCTGAACTCATACGACAACCAGTGCGATCCGCCACAAGGTGCGGCGCCAGGGAGGATAGAGACATGTTGATCTCAGCAGAAAAGACCTACCTTAGCGGTGGCAATTCGCTGGCTTTCCGCGAGCCGGCAGACGGTAATGCAAAAGAGTTGCACCGGAGCAGCATACCGCTCAGATATCGCGATGGGATGGGAGGCGTCAATCTTGAGCAAGTGAAGCGGGATCAGCGCAGGGCGCGTCGAGACCTCATGCGGGCGATGATCCGGGGCCTGAACCGGCTGCTACGTCTGCACTAGAAGAACGCTCCGGCTGCGGCACGCCAACCGGTGCTGATCGTTCAGTGTTGCTATAGTCAGATAACAAGCACTGATACCGGAGCGCGAAATGACCCAGAATATGGAATTGATCGAGCGGATTGAGCGTATGCGCGATCTCAATCCGCTGGACGCCGCTGAAGAACTGATGCAGTCACCCGTGGACGATATTCAGTTTATCCTTTCGCGATTGCCTGCTGAGCAGGCACAGCTCATCGCTTCACACCTGGGAGATCTGTCCGCACCGGAAGAAGCGGCGACCCGCGCAGTGCTTTCCGGCATGGAAGAAACCGTCGGCGAACTGATGACGCCGGTAACAGCAACATTACCGGACAGCTACACCGTGGCGGAGGCGCTGACCTTCATGGTGAAAAGCGCCGATGTTTCTGAGATCAGCTACATTTTTGTGACGGATAATGACTGCCTGGTGGGTGTGGTCGGCATGCGGGACCTGATTCTGGCCAAACCCTCTGAGGCGCTGGCTACCATTATGGTGCGAGAGCCGTTTGCGTTCCAGGAAGGCACGCTGGTGAAGGATGCAGTCAGTGAAGTGCTCTACCGACACTACCGCATGTACCCGGTGGTGGACGAGCAGCAGCACGTAGTGGGCGAGGTGCGGGGTTGGAAGCTCTACGAACGCATCGCATCGGAACTCAGTGCCCAGGCCGGTTCCCAATACGGTGTGGCAAAGGAAGAACAGATCAACACACCGGTGCTGGCGGCGTTTCGCATGCGCCACCCCTGGCTGCAGGTGAATCTGATTACCGCGTTCGCTGCTGCCTTCGTAGTCGGCATGTTCGAGAGCACCATCGCCCAGATTGTTGCCTTAGCGGCCTTCCTGCCGGTTCTTGCCGGGCAAAGCGGCAACACCGGCTGTCAGGCGCTGGCCATTACCCTGAGGGGCATCACCCTGGGGCAGATCAATGACTATCCAATCCGGCGATTGCTGCGCAAGGAAGTTCTACTGGGCGCACTCAATGGCGCTGCCGTTGGCGTCATTGCCGGTATTGCGATGTTTGCTTATGCCTTGTCCACCGATTCCGCTAACCCGGCCATGCTCGGCCTCGTTATCTTCATCGCCATGGTCGGCGCCTGCATGGGCAGCGGTATCTTCGGGGTGGCGGTGCCGTTGGTGCTCAAACGGTTCGGCGCCGATCCAGCCACTGCGAGCAGCATCTTTTTGACAACGTTCACCGACATTATCGGTATGGGCCTGATGCTGTTCCTTGCAACCTCGTTGGTGCTGTAACCACGTTGTCTGAGGACAGGCTCACTTTTCATCACTATGCGGGTACTTTGAAGAGTTCCTTTCAAGCGGGAAAAGCACGCCAGCTTCACGTTTACGGATGCCGTATTTCTTGAACTAGCGCAGCTGACTGTCCTTGCTGCCACGGCGATTGATACCACCATGAGACGTTTCGTGTTTTTCAAGACTAGACTGACACGCAACGCAAAGTTGAACCCCGGGAATCGCTTTGCGGCGCGCTTCCGGAATCGCACTGTCACACTCCTCGCAATGGGTGGCACTCTCGCCGCTCACCAGTTGGCTGCGTGCGCGCTGCACCTCGTCGTCTACGCTCGCGTCGATCTGATCCTGAACGGCGCCATCCCGGGACCAACCACCTGCCATAGCGCTCTCCCATCTTTGCAAAAGTCGTGTAAAACTGCGTCTGACCCGTTTCGTACGGTGCGCTAGTCTGGAAAACTGCTCGTACTCTCAATGACTTTGAATCACTGTCAATCATTTTTCAGCTTCTGTGCGGCTGCCCGCTATCGTCATAATCGCCGTGCAAGCTACATTCTGTTATTTAAAAAGAAAGGTGCCTTTGTGTCCACCAGCGTCCAGATAAGCGACATTAACCTTACCTACCCAACTGAGTCAGGCACCGTCGCGGTGCTCAACAACGCTTCACTCACGATCCCGCCCGGCGACACACTGGCGATTACTGGCCCCTCCGGAAGTGGGAAAACCTCGCTGCTTCTGTTGCTATCCGGGCTCCAGCGCCCGACCAGTGGAGAGATCCTCGTAGGCAACCAGCGCCTGGGCGAGATGGATGCCAACGCATTGGCCGACTGGCGAAGCGAACACCTGGGCATCATCTTTCAGTCCTTTCATTTGTTGCCGGGCCTGACGGCACTTGGGAACGTTAGTCTGCCGCTGGAAATCGCCGGGCAGTCGGATGCCCGCGAGCAGGCCCTTTCGATGCTGGAGGCGGTCGGCCTTACCCACCGGCTGCAGCATTATCCAGGACAGCTTTCCGGGGGTGAGCAACAGCGTGTCGCGATCGCAAGGGCACTGGTGCACCAGCCAAGTCTGCTGCTGGGCGATGAGCCCACCGGCAACCTGGACCATGCCACAGGAGAAAAAGTACTCTCGCTGCTGTTCGACCTCCACAAGGAAAGCAAATCCACCCTGGTGCTGGTGACCCACGACGAACGTGTCGCGGAGCGCTGCCAGCACCGGGTCCGGATGGATGGTGGGCGCCTTTATGAAGCGTAACGCTCAGACAAAGCCGCTGTGGATGCTCAAATTCGCGATCACCGATCTGCGATCGCGCATCTCTGCGCTCAAGGTCTTTCTCGCCTGCCTTATCCTCGGCGTTACCCTGGTGGCCGCTACGGCCAGCCTCTACCGGGTGATCGAGCAGAGCCTGCTGGCGGATACCCGCATGTTATTGGGTGGCGATGTGGAGCTCGATGCCAGTGAGCCGTTACCAAGTGACGTGATCGATTGGGTAGGGCGCACCGGGACTCTTTCGCTGGTTCGGGAGTTCGACACGATTGTCAGTGGCGAAAGCGGTGACGGCTTCTTTCGCGCCGAGATCCTGATTCCGGATGCGGCCTATCCGCTCTACGGTGAGCTGCAGCTAACGCCGGATCAGTCGCGTGCCGAGCTAACCGCACGCAAGGATGGCCGATGGGGCGCCGTAATTGACCCCTTGCTGGCCGAGCGCCTGGGCCAGACTATAGGAGACCAGATTGAGATAGGCGCAGCCACGTTTCGCATCAGCGGCCTGATCCAGAAACAGCCGGACCGTCGCCTGAACGCCAACTGGCGTGGCCTGCCCATCATGATTTCCGAACAGGCGGTCGAGGCGACGGAACTGATCCGGCCAGGCAGTCGCGTGGACTACGAATACCGGGTTAAGACCGACCAGAACCTGGATACGTGGCTGGCGGACTTCGAACAGGCATTCCCGGAACCAAACTGGGATACCACCACCTTCGCCGAGCGCAGCCAACGCATCGCCGAACGGCTGGACCAGATTGCCACAGCGCTCATCCTGATTGCCTTTACCACGCTGTTTATTGGTGGCCTCGGTGTCGCCAACAGCATACACGCCTACCTGGATGAAAAACTGGGCACCATCGCCACCCTGCAGACGCTGGGCCTGCGCCGAAAACCCTTGGTGGCCATTTACCTGTTGCAGATCGGACTGCTGGGCAGCCTGGCTGGCCTGATCGGTGGCGGAATCGGATTGGGGTTTTCCGCGGTGGCGATATCCTTCGCGAGCGACGCCTACGCGCTGTCCGGGCCAGACGGGGCAGGGGGCTGGTTATCCCTGTGGTTTATTCCTTTGCTGCTGAGCTGGCTGTTTGCAGTACTCACGGCCTACGTGTTCGCGCTGCCGGCCCTGGCCAGGGCCCTGGCTGCGTCACCGGCTGGGCTGTTCCGGGGGCAGGTACAGGCCGCCCGTAACGAACCCCGGACATGGCGGATCGCGAGCTACGTGCTGCTGGCGATCTATATCAGCGCCACCTTGTTCTGGTTGCCGTCGCCGCAACTGGGATTCCTGTTCCTGCTGGCGGTGGTCGTACTCTGGGGCTTGCTGGAGGGCATCATCAAAGGGCTGCGGCGAGGAGCCAAAGCGCTTGAAAACAGCGGCTTTGCTGACCGCAAGTTCGCCCGGCGGCTGGCGCTCGCCAACCTACACCGGCCGGATTCGCCACTGAGGGCAACGTTGTTGTCGCTCGGCACCGCGTTGACCCTGGTGGTGGCCTGTACCCTGATGGTCACCACACTTCTGAGAGCACTGGAAACCACGATCCCGGCGGAATCCCCCGCGCTGATCCTCTACGAAGTGTTCCCGGACCAGGTGGAGCCGCTCACGTCCGGCCTTGAATCGCTGGACCCGTCCAGCAGAACGGAACTTCTGCCACTGGTTCGCGCCCGAATGGCCGCCATCAATGAAGAGCCCATCGCAGACGCGCTCGCTGACGACCCCCGAGCCAGGCGCGAAGCCATGGGTGACGAATACAAGCTCACCTACCTGGCGGGAAATCCGGAAGGCCTTGAGCTGGTAAAAGGCAATTGGTGGAGCACTCCGGCCCCGGAAGGGCAGCCCGCCTACATGGCGATGGAAGACCGCGAAGCCAACGCACTCGGGCTAACGGTGGGCGATCAGATTGAGTTCACGGCACAGGACCAGCCGATTGCCGTCGAAATCCGGGCCATATACCGCCAGAAAGGCTTACAGACCCGGTTCTGGTTTGAAGGTGTTCTGCAGCAAGGCGCCCTGGATGGATTGATCAGCCTGTACGTCGGCGCGGTCTACCAGAGCGACCCCGCCGCCAAGGAATCGCAGCAATGGCTGGCCGGCAACATCCCCAACGTGATCACACTGCGCACGGCGGACTGGCTTGAAACGGCGGGAGACCTGCTCAACAAGGCAGCCGCTGGCCTTGCGGCGGTTGCGTCCGTCAGCCTGCTGGCAAGCCTGTTGGTGTTGTCCAGCGTGGTCAGCGTCAGCCGCAGGCGCCAACTCTACGAGGCCAACCTGCTGCATTGTCTCGGTGCCCGGCACCAGGCCATCCGGAACTCCATGCTGCTGGAAACCGGCTTGCTGACCTTTCTCGCAACGGTGTTTGCCACGGCGCTGGGTTCGCTGATCGCGCTGCCGGTGGCAGACCTGGCGCTCAAACTGCCAGCGGGAGATCTGTGGTGGATCGGCGCACTGGTGGCCGGCGTCGTCAGCGCGCTGGCGTTGCTGGGTGGCTTGCTGCCCACGTTGAGGGCTATGCGGCTGAATCCGGCGGTTCTGTTGCGGGATGGGTAATTGACTGGTTACATCGCCCTCGCGAACAACCCAAAGGGCAGGGCCTTCAACACATAACTGAGCGGTGTCCAGGGCCACCAGGGCACATAGGCGCGGCGTACCTCGGAATCGATCGCTTTCACCAGAGCTTTTACGCCGGTTTCCAGATCCACCCGGAAGGGGGCGTTCTTGGTATCGCGGTTGATGTCGGTGAGGATGTAGCCCGGCATGATGTTGCTGACGTTGATGGGCTTGCCCTTGGTGTCCAGTTGGAGGCCTTCAGCCAGTGACGCTACGGCGGCCTTGGTGGCTGCGTAGACGTTGATAGGGCCACGGAAGCCGCGAACACCGCTGACTGACGACATCAGCACCAGATGCCCACTGTTCTGTTCCCGGAAAATCTCCATCGCCGCCTCGCTCTGGGCAATGGCGGCGATGAAGTTGGTTTCCGCCGTTTGCCGGTTTGCGGCAAAGTGCCCGCGCCCAATCGGCTGGGAGCTGCCAATACCTGCATTCACCACCACGCGGTCAAGGCCGCCCAGCTCTTCCCGAAAGCCCCGGAATACCTCGAACACCTGCTCGTAGTCGCACACGTCCAGGCCGCGGACCAGCACCCGAATATCGGGGTAGGACTGCTGTAATTCCCGCTGTAATGCTTCCAGCTTATCCGCCCGCCGCGCACAGAGCGCAAGATTACAGCCCTTGGCGGCCCATTCGCGGGCCATGCCTTCACCGAGGCCGGTGCTGGCACCGGTAATCAGAATGTTCTTTCTCATTGGTTATGCCTTGGCTGGTTCAAGTTGTTTGAGATCAGCCTAGCATGATTGGTTGAGTTTGGAATTGGGTGACGCGCCTTAATCTACGGTTCCCGTTAGCCCCGACTCATGCAGCGCCTTGCCAATCGCCTGATAGGCTCTTTCCGCTTGCGACAGTGCTGCATAATCGCGTGCGCAAACCGCGACGATAACCGCTTCATCGGGTGCCTGGGGGTTGAGCAGGCCGATATCGCAGGAGCGCGCCACCTGGGTGCCGGTTTTATGGGCGAAGTGGGTGCCTGCCGGCAAGCCCCCTGCAATACGATGATCCCCCGTGGTGATTTCGGACAGATAACCCAGCAACTGGTCCGTGTGGGCGTCATTCAACAGTTCGCCCCTGACCAGTTGCTCCAGCAATGCCCCGAAGGCTTCGAGGTTGCCTGAGTTGATTCCCCGCTGGTAATAGCGCTCAAAGGCTTCACGCACGCCTTTGGCATCCGCCTCTCTTGCAGTAATGTTGAGTTTTTCCAGCAACATATCGTACCGCGCCTGGTAGGTGCGGGCGGTTTTCAGATCGATGAAATCACGATTGGTCAGCACCGAAACACTGGGGTGAACTTCCCTGTATGCGTCGTAGCGCACCTGGAGGATCGTGGTAATCGGCCCCAGCCCTTCGGGAACCAGCCGTGCCACATCCTCTCCGAATGATTTCTCGCCAAGAAAACGTATCAACATGTCGGTTGCTGTGCTGTCACTGTCGACAATAGAGCGTCTGTTGAGCTCTTCCAGGCTGTAACGGGCACCGGGGTCCACCCAGAGCAGATCTCCAGTGCCATCCACATAATCTGCAGCCCGGAGTGTGAGTTTCTGCTCCAGATCCAGGCCTTCGTTCTCGGCACGTTGCATCAACACGATGGCCAGCGGAATTTTGACGGTAGAGGCCAGGTACCAGTCCTGGTCGATGTTATGAGAAATCTTCTGACCCGTACCCAGATGACGGATGTAGACCCCGAGATCGCCAGAGAAGGTTCGGTCAATGCGTTCGATTTCTTTCTGCAGAGTCGGGGACCAGTCATCGGCCTGGGCCACAGAACCCAGGCTGAGAACGAAGAGGGCCAACAGTGCCGCACCGGCCTGCGAGAAGATAGGTTGCAGATTCATGGGGCTCCCTGTTTGCGCCGGGTTACAAATGCTAAGGGTTCCAATGCTGCGTGCACTGTCCGATGGCTGTCAACGAACCGCCAGTTACGATCCGGTAGCCTTCAAGCGATCTTCATCTATTACCGCTAAACCTGATATGCGAAGGTTGCGTTTATACGGAAAGAACCCAACTGCGGCGCAGGGAGTATCCGAAATGGCGAGCAAAGGCGAACGTATTGACGGTCTGGATGCCCTTCGGGGCTTTGCCATCTTCGGTATCCTGCTGATTAATATTCAGGTGTTCTCGGGCTGGGGGTTCGTCTCCGCTGACACAAGGCAAGCGTTAACCTGGTCGGAATGGGACGAACCCATTGCCACCTGGCTGGACATCCTGGTGCGGGCCAAGTTCTACAGCCTGTTCTCCCTGCTGTTTGGTTACAGCTTCATGATGCTGGCCCAGCGGGTACAGCAAAGCCCCGTCCGCTATCACTTGCGGCGAATGCTGGGGCTGCTGGTTATTGGCACCGCCCATTCTCTGTTCCTATCCCCGTGGGACATCCTCATGCTGTACGGGGTAATGGGGCTTTTCCTGGGGGCCTTCCTGAACGTTCGCGCTCCAACGCTGGCTGCCTGCGGCGTTGCCCTGCTGATAGTCACGGCTGTAGCACTCTGGTTCGCGCCCCAGTTGGGGTTGGCGGATCTCGGAAGCGGCACTTCACTGCGCCTGCTGCAGGACAATGTGCCAGCCCTGAGTGGGGGGAGTTACCTGGAGGTGGTGGAAGCCAATGCCTACCTCAGCGCGAGCGTGTTTCTGGATCGAATTGAACACCTGCGCCCCCTACGGGTGATGGCGATGTTTCTATTTGGCGCCGCTGCTGCCCGCCTGCACCTGGCGGAGCGCAATTCGGGCCATGTCCGGCTATTGATTGTGGTGGCACTGGTTGGCCTGGTGGTCGGCACCGCCCTGGCCATGGCCGAGGTTAACCTGGGTGAAGAGAGCCTGGCCGACAGGGTTGTGAATTTGCTGGGTAGGGTAGGCGCTCCACCGTTGCTTGCCATGGGCTACGGGGCCGTTCTGCTGCTCTGGTGGCGGGGCAGGGGGCGCTTGACCGGGGTGGTTCGCTCAGCCCTTGCGCCAACCGGTCGTATGGCACTCACCAACTACATTCTGCAGTCCGCCGTCTGCATCTGCGTCTTCTATGGCATGTGGGGCGACCGCTTCGCCTCCCTTTCTCTCGCTGCACTGATGCTGTATTCAGCGGTATTTTTCATGGCCCAGATGATCTTCAGCGCTGTTTGGCTGCGGCTGTTCACCCAAGGGCCCCTGGAATGGCTCTGGCGCTGGCAGATGAAGCGCAAGCGGCCAAGGTTGCTCCGAACAGAGGCATAGAAATAATCAAGCCTCGTCCTTCAACGCCAGGCTGACCAGCTTGTGAACCACGGGCGACACCAGCATGATGGTGGGAAAGGCGACGACAAACGCAAAAAGCCAGGCATTCAGCCAGATTGAAACGATATTGCTGGTCCACCCCACGTTAAAAACGCTGATCACCAGCGACATGATGCAGGACATCAACAGTGACATGAAAAACGAAAATACGATTCTGTGATATTTGCGGTCAATCATTCTTTATCTCTTCAATACATTGGTAGAGCCCGGCAAGGGTTCCCCAGGGCAGTTCAGACTCTCTATCGTTTTTTCCTTCAGCCAGATCGTCTCACCCTGATACGGATGTTTTCTCCAGTCTTCTGTCACCTCAATACAAAAGCCGGGCAAATCAGGCAGGCGTTTGATAAAGGTTTTTGGATAACCTTCGGGCTTTTCACCAATGATGGCAGAATCCGAGTTCTTCAGATCGACGGCTGATTGCTGCGAAGCACAACCAATAAGGCCTATGACCAAAAGTATGGTGAAAATGCACTTCATTGCGTGGACCCATCCAGATCTTTCACATAAACATGAGTCGTCTTTGTATGCTCGAAACCGATAGACGGGTAAAACCCATGGGACTCCAAACGACTCACATTGGATCGTACCACAACCCGTGACAGCCCTTTGGCGCGGGACCAGTCTTCAACAGCCTGAACGAGCAAGCGCCCAACACCCGCCCGTCGAACATTGGCGCTCACAACCAGCCCAGTGATCTCAGAGGTAAACAGCTCACGGATAGAAATACGCCTCTCGGCGACCGCCCACCCAACCACTGCGGTATCTGAAATAGCCACCCATATCTGATGGCTCGGGGATTCCAACAACGCCTCTAGCCATGCCCCAGTCTGAGATTCGTTGGAGGAATACCCCCATTCCAGAACAAGGTGGTGTATGCCCGAGAGGTGTTCAGCTGTTCCTTGCTGGATCGAGATATCCATATTCATTCAAAAGACCTGCTACCAGAGTTCATCGTTACCTCCCAACCCGTAGGTAAAAAGGACCGGATGAGGTTGTTTGTGGTGCTATACCTGCGTTTCATCTGGAATCAGTGCTAACAGGTCGGTAACGCCAACATCCACACCCATCTGCGACAGCAACGTTGAAACTTGCCCGCGGTGGTGGGTTTGATGGTTGAAGAAATGAAGAACCAGGATTGAATACCGCTTACTGGCAGGAATACCTTTCATGTTGTGGTAGGTGAGAACAAAATCCAGGTCCTCTTCTGAAAGCAGGGATGTCCATTCGATTATCTGGCGATCCAGCCAGATCCGGTGTTCCTTCAAGCCGTCCAGATCGTCAAAGAGGATCTGATCCAGGCTCTTAGGGTTTTCAAGATCAACGACAGCCTGAAATGAGTCCAGGCAGGATGGGTGGGTCACGAAACGTTTGAACCATAGGGTGTCAGCCACAACGATGTGATTGAGCGTACCCAGAATGGAGCCGAAGAAGGCCCCACGGTCCTTGGTTAGCTCCGAGGCGGAGAGGCGACCGGCCGCTTCATAAACCTTTGCGTTCATCCACTGATTGTAAGCGGCCAATAATTGGAAATGTTCTTTCAGACCCATCGGGGCTTCTCCCTGGTGGAGGGTGTCACTTCAAGTACACTGCTCTCATTTTACGCACGCACACCGAGCCTCACAGCGAAAGAAAGCGCTCGAGGCGTACCCGCTCGTCCTGCAACGCTGGATTGAACGCGGTGTCGTCTGGGGCATGTCCGCGCACGTACCCTGGCTCTAGCTCCAGTTGCCCATTACGTACGGCGGCATTAGCCCAGCCTATGACATGACCGCGCCACAGCATAGGCAATGCATAGTAACCACGCACCCGTTTTGGTGCCGGAGTGTAGGCCTCAAAACGGTAGGCCCAGCCCCAGAAACGCTCAAAGCGATCGCGGTCCCAAACTAAAGGATCGAAGGGCGCGAGTAGGCGCAGGCGGTCATCAAGCACATTGTCACTCGCAAAGCGGCGGCTGCCAGGATTCTCGCCGATGGGCCAAAACCAGCGACAGCCATCCACTGTCGCCTGGGGCAGGCGAGCCTTTGCACGCGCGAGAGCTTCACGACGACGCTCGCGCCACTGCGGGACCGCTGAAGAACTCACGCTCGTTACCAGGCGGCTGAGCGTAGCCGCAGGCAGCGGGGCATACTTTGCGACTGCTACGTCGACCAATGCGTCCAGTGTGGTATCCGGGTTCACCGCGTCGTGCTCATCAGCGAGCGGCGGTGCGTACAGGCGTACCCCAGCTTCGCGCTTTGCCACACGCAGCAGCCCACGATAATGCATGCCGTCCAAGAGCTGCGTACTGGCACGGCTATTACCGCCGAACCAATTCTTGGTGGTGCCATGCTCGAAGGCTGAGTCCACCTCGCGCGGGTGAACGACACCACGGCTTTGCACAAATTCCTGCACCGCCTGCGCCTGTTCCCAGCGTGAGCGTGGCCACTCGGTGCGCGCCGTGCGCGGGTGCATAAGGCGCTGCGTGGTACGGGGAAGAACCCCGTAGTTGATAAAGAAATCTTCCTCGACCGCCAGGCGCGGGTAGCGAGCCTCCAGGTCACCCGCCTGGTAGTCGATAACACGATGGCGGAGCGTCAAATCCTGCGCCCGTGCCGGCGCTCGTATTGGGTCGAGCTGGACAAAACCCAGTTTATTGATCGCACGTGACAAAGTGGTCGGCTTGAAGAGACTGCGCGAGATGGCGTAGCGGCGCAAATGATCCATGGTGAGGGGAGCGGTCATAGTAATCAGTTGCCTTACTTGTCCGGCTGAATCGAGATGTGCCGGTCCGGCGGCGGCAGTTTGGGTAGCATGGCTTCCGCATCAACCGTGTGGGTAGCGAAAAAAGCTTCCGCCGCTTCAATCAGAGCCGCCTCGGTTTTGAGGATACCAAGATAGACCGGCCATTCGGCGTCGACCACCAACTTTGCCAGAAACCGGAACTCCATCTCGTTCATGACGGCGTAATCGCAGCGTTTGTTCAGAAACATGCCCAGCATCTGTTGGGCATTGTAAGAGTCATGGCGGGCCAGGTTGGTACCAATCCGCCGCTCAAGTTGATCACTGTAGACAAACCATTTTCGCAGACAGATGCTGCCATCAAGATCATCGAAGGAGGCCGGTTGCCGGCCAGGTTGTGCGAACAGACGATCTCGCCAGGTTAACACCGGTCCGACGGCGTGCATCCGGCTTGGTAGCGGCATCCACAACGGGTTGGCAAAAACCGCGTTGGCTTGTCCTTTTTCCAGGGCCCAGGCCTGGCGCTTGCGCGGCATCGGGCGAAAACCGGCTGTAATACCGGCCTCCAGGCTGAACTCATTGATCACCTCGACCAGAATGCCCTTGTTAAGGGTGTCACCGTAGTAAAACGGCAGAAAACCCTCGTCCGACCCCATAATTTCGAGCGTTTGAGAAGAAACTGGAAGGCACCAGAATGCGACGATGATCAGCAAACCTACTCTCATGAAAATTCCTCTTATGCTCCGATCAAAGGCTAGGAGCGCCTACTGTACCGGGGTAAGTTCATGGCCGATTACGTAGGCTGTCATTTCTTGTTTGCCTTGGTTCTTGCTGCTGGTTTCCTGGCCCGGAGCGCCGCATTGAATGCCAGCTCTGCCCATTCTTTTGCCTCTTCAGAATCCTCGAAAATGCTCTCCGGTGCCATGTAGTAAGACATCTTAATCTTAGCGCCATTTTTCTCGTATTCGAACGGCTCCAAATCCAGCTCTGTAAACCGCCCTATCGATTCCCCATCGACCTTCAGATACAGAACATCATCCGCAACAAGGCCAAACATCAGGCCATCGTGGTACACGCCATAGCCACCGAACATACGCCGAACGGAAACCGGGCCGAACTGGCAAAATACATCGTTGAGGTTTTCGACGAATTCGCTCATTCGTTCGCTTCTATATCGCCGGACGTTTGGCAAACAATGCCCAAACACCTGCTGTTGAAAGTAACGCACCACCTGAAAAATTAAACCTACGCTGTGCTTTGGGCGAGACAAGCAGCCGACGTGCCGAGGATGCGAAAACTGTGTAAAGCGTGGCATTGATGGTGGCCAAGGCAACAAAAGTGACTGCAAGCAACCACATTTGGAACACCCCGTTTCCACCCGGCGTGATGAATTGCGGTAAAAAAGCCATGAAGAAAACAATGCCCTTTGGGTTGAGCGCCGTTACTAAATACGTGTTGGTGAACAACTTCAAATGGGAGGAGTGAGGCGCCGGCTCCGCCATTTCAGTGGGAGAGAAGCCTGCCCGAAACAACTTGATACCAAGGTAAAGCAGGTATAAACCACCCGCTATTTTTACAACTGTGAACCAAAACGCAGATACCGCAAGCAACGCCCCCAAGCCCACAAGTGACGCAAACAACGCCGTAGAGTCACCGAGTGCGACCGCAGCCACCAGAGGAATATTGGCACGGCGACCATGAGCAACGGAATAACTGATGACGGCCAGAATCGTAGGGCCGGGAATAACCAGTAGAACCGCTGACGCGAGGACAAACGTAAACCAGGATTCAATTGTCATAAGATCGCCTGTTGAAAGCTAGAGCCTGCATCGTGCTCGGTTTCGGATTGAGGGCAATGCCCCAATGGATATTTCAATATCGCTTCCATTTCGCTAGGCTATCAGCAATTCACATGGAGGCGAACATGAAAGGATTCCGCGCGTTAGCCTGTGCCTTGCTAATTTCTCTGCCCGTCCTGGGCTATTCCGGCACGTTGGTAGTCTCGCAAGATCTGGCCTTGGAATATCCAGAGCCTGAACTGATCTCCCATTCGAGCAATATGCTCATCCTGAAATACGATGATTGGGTACTGTCTCACCAGGTTGTCGATGGGGAATCCATGTATTCGCAGGTAGACCTCACAGGTGTTACTGGCGAGTTTATTCAGTCCATATTCATTCCTGAAAAACGCTCCGCACTACCGAATTGGCTGCAACTGCTCTCGGAAGAGCAGGGCAGGGAGTTCGGCCTGCCGGAAGGGGAAGTGACCAGCCAGAAGGTTGGTGAGTTCGAATTACTCGGCACCTTCAGCGAACAGCACAGATCAGGGTATCTGTACCTGTTTGATAGGGCAGCCATTCATCACATCGTAATTCAAGGAAATGAAGAGCGGTATCAAGAGGTGATCAACAACATCAGGGAGCGATGATATGGATATATACGACAGGGAGTATCTGAAAGAATTTCTGATCGCGTTGTTTGGGCAGCAAGCGAAGAGTTGGCATCCAAACGACGAATTGTTCGATCTGACCTACGAGTTAATCTCGGAATCAGGCGAATGCGACGAAGCGATGAAGTTGGTTCCAGAACCACTAGGCCCGGGCAAAAATACCCTGAAATGGTTGTCCAAAGAGGCCAGAAGCAAATTTCTGAAAATGCTTGCTGAGAACAAAGAACACTACACGCTGTGCGTTAAAGCTGCTGCTTACCGTATGGCTCAGCGTTTTCATATGGCGGCGCTGGGGGTTTAAATAGATCTGTCCCAGGTTTCGGTAGTGGAGTCGAAGGCGGAACGAAAAAGCCGTCGGATTGCCTGCGATTGTTATAGAGAAACTTCAATAAATCCACGCCCTGGAAAAAGCTCCTTGGACAGCGAATTGAGCCTTTTGTGCATTCTCAGGCTGGACTCACGGTAGGCGTTAATTTCTGAACGCATCTGTTTGGCGCCTTGAATAGCGCCTTTGTATGATTCGACGCTCAGTTTTCGAATATATTCTTCTAAATTTGCCTTTCTATCAGTTAGGCCTGACGCAATCATCTCCGGCATCACCTTTTCTTGATAGTGCTTATGCCTGATTCGTAGACTCTCTAAGACTTGCTCGAAACGCTCTTGCTCGATTGTAAGGTTAAACAGATCCTGCGTATATTTAGTTGAAGAAAGAAAAGCCAAACCATCGAAATCGAGCTTCAGATCATAATAATCATTTTCTTTATAGGCTGGCATCATGAATGCCAGCTTCTCGTCCTCGGGAAATTTGTCTATTTCTTGACCAAAACCTTCCACGGCATTAATCTGCCTCAATAGAATAAATAGGGCCTTGTTTAGCTGCATATATTTCGTTTCATTTTCCTGCCTAACCCTTGCGCGATTAGTCAAGTAGAATGCTAGCCAAGCGCCTGAAAACGCAGCAATAAGAGTTGCCAAGCTGGATATATAATCTTTCCATTCAAGTCCGGAAGAAAGTAGCAATGCGCCAGAACACAGCCCAAAAATAAAGCTGAGAATGGCTGTCGTGATGATCGCTTCTTGAGCACTGGGAAAAATTTTCATATCACCTATAACGCCGTGCTCTAGGGCAAAACGGAGCGCAGCGTAGTTTTGTCCCCAGCAGCACTTTGTTATGCCTTTACTTGCTGAATATAATTAACAATCCCGCCAAATAGCTCTTTAGCAAGCTCAGTATTTTCACTTAAAATTGAACATACATTATTGATCAAGGCTATTTGTTTCGAAAATCCTAACATTCCCGGAAGCACTGAAATCACTTGCTTTCCGTCACAGGCACTCCACAGTTTTTCGCTATCACAAATATCAGAATATGCAGAAATTGCAGATATTAGTTCTTCTTTTAAAGTCCCTTTGTCTGCCTCATTTAAACATTCAAATTGAGGTGGAGCCAGCTCATCTATGCTTTTACCATTGATGTCTTCCCATTTCAGTTGTGACCAAAAGATATCTACACTCCGCTTGTTGATAATTTTCACAGCTGCACGATATTTTGCTCTGTCGATAATCCATTTCCCTGCAACCTTATCGGATGCCATTTTTATGAGTTCTTGCGGGGTACTATCTATTCCATTACTTTTAACTATAATTTGCAAAACAGGAGGATATAAAAATGCATTTTCAATTTCGTGATAAGGAAGTATGAATAACCCCAATTCTTTGAGCCGATTTAGTTCATCTTCACTTCGAAAATCCCTGTCAATAATGCCACCGATATGAAGCTGTTGATCGGCCTCTTCTGACAATATTCTGCAAGCCTCAACTTTACGCTCTACATCCCTGCATCCACCGCCCTCCATAAACCTAATTTCAGATGCAGATTCAATAGTGCCATGCAAACGATAGAATTTATCTCTTTCGACTCCTTGCCTTTCACCTTCGATAAAAATAAACGCTTTCTTTGTGAGAGAAAAGGCAGGAGAACCTATTGCAGAGGAAAGTATGCTAAGCGCGGGCTGATTATCTAACGAAGATACATGGCTTACTTGCTTAGTTAGCTGGTCCTTTTCTATTACGAAAGTGCATTCTAGACCTGCTGCTTCAACAGCTTCCATAGAGTGTGTTGCTATCCATGTTTGCCCTTCTTCAACCGTATCTCGTAAATAGGATATCCATGCACGAACCATTTCAGGATTCAGATGCAACTCAGGCTCATCGATAGTCAAAACACCATTGCTAAGTTCAAATCGCTCAATCTGACCTACTACAAATGCGATCTCTCTTTCGCCGCCACTTAACTGATTAAAAGAGAGAGTCGTTCCAGTGGAGTCGAATATCAAGGTTTTTTCCTTGGTATCTACTCCTAAAAATTTAAGGTGTGGTAAGACCTTTGATACTGAAGACCCATAAGATGCAAAGTTATCTATAAATTCTGGTGGCTGAACTCCTTTAGCAACAGCAAGGCGCTGGGCCTGATATGCTTCTGTTGCGCTTTTAGCTTCTGTCCCTACACAGTATTTCATCCATTCATCATATTTATTGCGTGACGAAACATGCGCCCTATTTTTCTTAAATTGCATTAGCCCCCAGTCCTGGTCTAGTGACTGTGCGTACTCGTGGGCCTGTACGGGTTTCGGAGGATATGACCGATCTGCATCAAGCGATAGGTGATATGTATCTTCCTTTTGCCGAAGAGCGTTAATTATTTCATTTGCATATTGATTCCCCTGCTGGCTTCCCTTATAGGCTGTTAGAAATATTGTTGTATTTTCCCGGGTGTTAACTTTTCTGGAAGCTATGGAAATACACCCATCGAAGGTTATGCCTTGCTCTTGATAGTTGGCTATTAAATTTTCTCCCAAGAGGTCTTCGGCCTTTCGATTTATGTATGCATCAATTCTCAAATCATGATCATCCGCGAAAGGATCGCCTCTTGGTATATCAACACCAGCTGAAAGCCCTAGCTTATGGGCTGCAGAGTTAATAATATCCAAAATACTGCTTTTTCCTGCCCCATTTTCACCGATCAGAGCTATAAGAGTTGCTTCATCCGGAATCGACAGCTGTATATTCTCAAAATTTCGCCATTTAATGATTTGAAGATTTCTAATTTTCATCAATTATTCCGTCTGAAGATTCTATCGGAGGCATAACAGCAGTTAGATAGACGTCTCAGTGATCGCGAAAATGCGACCACTTCGTTATTACATTGCACGATCTCACCAAACCTTAAATACTCGGTAAAACTAGCCATAAATCCAACAACTTGCAAAGCGAAACAGCCAAGTCGGTAATTTCTATGCTACGCAATCATAAAGCAGTTGCTTTTCGAAATATTGAAGCGGTCAAATAATTCCGGCCGCCAGTAATAAAAAGGCCCGAAGCTTTAACACTCCAGGCCCTCTCATCACTCACTGCAGTCAATCACCTCAACCACACTTACTATCGCCACAAGACAGGCAAGTCGCGCACCCATCCATCACAATCACCGCCTTGGTGCTGCACTTGCCGCACATGGTGGCGTTGGGTGGGTAGTCGCCGGCTTTGTCGTCGTTCGTGGCCGTGGTGTGGCTGGCTTCGAATTCGGCGCGTTTTTCGGCGAGGATGCGCTTGGTGACTTCGCTCATTTCCTCGCTTTCAATCAGGCCGATGGCCTTGAGGTGCTTCTCGATCACGGCACCGATTTCGGCGACGAGAGAGGGCATGAACACGCCGCCTTTCTTGAAGTAGCCACCGTTGGGGTCGTACACGCTGCGCAGCTCTTCCACCAGGAAGGTCACGTCGCCGCCTTTGCGGAACACCGCGGAGACAACGCGGGTGAGGGCGATGACCCACTGGAAGTGCTCCATCGACTTGGAGTTGATGAACACTTCGTACGGCTGCCGGCTTTCGTGGTCGGTGCCCTCGTTGAGCAGGATGTCATTGATGGTGATGTACATCGCGTGCTCGGCCACCGGCGGCTTGATCTTGTAGGTGGTGCCAAGCAGGAAGTCCGGCCGCTCGATGTATTCGTTCATCTCAACCGGTTTGTTTTCCGGCTGCGCGGCTGGCTGAGCTGCTTCTGGGTCGGCTTTCTTTACGCGGTAGCCGACGATTTTGTTGCTGATTTTAACGGTCATGTTCGTTGTCCTGTGTCGGTTCCCGGGATCAGTATTTGCCGTAGGTGCCTTCTTTAAGTGCATCAAACAGGTTGGCGGCGTTATGGAGCTCGCCGTCGTACTCCACCTGTTCGTTGCCCTTGAGGGTGACCTTGCTGCCGTCGTCCAGGGTGAATTCGTACAGTGTGTTTTCCAGGTCTTTCTCCTGAACCAGTACGCCTTGGAAGGCTTCCGGGTTAAAGCGGAAGGTGGTGCAACCCTTCAGGCCTTTGTCGTAGGCGTACATGTAGATGTCTTTGAAGTCCTGATACGCGAAGTCCTGGGGCACGTTGGCGGTCTTGGAGATGGACGAGTCCACCCACAGTTGGGCCGCGGCCTGGATGTCCACGTGCTGCGCCGGCGTCACGTCTTCAGACGTGGTGAAGTAGTGGGGCAGGCGCTTGTCTTCTTCTTCGGAGAAGGGCATGGCACCGGGGTTAACCAGGTGGCGATAGGCCAGCAGCTCGAAGGAGAATACGTCGACTTTTTCCTTGGTCTTGCGCCCTTCGCGAATGATGTTACGCGCGTAGTGGTGCGAGAAGCTGGGCTCAATACCGTTACTGGCGTTGTTGGCCAATGACAGGCTGATGGTGCCGGTGGGCGCGATGGAGGTGTGGTGCGTGAAGCGGCCACCTTTCTCGGCCAGCTGCTCGATCAGCTCCGGCTCTACGCCGGCGATCTGCTGCATGTACTTGCTGTACTTGGCGTGCAGTACCTTGCCCTTGAGCTTGTCGCCCAGCTTGTAGCCGTCCTGGGACAGCTGCGGGCACTTGGTCAGCATCTTGGGGGTGACTTCAAACTCGTCATCCATGATCGGCGCCGGGCCTTTCTCGTCGGCTAGGGCCAGGGACTGGCGCCAGCCTTCCACGGCCATTTCACGTACGACTTCTTCGGTAAACTGCACGGATTCGGACGAGCCGTAAGGCATACGCAGCATGGCGAGGGTGGAGCCCAGGCCGAGGATGCCCATGCCGTGGCGGCGCTTGTAGGTGATTTCGTGGCGCTGCTCTTCCAGCGGCAGACCATTGATTTCCACTACGTTGTCCAGCATGCGGGTGAAGATGCCAACGACTTTGCGGTACTTCTCATAGTTGAAGCTGGCCTTGTCGGTGAACGGGTAGTCCACGAACATGGTCAGGTTCACAGAGCCCAGCAGGCAGCTGCCGTACGGGGGCAGGGGCTGTTCGCCACAGGGGTTGGTGGCGCGGATGTCTTCGCAGAACCAGTTGTTGTTCATCTGGTTGACCTTGTCGATCAGGATGAACCCTGGCTCGGCGTAGTCGTAGGTGCTGGTCATGATGGTGTCCCAGATAAACTGGGCTTTCAGGGTACGGTAGATGCGGCACGCAACCTTACCTTCGCCATTGACCACGTAACCTTTCTGGATCGGGAAGTCGCGGTACACGAACTGGGTGGTGTCGGACAGGTCCAGGCCTTCGTCTTCCACTTCTTTCTCGGTGACGGGGAACGACAGGTGCCAGTCGTCACCATTGCGCACGGCTTCGATGAAGTCTTCGGTGATCAGCAGCGACAGGTTGAACTGGCGCAGGCGGCCGTCTTCACGCTTGGCCTGGATGAAGTCGATGACGTCCGGGTGGTGTACGTCGAAGGTGGCCATCTGCGCGCCACGGCGGCCACCGGCAGAAGACACGGTGAAGCACATGCGGTCGAAGATATCCATGAACGACAGCGGGCCGGAGGTGGTGGCACCCGCACCGGCAACGTAGGCACCGCGGGGGCGCAGGGTGGAGAATTCATAACCAATACCACAACCGGCTTTGAGGGTGAGGCCGGCTTCGTGGTTTTTTTCCAGGATGTCGTTCATGGAGTCCTGAACGGAGCCAGACACGGTGCAGTTGATGGTGGACGTGGCTGGTTTGTGGGCTTCCGCACCGGCGTTGGAGGTAATGCGGCCAGCGGGGATGGCACCGTGGCGCAGGGCCCAGACGAATTCTTTCTTGTGCTTGGCGCGGTTGGCTTTGTTTTCCACTTCGGCAAGGGCAGTGGCAACACGCTCGTAGGTTGCTTCGATGTCCTTATCGACGGGTTCGCCGGTCTTGGTTTTGAGTTGATACTTGCTGTTCCAGATGTCCAGCGAAGCTTCCTGCATTGGAATTGTTGTTATCACTGCCTGTGCTTTAGCGTTCATTGCCACCCTCGGATGTCCGGTATGTCTTTTGATGGCCGTTGCAAACCGCAGCCGGCCATACCCCATGTGTCGTTAAGATGTCTCAGCCTGGAAGGCCGTTATGCTTCAGATCCGGTGAAACACTAGATCTGGTGTTTTTATAACCTGCTGTCCGCACTGGAAAGGGCGTAACAGCGGGTTTTCAGGAAAGATGGTCACCCGCGTGGTTTACTGGCGCGCCGTTCGTGGTGAGCGGGCCGAGCAAACCCTATATATGGGTGAATATGAGATGAGTATAACAGGATATAGTGGTCTGTGAATAAGAAGACAACTATAGACTGCGGCTCATAGCGAAAGAAAATCAATGGATGAATGCTTGAATATCCTGAAATGCCCGCAGAAACGCCGCGTTGAGGCATTTTACTGGAAACCACTAGATGTTGTGGTCAAAAACTGCGCAGCGAAAAATCTGAAAAAAGGTTCATAAAGTCAGTTAAATGTGACCGATGCACGTACCCGTTTTGTACCTGTCGCTAAAGTAGTGATGTGGAGTCGTAAGAGGTAGTGGCCCACAGGAAGTGAAAACTACTATAAAAGGAACATAATAATGAAAGGCCTGAAACGAACACTGCTTGCGCTGGGCGTCGCAGGGTTGCCTGCTGCCGCAATGGCAGACATTGTGATGCTGGAGGATAGCGCAATGGGAAACATTACCGGCCAGGCCGGTGTGTCCATTGAGCTGGAAACCAAGATCAATATGGACCGCTTTATCTATACCGATGAAGGGTCGCTGACGATCAGCGATATCAGCATCGGCGGTGCGGAACGGACAGACTTCTTTGGCTTCAATGGCCTGGGTGGGCCAGATTCCAATGATCTGCTGGACAACATCCGTATCGATATTGATGTGCTCGCCGACGGCGATGCGGCCATCAATATCCGCCCGCAATTCTTCAATGCTATTGATTTCCGTGTCACCTCCGGTGCGTGGGAATTATGGGGGCAGGGCGGCCAGAACACGGCGCTGATGGACAACCTGTTCATCGAGGGTGTGCTGGGGCGTGGTTCTATCCACATTGATACAGACACCGACATCATGCGGCTACGTTCGGCGTTCGCCATTGAAGTGATGGATTTCGATGTGCCGTTTGCGGCCGTGGGCATTCGTGGCCTTTCATTGACCGGTGCGGACTACGACCAGACCTTCCCGAGCGTGTTGGATCTGTTCGCGGAAGTGGACCTGTACATCTACAACGGCCAGCGTGCAGACGGTGGTTCCTCCCTGGCGATCGATATGCCCAGCTTTGCGGCGGACATCGGAATGCAGGAGGTGATTGTGGGGCAGGCCTCAATCGGCCAGATCTTTATTGATGACCTGGCGATCACCAATACCCAGATGCGGGTGTACGGTCACTAGTGACCAAACTGTCTACGGGGCATGCAAGGTGCCCCGTAGACGAGTTTGCCGGCGAGCGTGATTAGCCCAACAACAAACTGTCGTCGTCCACTTCCAGCCCGCGCTGCTTCTCGAACAGTTCCAGCAGGTCTTTCACTTCCAGTCCTTCCCGGTCCTGGCCGGCGATGTCGAACACCACCTGGCCCTGATGCAGCATCACTGTGCGGTCGCCCACTTCCAGCGCCTGTTTCATGCTGTGGGTGACCATCAGCGCGGTGAGCTTCTGTTCTTCAATGATCTGTGTGGTCAGGTCCAGCACGAAGGAGGCGGTTTTCGGGTCCAGCGCGGCGGTGTGTTCGTCCAGCAACAGGATGGCGGAGGGTGTCAGGCTGGCCATCAACAGGCTGACGGCCTGGCGTTGGCCGCCGGAAAGCAGGCCCATCTTGTCGCCCAGACGATTTTCCAGGCCCAGGTTGAGGGAGGCCAGGCTGGATTTGAACTGGTCCATGTACCGGGCTTTGACCGCCGCGCTCAGCCCACGGCGTTGGCCGCGCTTGATGGCCAGGGCGAGGTTTTCCTCGATGGTCAGGCCTTCACAGGTGCCCGCCAGCGGGTCCTGGAATACGCGGGCTACCCGGCCGGCGCGTTTGTGGGTGGGCAGTCTTGTGACGTCCTGGTTGTCGACGATGATGTTGCCGCTGTCCACCATGACCTCACCGGCGAGGGCGTTGAGGAAGGTGGACTTGCCGGCGCCGTTGCTGCCAATCACGGTGACGAATTCGCCCTGGTTGACGGTCAGGCTCATGCCTCGAAGGGCCGGGTTTTCCAGCGGCGTGCCCTTGCCGAAGGTGAGGGTCAGGTCGGTTGCTGTAATCATGCTTCCTCCTCAGGCCTTTTTGCGGGTAAGCCGCGCGGCAACGGACGTGCGAACACCGGGCAGCACAATGGCCAGGGTGACCAGCACGGCGGTGATCAGGTTCAGGTCCTGGGCCTGTAGCCCCAGGAAGTCAGCGTTCAGTGCCAGGGCAATGGCCAGGCGGTAGACGATGGCGCCGATCACACAGGCAATCAGGGCTCGGAGAACTGTGGACGGCGTAAGCACGGCTTCACCACCGATCAGTGAGGCCAGGCCGATCACGATCACGCCCACACCCATGGTGACGTCTGCAGCGCCCTGGCTCTGGGCGAACAGGGCACCGGCGAGGCCTACCAAGCCGTTAGAGACGGCAACCCCCAGCACAATCATGGCACCGGTGGCGATACCTTGTGCACGGGCCATTCGCGGGTTGGCGCCGGTGGCGCGCATGGCCAGCCCGGTTTCGGATTTCATGAAACGCCACAGCAACAACAGGCTTACCATCACCACGAGGATAAACAACAGTACCGGCACCTGATGGTAGGCAAGGCCAAGGTCGTACCAGGGTGTGAGCACGGTTTCCTCGGTGAGCAGGGCAATGTTGGGCCGGCCCATGATGCGCAAGTTCACAGAGTACAGCGCGATCATCGTGAGGATGGACGCCAGCAGGTTGAGAATGTTGAGTTTGACGTTCAGCAATGCGGTTACCGCACCAGCACCCATGCCGGCAATAACGGCAGCACCGGTGGCCAGCCAGGGGTTAACGCCTTCAATGATAAGGACGGCTGCCACGGCGGCGCCCAGGGGAAAGCTGCCGTCCACGGTCAGGTCCGGGAAGTCCAGTACGCGAAACGAAAGGTAGATACCGAAGGCGACCAGCCCGTAGATCAGGCCGGTTTCGATGGCGCCATAAAAGGCAATGTTACTAAGCATGGGATAGGGTCACCGTAAATGAAAACGGGCAGCCCTTGTGAGGCCGCCCGCTAACAGTGGGTTACTTGTCGCTGTTTACGACTTTTTTCGCGTCGCTGATCAGGTCGTCGGACAGGGTAATGCCCATGCGCTCTGCGGCAGCGGGGTTCACGAACAGTTCCAGGGTGTCCACGGATTCCACATCCATGTCACCGGGGTTGGCACCTTCCAGGATGCGGGCCACCATGGCGCCGGTCTGGCGACCGTGGTCGTAGTAGTCGAAGCCAAGGGCAGCAACGGCGCCACGGCCGACGGTGGCGGTGTCAGCGGCGAAGACCGGAATGCTGGCACGCTCGCCCACGGAGATGACGGCTTCCACGGCGCTGATCACGGTGTTGTCGGTGGTCAGGTAGATGGCGTCTGCTTTGCCCACCAGGGAACGGGCAGCACCGAGCACTTCCGAGGTCTTGGTGGCGGCGGCTTTAACCAGTTCCATGTCACGGGCCTGCAGGCGCTCTTCAAGCAGCTCCACCAGAGCCACGGCGTTGGCTTCGCCGGGGTTGTAGACGGTGCCGATGCGTTTGGCGTCTGGCACCACCCGCTCGAGCAGGTCGAGGTGGCGTTCGATGGGCAGCATGTCGGTCACGCCGGTGATGTTGGCTCCCGGAGCCTTCAGGCTTTTCACCAGCTTGGCGCCGACTGGGTCGGTTACCGCTGAGAAGACGACTGGGGTCTGGCGAGCGGCGGCGGCCATGGTCTGGGCCGACGGCGTGGCGATGGCGACGATCACATCCGGGCCTTCACCCACGAATTTGCGGGCAATCTGTGACGCGATGGCGGCGTTGCCCTGGGCGCTTTCGTGCATGATACGAACCTGTTCGCCGTCGTTATATCCCTGTGCTTCCAGTTCGTCCCTGATGCCCTGGTAGACAGCATCCAGTGCCGGATGCTCCACAATCTGGGTGATGGCGACTACTCGCTGCTCGTCGCTCTGTGCCATGGCGGGTGCAATGGCCGCCATTGCCAGTAGGGCGGTGCCGATCAGCGTACGCAGAACCTTGTTGGCCATAAACCGGTCTCCGGGTCTGTTCAGACTGTTTGGGCGCGCCGGGAGATCGAACGCGCGTTTTATAATGGGGCGGGAGTTTATCACAGGCTATTGGATTGATGGGTAAGGGAAGGTACCTTTTACAGGGATTTGCGCGGCAGTATGCCGGCCAAAAGTACATGTGAAGTGGAATAGTTTTAGTTCCGTCACGTTTTGACGGTGACGGCTGTGGTGAAATAGGCTACTAAAGTCTAATGCAGTGCAGCCCTTACATAATAAAAACACCGATAACTCAAAAATAACACAACGCAAGGAAGGTCCATGGACACTACTGACAAACTCCCCCTGGATATGGTTTATCACTGGGAACACGCCAAGGCGGATTCCCTGTACATGACTCAGCCCATTGGCGACGGCAAGGTTGTCGAATACACCTGGAAGCGTGCGGTGGATGAAGCCCGCCGGATGGCCTCGTACCTGAAATCCCTGAACCTGCCGGAGAAGAGCCGGGTCGGGATCATATCCAAAAACTGCGCGCAGTGGATCATGTCGGACTGGGCCATCTGGATGGCGGGCCACATCTCCGTGCCGCTTTACCCGACCCTGAATGCGGATACGGTGAACTACATCCTTAACCACAGCGAATGCGAGGTTCTGTTTGTCGGTAAGCTGGACGACTGGGATCAGATGAAGTCCGGCGTGCCGGAGTCCGTGCGTTGTATTTCCTACCCACTGAGCCCGCCCAACGATTTTGAAACCTGGGACGACCTTGTGGGCAAGTACCCGCCACTGGAAGAGAACACCCAGCGGGATGCGGATGAACTGGCCACCATTGTGTACACCTCTGGCAGCACCGGCCGGCCGAAGGGCGTTATGCTGAGCTTCCGTAATATGGCATTTGCGGCCGCCGGTGGCACCCAGGTGCTGGGCGTTGGCGCGGAAGAGCGCATGCTGTCCTACCTGCCGCTGGCGCACGTTTTCGAGCGCACGTTTGTGGAGCTGGGCTCGCTGTACTCCGGTTTCCAGCTGTTCTTTGCCGAGTCGCTGGATACCTTTGTCCAGGATCTGCAGCGGGCACAGCCGACGCTGTTCCTGTCAGTCCCCCGCCTGTGGGTGAAGTTCCAGCACGGCGTTCTTCAGAAGCTGCCCAAGGAGAAGCTGGAAAAGCTGCTGAAGGTTCCGCTGCTGAACAAGGTGATCAAGAAGAAGGTGCTCAAAGGGCTGGGCCTGAACAAGGTCAAACTGGCTGGCAGTGGCTCCGCACCTCTTTCCAACGATGTGCTGGACTGGTACCGCAACCTGGGGCTGGAACTGCTGGAAGGCTACGGCATGTCCGAGAACTTTGCCTATTCCCACATGAACAAGCCTGGCCGTTCCCGCACCGGCTACGTGGGTGAAGCACTGCCCGGCGTGGAAATGAAGATCAGCGACGAGGGCGAAGTGCTGGTGAAAAGCCCGGCCACGATGATGGGGTACTACAAGGACGAAGAGAAAACCCGCGAAACGTTCTCAGAGGACGGTTTCCTGAAAACCGGCGACAAGGGCGAAATCGACGAGATGGGACGCCTGAAGTTGACCGGCCGCATCAAGGAAATCTTCAAGACCAGCAAGGGTAAGTACATCGCCCCAGCACCGATTGAGAACCGCCTGATGTCTCATGAGGCCATCGAAATGGTGTGTGTTTCCGGGGCCAACCAGACGCAACCCCACGCGCTGGTGATGCTGGGCGAGGAGATTCGTCCGAAGATGGCTGATGAAGCATTCCGCAAGGACATCGAGGCCAGCTTCAAGCAGTTGATTACGGACGTCAACAAGACCGTGGACCCTCACGAGCAACTGGCGTTCATTACCGTGGTCAGCGATGAATGGTCCATCGAGAACAGCTTCCTGACCCCGACACTGAAGCTGAAGCGTAATGTGGTTGAGGATGCGTATCAGGAAAATGTGGACTCCTGGTACGCAAAACGTGAGCCGGTCATCTGGCAGTAGAGAAAACCGACGTAAGTCGCATAGGGAAAGCACTGAAACGGGCATAAACTGAAGACATATTCAGGAGGGAATATGACTCAGTTAGCCCGGTTTCAGAAACGCATTTATGACATGATTCCGCTCTCGGAAGCATTGGGTGTGGAGCTGGTTTCCTATGACGGCCATGCGTTGTTGGTCAGTGCTCCGCTGGCCCCCAACCACAACCACCAGGGGACTGGCTTCGGGGGGAGTGTCTACTCGGTTGCAGTGATTTCCGCCTGGGGGTTGGTTGAGCTGGTATTGACCGACCTGGGATTGGCCGGAAAGGTGGTGATCCAGGTAGGTGAAATTGAGCACATTGAACCGGTAGACACGAACTTCTTCGCCCTGTGCCGCCTCCCCGGCGGTGAAGTCCCTGACCGATTCCGAAAAAGCCTGGCCCGCCATGGCAAGGGCCGGCTTTCCCTGATTGCTGAAGTGTACTGCGGCGAACCCACCACGGAACCCGTCAGAGAACCCGTTGCGGTTTTCCAGGGCCGTTTTGTGGTTCAGGGCGCGCATTCTCGTTCGGTGATCTAAGCGGACTTCCCGGCTGCCGCTTGAAGGCGGCGAACGTCAGCTAATGGCCCGGGTGTCGGAAATGGACTTGCTCATGAGGATGATCGGAATGATTCCGGCCAGCACGATAATCAATGCCGGCAGGGCGCTGTGGGCGAGCTTCTCGTCCGAGGCAAACTGGTACACGTAGGTGGCCAGGGTTTCAAAATTAAAGGGCCGCAGGATTAACGTCGCCGGCAGCTCCTTCATACAGTCCACGAACACCACCAACGCCGCCGTAATCAAGGTGCCCCGCAACATCGGCAGGTGAACCTTCAGCAGTGTGTTGCCCGGTGTATGGCCCAGGGACCGGGAGGCCATGTCCATACTGGGTGTAATTTTCTGCAGGGCACTTTCCACACTGCCAGCGGAGACCGCCAGGAAGCGAACGGTATAGGCGAACACCAGCGCAAATGCGGTACCACTAAGCAGCAGCCCACTGCTGACCCCGAAGTTGTCCCTCAGGATGCCATCCACCCAGTTGTCAAAACCGGCCAGCGGCACAATCACGCCCACTGCGAGCACGGCGCCGGGCATGGCGTAGCCCAGGCTGGACAGCCGCATCATCACGCGCATGCCCCGGGTATCGTGCAGGCGGCGGCTGTAGGCGAGGGTAACGCCAATGATCAGCGTGGTCAGCGCGGCGGTTCCCGAGAGAAACAGGCTGTTGAGCGTGTTGCGGACGAAGTCCGGGTTCCAGCTTTCGTCGAAGTACTCCCAGGCATAGTGACCAAGGGTGGCGGCCGGCAGCAGGAAACCGAAGATTACCGGAACGGCGCAGACGGCCACGCACACCCACTGGCGCGGGCGTGACAGGGTGAAGCGGCGGATTGGCTCGCGGTTGTCCCGCGCCGCAAACTGTTGCTGTTTGCGCCTGGAATAGCGCTCCAGGGTAACGAGGATAACGACGAAGGCCAGCATGGTGGTGGCAATCTGCGCGGCGCCTCCTAGATTCCCCAGGTTCATCCAGGTGTCGAACAGGCCGGCGGTCAGGGTTTGTACCGCAAAGAAATCCACCGTACCGAAGTCGTTCAGGGTTTCCATCAATACCAGCGACAGGCCAACCGCTACGGCAGGCCGGGCAATCGGCAGCACCACCCGGAAGAAGGTGCTGATGGCGGAATGCCCCAGGCTACGGCTGACCGCAAACAGGGAAGGGGATTGCTCCAGGAACGCGGCCCGTGCCAGCAGGTATACATAGGGATAGAGCACCAGGCCGATCATCAGGGTGGCGCCTTCCAGGCTGCGGATTTCGGGGAACCAGTAGTCGGCGGCGTTGTGCCAGCCAAACCAGTCCCGCATGGCGGTCTGAACCGGCCCGGCGTAATCCAGAAGGCTGGTATAGACATAAGCAATGACATAGGCAGGCACCGCAAAGGGTAGCAGCATGGCCCATTCAAAAAACTTGCGACCGGGAAAGTCGCACATAGTGACCGCCCAGGCGCTGGCGAGGCCGATAACCAGCGTGATGAAAGCCACGCCGGCCATGAGTTGGAGTGTGGTAACCAGATAGCGGGGAAGCGTGGTGTCCAGCAGGTGAGGCCAGATATTCTCTTCCGGAAACAGCGCCAGGATAAGCACCGACAGTACCGGAAGCGCCACGATGGCGGTGGTCACTGCGGCGGTGATCAGCCAGCGTTTCGAGGTCCGTTTTGCCAGCAGGGGGTATCTCGCCCCGGTCTGTTCAATGGCCTCGGACATAGGTTTCCTTTGGGTGAATTGGGAATAGGGTGCGGATTGTACAAAAAAGCCGGGACCTGAGTCCCGGCTTTTTCAATACATGGCTGGTTTAGTTGTCGTAATCGACGCGATCAACCATCTTCACCGCTGCGCTGCGGTTTTCCGCGATTTCCTGGAGAGACAGGTCGTCCGGGTTGATCTCACCCCATTCGGCCACCATGCCGGAGGGCTTTACGTCGGGGTTGGCCGGGTATTCGGTGTTGGCCTCGGCGTAAATCTGCTGTGCCTTGGGCTCTGACAGGAACTCCATCAGGCGGATGGCGTTGTCACGGTTGGGCGCACTTTTGGTCAGGGCGATACCGCTGATGTTGATGTGAGTGCCACGGCCAGCCGCGTTGGGGAATACCAGACGTACGGACTCGGCGGCCTCGCGCTGGTTCTCGTCGTTCAGCATGTTGCCGTAGTAATAACTGTTACCGATGGCAATGTCGCACTCGCCGGCATGGATGGCCTTGATCTGGTCACGGTCACCGCCCTGGGGCTTGCGTGCCAGGTTGTCTTTCAGGCCTTCCAGCCACTCTTCAGTGGCTTCTTCGCCATGGTGGGCGATCATGGAGGAGAACAGGGCAATGTTGTAAGGGTGCTTGCCGCTGCGGGTACAGATGCGGTCATCCCACTTTTCATCCGCCAGTTGCTCGTAGGTCGTGATCTCGCCTTCTTCAACACGTTCCTTTGAGGCATAGATCAGCCGGCCGCGGGTGGTGAGGGCGAACCACTTGCCGTCAGGATGACGAAGGTTCTGCGGGATGTTGCTCTGCAGGGTTTCGTTTTCAATGCCTTCAACGAGGTCGCGCTCAACCAGCTCGTTGATGCGGGAGATATCCACCGTCATCACCAGGTCCGCGGGGCTGTTGCGTCCTTCACGCTCCAGTCGCTCTGCCAGGCCTTTCTTGGCGAAGACGACGTTGGTTTCGATACCGGTTTCTTCCTGGAACGCATTCAGCAGCGGTTCCAGCAGGTAAGCCTGGCGGTAGGAGTAGATGTTGACCTCGCCGTCAGCGCTGGCCTGCAGGGGCAGCGCGCAGGCTGCTGCGATGGCGGTCGCCGCAAGTTTCATTTTCATGGCAGGTATTCCTTTTTTGGTTTTGGGTAAGGGGTGATCTTTATACGTGTAGTGAGACGTAATGGTAGTTAACAATGCCAACTATTCTCATTTGTGTTGCACTGAGTGTCAATACACCGTTGCCAACTTATCGCGGAAATGGTGTTATGCTTCGGAAGACTATAAAAACTATGTAAAAAGTGGTGGGCATACAGACTATGGTTGGGAATGATCGAAGAGTGCACGGTCGCACAGCAATGAGTGCGAAGGTTCGGGTTACCCATGAAGAACTGGGTGAATTCGTGTTCTCAACCAGGGACATTTCCGATGGCGGCGTTTTTATAGTCGTCGACACCGAACCTTTCGCACCGTCGATCGGTGACAGTGTTCAGGTCCAGGTGCAGGGCCTTCCGGTGCCCGCCCCCGTGCTGGATATGGTGGTGGTACGTAAGACCAACGACGGTTTTGGTCTACAGTTTGCGGATCAATAGACGGTGCTCACCTGAATGATATTCAACAGATTTTTCTTCCCTATGCGGCTTATCGTCGCCGTTCTGCCATTTGTCCTGAGTGGGTGCGCATCCTATTACACCCACTACGCGGTGTTTCCCGCTGAGAATTCGGCTGGCGAAGATCGCCAGGTAAAATTGACGTGGCAGACTGCCGAATACCCCGGCTGGTGGGTGGCGGATAACCGGTCCACACCCATTACCGTCGAAACCCAATGTAGCGCCCGTGAATGGCGTCTGGTGGATGACAGCCATGAAGACGCCGCCAACCAATCCTGCGGGGAGGGTATCCGGGCCTGCGGTAACGAAGGGCTGGACCGTGTTGCCCGCACGGGCGCGTCGGCAGCTGGCAAGCGCTGCATGACGATAAATGCGGACGATCCGGCGGCACGCGTCACCGATATTGGTTCGTCACTGGATCTGCTGGTGTCCTGTGAGCCGGTCAAGACCGTTCGGGGTAGTGGCGATGATGCCGACAACATCGACTATATCCGGGCTTCAACGGTGCCTTACACTATCTATAGCCGCAAATCCCCCCGTGGATCACTTCACGCCCGGCCGCCGGAACTGGATGATTCGGTTTGTGACGACGAATAGCAGGGCAGCGACCTGTCAGTAATGTGAATGGTGTCACGTTGCTACATTTTGTTTCCTGATGATAGTTTCGGTTACTCCCTGTCGCGTTCCGGTTACTTCACACTACAAAAATGTAATGGACTCTTTCTGAGCGGGCGTCACAATAGTGATTATCGATTCGTGCACGTGTTAGAGGTGTCCCGTGGGAGTCCGTCAAAAGAAAATTGCTGTACACGATCTGGAGATTGGCATGTTTGTGTCCGATCTCGATCGCCCGTGGCATCAGACGCCTTTCCCCATCCAGGGCTTTCACATCCGCTCCCAGAACGACGTGCGTTCGCTGGTTACGCACTGCAAATGGGTGATTATCGATGAGGCCGAGGTTCGCGAGGCCATCGATCAGAGCAAACCCGGAAAACGCATCTTCAGGCGCCCGAGCAAACGCTCAGGGCATGAGCGAGATTCGGTACAGTTGCCGCCTCTCAATATCAAGGAGCCGGTCAAGTACGACTCCGTAACGACCATGCGCAGAGAACTGAAGGTGTCCAAGAAGCTGATGATCGATGCGGAAGCGTCGCTGAATCAGGTTTTCGAGGCCATTCGTCAGCATGAAACGCCGGACCTTAGAGGGGTGGCTGTCGTCACCCAGAAAATGGTTTCCAGCGTTGTTCGCAATCCCGATGCCATGCTGTGGCTCAGCCGCACCCGTCACCATGACAGCTATACGTATCGGCACTCCCTGAATACGGCAGTATGGGCGCTGGTCTGTGGTCGTCAGTTGGGCCTGAATGAAGGCCTTCTCAATCACCTTGGGCTGGGCTGCCTGCTGTCTCAGGTTGGCAAGCTGGACCTTCCTGCACGCATTCTTGCCAATGAGGGTAAGCTGGATTCCGAGGACTTCTCCGTGTACCGCACTTACGTGGAGCGCGGTGTTGCGAAGCTTGCGGACAGCGGTTTATCCCGTGCGGTTCTCAGTGTTGTGCAGGGCCACCGCGAACGGCATAACGGATCCGGTTTCCCGGAAGGTGTCCGGGGCGACCGGATTCCACTGCTGGCCAAGGTGGCGGGGCTGTCAGAATATTTCGAGACACTGATTGGCCCGCGGACTTCGGCGGAGCCCATGACGCCGGCCCGCGCGGTGACGCTGTTGTATGAAATGCGCAACATTGAATTCCAGGAGGACCTGGTGGAGCAGTTTATCCAGGCCATTGGCATTTACCCCACCGGCAGCCTGGTTGAGCTTAACGATGGCCAGCGCGGTATTGTGGTTTCCCATGCGCCGGAGCGTCGGTTGTGGCCGAAGGTTATGGTGATGACGGACTGCTATCACCGGCCGTTGAAGTCCGCCCGGATCGTGGACCTTGCAAAATACAATGAAGGGCGTGGCGCGCATGACACCCTGACAGTGGCCGAGTGCCTGCCCCATGGCACGGAAGGGTTGAACCCGGAGCACTACGACGTCACTGGTGCGGAGTCCCGCTGGAACCTGTCACGCATTGTCGGCGCCTGATACGGCTCGGGTTATCGAGCAATTATTGAATAAGTACCCTGAGCTGTTTCTTCACCCATCGGTAGGTACCTTCGGGGCGGAAGTTCACCAACAGCTCGGATTCTCCTCCGGATTCACCCGCGACAAAATACTCCACAGACGCTGACTGCCAATCGAAAGAGTGCACCACCACATCCTGATCGCGGGTGCTGATGGCTTCAATGGTATCCAATTGCGGCTGATCGGCTATCTTGCGTACCCGCACGGTTTTGATGGCGGTGTCCGATGCGGGGAATTCCGCCACATAATCGTCCAGGTAATAACGGTTGGCCAGTTGGGTGCTGATGGTGTCCAGTTCCCGCGTGAGATAACCCTCGGCGTCCTCGACATCCACATCCTCCAGGCTGCGAACGGCGTTGAGGATGCGATCACGCTTGCTTTGCAGGTCCTCCCGATACTCGGCGTCTTCGTCACGGTCCTCTTCTTCGTCCGGGCGAGGGTCCGCGTTGGCGATTTCCTCTTCGGTGGGTGGGTCTTCACAAAGCTCATCGTCGGCTGGGTAGAAGCAGATGCTTTGCAGCAACTGGTTGGCGGGAGACGGCGAGTTGCCGCCTTCGGCGAAGTCGCTTTCAGGAACATTGAAGTCGATCGGCGCGTCCAGGTCGGGTAGCGCGGCATTCAGTTGCGTAATAACCCGCTCCCGTATGTCGATGCCCTGGCCATTGGAGAGGTTCAGGCTCCAGTTGAGCGCCAGTAGAAACCGCGTCATGTTGATCAGGGTAACTTCATCCTGGATCAGTTGCTGTTCTGTCAGTCGGTGGTTCTGCAGTCCTTCGTCGGTGGTGCCTGGTATCTCCAGCGCAGTTCGCAGGTCCGGGAAGAATTCCAGAGGGGTGACAATGGACCGCGCGGGAATCCCATCCGCCAGTTGCAGGTTGCCGACGCGAAGGCTGATCCGTTCGCCGGGGTAGTAGTTGAAGCGTCCGTTGGCGTCAGTGGTGCCGTTGCGGCTGGCTGTGGAATAGGTAAGCCCGGAGATACCCGCCGGCATGAGCTGCCCCGTGCGTGAACCGTCATCTCCGCCGCTGCCGTCGCCACCGAAGCACCCGGCCAGTAGGACCGTTAATGCGAGCGGGCAAATCAGAGACGGTAATACAGATGTGAAGTGAACGGATCTCATGGTGGCGCGTACATTCCCTGGCGTTCGGTCGGTGGTGCAAGACCTTTTGTAAGTTGTTGTAACCGGCATTATAAGGACGGCACTGGTGCCATATCGGGAATCCTGTCGCAGTTTGGGGTTTTAGTCGGTGTGGGGGGATTGCGCCGAACTACTTGAATTTCACTTTCCGGGCCTCCAGTTATAGCTTTTGTTTTTTCTATTCCACTAATTGGGCGCGGCAGCAGCATTGTCGGTGGCCCCTGCAGCTCTGGATTCACTATGACCAACGCACTTGAAATCGAAGGTCTGGTCAAGACCTATGGCGACGGCTTCCAGGCCCTGAAAGGGATTGACCTGCATGTCGCCGAAGGTGACTTTTTTGCCTTGCTAGGACCCAACGGGGCGGGGAAGTCCACCACCCTTGGCATTGTTTGCTCACTGGTGAATAAAAGCGCGGGCAAGGTTCGCGTATTCGGATCTGACATCGACACCCATCTATCGGACGCCAAACTGAACCTGGGTGTTGTGCCCCAGGAGTTCAACTTTAACCAGTTTGAGAAGGTGTTCGACATTGTGACCACCCAGGCGGGCTATTACGGTATTCCTCTGAAGAAGGCATCGGAGTCCGCAGAAAAGTACCTGCGCCAGCTTGGGCTCTGGGACAAGCGCAATACGCCGGCCATGATGCTGTCGGGGGGCATGAAGCGGCGGCTGATGATTGCCCGGGCGCTGGTGCATGAACCCAAGCTGCTAATTCTGGATGAGCCCACGGCCGGGGTGGATATCGAGTTGCGCCGCTCCATGTGGACGTTCCTGGAAGAGATGAACCGACAGGGCACCACCATCATCCTGACCACCCACTACCTGGAGGAAGCGGAAGCCCTGTGCCGCAATATTGCCATCATCGACCACGGCAAGATCCTGCGTCACACCAGCAAGCGAGCGTTGTTGCAGCAGTTGAGCTCTGAAACCTTCGTGCTTGACACCGCCGAGCCGTTGACGGAAGCACCGGTGCTCGACGGTTTCTTCAGTCACATGGATGACGAGGGCGCCCTGGTGGTGGATGTGGAAAAGGGCCAGAGTCTGAACGGCATGTTCATCCAGCTGGAACAGCAGGGCGTTCGGGTGGTCAGCATGCGCACCAAAGCCAACCGACTCGAAGAGCTGTTTATCCGCATGGTTGAGGACAACAACCCCCGTAACGCCACCCAGGGAGAAACCGCATGAGAACGGATGCGATGCTGACCGCGTATAAAACCATCGTCACCCGTGAAATCCGTCGCTTCATGCGGATATGGCCACAAACTCTGTTGCCACCGGCGGTCACCATGACGCTGTACTTTATTATTTTCGGCAACCTTATTGGCTCGCGCATTGGGGTGATGGGCGGCTTCGATTATATGGCGTTCATTGTTCCAGGTCTGATCATGATGTCGGTGATCACCAGTTCCTACGCCAACGTGGTGTCGTCGTTTTTCTCCATGAAGTTCCAGCGCAGCATTGAGGAGTTGCTGGTGTCACCTGTGCCCAACTGGGTGATCCTCGCCGGCTATGTGACAGGTGGTATGTCCCGGGGATTGGGCATCGGGTTGATCGTAACGCTGCTGTCACTGGGCTTTACGCAGTTGTCGATCCATCATCTGCCGATGGTGATCCTGACGGTGTTCCTGACATCGGCGCTGTTTTCGTTGGGTGGTTTCATCAACGCCATGCTGGCGACCAAGTTTGATGATATTTCCATTGTGCCGACCTTTGTTCTGACACCACTGACTTACCTGGGCGGGGTGTTCTACTCGATCGACATGCTGCCGGGGTTCTGGCAAGGGGTGTCGATGATCAACCCGATACTCTACATGGTGAATGCCTTCCGCTACGGTATTCTGGGCGTGTCGGATGTTAATCCATACGTTGCCCTTGGTATGATTCTGCTGTTTATTGCCATTCTGTCTGCCATTTCCCTGCGCATGTTGGCGCGCGGTAAGGGCATACGTCACTGATGAACGTTTCCCAGGATTGATCATGGCCCTTAATGATGCCCCGCTGGGCAAATCCAGCGACTACCCGGATGCCTACGATCCGCAATTGTTGTTTCCCGTGGCACGGGAGGAAAACCGTCGCCGCATCGGCCTGGAGGATGGCCGCTGGCCCTGGTTCGGGGAAGACTTGTGGCAGGCCTGGGAAATTTCCTGGTTGCGCACCGGGGGCGTGCCCGCAGTCGCCTGGGCGGAAATTCGGGTGCCTTCGGCGTCGCCGTCCATTGTTGAGTCCAAGTCTCTCAAGCTGTACCTGAATTCCCTGAACCAGACGGTGTTTTCCTCCGCCGATCAGGTTCGGGATGTGATTGCCCGTGACCTGTCGAGCGCAAGCGGTGCGGCGGTCAATGTAGACCTGCACAGTGTTGATCAGGGAGCGAGAGCGGTCGGTCGGCCGGAAGGCTTCGTGCTGATCGACGACGAGGATGTGGAATCCGTGGGCTACGACTACAACCCGGACAGCCTAAAGGCGACGGGTGATGTGGTGTCGGAGAAACTGTGCTCCCACCTGCTGAAAAGCAATTGCCCCGTCACCGGCCAACCGGACTGGGCAACGGTGCTGATCGATTACACCGGCCCGGCGATGGGCCGGGCAGGGCTGCTGCAATACATCGTGAGTTTTCGCCAGAAGCAGGACTTTCATGAGCATTGTGTGGAAACGATGTTTACCGACCTGATGGCCCGTTGTCAGCCGCAGAAGCTGTCGGTTTGCGCCCGTTATACCCGAAGGGGTGGTTTGGATATCAACCCCTGGCGCAGTACCGACCCGGAAGAGGCGGTAGGGCCACGGTTGATCAGGCAGTAGGTGTAAAGGCGGGAACGGTCAGGAATCCTCTTCCTGGCGCAGTCGCTCAGCGGCATCCTCGAGCGCAGACAGGATGGACTCCCGTTCCCGTTCGGTGATTTTTTCCGAATCCAGGTACATGGCAAAGCCGCTGCGTTCGTGCTCAAGGAAACTGCGGTTGGGGCCCATGTCGCGACGGAAATCCACCACTTCGTAGATGGAGACCGGGCGGCCGAAGCCTTTCACGGTGATCTCGCCCTTGTCGCGGCACATGATGCGGTCCTTGATCAGCGAGAAGGTTTCGTAGGAGATCAGGATTTCACCGGGTTCAGCCAGGGATTCCAGGCGGCTGGCCAGGTTCACTTCCTTGCCGATGATGGTGTAGTCCATGCGGTTCTCGGCGCCGAAGTTGCCAACGGTGGTGTAGCCTGTGCTGATGCCCATGCGGATTTCCAGCGGTGTCTTGATACCCTGGCTGCGCCATTTCTGCCGCATGATTTTCATGTGTTTGCGCATTTCCACCGCCATGGACACGCAGGCGAAGGCGTCTTCTTTCTGGCCCCGGCTGGTGGGATCACCGAAGAAAATCATGATGGAATCGCCAACGAACTTATCGATGGTGCCACCGTATTTGAGGGCCACTTCCGACATTTCGTTGAAGTAGTGGTTCAGCAGTTCCGTCAGTGCTTCCGGCTCCATCTCTTCGGACAGTTCTGTAAAACCCTTGATGTCGGAGAAGAAGACGGCCAGTTTCTTGCGTTGTGTTTCCAGCCGCACGTCCCTTTCACCGGTAAAGATGGACTGCCACACCTGCGGTGACAGGTACTTGGAGAGTTTGTGGGACAGGGCAATGGATTGTTCCCGCTGATTCTGGATCTGGGTTTTTGCCATCATCAGCGCGCGGGCCTGCTGATGGGAATAGAACGCAGTCACACAGATATAAAGGCCGGTGGCACTGATCGCGATAATGCTGGTGATCATCGGCGACTGCAGTGACTCGGCGGGGCCCACGATGGCAACGCCGATGGCGCCGCAGGCGGCCATGATCATGGTGCCTAGCAGCCACTGGCGGATGCCGCCCACAATCAGGCAACTGAACATCAGCATCAGTGCCACGGCGACCGAGGGTATCGCAATCAATCCAATGCAGCCGACGAATCCACCCCCGATGGCGCAATCCGTTAACAGCATTTTCTGGCGAATACGGGATGAGTTACGGAGAAACGTTCGTCGGGTAAGTTGATGGGCAATGTGTGGCCAGGTCAGGGCGCCTGAAAGCAGCCACAGCATCCACAGGCCGAAGACGTCTTGCAGTACGCCTGACACAATAATGCCGGCAGTCGCCGTATACGCCAGTATCCTGCCGTTGTAATCCGGCATGGGCGGGATGGCAATCGGATGGTTCTGCGCGTCAAGCACGGCGGCCTTGCTGGCACTGGTGCTGGCGTTACGCAGGTCGATCGGTGCGCTCATCATTCAGAAACGGATCCGCCCGATGAGTACATCCCTGAACATCACCCAGTCGCCCATCAGGCTGTACAGTGGGTACTTGAACGTGGCTGGCCGGTTTTTCTCAAAACCATAGTGGCCAACCCAGGCAAAGCCGTATCCGATGATGGGCAGGAGCAACAGATAGAGGAACTTGGCCGTTACAATGGCGTAGAGTGTAACGAGGATAACCAGTAGGCTGCCGACGAAGTGAAGCCTGCGGCAGTTTACATCGCTATGTTCTTCAAGGTAGTACGGATAGAAGTCCGCGAAATTGCGGAATGTTTGCTGTTGGCTCATAGGGCGTCTACCGGCTCGCTTATCGTTTTTAAGGTAGATAGTACTGTCTGATAGTGGAAAGTACTTAGACTAAAGACTAACAGTAAACCATCTGTCCCACAATTCATACGGTCGTTTGGCCCGAACTGACGTATTGAAATCAACCACAGCGAGGCGATATGACAGCAGTAATGAAAGCCCTGTTAAAACGATCTTCAGAGCCACGCCTGGAGGCGCCAGCACCGGACCCGGCAACGCTTGAAAATGCCTTTGCCTGCGCCGCGAGGGCGCCGGACCATGCGCTGCTTCGGCCCTGGCGGTACCTGATTATTGAGGGAGACGAGGCATTGAACGCCCTGGGTGAATTGTTTGCCGCCACCTGTGGCGACGGCGCCTCGGAAAAGGAGCGGGAAAAACGCTGCAAGAAGGCACTGCGGGCGCCTATGGTGATCGTTGGCATTGCGTCTTACCAGTCCCATCCCAAGGTACCGGAGATCGAGCAGTCCATGTCGGCCGCGGTGGGGATGGGGTATTTGTTGTTGGCTCTGGAGTCCGCCGGGTTTGGAGGCATGTGGCGTACCGGTGCCATGGCGCACGATCCAGCTATCAAGCGAGGCTTGGGGCTGCAGGACAATGAGATCATAACCGGGTTCCTGTATACCGGCAGTGTCAGTGCGAACAAGCCCAGCATACCCAGGCCTGAACCCAAAGAGTTTGTCAGGCGCTGGCCCCACTAGTTGCCGCCCCGTTGCCCCCGCCCCCGGCGCGGGGGAAATCCCTTGCCGCTTTCCGCCCTCAATTTACGATTCGGATAAGCCGATACCTGCCTCAGCCCGCACACCGCAACACCTCCTGAAAACTGGCATTGCGATTGCTTTTAGCTCTGCAAGAACGCACAAACGGCAAAACGACCAACGCCGTGTGCAGGAATCGGAGGCACTATGGCAATTTCCCTGGACAAAGCATTAGGCATTCATCAGCACGCCCTGGAAGGCAGGGTAAAGCGTGCGGAGGTGTTGGCCAACAACCTCGCCAACGCAGATACCCCAGGCTATAAGGCGCGGGATGTGGACTTTCAGGCGATGATGCAGAAGGCCCAGGACAGCATGAGTGGTTTCGGCATGACCCGTACCCACGAGTCCCATATGGACACCTCGCCCATGGGCGAGGACAGCGAATTGCTCTATCGGGTACCGCACCAGCCGTCCGTGGACGGCAACACGGTGGATGCCCAGCAGGAGCAAACCCGTTTCATGCGTAATGCCATGGATTACCAGGCCAGTTTCCAGTTCCTGGACGGAAAGGTTTCAGGCATCAAAAAGGCACTTTCTGGCCAGTAAAACTGGGCGCAGCCATTAATTGAGGAGCACCATCATGTCTCTGGGTAATATTTTCGACATCGCCGGTTCCGGTATGACAGCCCAGTCGCTGCGGCTGAACACCACTGCGTCCAACATCGCCAATGCCGAGACGGCCAGTTCCAGTACGGATCAGACCTATCGCGCCCGCAAGCCTGTTTTCGCGGCGATACAGCAGTCCATGCTGAATCCGTCTCAGCAGAGCATGGCGTTTGGCAGCGACAATGGCCCGGGGGCAGGCGTTCGGGTTGAAGGCATCGTCGAGAGTGACGCCGAGTTGCAGATGCGCTACGAGCCTGATCATCCCGCCGCGAACGAAGATGGGTACGTGTTCTACCCCAACGTCAACGTGGTTGAAGAAATGGCGGACATGATGTCGTCGTCGCGCAGCTTCCAGATGAATGTGGACATTATGAACAGCGCCAAATCCATGATGCAGCGTATCCTGACCCTGGGTCAGCAGTAACCGAGCGAGGATTGAATCATGAGCGTAGTGAATAACACGACAGACGCTTCGGATGTGCTGAGCCAGTATCGAGTGCAGCAGGACCAGGCCAAGAGCGGAAGTGAGCTGGGCAAAAACGAGTTCATGGAATTGATGATCGCTCAGCTCAAAAACCAGAACCCTCTCGAACCTCAGGACAACGGCGAATTCATCTCCCAGCTGGCGCAGTTCAGCTCCCTGGAGGAAATGCAGAGCCTGTCCGGCAGTGTCGACGATATGGCCAGCCAGTTCCGCTCCACCCAGGCACTGCAGGCCTCTGCAATGGTCGGGCGTACGGTCTTGGCACCTTCATCCATTGGCGTGCTTGGCGCGGACGGTGAGATATCCGGCAACGTTTCCGTTCCGGCAACCACATCCGGGCTGAGAATCACCATTGAGAATGAGTCCGGTGAGCAGGTTCGGCAGATTGATATGGGTGAGCAGCAGCCTGGCCAGACAGCGTTCAGCTGGGACGGCAAGGATGGCAACGGCAACAGTTTGCCACCCGGACGCTACAAGGTGGTGGCAGAGGCTTCATACCCGGGCGGGCTTGAACAATTGGGCACCATGGTCAGCGCCAATGTCGACAGTGTGTCGTTGGGGCAGGGTGGCAGCATTACCCTGAACCTGGCGGGGATGGGCTCGATCGCTCTGCAAGATGTTCAGCAAATTAATTGAAACCGGTGAAACAGTAAGAGGTGAAGTATGGCTTTCAATACAGGTCTTAGCGGCTTAAGGGCGTCATCGGTTGATCTGGATGTCACCGGTAACAACATTGCCAATGCGAGCACAGTAGGCTTCAAGAGCAGCCAGGCGCAGTTTGGCGACTTGTATGCCAGTGGATTCCTGAGTGCCGGCACCAATCCGATCGGGGACGGTGTACGGGTACAGGATGTGAAACAGAATTTTGGGCAGGGCAATATCAGTTTCACCGATAACGGCCTTGACCTTGCCATCAACGGTGACGGCTTCTTTGTGCTGAACAACGGCGGTGAAGTGCGGTATTCCCGTGCCGGCCAGTTCGGTATCGACAAGGACGGCTTTGTCACCAACAACCAGAACATGCGGGTTCAGGGTTTCGTCGCCGATGATGACGGTAATCTCTCCGGTATTCGTGGTGACCTGCAGATTGAAACCGATAACCTGGCACCCCGCCGTACGACCAACCTGCGCTCGGACCTGAACCTGGATTCCCGGGAAACCGTGTTGGAACGCCGAGTTGCCGATATGGGTGATTACACGGCTCCCGCCGGGTCCACCGGTTTTCCGTCTGAAACCTTCGAAATCACCTACGCAGATGGCAGCGTGGTGAGCGTACCCATCAACGCAGCGGGATCGACTGATTTCTCAGCGGCTGACGTCGTGGATGTGCTCAATGGGCAGGACGGTCTTTCTGCCTCCGCAACCACTACCTATGAGGGGATGTCCGAAGCGGATTTGAACGCCGCCATTGCGGCTGGCAACTTTAGCTTTGACCTTGCGGTAGGCGGGGTTACTGTGCCCGTGGATACGACGGGTGTGACCGATGCCGCTTCGCTGGTCAGTGCGATCAACAACGCCCAGGCGCCGACAATCTCGGCGTCACTCACAGGCGGTAACCTGAGGCTGATCGACAACCGCGGCAACAACGTCACCGCCGGTTTTACCAGCGACGGCCCGAACCAGGCGCCGGAGACAACCGTTGGCACGGTGAGGCCACAGGCCGATCGTGAGATTACCGATATTGCGTCAACCAGCGGTGCCACGAACCTCACGGATTCATGGAACGCGCGCAACATTGAGATCACCAACCAGTTCAATCCGTTGGATCAGCGTACCTACAATCACGCAACATCGACCACCGTTTACGACAGCCTGGGCAACTCTCACGAGATGACCCAGTTCTATGTGAAGCAACCCGCCCCAGGTAATGGTGTGGGTGTGAGTGAATGGTCCGTATACCTGCAGATCGACGGTGAGTTCGTGGCCGGAACCGATCAGAACCCGTACCAGGCTCGCTTTGATCAGGACGGCGAGTTGCAGTCCGTGAACGGTGATCCCAACGGCGAGATTCTGATCAGTGACTGGACGCCGAAAGATGCCGACGGCACTCCGAACGGCGCAGATGGCCCTCCAGGACCGGGTGATAATATCACCACGCCAATTCCAGAGCCGCCGACCACTTCGGCCTTCGTGCTGGACCTTGGCAATACCACCCAGTACGGGAGTAACTTTGGGGTAAACGACCAGCGTCAGAACGGGTATGCCACCGGCAGGCTGTCGGGTCTGGATGTGTCGGACCAGGGTGTTCTGTTTGCCCGGTACACCAACGGTCAATCCCAGTCCTTGGGACAGGTAGCGTTGGCTTCATTCAACAATACCAACGGTCTGTCGCCGGTGGGCGAAACCACCTGGGTTGAAACCTTCGAGTCCGGCCAGCCGATTATCGGTGCGCCTGATACCGGGACCCTGGGGTCGATCAAAGCCAGCTCCATCGAGGAGTCCAACGTGGACCTGTCGGCGGAACTGGTAAACCTGATCATTGCCCAGCGTAATTACCAGGCCAATGCCAAGACGATCGAGACCTCCGACGCCGTTACCCAGACGGTGATCAACCTCCGCTAACCCTGAAAAGTGAACATGGCACAACTCCTGCTAGAACATAGGAAAGACTGGAAACAGTCAATATTCCGGCAGGAGTTTTCCCATGGACAAAGCCCTCTACATAGGAATGTCCGGCGCCAAGCAGAACATGCTGTCCCAGCGCGCCCACGCCAATAACCTGGCAAACGTCAGTACCACCGGTTTCAAGGCGGATTTCGCCCAGGCCCGCAGTATGCCGGTTTTTGGTGAGCATCATCCCACCCGTGCCTATGCCATGGCCGAGAGGCCTGGAACAGACCTTTCCGCCGGTGCATTGATGGACACTGGCCGCAAGCTGGATGTCGCCGTTGAAGGTGATGGCTGGCTGGCCGTGCAGAATCAGCAGGGCGAGGAAGTATTCACCCGTTCCGGCAGCATGCAGATCGACGTCAATGGCCTGATGCGTCTCTCCAGCGGAGAGATGGTCATGGGTAATGGCGGACCGGTGGCACTGCCGCCGTTCGATAACGTGCAGATTGGCGCGGACGGAACCATTTCCGTGGTTCCTGTTGGCGGTCCGCCGGACCAGTTGGTTGAGGTGGATCGACTGAAGCTGGTGAACCCACCCCGGGACGCGCTGGAAAAAGGTGCAGATGGCTTTATCCGTCGCAAGGCGGACCAGGCGCTGGATGGTCCAGAGCCGCCTGATGCCAATATGCGCGTCGCGTCGGGGTTTCTGGAAAGCTCTAACGTGAACGCCGTGGAGGAGATGATCTCCAACCTGCAGTTGTCCCGTCAGTATGAAATGCAGGTAAAGATAATGACCACCGCCAACGAGAATGCCGAGGCGTCGGCACGACTGTTGCAGAACCTTTGATAAATCCTATGAACATCGCCCGGGTGAGCGCAGAAGCGGCAAAAATCGGCCGCATTGAAGACGCCCCCGGCAAGGAGTAGACGACATGCATCCAGCACTTTGGGTCAGCAAAACCGGGTTGAGCGCGCAGGACACCAATATGTCCACGATCTCCAACAACCTGGCCAACGTGAACACCACCGGTTTCAAACGCGACCGCGCGGTGTTTCAGGATCTGCTGTACCAGATTGACCGGCAACCCGGTGGTCTGAATACCCAGAACTCGGAGCTGCCGTCCGGTCTCCAGCTGGGTACCGGTGTTCGCATCGTCGGCACCTCCAAGCAGTTTTCCCAGGGCAACCTGGAAGTCACCGAGCAGCCCCTGGACATGGCGGTGAACGGCCGTGGGTTCATGCAGATTCTGCTTCCAGACGGGCAGATTGCCTATACCCGTGATGGTCAGTTCCAGCTGAACTCCAACGGCGACATCGTCAACCCCGACGGTTACACCCTGGAGCCGAACATCAACGTTCCAGAGAACGCCACCAATATCACCATCGGCAAGGACGGCACAGTAACGGCGGTTACTGATGACCAGGCGGCCCCGGTCAACCTGGGCGAAATTACTCTGGTTGATTTCATTAACCCCCAGGGCCTGCAGGCAATCGGTAACAACCTGTTCAAAGCAACCAATGCCAGTGGTGATCCCGCCGAGGGTGAGCCTGGTATCGGCGGCCTGGGCACACTGGAGCAGGGCATGGTGGAGGCCTCCAACGTGGAAGTGGTGGAAGAGTTGGTGAATATGATCACCACCCAGCGCGCCTATGAAATGAACTCAAAAGTGGTCTCCGCAACCGACCAGATGCTGCAGTTCATCACCAACAACATTGGTTAACCGGTAGCGGACGGCAGGAAGGGGGAATCATGACACCCATTATTACCAACAACAGAACGACCAGACATCACGGCGGCACCTTTGCGCTGGTGGCGATCCTGGTTGTCCTTCAGGGGTGTACCGCCATGAGCCGGCCAAGGGCTGTTCCGGATGATCCGCAATACGCGCCAGTCCGCGCGGAAGCGATGATGCAGCGGGACCCGGAATCCGGCGCGATCTACCAGTCCTCGCGGAACTACAGTCTCTATGGCGATACCGTGGCTTTGAACGTCGGTGACATCCTTACGGTAACCCTCGAAGAGTCGACCCGCGCCAGCAAGAACGCTGAAAGCAGCATTACCAAAGACAATGAAGTTTCCATGCTGGACCCGCAGATTCTAGGCAAGGGCAATATTGGGCTGGCAACAAACTTCAATCTGGAGCGGGATTTCGAGGGGCAGGCAGAAGCTGACCAAAGCAACAGCCTGGCCGGCAACATTACCGTGACGGTGACCGAAGTCTTGCCTAACGGCGTTCTGCATATTCGTGGTGAGAAGTGGCTGTCCCTGACCAACGGTGATGAGTATATCCGCCTGACCGGTCTTGTTCGCCCGGAGGATATCTCGCCGGACAACACCGTGGCGTCCAATCGTATTGCTGATGCCCGTATTGCCTACGGCGGTACCGGTGATTTCGACCAGGCTAACCAGATGGGCTGGCTGGCGAGGTTCTTCAACAGTGAGTGGTTCCCGCTATGAAAATGCTGAGGCTTGGGATACTGATGATTGCGCTCTCCGTGATCGCAGCGCCGGTGCTGGCGGACCGCCTGAAGGATCTGGCGCGCATCAAGGGTGTGCGTAACAACCAACTGGTCGGCTACGGGCTGGTGGTTGGCCTGGACGGTACTGGGGATAAAGCGCCGTTTACCAACCAGACCTTTCGCAACATGATGACCCAGTTCGGCATTACCCTGCCGCCGGGCGTGAACCCCAATCTTGCCAATGTGGCTGCGGTTACCATTACTGCGAATCTGCCGCCCTTCGCCAAGCCAGGCCAGGAACTGGACATCACAGTGTCGTCCATCGGCAATGCCGACAGCCTGCGTGGCGGTACCCTGTTGATGTCGCCGTTAAAGGGGGCCGACAATCAGGTCTATGCCATGGCTCAGGGTAGCCTGGTGGTGGGTGGTTTCGGTGCCCAGGGCGCCGATGGTTCGCGGATTACCGTAAACGTTCCCAGCGTTGGCCGGATTCCCAATGGCGCCACCATCGAGCGGGAAGTGATGTCGCCCTTTACCCGTGGCGATACCATCACCTTCAACCTGTTGCGAGCTGACTTCACGACGGCTCGCCGGGTGGTGGAAGCGATTAATGGTCATTTGGGCCCGGACATGGCGTATGCCCACGATGCGACCTCGGTCTCCGTAAAGGCGCCGAGAGACCCATCCCAGCGAGTGAGCTTCCTGTCGATTCTGGAAAACATTGAGGTTAATCCGGCGGAAGACGCCGCCAAGGTGGTGATCAACAGCCGCACCGGCACTATTGTGGTGGGGCAGAATGTCAAGGTCAGCCCGGCGGCGGTGACCCACGGTAACCTGACCGTCACCATTGAAGAGAATCCCGAAGCCAATCAGCCAAACCCGTTCACCGATGGTGAAACGGTGATCGAGCCCAATACCCAGATCGCCATTACCGAAGACCCGGCCCGGATGTTCCAGTTTGGCCCGGCGGTCACCCTGAACGAGATTGTCCAGGCCGTGAACCAGGTAGGCGCGGCGCCCGGTGACGTAATGGCGGTGCTCGAAGCCCTCAAACAGGCCGGTGCCTTGCGCGCTGAGCTGATTGTGATTTAGGGGGCGTGATGCAGGATTCCAGTCTCCAGAAGGCCCAGGTTTATACCGATTTCGGCGGCCTGAACGCGTTGAAGGCCCAGGCCAGGACCGACAAGGAAGCGGCGCTTGAGGAAGTGGCGAAGCAGTTTGAAGGCCTGTTCCTGTCGGAAATGGTCAAAGCGATGCGCAAGGCCGGTGATGTGTTTGCGGAGGGTAACTACCTCAACAGCCAGCAGTCGGAGTTCTATCGAGAGATGTTCGACAGCCAGTTGAGCCTGACGCTATCGCAAAAGCAGGGCACCGGTATATCCGATGCCCTGGTGCGCCAGCTTAGCCGGCAGATTCCTGGCATAGATGAGAAGGGTGAGCCGATGGCGGCCCATAAGACCGCGCTGGCGGATTATGACCGTAGCATGCCGGTACTTTCGCCGCGCCTGCCTGAGCAGATGAACAAGGTAAATCAGGTGGCTGACACCGCCCGCAAAGAACCTGCGCAGGAAGTCAGCACCGTCATGCCAAGCCGGTTCGACTCGCCGGAACAGTTTGTCCGTGAACTCCTGCCCGTCGCGGAAAAGGTAGCGGCGCAAAGCGGCATCAACCCGAGGTTGATGATTGCACAGGCAGCACTGGAGACCGGTTGGGGCAGACACATGATTGAAGGCGACGGTGGCTCTCCCAGCTTTAACCTGTTCGGTATCAAGGCAGACACCCGCTGGCAGGGTGAATCAGTGAACATTGCCACCACGGAATTCCGCGAAGGCGTGCCGATGAACGAACGGGCCGCGTTCCGGGCCTACCCGGACTATGAATCCAGCTTCCGGGATTATGTCTCGTTCCTCGAATCCAATCCCCGTTATCGGGATGTGCTGGCGGCCGCGGATGATCCCGAGTTGTTTGCAAACCGGCTTCAGGAAGCGGGCTATGCCACCGATCCGAACTACGGTGCCAAGATTCGCCGCATTATGAATAATGACTCCATGGCAACGTTGTCCATGGGTACGCGTGGGGCTGAGGAGTAAGCATTATGGCAGGGCTTATCAATATTGGTCTGACCGGTATCCTCGGACACCAGGCGGCGCTGAACACCACCGGTAACAACATCACCAATGCCAACACGCCGGGCTACAGCCGTCAGGAGGTGCAATTTGAAACCCAGTCGGCGCAACGCACCGGCGCGGGTTCTATCGGTACTGGTGTCAGCATCACCAACATCCGTCGCCTGGCGAACGAATATCTGACGCAACAGGTGCGTGAAGACAGCTCTTTGTTCGGTGAGCAGGAAGCACTGAATTCGGAGTTGTCCCGCCTGGACAACCTGCTTGGCGGCGAAACAACCGGCTTGAGCAATGCCCTGAACAATTTCTTCGCGAGCCTGCAGAATGCTGCAGAAGATCCGGCCTCATTGCCCCAGCGCCAATTGGTGTTGAGCGAGGCGCAACAGGTGGTAAACCGATTTGAGGCCCTGAATCAGGAGTTCATTCAACAGCGGGAATCCGTCAAGACCCAGATGGAGCAGGGCGTCAAGGACGCCAATACGCTGTTGAAAAGCATTGCACAGCTGAACCTGGCTATCTCCGAATCCCCCGGCTTGGCCCAGGGCCGTGAACCCAACGAGCTGCTGGACAAGCGCGACGAAAAACTGCGTGAGTTGTCTGAACTGGTCAACATCAGTGTGGTGCAAGCAGAAGGTAGCCAGGTGAATGTCTCGCTGCGCAATGGGCAGGCGTTGGTGGTTGGTGACAGGGCGGCACAACTGGGAACCCGCGATAACGCGGAAGACCCGACCAGATTGGAATTCACCCTGACGACCGGTGGCCGGACCCTGAACGTGGACAGCCAAATCAACGGTGGCAAACTCGGCGGATTGCAACGGTTTGAGTCAGAGGCCCTGCAGCCTGCCTTCGCCGAACTCGGCCGGGTTGCGATTGCCTTGTCCGAAACCCTCAATCATCAGCATGAAATTGGCATGGACCTTGAGGGTGACCTGGGTGGTCTGTTTTTCAGTGACGTCAACTCCCAGGCGGCCCAACGCGGCCGGGTAATAGCCAATACCAGTAACGGAGCTCCGCGGGACGCTCAGCTTGCGGTCGAAATTATCGACAGTTCCCAGCTTCCCGCGGGCAGTTGGTCGTTGCGGTTTGGTGGCGACGGTCGGGATTTCGAGTTGGTGGATCGTGCCACGGGTGAGGTGGTTAACCAAGGCCGCCTGCCGGACCCTGTTCAGTCCGAAATATCCATGCCGGGGTTCAATATCCGTATCGAGGGGGGCACCTTCAATGCTGGTGACAGCTTCCTGATCGAGCCGACCCGGAACGCGGCGGCCAATATCGGCCTGGAACTCGATCGTGAAGAGGACCTTGCATTTGCAAGCCCGGTAAGGGCGGAAGGTTCTGCCAGCAATACCGGCGATGCCACGATCAACCAGGGCAAGATGCTGGATGTCAGGGATCCGTTTACCAATTCGTTGCTGAGCAATTTCCGACAGGGCGGACAACTGGACCCACCGCTGGATATTCAGTTCCGGGACGATGGTGGCCAGTTGGTCTATGACATTGTCGACGCCAATACGAACACGGTGCTGCAGGCCGGTGATGCCGCGGCCGTGCCTCCGGTCAATGTGTTCCAGTCAGGCCAGTCCAATAAGCTGTTCACTGAGGATCCGCGTTCGCCGGACTATTTCGGCTTTCAGTTCGAGATCTCCGGCAACCCGAGGCCCGGGGATTCGTTCAGCATCAATTACAACTCCAACGGTGTATCGGACAACCGCAATGCTGAGTTCCTGGCGGCGTTGGGAACCGAGAATACCCTTAACAGCGGTAGCCAGAGTTTTGCTGAAGGCTACGCAGGGTTGGTGGAAGCTGTTGGTGTGAAAACCCGACAGAGCCAGCTGGATAAAGACGCCGGTAGCACGCTACTGGAGCAGTCCACCAATCAGCGGGAATCCGTCTCTGGCGTCAACCTGGACGAAGAGGCCGGCAAGCTGATCCAGTACCAGGCGGCTTACAACGCGTCCGCCCAGGTGGTGAGCGTGGCTCAGGATTTGTTCAATACCCTGTTACAGAGTTTCCGGTAACACTGCGAGGTGATGTGACATGATCAGAATTTCATCACAACAGATATTCTCCGGCGGTATAAACCGGCTGCAGGAACTGAATAGCAGCCTGAACCAGACCCAGGAGCAGATTTCGACGGGCAAGCGGGTCAATAAACCGTCAGACGACCCGGTTGCGGCGGCGCGTATCCTGAAGCTTGATCAGGAGCTGTCCCGGATCGAGACCTATCAGCGCAACGCTGGGCTCGCAGAAAACCGGTTGCAGCAGGAAGAAAGCGCGTTGGCCAGTTCGGTGGATGTTATCCAGCGGATACGGGAGCTGACCGTCCAGGCTGGTAACGGCTCGCTGTCACCGAATGATCGCAAATCCATTTCCTCGGAAATGAAGGAGCGCATCGGGCAGTTGGCCAACATTGCCAATACCCGTGATGCGTCCGGCGAGTACATTTTCAGTGGTTTTCAGGGTTCCACTGCGGCTTTTGGGAAAGATGCGTCCGGCAGTTGGGTGTACCAGGGTGATGAGGGCCAGCGGGTGCTGGAGATCGACGATGGCGTAACGGTGCCTATCAGCGATCATGGTAAAGGCATCTACTCTTCGGTTCCCGCAGCAGTGTTTGCCGAGAGTGACCCTGGCAATGCGGCCGCCGCTCGAATCGATGGTATTCAGGTGATCAATGATGGCGCACTGTCGGCGGTTTCACCGGACGATATCACCATTACCGTTGATACCGTCGCGGGAACGGTCAGTGCTGTGAATAGCCGCACCGGCGATCCCCTGACTGTGACTCCAGCGGCGTATACCAGTGGTGAGTCCTTCGAGGTTGCCGGTGTGCAGGCGACGATTACCGATGCGGGCGATGGCGATGAGTTCACCCTTCGCGCGGGGGAGAGGCAGTCGGTGTTTGCCACCATCGAAAACCTGATTGACGGCCTCGATAACATCGACAAAGGTTCGCCGGCCGGGCAGGCGGCCTATGACGACCTGATCGCAGCGTCTTTGCAGAATCTGGACAATGCCCAGGAAAGCATTGTGCAGAAGCAAACGGAAATTGGCGGGCGCCTGAACGCCGTGGACTCTACCAAATCGTTCCTGGAAGACTCGTCTGTGTACAGTGAGGACATTCGTTCGCAACTGCGTGACGTGGACTACGCCGAAGCTATCAGCAACCTGAGCTTCCAGAGCTTCGTGCTGCAGGCTGCACAGCAATCATTTGCCCAGGTCTCTCAGCTGTCGTTGTTCGATCGCTTGTAAAAAGCCTGCCGGAACAAGGAAGTCCGGCACTTGTTATTGCTTTCAGATTCAACCTCAGTATAATCCCCAGCACTCTCCGATGGCGGCGTGGTGAAATTGGTAGACACGACGGATTCAAAATCCGTTGGGGTAAAACCCGTGGCGGTTCGAGTCCGCCCGCCGCTACCATTTACGATCCGCACAGTGCGGTGTAAACAGTCCATCCAATGAACGTCTCCGATTTTCACTTTGATCTACCGGATGAGCTTATCGCCCGGTATCCCCTCAAAGAGCGCAGTGCGTCCCGGTTGCTCAGTCTCGATGGGCTGTCCGGTGACACCAGGCACTTACGGTTTACCGATCTTCCAGGCCTGCTTCAGCCGGGCGACCTACTGGTCTTCAACGACACGCGAGTGATTCCAGCGCGCCTTTTTGGCCGCAAGGAAACCGGCGGTCAGGTGGAAGTGCTGGTTGAGCGTGTACTTGGAGAGCACGACATTCTCGCTCACGTACGGGCCTCCAAAGCTCTAAAAGAAGGCCAGAAAGTGCTGCTTGAAGATGGCGCAGCGCTACGGATGAGCGGAAGGGATGATGCGTTGTTTCACCTGCATTGTGACAGCGACGAACCCGTCCTTGAGGTTCTTGAGCGGATCGGTCATATGCCGCTGCCTCCCTACGTGGATCGCCCAGATGAATCCTCGGACCGCGAACGCTACCAGACGGTGTACGCCCGGGAAGCCGGTGCGGTGGCGGCTCCGACCGCCGGCCTGCATTTTGATGACCGGATTCTGGCCGAGCTTGAATCGCGGGGCATTGAAACCGCGTTTGTAACCTTGCATGTGGGCGCTGGCACATTCCAGCCGGTGCGTGTGGAGGGTATTGAAGATCATGTGATGCACAGTGAAGTGGCCCATGTATCGCAAGAAACGGTTGATGCGGTGAATGCAGCCCGAGCCCGGGGAGGTCGTGTCGTAGCCGTTGGTACCACCTCTGTGCGGTCCCTGGAATCCGCCAGTCGCGGCGGTGTGGTTCGACCTTTTCAGGGCGAAACCGATATTTTTATTTACCCCGGCTATCGTTTCCAGGCCGTGGACGCCATGGTGACGAATTTTCACTTACCGGAGTCAACGCTGATCATGCTGGTCAGCGCGTTTGCCGGTTATCAGAACGTGATGTCGGCCTATCAAGCGGCTGTCGCCGAGCGTTACCGCTTTTTCAGTTACGGTGATGCGATGTTTATCACAGCGCAGGAGCCAAGCCTGGGCGCCCTCTCTTCCTGTTCAGGGAAGGGCAGCCAGAATCCGGAGAACGATGATGAGTGACCAGTGTTATATGTCCTTTGAAAAACTCGGGGCAGATGGCCGTGCACGACGCGGACGCCTGACGTTTCCCCGGGGCACGGTGGAAACCCCGGCTTTCATGCCGGTGGGCACCTACGGCACCGTCAAGGGTATGCTGCCGAGGGACATCAAGGATATTGGGGCCGAGATCATCCTTGGCAACACCTTCCACCTGATGCTGCGGCCGGGTACGGAAGTGGTGAAGGCCCATGGCGATTTGCATGACTTTACCCAGTGGCAAGGCCCGATCCTCACAGATTCCGGCGGCTTCCAGGTGTTCAGCCTGGGCGAGATGCGCAAAATCACCGAAGCGGGCGTGACGTTCCGTTCGCCAATCGATGGTTCACCGGTAGAGCTGTCACCGGAAATCGCCATGCAGGTGCAGCGCGATCTCGGGTCGGATATTGTGATGATTTTTGACGAGTGTACGCCGTACCCGGCCACCGAGAAGCAGGCGAGTGAGTCCATGGAGCTGTCGCTGCGTTGGGCGGCGCGAAGCAAACAGGCACACGCTGGTAATCCGGCCGCGCTGTTCGGCATCGTTCAGGGAGGGATGTACGAATCGCTGCGGGACCGCTCATTGGAAGGGCTGACGGAGATCGGATTCGACGGCTACGCCATAGGCGGATTGTCGGTGGGCGAGCCCAAAGAGGATATGATCCGTATCCTGGATCATCTGCCACCCAAAATGCCGGAAGACCGCCCCCGTTACCTGATGGGCGTAGGGCGGCCCGAGGATCTTGTGGAAGCAGTGCGCCGCGGCGTAGACATGTTTGACTGCGTAATGCCCACGAGAAACGCGCGCAACGGTTACCTGTTTACCTCCACCGGCATCATCAAGATCCGCAACGCCAGGCACCGGCACGATACCGCGCCGCTGGACGATCAGTGTGACTGCTACACCTGCGAGAACTTTTCGAGAAGTTATCTGCATCACCTCGATAAATGTGGAGAAATGCTCGGCTCGCAACTCAATACTATCCACAATCTGCGGTACTACCAGAACGTGATGGCTGGATTGCGTGGCGCAATTGAAGCAGGTACATTGTCGGACTTTATTAGCGACTTCTATGCCCGCCGCGGTGAAACCGTGCCTCCAATGGCGCAGTGACTGCGGGATAAGCCGATTCTGAACCGCTACCTGAACTTTTCTTAAAAACGGAGATAGTCAATGAAATCAATCAAGTTACTTGTTGCTGCACTCTTTGCTGCGATGCCGGCACTGGCCATGGCACAGGATGCGGGTGCCCAGGGTATGGGAGTGATGGGGCAGGTGATCTTCTTTGCCGGCTTTATCCTGATTTTCTATTTCCTGATCTGGCGTCCCCAGTCCAAGCGTGCGAAAGAGCACAAGGCGCTGATGGCTGGCCTGAACAAAGGCGATGAAGTGGTTACCTCCGGCGGTGTGGCCGGCAAGATCACCAAGGTTTCTGATGACTTTATCGTGGTTGAAATCGCTGACAACGTTGAGATCAAGGTTCAGAAAGTTGCTGTTGCAGCGGCACTTCCGAAAGGAACTCTGAAGGACATCTGATCGACCGGTTTTCGACTCAGGTCTGAATTTGCCAAGCTGAAACATCACAGCCGGCCGACTGGCCGGCTTAAAGGGACCCCATGCTGAACAAGTATCCGCTCTGGAAAAACCTGGTTATCGTGATCGCGCTGGTGATCGGGTTCGTCTATGCCTTGCCTAACGTCTTTCCTGACGACTTTGCCGTACAGATCACCGGTGCCCGGAGCAGTACCGAAGTCGATCAGCGGATTCTCGACAGGGCTGTTGATGCACTCGAAGCCAAGGGGATCCAGGTCAAGGAATCCGAGTTGCAGGAGCGCGACGCCCTGATTCGCCTGAACGACGCCGAATCCCAGCTGAGGGCTCGGCCGGTAGTGCAGGAGGTGCTTGGAAGGGATTATCTGGTAGCCCTGAATATGGCGCCGTCAACACCGGGATGGCTGGAAAGCCTGGGTGCGGGCCCGATGAAGCTCGGCCTCGACCTGCGGGGTGGTGTTCACTTCCTGTTGGAAGTGGATATGGAAACCGCCGTCGACCAGCGCCTCGAAGCCATGTCTGGTCAGATCAAGCGCGAATTGCGTGAAGAGCGTGTGCGCTACCGCGGTGGCGATGTGGAAGGCAACCGTTCCATTGTTCTGAGTTTCCGTGACGAAAGCTCCCGCAGCGAAGCATTTGACCTGATCCGTGACCAGTACAACCAGTTCCTGCTCGATGAGCAGACAGAGGAAGGTGAGTACCTGCTGGTGCTGTCCATGTCGGAAGCCGAAGTGAAGTCCATACAGGACTACGCACTGGAGCAGAACCTGACCACCATCCGTAACCGGGTCAACGAACTTGGCGTGGCGGAGCCTCTGGTGCAGCGCCAGGGTGCGGACCGCATCATTGTGGAATTGCCTGGTGTGCAGGATACCGCTGCGGCAAAGCGTGTACTGGGTGCTACTGCCAACCTGGAGTTCCGTCTTGAGGCCCGCCAGGATGCGTCATCAGCTGATATCGAGACGTTCCCGTTCCGTGACAACCCTAACCGTGAAGCCCGTCTTGAGCGGGAAGTGATCGTCACCGGTGACAATGTCTCTAACGCACAGCAGGCCTTCGACGAGAACGGCCAGCCACAGGTCAACATCACCATGGACTCCGTGGGCGGCGATCTGATGAACCGTGCAACCCGCAACGCCATTGGGCGTCGCATGGCGGTCCTGTTTATCGAATACCGGACAGAGACGGAAGAAGTGGTTGTGGATGGTGAAACCCGCACGGTCGACAACCGCGTTGTCGAGAAGGGCATCATCAGCCTGGCGACGATCCAGTCTGCGCTGGGAAGCAGTTTCCGGATTACCGGGCTGGATTCCATCCCGGAAGCGGCGGAGTTGGCATTGCTGCTGCGAGCCGGTTCGTTGGCTGCGCCAATGTACTTTGTTCAAGAGCGGACGATTGGTCCCAGCCTTGGGCAGAAGAACATTGATGCCGGCATGATGTCGGTGCTGCTAGGTTTCGTGTTGGTCCTCTGCTACATGGTGGTGTACTACCGTGGCTTTGGTGTGATCGCCAACATTGCGTTGACGCTTAACCTGATGCTGCTGATCGCCTGCATGTCGATTCTCTCAGCAACCCTGACGCTGCCGGGTATTGCCGGTATCGTGCTGACGGTGGGTATGGCGGTTGACGCCAACGTGCTTATCTTCGAGCGTATAAAGGAAGAGTTGAAATCGGGCATACCGCCGCAGTCGGCGATAAACTCCGGTTATTCCCGGGCCTTCGTTTCGATTTTTGATGCCAATATCACCACCCTGTTGGTGGCGGTGATCCTGTTCGCCATGGGGTCCGGCCCGGTGAAAGGGTTCGCGGTGACACTGTCGATCGGTATTCTTACGTCGATGTTCTCCGGGCTGATGGTCAGTCGCAGCATCGTAAATCTTGTATACGGCGGTCGACAGGTTGAAAAGCTGTCGATTGGGGGGAAACTGGCCAATGTCTGAAGTTGAGAAGAAACCTATCGATTTTATGGGCTTTCGGAAGATTGCTTCCGTTGTGTCCATTGCGCTGATTGTTGCTTCCATTGCGTTGCTGGCAGTGCGCGGCCTGAACCTCGGGCTGGACTTTACCGGTGGTACCTCCGTTGAGCTGGAATACCAGCAGGCGCCCGCTCTGGACAATGTTCGCCAGACGTTGGAAGGCGCGGGATATGAGCAGTTTGTGGTCCAGAACTTTGGTTCGGACACTACAGTGCTGGTGCGGATGGCGGAGTCCGAGAACGACAAGTTGGCCGCTGAAGTCACGGCCGCGTTGTCGGCTGGTGGTAATGAGCTTGAACTGGTGAGCTCCGAATTTGTCGGCTCCCAGGTTGGCGACGAGCTGAAGGAAGACAGTGGTCTGGGAATGCTCATCGCGCTGGCAGTGGTGCTGATTTACGTCGGTATGCGGTTCCAGTTCAAGTTCGGTATTGCCTCTGTTGTGCCACTGGCCCACGACGTCATCATTGTTCTGGGTGTGTTTGCCCTGTTCCAGTGGACGTTCGACCTCAGTGTGCTTGCAGCGTTGCTTGCGGTTATCGGTTATTCCCTTAACGATACCATCGTGGTGGCGGACCGGATTCGCGAGAATTTCCGCAAGATGCGTGAAGGGGGCTCCGAGCACATCATCAACGAGTCCATTCACCAGACCATCAGCCGGACCATCAACACGTCCGGTACGACATTGGTGGTGCTGTTCGCCCTGTACTTCCTGGGTGGTGAAGCGATCAACAACTTTGCGCTGGCTCTCATCATCGGTGTGGTGGTGGGTACCTACTCATCCATCTATGTGTCAGCAAACCTGCTGGTTGCCCTGGGTGTGGCACGGGAGGACCTGATTGTTCCGCCGAAGGAAGGTCTTGCTGGGCAGGAAGAGGAAGAAGAGCAGCCGCCCGAGTGGTTGAACCGGATGTAAGTCGGTCAGCCACAAAAAAGCCGCAACACCAAATGGGGTTGCGGCTTTTTTTATGCCTGGCCGTTGGCCTTTATGCCTAGCGAGGCAGTCGGCCCCGGAACGGGTGAAGTGTCTTGAGTACTTCACGGAACAGCTTGGGGTTTGCGACGATCAACTGCTTTGCTTTCTCCGTTGAGGGGTTGCCGGAGAAATCGCCGGTCAGAGCGCCGGACTCCAGTGCCAGCGTGACGCCGATGGCCAGGTCAGCCGGCTCAGGACGGAAAATGACAGCGGCGTCCAGATGGCCGGAAGCAACCCGGGCGATATCAAGGGCCACGCAACCTGCGGTTCGGAACATGCTGCTGTCACGGGCCAGCAAGGATGCCATCTCGCCCCACATCAGTGGGTCGTCAGAAGAGCGGGTCTGGTCGAGAAGATTGCTGACCACGGCTGCACGGTCGGCATGCTTGACGTCGCTGGTACGCACCCGCCGACTGTTTAGTGCAGCACCGTGGCCGCGACTGGCAGAGTATTCCTCACCGGTGACCGGATTGATCAGCAGCAGGTTCTCGGTGCGGTTGTTTTTCTTTTGCAGCAACGCAACGGCGAAGTCAGGAATGCCGCGCAAAAAATTCTCACGTCCGAGTACCGGGAAAATGTGCCAGCTCTTGTCGTTACCGTCGGCGTCCGCCTCATTCAAAGGAGCGATGGCGTGGTCCTTGTAGGCTTTGTCGAGCTGTTCGGAAAAATTGTCGTAAATGGACTGTTCGACCCGCTCCAGTTGCTTGCGGCGGTCTTCGCTGTCGCCGTTGGGTTCCTGGCGTTCGAAGTGTGCTTTCAGATAGTCGGACCCCTGACGCGCGACGCGCAGGGCCATTTTGATTGCTGGTTGCATCTGAGTGTTCATTATCCGGGTGTGTGAAGGCCGCATAGCATATCAAAAACTGACCCGCCTTGTATGTTTTTCCACTCCGCAGTGTCACGGATGGCGCTGTATCAGGGCATGTCCGGAGAGGCGGGGAAGGGGGTAGATCTGCTATCATGCGCACCTTTCCAGTTTTTATAGAGATTCTACCGCCATGCACAAGCCAGCTAAGCCCCTGGAGGGCCCTGACACCTACAACGACCAGATCCGGATTGTCCTGGTTGAGACGTCCCATTCCGGTAACATCGGTGCGGTCGCCAGGGCCATGAAAAACATGGGGCTGGGAAACCTGTGGCTGGTAAATCCTGCGTCTTTTCCTGATGAGGCCTCCTACGCCCGTGCAGCGGGCGCCTCCGATATTCTCGACAAGGCCACGGTTGTTTCGACTCTGGACGAAGCTATTGCCGATTGTGTGTGCGTTATGGGTACCAGCGCGAGAGGGCGAAAGGTCCCCTGGCCGGTTATCGCTCCACCAGACGCCGCGGCCAAGGCTTCGCAGCAGTCAGAAGCGGGGCAGGTGGCGCTGGTCTTTGGGCGTGAGAACCATGGGCTGAGCAATGAAGAGTTGCAGCGTTGTCATTTCCACATTCATATCCCGTCAAATCCCGATTACAGTTCCCTGAATCTGGCCATGGCGGTTCAGGTAATGTGCTATGAATTGCGTATGCATTATCTGAAAGGCCTTGAAGGTGGCGACGGCAGCCCATATCTCAAGCCTATGATGGCGCCCGGCGATGAAGGTTGGGATGTACCGCCCGCGCCTGTCCGCGATGTTGAGGGTTTTTTCAATCATCTTGAACAGGTGCTTGTGGATGTGGACTTTCACCGCCGGGACAATCCTCGTCAGTTGATGACGCGGCTGCGGCGGCTGTTCCAGCGTGCCGGGCTGGATCAGATGGAGATCAATATCCTTCGGGGAATACTGACCGCCGTCCAGAAGTCGGCTGGTGCTGCGGATACCGCAAAAAATACGTCAAAGGCTGGTTCAACGGCCGGTGAACAGGAATAGGGTTATGTTTGAACGTCTAAGGGAAGATGTGAACAGCGTGTTTCATCGTGATCCCGCCGCTCGCAATACTTTCGAGGTGCTGACCAATTACCCGGGTTTGCACGCGCTCCTGTGCCACCGGTTCTCCCATTGGCTTTGGGGTCTTGGCCTGAAGTGGATTGCACGAACGTTTTCTTCGATCGCCCGTTGGCTGACTGGCATCGAAATTCATCCCGGTGCCACGATCGGGCGGCGTTTCTTTATCGATCACGGCATGGGTGTTGTCATTGGTGAGACCACGGTGATCGGTGACGACGTCACGCTTTATCAGGGCGTTACCCTGGGCGGGACCAGTTGGAACAAGGGTAAGCGCCATCCGACGCTGGGTGACGGTGTTGTGGTGGGTGCCGGTGCCAAGATCCTCGGGCCGTTTACGGTGGGCGAGGGCGCCAAGATTGGCTCCAACTCCGTGGTGACCAAAGAGGTTCCGCCTGGCGCGACGGTTGTCGGTATTCCTGGTCGGGTTGTGGTGAAGCGCAAAGGGGAAGATGACGCCCGGCGCAAGGAAATGGAAGAACGCATGGGCTTCGATGCCTATGGTGTGACCGAGGAAATGCCGGACCCGGTAGCCCGGGCCATGCGCAGCCTGCTGGATCATATGCATGCTGTGGATGACCGCATTGAGAATATGTGCAAAGCGCTTCGCAAGGTGAACAGTGAATACCAGAACGGCGAGTTGCCGCCGCTGCAGGAGGAGGATTTTGACTGCGTGCGGGACGACGAGCCGTCGCAACGGTGAATACTTGACTGTTTTGGTAGGTCAATTCATACTCGGCGTTGTTAAAGCCGAATCAATCCCTGACCGGGGCTGACGTTATGAGACTGACCACCAAAGGCCGCTATGCGGTGACGGCAATGCTGGATCTCGCCCTTCATGGGGATCAGGGGCCGGTGAGTCTGGCTGACATATCTGCCCGGCAGGAGATTTCCCTCTCGTATCTCGAGCAGTTATTTTCCCGCCTTCGCCGTCACAAACTGGTGACGAGTATCCGGGGCCCTGGCGGTGGTTATCGCCTGAGCCGTGAGGCAGACTCCGTCTTTATTGCGGAAGTTGTCGACGCGGTCAGCGAATCCCTGGATACCACCCGTTGCGGCAACAAGGGTGATTGCCAGAATGGCGAGAAATGCCTGACCCACCACCTGTGGTCTGATCTCAGTGATCAGATTCATCAGTTCCTCAGTGATATCAGTCTTGGGGACCTGATGCGTAAACGGGAGATTCAGGTGGTTGCCGATCGGCAGAACAGGCGCCATTCAGACGGCGACTCACAGACGATTAACACCGAGCGCCTTACGGATCAGGCGCCGGCCTGAACGACTATCCTGAAACTTCTATGAAAAAGCCCGTCTATCTGGATTATGCGGCCACCACGCCCGTAGACCCTGCCGTTGCCGAAGAAATGGTCAAATACCTGACGCCTGATGGTGTGTTTGGCAACCCTGCCTCACGCTCCCATGGCTTTGGCTGGCAGGCCGAAGCCGCCGTTGAAGGTGCTCGCCGTCAGGTGGCCAGTCTGATCCATGCAGACCCACGTGAGATTGTGTGGACGTCCGGCGCTACCGAGTCCGACAACCTCGCCATCAAGGGTGCTGTTACAGGCAAGAACAATCCGCACATTGTGACATCGATGATTGAACACAAGGCGGTGCTTGATACCTGCAAGTGGCTTGAAGGGCAGGGTGTTGAGGTGACCTGGCTCAAACCGGGCGCGGACGGGCGGGTGTCCTGTCAACAGGTTGAAGATGCGCTCCGGGACAATACCGCTTTGGTCAGCCTGATGATGGTCAACAATGAACTGGGTAGCCAAACGGATATCGCAGCCATCGGTACCATGCTTCGCGAACGCGGTGTGCTGTTTCATGTGGACGCGGCGCAGGCGGCTGGCAAGACCGAGGTGGATGTGGGAGCTATGCCAGTGGATCTGTTGTCCTTGTCGGGGCACAAGGTATACGGGCCCAAGGGTATTGGCGCCCTCTATGTGCGGCGTTCTCCGGACGTGCGAATTGAATCGCAGATTCATGGCGGTGGTCATGAGCGGGGCATGCGTTCCGGCACACTACCTACGCACCAAATCGTCGGCATGGGCAAAGCCTTTGATCTGGCCGGCGAAAAACTCGAGCAGGAGAAGACGCGGCTGGAATCCCTGCGGAAGCGTTTCATGTCGGGCCTTGAACGTCTTGAGGGCGTGACGCTTAACGGCAGTGCCGAACATCGGGTGCCGGGTATCATCAACCTCTCGTTTGCCGGTGTCGATGCGGAATCCCTGATGCTGGGATTGCGTGAATTGGCGGTTTCGTCTGGTTCGGCCTGTTCTTCGGCCACTATTGAGCCTTCGTTTGTACTCAAGGGCATTGGGCTGGATGATGAGCAGGCGCATCGAGCTCTCCGGTTTTCCTTTGGACGCTTTTCGACGGAAGAGGAGGCAGACTTCGCAGCGGCGCAAATCGTTGACGTTGTTACCCGTCTCCGTTCAGTGCGGTAGGCAGTTGCCTCCGGACTGCGTATAATCCCAACCCTGAAATTTTTCTGAACCTGAATGGAGATAGATCATGTCAAATGAGCGCACGCTCTCGATTATCAAGCCCGATGCAGTCGCAAAAAATGTGATCGGCGAAATCTACACACGCTTTGAAAAAGCGGACCTGACCATCGTCGCTGCGAAAATGATGCACCTGACCCAGGAGCAGGCAGAAGGGTTCTACGCCGAGCACAAGGAGCGCCCGTTTTTCAATGATCTGGTTGCGTTCATGACCTCTGGCCCTGTGGTTGTTCAGGTTCTGGAAGGCAATGGTGCTATCCTGAAGAATCGTGACCTGATGGGAGCAACTAACCCCAAGGAAGCGGAAGCAGGCACCATTCGTGCCGACTTTGCATCTTCAATTGATGCAAACGCTGTTCATGGTTCAGATTCCGCCGCGTCAGCTGAGCGCGAAATTGCGTATTTTTTCAATGACAGTGAGATCTGCCCGCGCGGCTGATCAGGCTGTATCGGGCCGGACATACGTCCGGCCCGTATTGGTTATTTGATTGAGGTTATGAAATGACAGCTGTTGCTGAGAAAACCAACCTTCTGGGAATGCCCAAGGCCAAAATGGAGGCCTTTTTTGAGTCCCTGGGGGAGAAACGTTTCCGCGCAACACAGGTGCTGCAATGGATTCACCAGCGCGGGGCCGATGACTTCGATCAAATGACCAATATGAGTCGGGTGCTGCGGGAAAAGCTGAAGGCCGTTGCGGAAATTCGTGGGCCGGAGGTGGTGTACGACGAGTCCTCCAAAGACGGTACTCGCAAATGGGTCATGCGCATGGACAACGGCAACAGTGTTGAAACCGTGCTCATACCTGACGGCGAGCGCGGCACGCTGTGCGTATCGTCGCAGATTGGCTGCAGCCTCGATTGCACGTTTTGTTCGACGGGCAAGCGTGGATTTAACCGCAATCTTACCGCTGCCGAAATCATCGGGCAGGTCTGGGTTGCGCGTAAGGCGTTCATGCCGTTTGAACCCGGCCCGGACCGCCCGATTACCAATGTGGTAATGATGGGGATGGGTGAGCCGTTGCTGAACTTCGACAACGTTGTCGATGCCATGAACCTGATGATGGAGGACCTGGCGTACGGCATTTCCAAGCGACGTGTCACCGTCAGCACCTCTGGGGTGGTTCCGGCACTGGACAAATTGGGTGAAGTTACCGATGTTTCACTGGCCATTTCGCTCCATGCCCCCAATGATGAGTTGCGTAACCAGTTGGTGCCGTTGAATAAAAAGTACCCTATTGCGGAGTTGCTGGCAGCGACGCGTCGTTATCTTGCACGTCTGCCTGACAAGCGGAAGGCAACCATTGAGTACACGGTCATCGAAGGCGTTAATGATCAGCCTGAGCACGCCAGGGAACTCGCTGTTGTTCTTCGCGGCCTGCCGTGCAAGATTAACCTGATTCCGTTCAATCCGTTTCCCGAGAGCGATTTTCGCCGTCCCAGTAACAACGCGATCCGCCGTTTCCAGGCAGTCCTGAACGAGGCCGGCTTTATCGCCACGGTGAGAACCACTCGGGGTGATGATATCGATGCAGCCTGTGGTCAGCTGGTAGGGATGGTGGAAGACCGCACCAAGCGTAGTCAGCGTTATATCCAGGTGCAGCAGGTCAGTCCGTAAACCCGGTGCCGATATGCACCTTCCAATTCAAGAGGAATTGCCGACTGTGACATTTATTCCAGTGAAAAGGATGCGAGCTGCGCTTGTCGTGGTATTGCTGGCGATGTTTGTCGCAGGGTGTGTGACCAATACCGATAGCCGGTTTGCCCGCGAGGCAGATCGCGACAAGGCCGTCAGGAATTATGTCCAGTTGGGTACCGCCTACATCGGCCAGAATAATCTCGAAAGAGCCCGGCATCACCTTGAACGAGCGCTAGAATTGTCTCCCGATGACCCCGGGGCGCTGGCAGCCATGGGGCTGATCTATAACGCCGAGGGCGAACCGGAACTGGCTGAGCGGTCGTTCCGGGAGTCACTCGATAGTGATCAGGGCTATACCCGCGGGCGTGTTTATTACGGTGCCTTCCTGTACGGTGCGGGCCGATTCGAGGACTCCCGTGAACAGTTTCTGGCCGCGTCCAGGGATACGTCCTACAACGACAGGGCATCCGTGTTTTTTAACCTAGGATTGACGGAAGAGAGAATTGGCAACCTTGAGGGCGCCACGACGGCGTACCGGCGCGCCGTTGAATTATCCCGTGGTGATGCAAAGTCACTGCTTGCGCTGTCACGGACGTTGGTCGAATCCGGAGAGCTCCAGGCCGCCTCTCGTCACTACGGCCGCCTGATGACGTTGATGCAACGGAACCAGAATCTCCGCCATTCTCCTGAAAGTCTTTTTACCGGCATCCGCATTGCCCGGCATCAGGGCGACAGGAACCGGGAATCGAGTCTTGCGCTCCAACTGAAGAACAATTTTCCAAACTCTGTCGAATACCAACAATACAGGGTGATGACATCCAATGGACAGTGATGACGCACAACAACCGTCGGGCCTGAGTGAGCCTACGGGCCAGTTGCTCAAACGTGCGCGTGAGCAGAAGGGGCTCAGTGTTTCCGCCGTGGCCGATGCCCAGCATCTTCGCCCGGCGATAATACAGGCGATAGAGGACGGGCATTATGAACAGATCGACAGTGAACTGTTCCTTAAAGGCTATGTCAGAACCTACGCACGACAGGTTGACCTTAATCCGGATGCGGTGATCGCGACGCTGGATGAGGAGCTCGAACCGCTACGACAGCAAAAAGTGCAGGCAGAAGAAGCGAATCCGCTGATTGATATCGAGCGTCGCAGGCGGCGCAAGCGCCGCGTTGCAAAGTTTCTGCTTCTCCTGCTGGCCATAGCAGTAATTGCCTTTCTCGCATTGCGCTTTATGGGCGAATTGGACGGTATAACAGGCGACACGACGGAACCGGCTGTGTCCTCGGAAACGGCTGCTCCCGCGCAGCCTGAACCGTCCGAAGAGACGGTGTCGGTGGACGACACTGTCGATACCGAGTTAGCCGAGCCTGAAACCGAGGAAGAGGCCGATAGGCTATCCGCGCCGGTTGATGAAGCGTCGATCGTTGAGGACAATAGCGAGTTGGCAGAGCTGCCTGAGGACCCTCAGGTGAATGAGCAGGTCTCTGGCTCTCCGGCCCCGACGGTTGAAGACGATTCCGCTCCGGCTGCGCAACCTGCTGTCGATGAGATTGATGAGAGCCAGGTTCCGGTGGTGACCAGTGAGCCGGAGCCAGCGTTTCAGGAGAGCGCCCAGCCAACGGCTGCCGTCGGCAGCGCTCGCCTGGAAATGACATTCAGCGATGAGTGCTGGGTTCAGGTAACCGATTCGGCGGGCAATCGCCTGGTGGGATCCCTGCAACGGGATGGTGACAGGATTAATGTATCAGGCAGGCTGCCCATCGACGTTGTTGTCGGCGCAGTCGATGCCATCGAATCTATAAGATTTGATGGCCAACCGATTGACCTTTCCGGTTATCGGGTCGTCAACAACCGAGCAGAATTCTCGCTGGATATCTGAACGTTTCGAACCCTCTTTTGCGGTTAGCAGGCTATATGAATCACGAATCTCCGATCAAAAGACGCAAATCACGCCAGATAATGGTAGGCGATGTTCCCGTGGGTGGCGATGCGCCTATTGCTGTCCAGAGCATGACCAACACCAACACCTGTGACGTGGATGCAACCGTTGGCCAGATCCGCGCCCTGCAGGAAGCTGGAGCGGACATTGTGCGGGTATCCGTGCCTACAATGGATGCTGCGGAAGCGTTCGGCAAGATTCGCTCAATGGTGTCGGTACCATTGGTGGCTGACATTCATTTCGATCACCGAATTGCTCTGCGGGTGGCGGAACTGGGTGTTGATTGTCTTCGTATCAACCCGGGTAATATCGGTCGGGATGACCGTGTCAGCGCCGTGATCAGCGCCGCGCGGGATGGCAATATCCCGATTCGTATTGGCGTCAACGCGGGCTCGCTGGAAAAGGCACTGCAACGTAAGTACGGGGAACCGACACCCGAGGCTCTGGTTGAGTCGGCCATGCGCCATATCGACATTCTCGACCGTCATGATTTTCAGGACTTCAAGGTGAGCCTGAAGGCCTCAGAGGTCTTCATGACGGTGGCGGCATATCGTCAGATTGCTGCACAGATAGAACAACCCCTGCATCTGGGTATTACCGAGGCTGGTGGCTTTCGCTCCGGGACAGTGAAGTCCTCTGTTGGCCTGGGCATGCTGCTGATGGACGGCATTGGGGATACCATCAGAGTATCGCTCGCGGCAGACCCGGTGCAGGAAATCAAGGTCGGCTACGATATTCTCAAAAGCTTGCGCCTGCGCAGCCGGGGTATCAACTTCGTCGCGTGCCCAAGCTGCTCACGCCAGAATTTCGATGTCATCCAGACCATGAATGACCTTGAGGCTCGTCTGGAGGACGTCAACGAGTCCCTGGATGTTGCCATCATTGGCTGTATTGTAAACGGGCCGGGCGAGGCCAAGGTTGCTGACCTGGGCTTGACCGGCGGCAGCCCCAAGAACCTGTTCTACGCGTCGGGCAAGCCTAATCAGAAGCTCGACAATGCCAACCTGACCGACGACCTGGAACGGCTGATCCGTGAGGAAGTGGCGCGTCGCAAGGAAAAGGAAGAAGCGATCATTACCCGCTCGGCCGACTGAGAGCAGATCGTCAAATCACCGACACAGATAAGGTAGTAACTTGGCTAAGATCCAGGCAATCCGCGGGATGAACGATATCCTGCCAGAGCAGACGCCGGTGTGGCAGTTTGTGGAAGACACGGTCAGGAAAGTGCTTTCCCAGTACGGTTATCAGGAAATTCGCATGCCGGTGGTTGAGCAGACGGACCTGTTCAAGCGCTCTATTGGCGAAGTGACGGATATCGTTGAGAAAGAGATGTACACCTTTGAGGATCGCAACGGTGACAGCCTGACCCTGCGCCCCGAAGGTACGGCCGGCTGCGTGCGTGCCGCCGAAGAACACGGTCTGCTTTTTAATCAGACCCGCCGGCTTTGGTACACCGGCCCCATGTTTCGTCATGAGCGCCCCCAAAAAGGCCGTTACCGTCAGTTCCACCAGATCGGCGTGGAATGTTTTGGCATGACCGGCCCGGATATTGATGCTGAGCTCCTCGTGTTGACGGCCAGGCTCTGGCGCGCGCTAGGACTGAGTGAACACACCCGCCTGGAAATCAATTCCATAGGTACGTCTGCTGCCCGTCGGGAATACCGCGAGGCGCTGGTCGCGTACCTCTCGGATTACCGGGAGCAGTTGGACGAAGATAGCCAACGGCGTCTTGGCTCGAACCCGCTACGCATTCTGGACAGCAAGAACCCGGATACCCAGAGACTTCTGGTGGACGCGCCTCGTCTGGATGATTACCTCGACGACGAGTCTCGGGATCATTTTCGGCAACTGCGCTCGTTGCTGGACGCGGCTGGCATTGAGTATACGGTGAATCCAAAGCTGGTTCGCGGGCTCGACTATTATGGCAAAACTGTATTCGAGTGGATTACCGACAGCCTGGGTGCCCAGGGGACGATATGCGCCGGTGGTCGCTATGATGGGCTGGTGGAGCAATTGGGAGGCAAGCCCACGGTTGCGGTCGGTTTCGCCATGGGGCTAGAACGACTGATCCTGCTGCTGGAAACGCTTAACCTTGTGCCAGACAGTGCCAATGGCAATGTCGATGTGTATGTTGCGGCTATGGGTGAATCCACCGTGGCACCCGCATTGGCGCTGGGTGAATCCCTTCGTGACGCTTTGCCGGGCGTAACGGTTATGGGGCACTGTGGCGGCGGCAGTTTCAAGAGTCAGATGAAAAAGGCTGATCGCAGTGGCGCCCGTTACGCGGTCATTCTGGGTGAGAATGAGGTTGCCAACGGGACGGTCGGCCTTAAGCCGTTACGGTCAGACGAGGGGCAACTAGACGTTGCTCAGGGTGATCTGGCCGCGACGCTTGAAGAATTGCTTGGCCGCTGATGGCGAGCCGACGAGTTACAGCATAATAATCATCTATTGCAGGAGTCATCATGGCTGAAATGCGTACTGAGGAAGAAACGGTCCAGGCAATCAAGGACTGGTGGAAGAAGAATGGCAGCTCGCTCCTGATTGGCGTCGGTGCGGCGCTGGCGATTGTTTTCGGGTGGCAGGCCTGGCAGAACCATCAAATGCAGCAGCGTACGGAAGCGGCTTCCCAGTTTGCCGAGCTGATCAATGCCTATAGCGATGAGACAGATGAAAATCGCGCAGATACCGTTGCCTACGTGGCCGAGAACCTGCGAGAAGAATACAGCGACAGCGCCTTCGCTGTTTATGGCATGTTGATGCTTGCTCGCCAGCAGGTTATGGACCAAGGCGATCCGGAAGAGGCGATCGAGTCCCTGACCTGGGCGCAGGAAAAAGCCGGCGAAAGCGGAGCGTTGGCAATGGTTATTCGCAACCGCCTGGCCCGCGCCCAGTTCGCGGCGGAGCAGTACGAAGAGGCTTTGGCAACCATTGAGGGTACGGACAATACCGGCAGTTTCGGCGCTATTTTTACCGAGCTTAAAGGCGACATCCTGCTAGCCCAGGGTAATCGTGAGGGGGCTCGTGAAGCGTATCTGGCGGCCCGTGAAATGAACCAGCAGGGTCGTAGCGGCATTCTTGAGCTCAAGCTATCCGACCTTGGTGTTGAGGAGGGAGCCTGATGCCCTGGTTGGTTAACGGGCATACCAGACTCCTTTCGCTTGCGGGTATGCTGACACTGGCTGTCCTTGCAGGATGTAGTACCAGCGACACCTTTGAGCAACCTGCACCGGTTCCGGAGATTTCATCCAGTGTCGGGCTTGAGCCTGTCTGGAGTATGGGTGTTGGGGACGGGCATGATGACAACTTCCTGTACCTCGCCCCTCTGAACACCGGAGACCGTTTGTATGCGGCATCAGCCGATGGCGAGGTTTATGCCGTCGGCTCCGAAAACGGCGAGGTATTCTGGTTCCGGGATCTTGACGAGGAAATCAGTGCCGGCGTTGGTGGCGATCAGGGAAACCTGTACCTGGTCACCCGTGATGCTGAGCTGATGGCACTGTCGCGCGAAGATGGTTCTGAGCTTTGGCGGCAGCCTTTGCCCAACGAAGTGTTGGCGTCCCCCCAGTCCAACGGACGCCTGGTGGTGACACAGACCATTGATGGCAAGGTGCTGGCGTTTGATACCGCCTCCGGGGAGCAGGCATGGCAATACGACAGTGATGTCCCGGTCCTGTCAATACGTGCAGCGGCGTCGCCGCTTGTCGGGGCAGACCTTGTGCTGGCTTCACTGGCCAACGGCAAGCTCATGGCGATCTCCACTCAGACCGGCCAGCCCGTTTGGCAGTATGAAGTGGGCCAGCCGCAGGGCCGTACCGAGCTTGAACGGCTTGTTGATGTGGCCGGTGAGCCGCTGATTCTAGAGAGCGCGGCGATGATTGTGGGCTATCAGGGCAAGCTTGCGCTGGTTGACCTGCAAACCGGACAGGAAATCTGGAGTCGTCCCGCCTCCAGCCTGCAGTCACCAATGATCGGCAACGGTAATATTTTTGTCGCGGGTGCCAACGGCGATATCACGGCCTACCGCGGTTCCGACCGTCGCGAGCTGTGGGTTCAGGACCGGTTATCCTGGCGGCAGCCAACGCAGCCGGTTGTCTATGAGGATTACCTGTTGATAGGTGATTTCGAGGGGTATATTCATATGTTGTCGTTGGAAGACGGCAGCCTGGTGGGTCAGCTTGAATTTGACGACGAGGGCCTGCGGGTGCCTTTCCAGCGCCTGCAGAACGGTAACCTTCTTGTGTATGGCAATAGCGGTAAACTGTCGGTATTGAAACTCCGGACGCTCGACTGAGTGCTCCTTTCCGGCCCTATCGCTGTGAAGCGCGGGCCCTGTTTAATGTGTAGCGAAAGACTATGACCCCTGTAATTGCTCTTGTCGGGCGCCCCAACGTGGGCAAATCGACACTGTTTAATCAAATGACGCGGTCCCGGGATGCGCTTGTAGCGGATTTCCCCGGCTTAACCCGTGATCGTAAATACGGTGAGGGCAATTACGAAGGGCAGCGCTTTATCGTGATTGATACCGGTGGCCTGACCGGGGGTGAGGAAGGCCTGGACGCTGAAATGGCCCGCCAGTCCATGCAGGCTGTCGAGGAAGCTGACATTGTCCTGTTTCTGGTAGATGGCAAGGCCGGCCTCAATGGCGGCGACGAACTGATTGCTGCCCATCTTCGGAAAACCGGCAAGCGGGCGCATCTGGTGGTCAACAAGACGGATGGCCAGGACCCCGACATCGCCGCTTCCGATTTCTACGGCCTGGGCTTTGAGTCTACCTATCTGATTGCTGCCTCTCACAACCGGGGCATTCGCTCCATGCTGGAAGAGTTGCTGCCGTCCGAGGAAGAGCGCGAAGGGCAGGACCGTGCCGATCGTTATCCGGGCATACGCATTGGTATTGTCGGGCGACCGAACGTGGGCAAGTCAACATTGGTCAACCGCATGCTCGGAGAGGACCGGGTGATCGTCTATGACATGCCCGGCACCACCCGGGATAGCGTTTACATCCCGTTTGAACGCATGGATAACCAGTACACACTGATCGATACGGCCGGTGTGCGCCGGCGCAAGAATGTCAGTGAGGTGGTGGAGAAGTTTTCCATCATCAAGACCCTCCAGGCTATCGATGACGCCCATGTGGTCATCCTGGTTATCGACGCCCGGGAAGGTCTGGTGGACCAGGATCTTCATCTGATTGGCTTTGTTCTGGATGCCGGCCGTTCCCTGGTGATTGCGGTCAACAAATGGGACGGCATGGACCCGGACGACCGGGCCAAGGTAAAAGAGCAGGTTCAGCGCCGCCTGGACTTTCTTGATTATGCTGACAAGCACTACATATCTGCCCTTCACGGCTCCGGTGTGGGCGTCATGTACGATTCGGTTCACGCCTGCTATGAGTCAGCGATGGCCAAGTGGCCGACCAATCGCCTGACGGCCATCCTCCAGGATGCTACCGCCCAACATCAGCCGCCGCTTGTGCAGGGGCGTCGAATAAAGCTGCGGTACGCCCACCAGGGTGGGTCCAACCCTCCAGTGATTGTGGTGCATGGAAATCAGACTGACGCGTTGCCAGGGGCTTACAAACGCTATCTGGAGAATACCTTCCGTAAAGTGCTGAAGGTCAATGGTTCTCCCATTCGCTTCGAGTTCCGTTCCAGTGAAAACCCGTTCGCTAATAAGGTTAGCCGGCTTACGCCGCGTCAGAAGGTCAAACAGGACAATGACCTGAAGAAAGGGCGGCCGGTACGGAAGAAAGCGCGAATGAAGAGCAAGAAACGCTGAAACGATCCGACCGTCGGGGCAGCGCCAGGCAGTCGGTGCTGCATCAAAGGGCGCGATGGTTGGTCTTTAGCCACTCCTGAAACTCGTTTTCGGGCATCGGCCTGCTGTAGAAATAGCCTTGTGAATAGTCACAGCCTTCCTGTTGCAGGAAGTGTGTCTGGGCTTCTTCTTCCACGCCTTCTGCAATTACACTCAAGCCAAGACTGTGGGCCATGTTGATAATGGCCTTCACCAGCGAGGCGTCCTCCCGCTCCTTCATCACGTCCTGAACAAAGGATTTGTCGATTTTCAGAGTATCGAAAGGGTAGCTCTTGAGGTAGCTGAGCGCCGAATAGCCGGTACCGAAGTCATCAACTGACAGGCGAATGCCGGATTGATCGAGCTGCCGCAGGATATCGGCGGTTTCTATGGTGTTATCAAGGATCAGTCGCTCAGTGATTTCCAGTTCCAGTTGCTGGGGGGGCAAACCGCTGGCTTTGAGAGCATTCATGACGGTGTCGACAAAGCCCGGATCCCTGAATTGCCTGGGAGATACGTTGACTGAAATACCGATGTCCGTACCAGTGGACTCTTTCCAGCGTATGGCCGCCAGGCAGGCTTCCCGTAACACCCATTCACCAATCGGCGTTATCAGGCCGGTTTCTTCCGCCAGGGGTATAAACCGGTCGGGCATGACCATACCCATACCGGGGTTATTCCAGCGCAGCAGGGCTTCGGCAGAGCACAGTTGTCCGGACTCAGTGCGAACAATGGGCTGGTAGTAGAGCTCAAACTCTTTTTGCTCCAGGGCCCGGCGCATCAGCGATTCCATCTGCAGCCGTTCATGGGAGACTTCCGTCATTTCCGGAGCAAAGAGAGCATAGGCACTTTTACCCTTGTGTTTGGCCTGGTACATGGCGGCATCGGCGTGTTGAAGCAGGGTGCCGCTGTTATCGGAGTCGTTCGGGAAAACGGAGATACCGATACTGGTGGTTACGAACACTTCCTGGCCATTCAGCAGGTAAGGAGGGGCAAAGGTCTTGAGGATACGCTCTGCCACCTGTGACGTCGCCTCGGGGCCCGTCAGGCCGGGCAATATTACCAGAAACTCATCACCACCAAGCCTGGCGACGGTGCTGGTACCCCGAAGGCAGCTGGAAATCCGTCGTGCGGCCTCTATCAGGAGGTTGTCGCCGGCGTCGTGCCCAAGGGTATCGTTAATGTGCTTGAAGTTGTCCAGGTCGAGAAACATCACGCCAACCAGGGAGCTTTCGCGTCTTGCCTGGGCCAGGGCCAGTTTCAGGCGATCCAGGGCGAGCATCCGGTTGGGAAGCCCGGTCAGGATGTCGTAGTTAGCCTGTCTGAGCAGTTGTTGCTCGTAGCGCTTGCGAATGCTGATATCTTCGCCAAGAATCAGGTAGCCGGTGGCTTCGCCCTTGGAATTCTTGATGGGGGTTACGATCAGTTGTTCCCAGAAGCGCTCACCGTTCTTGCGAACGCTGTTGATTTCCCCCTGCCAGACCCCCACGCGTTGGACCTGAAGTCGGATGGATTGCCACAGTTGGCGGTTTTCTCGATGGGCCTGTGCATCCTCGGATAGCACGCCCGGGTGTTTCCCGGCGATGGTGGCAGCGTCGTAGCCGGTGAGCTGGCTGAATTTCTGGTTGGCGTATTCGATACGCCACTGGCGATCACAAATCAGCACCGATGACGGGCTTTGCTCAATCGCCTTGGAGAATTTTCGGATTTCCTGGGCATCGCGCTCCTGTCGCTCGAGGTCATCGTTGAGACGTTCCCGCATCTGGTTGATGGCAACGGTGACCTGGGCCAGTTCGTCATTTCGATTCAGTTGGGTGTCCGGTCGGTCCAGTTCAAGCGGGTCTGACAGGTTGTTGAGTGAGAAATTGCGGGCGTAGTTGGCCATGGTGGTCAGGTGCCGCGCAATGAAGTGCTGGAAAATCCAGATGATCAGGATCGAAACGAAAAAGGTCTTCAGGAACTGGGTGGTCAGCACCACTACGACTTTTTGGCGCATGTCCGAGAACACCCGCTTCAGATCGGCGGTGATGGTCAACTGACCCAAACTGAACATTTCATCACCCTGGTGGGTGAGCTTGAACGTATGGCTGATTGTCTGGGCGTTGCGAGGGATTTCGCCCATGACCAGTTCGGAATCCGGTTCAATTTTGAGGCGTAGGTGAACGATGTCTGGCAGGCTGAGTATGCCTTCGAGCTGGGTCTGTAGGAGTTTCTGATCCAGCGCCCATAGGCTGCGGGCCAGACTGGAGGTATAGCCGGTTTCGACAACCATCATGCGCCTGTCGATCTGCGACAGGTCCTTCCGGTAATCCGAGTATATCTGGATAGCTGAAGAGATGAGCGTGAACAACGAGCTGAACAACAGGATGTATGCGAGCAGCCTGAAGGACAGGGGAGACCCGGTTCGAAATCGTTGCAGGCGAGTCAACAGTTTTTGCATGTCCTATACTTCGGCCACCCTGGCAGGTTTCAATGAGCATGGTCAGACGGTGTTCTCAGGACTATAGCAGCAGTTTCTTGCAAATGCCTCGCAAATACAGGAAAAATCGGGAGAAATGTGTCACTGTTCAGGATTTGTTAATGTCTTGGGAGCGGGCAGTGTTCGGGGGCGTTGAACGCCTGCGCATGCGGGACTGATCAGGTGGGAGTGCAGGGTGGACCTGCAAAGAAAAAGAAGCTGAAAAAATGGCGTCCCCTAGGGGGTTCGAACCCCTGTTGCCGCCGTGAAAGGGCGGAGTCCTAGGCCACTAGACGAAGGGGACGCATCGCTTCAAAAGCTTGCCTCGTCGAGGTGGCGCGTATATTAAGTAAGGCGATACGAGCTGTCAAACGGTTTTTAAAAAAATAATAGCTTTCGCGAGCACAGCAGGTTGGTCGAGGAAGCTGCCCTGAACCTTTCCGAGGACCGCCTCAGTACCTTACCGAATCCGCCAGGGCTAGGCCCAATTCAGGATACTGGAAATGGAACCCTTCGGCTTCGAGTCTTTCGGGTATGGCCATTTGGCCGGTCAGTAACAACCGGGACATTTCGCCCAGCGCCAACTTGAGGACCGGACTTGGTGCCGGGAAAATGGCCGGCCGGCCCAAAACGCCGGCAAGACACTTTGTAAACTGCCGGTTGGTGACCGGGTTGGGGCTCACGACGTTGTAGGGGCCGTTGGCCTTGTCGGATTCGAGCATCCAGACAAGCGCTGCGACCACGTCGTCCCGGTGAACCCATGGCATGAACTGTTCGCCATCGCCAAGTCGTCCCCCAAGACCCAGGCGGAAGGGTAAAAGCATGCGCTGCAGGAAACCGCCACCCGGGCCAGCAACAACCCCCGTCCGCGACAGGCATACGCGAACGCCGTCAGCCTCCAGGCTCAGAGCTTCCTGTTCCCAGTCACGGCACATGCGATGAGTGAATTCGTCATGGGGCAACGTTTGCTCAGTCACGCGTTCACGGCCCTGGTCGCCGTAGAAACCCACCGCAGAACCGGACACCAGCACGCGCGGGAGTGATTCCCAGCTCCTTATCACGTTCGCCAGGAGGCTAGTAAGGCCGATACGGCTGTCCCGCAGTTCCTGTTTGCGGCGATCGGACCACCGTTTATCGGCGATGCCTTCGCCAGCCAGGTTGATAACCGCACCGAACCCCGGGTGGCCTCGTAGGAGCTCGAGATCTCCCAACGCCTCTACACGTCCACAAAGAGCCTGAACGTTTGCCGTGGACTGTCTGCTGAAGACGGTTGGGGCGTAGCCTTTGCTGATCAGTTGTTGGCACAATGATTGGCCGATGAATCCGGTGCCTCCGGTGATCAGAATCCGATTATCCATTGCTGCTCGCTCCTGGGTCGGTTAATGGTCGGCTATTGATAGTTGTCGGTGATGGGTTATGCCGGCTGTTTGTGGCTGTCGAGTTCGTGGATCACAACGTCACGAATGGCTTTCCCCAGTTCGGGATTCTCACCGATGGGTGGTGCAAGCGTAATGCTGACCTCGTGTTGGCTTTGTAGCCCCTCGATCATCGCGGGAACGTCTTTTCTGAGATGACGGCCCGCCGCCAGGAATAGCGGCACGACGGTATACTGTCGGACGCCTTCACTTGCTCCCTCGCTGATAACCGTATCCAGGGAGGGCTCTGCCAGTTCCATATAGGCAATGCGGGACCCGGGTACAGATTCAAGTGTCGGGGTTGCCAATGCTTCGAACGTCCGGCACCAGCGCTCATCGCTGCTTCCATGGGCAAGTAGGATTATTCGGGGAGCTTCTCCGTTCATAGTATCTCCTGGTATGAATAAAAGCTGGGATAGTAATCTAAAGTGTAGCAGCCGCAGGCCTGCCACTGTGCTGCTCGATGACGATAGGATGGGTATATGTTCGATTGGAAAGAGATTCTGGATTTCTGGTTTGGTGAACTTGATGAGCACGGCCTGCCGGACAGCTTTCACAGGAATCGCTGGTTCCGTTCCACGCGTGCCTTCGACCAGGAAATCCGGCGACGCTTCCTGTCGATGGTCCTTTTTGCGTCAGAGGACGGTCTGCGGCACTGGCGCAAGACGGCCGGCGGGGCTCTTGCAGAGATCATCCTGCTGGATCAGTTCACACGGAATATTCATCGGGGCGGAGCGCTGGCGTTTTCCAATGACCGGTTGTCTGTAAAGCTCTGTAAGGCAGCGATGCGTGATGGACAGGACATGGAATTGCCCCCGGTAAAGCGGGGCTTCCTCTATATGCCGCTGCAGCACTCGGAAAAACGTGAGGATCAGGATCTGTCTGTGGAGTGTTACTCACAATTGGCCGCCGCCACCGATGGCATTGTCGGAGATTTTATGGAGAGTTTTCTACAAACCGCCCGTGACCATCGGGATATCATCCACCAATTCGGCCGTTTTCCACACCGCAACCAGGCACTGAAACGCTCCTCGAGCCCGGAGGAGCAAGCCTACCTGACCAACGGTAAGCGCTTCGGCCAATAAATGCCTTCAAATCCGTTCAACAGGCCGGAACTGCCAAGCCCATCAAGGTTTCATGGCGCCTTATGCGGCAGAATTTACAAAAACTAACAAGAATCAGGCTTCGCTGCACAGGTCTCAGGGCCATTGCAGGCGGCCGGCGATCGAAACAAGGAAAACCAGCCATGGGGCAGTTACAGAACCCCGCATTCCAGGCGAACAGTGAACTGCCGGAGAACCGATTACTTCGACAGTCGATTCGCTACAGGGGGCGCAAGACCTTACGTGTAAAAAGCGAGCTACGGCGTCTTAAAATCCTGGAGGCGACCCTTCGAATTGCAGCTCGTGACGGTTTGCGAGGCATCAAGCATCGAGCTGTTGCGAGGGAAGCGAAAGTGCCTCTGGCCGCCACCACCTATTACTTTCGCGATATTCATGAATTGATCAGTGACTCATTCATGCTTTTCGCTGAAAAAGCCCGGGACAATCTTGATGGCTTTTATGACACCATCAATCTGGTGCTGGATACCTCCCCTGCAGAAACCCTTCGGCGCAATGGTCCCCAACGCAAAGAATTGGCTGCGCGTTTGTCGGTAATATCGACGGCCTATCTCCATGAGCAGTTTACAAAGCGAAGGCAGCAGATGCTGGCGGAGCAGGTGTTCCTTATGGAAGCGCTAAGGGATGACCGTCTTGCGGGCCTGGCAAGAAGCTATCGTGAAGCCTGGACCGCAGGCCTGCGGCAGATACTGAAGCGGCTGGATTCGCCATCACCGGAGAGAGACGCAACGCTGCTGGTGAATGTCACTCTGGGTATGGGATACGATTCTTTACTCAACGATCAGCGTGTGGATTACGCTGCACTGTCTGAGACCGTTGCGCGCGTGATCGGGTTGGCGTTAGGCGAACAGGAGATCGTACCGGTCTGAATATGGGGATGAAAAAGGTCCTGAAAAAAGAGTTGACGAACCAGGATGAATCCGTAGAATACGCGTCCGTTGATCAAGCGGGAATAGCTCAGTTGGTAGAGCACAACCTTGCCAAGGTTGGGGTCGCGAGTTCGAATCTCGTTTCCCGCTCCAGATTCCAAAAACCCGGTCTTTTCGAAAGGAAAGGCCGGGTTTTTCATTTTTAGCCTGCAAGCCACAGTCTTCACACCCTGTTCTCGGTTATACTGCCAGGTCATATTGGATGCCTTGTCGTCAGTGTTTCGGGAGCGCCCATGCAGGTACATTCGTTGTATGTCTATCCGGTCAAATCCCTGGCCGGAATCCAGGTTTCTTCATTCCTTCTGGACGAGTTCGGTCCGGCCGATGACCGTCGCTGGATGATCGTTGATTCCGAGCGCGAGTTCGTTACCCAGCGAAGCAATCCGGAACTCGCCATGATCAAAACCCGGTTGGACTCAGGGCAGGTCTTTGTCGATATACCGGGGGAGGGCGAGTTTCCATTGTTGCCGGACACTGAGGAGTGTCGTGTCAGGGTCTGGCGGGACTGGGCGAAAGCGGTGTACGGAGAGGACAAGGCATCTGCTGCGCTGTCCCGCTACTGTGGCCAGACATTTCGCTTTGTGTATATGCCCGAGGAAACCTTCCGCCGCGTTGATGCGAGCCGGGTTACCGAGTATCGTCGGGTCAGCTTTGCCGATGGTTTTCCATTCCTGATCACCAACCTTGCGTCCCTTGAAGAGCTGAACACGCGCCTTGATGCGGCCATCGATATGCGAAGGTTCCGGCCGAACATTGTTGTTGAGGGCGCGGGGGCCTGGGATGAGGACAACTGGACATCTGCACGCATCGGGGAAACGGCATTCACGCTGGTAAAGCCCTGTTCCCGCTGTGTTATGACCACCGTGGACCCGGACCAAGGCGTAAAGTCCGTAGATCTGCAGCCTTTAAGGATGCTTGGAACCTATCGGCGAACCTCTGACGGCGTCATTTTCGGAATGAACGCCATTCATGAATCGGACGGGACCATCCGGGTCGGTGATCCGATTACTCTGCAAACGACTGCCACAACGGAGAATCAGTAACGTGCCATTGTTAACGCTGGATGCCGTATCCCTTGCTTTTGGCATGCAGCCATTGCTCGACCAAGCCTCTATGACCATCGAGGCAGGTGAACGTGTGTGTCTTCTTGGCAGGAATGGCGAGGGAAAATCCACACTACTGAAGATCGTCAGCGGTGAGGTAACGGCGGACGGCGGTGTTGTCCGGCTGGACGACGGTGCGGTGTTGTCAGTGCTGCCCCAGAATCTCCCCATCAATGATACTCGAACCGCTTATGAGGCCGTTTCCGGTGCTTTCCCGGAGACCGGGGAATTGCTCGCGGAATTTCATCGGTTGTCCCAGACTGCGGATGAAGCCAGCCTGGATCGGCTGATGAAAGTACAGGAGCGCCTTGAGGCGCTGGATGGCTGGCGTCTGGACCAGAAAGTCGGTGCCATCCTCGAGCAATACGGCATCGACCCGGAGCAGCGTCTGAACACGCTCTCCGGCGGTTGGCAGCGACGTGTCCTGTTGGCGCGTGCCCTGGTGACAGAGCCGGATATCCTGTTACTGGATGAGCCTACCAACCACCTGGATGTGCCCGCCATTGCCTGGCTGGAAGAGGCCCTTGGTCAATTCCGTGGCGCGATTCTGTTTGTCAGCCACGACCGCGCGTTTATACGCCGCATGGCCACGCGCATCGTGGAACTGGACCGCGGGCATCTGGTGAGTTTTGCCGCTACGTACGACCGCTATCTGGACCTAAAGGAAAAGGCTCTGGAGGAGGAAGATCGCCAGAATGCGTTGTTCGACAAGCGGCTAAAACAGGAAGAGGCGTGGATACGCCAGGGGATCAAGGCTCGTAGGACCCGCAATATGGGCCGGGTGAGGGCGCTAAAGGCCATGCGTGAAGAACGCCAGCAACGTCGCGAACGCGGGGGAACTGCGAGCTTTTCGGTGGAAGACGCCGCCCGCTCCGGGAAACTGGTGGTGGAAGCCAGTGATGCCGGATTTGCCTATCCTGATGGTACCGCGGTCATTCGCGACATGAACATGACGGTCCTCAGGGGCGATAAGATTGGCCTCGTTGGTGAAAATGGTACCGGTAAGACCACCCTGGTCCGGCTAATGCTGGGAGACCTGAAGCCCACAGATGGCCGAATTCGCCTCGGCACCAATTTGCAGATTGCCTACTTCGACCAGCTCCGGGGTGAGCTCGATCTTGAACGCAATGCGCTGGATAACCTGTCCGAGGGGCGGGAGTTCATCGAAATTAACGGCCAGAGCAAGCACGTACTGGGATATCTGCAGGAATTTTTGTTCAGCCCGGAACGGGCGCGGTCCCCTGTGCGTGTCTTTTCCGGGGGCGAGCGTGCGCGTCTTCTTCTTGCCAAGCTCTTCAGTAAGCCTGCCAATATCCTGGTGCTGGATGAGCCGACCAATGATCTGGACGTGGAGACCCTGGAGTTACTTGAATCCCGGCTGGTGGAATTTGCCGGTACTGTGATCGTTATCAGCCACGACCGCGAGTTCCTCGATAACGTCGCTACTGATACGGTGTTCCTGGACGGCTCTGGCAGAGTCGCGGAGTTTGTCGGTGGGTATACCGATTGGCGGAGGCAGGGTGGCCGGTTCCCTTCTGAGGGGGTAAGCCGAAAGGCCACCAAGCCGCCAAAGAACCAGAGCCCAGTGCCGGAAAAGAAGCCGGAAGCGCCCGCAGTGGCAGACACCAAAAAAACAAAACCCGTAAAACTCAGCTACAAACTGAAGCTTGAACTGGAAAAACTTCCGGGCCAGATTGAAGAGCTGGAGGCGGAACTGGAAAAGCTTCGGGCACAGATTTCCGATCCGGAATTCTACTCCGGGCCCGCTGAGAGCGTCTCCACGACCCTGGCGGACCTCGGGGACAAGGAAGCCCACCTGGAGAAGGTCATCGAGCGCTGGATGGAGCTGGAAGAACAGGCGAATCAATGAATGTAACGTACCACTTCAAATTTGAAGACAAGCGTTCCGAGACGTTTAAAGTAACGGACCGGCCAGCTGAGCTGGTGGGCAACCTGCCGAGCTGGACAAGGTTGGAGCACTGCCAATGCGCCAACTGCCCGCTGAAAGCATCGGAGTCGCCACGATGTCCCGCCGCCGTTGAAATGCTTCCGGTTGTGAATGCCTTTCAGGCAGAGGACGCCTACCAGAAGGTGACTGTGGAGGTTACAGACGACCGCAGGCGTTATTCCAAGGACACCACGCTTGAGGAGTCCCTGAGGTCATTGCTGGGGCTGAAAATGGCGACAAGCGGGTGTCCGGTGTTGTCCGAACTGAAGTCGATGGCCGTGCATCACTTGCCGTTTGCCAGCAACGATGAATTCATCATGAGGAGTGTGTCTCACTACCTTTTGCAGCAGTACCTGGCGAAACGTAACCACAAAGAGCCGGACTGGGAACTGAAAGGGCTGGTGGAGAGAAATCAGCGCCTGCAGTTGGTCAACCAGGCGTTATGGCAGCGGATCCATTCGGTGTGCGAGGGGGACAGTAACCTGAAGGCATTGCTGAACTTCTTCTCAATGGCCTCCAGTGTGAGTTTTTCCCTGGAAAGTCAGCTTCGAAAACTGGAAGCAAAAATGAAGGGCGACGGCGCCGACTAGGGCGCCGCGGCCATCGTCCGGCTACTGGATGCGGATCGCAAGGACATCGCAGACGGTGCCATGCAACACACCGTTGGCGGTTGATCCTAGAAGCAACTGGAATCCTTTGCGGCCGTGGCTTCCCACGATGACCAGGTCCACACTCTGCTCTTCAGACAGCCGATGGATTTCGGATTCAGGGCGCCCCACCGTCACTATCTGATTGTCTTTGCCAACATTGTACTTTTCACCGTACCCGGCAAGCTGTTCCTTTGCCGCCTTGTCCAGTTGATCCTGAAGTTCCGTCAGGTCCATCGGAATGTCGCCCCCATAGGCGTAGCCAACAGGCTCCACTACGTGCACAAGCATCAACTCAGCACCATGGGCTTTGCTTATTTCGACGGCCTTATTGAGTACCTGGGGGGCCTCTTCGGTCAGATCGATTGCCACCAGTATCTTCTTATAGATCGACATCGCATCGCTCCTTCGCGGATGGGGTCAAACTCTTGGTGTGCCAAAGCAGTACCTTGTCCCATAAGTGTAAACCAACACTGACAGGTATCAATGACTGACTGGAAAGGTGACAAAAGGAGAGTTGGCTGGGGCTACAATCTGCCCCAGCCGGAGTGGACGTCAGGCGTTTTCGCGCAACAGGCCAATGGTTGTTTCCAGGCCCCGGAGAATGCCTTTGGAATAGCGGTCGATCACAAACGCAACGTTGTTGTCGTTATAGTTAATATAGGAGCCCCGAATGAACTCCCACTTGGAGGTCAGGTCGTCCAGAGCGGCTTTTAGTGGGCCTTGGGCACCGCCTTTGGTGATCTGTGACAGGAAGGCGTCAAACTGCTTTGCCTGCTCGTCAAGAGGGATGTCGTTGGAGGAGCCCTGGAAGGTTTGCGATACCGAGGAATGGGTGCGGGCGGAGTACTTGGCCATCATCTGTGCCATAGTGACTGCCGCCGAGCGTGCGGCTTCAACTCTCTGGGCAGTTGCGACTTCGGCGCTTTCCCGGGCAACCGCGTACATCTCTGAAGCCACCTGGTTCATCGATAACGCCTGGTTCGCCATATCGGACACCAGGCGCAGGTCGGGATAACCGGTGTTGCGAACGTCGTTGATGTTGCTCCGCATCAGATCCTTGAATTTGTCGAACTCCACGTTGAGGCTTTCAACCTGTTCTCCGGACAGTACGCCGGCGGTGCTGTCGGCGACCGAATTCATGGATTCGTTGGCGGCATTGATACTGGCGACAATCTCGTTCAGGGTTTCGGTATCGCCGCTTGCGCTGAACCGATAGTAGGCGTCGAGTGCCATGTAGTTATTGACCCGGAAATTATGCAGGTCCGAAAGAAAGCCGTCGCCTTCCTGGGCGCGGACCGTAAAGGAGGTGATCAGTAACAGCACGAGCGCCGTTACCAGGGAACGTACCCGCAAGCGAGCGTCTTTCATCGGATGGGTCTCCGTTAAGGCTGTTTTATTATTGTGGACTAAAGTCTTAGGCTGAAGGTAAAGTAACTCCGCCGACCAATCAAGTTGTTTTGGGGGGCGCTACGGGAGTAAATGTAAACAAATTTAAAATTTACGTGATAAACCTACCGTTTCGCATCAATACCTTGAACTACATACTTGATAAACAACAATTCCATTCGCCTCCTGATGCCGTTCGGCTGTCCATTTCGAGGCTGGTCGGGTTGATTCTTCCAGAAACAAATTGACAAACGAGCCGTTTTTTTTCATCGTGTCACACCACGATTCAAACGACTGTATGAATTTTTGGATCGCTTGATCGGGTATTTATTGAAAACAGTGACCGAAATCTCGCTGCATCAGCGGTCGTCTTGCGAAGCGCTTGTGCGGCTGTTTCAGCAGTTCCAAACACAGACTGGAGATCAGTTGATGATTTACGAAGGTAAAGCCATCACGGTTAAAGAGATCGAAGGCGGGATCGCTCAGTTGAACTTTGACTTGCAGGGCGAGTCAGTGAACAAGTTCAACCGTCTCACGATTGAAGAGCTCCGCGCCGCGACTGACAAACTGGAAGCGCAGAAGGGCCTGAAAGGCCTGGTTGTGACCAGTTCCAAGGACAGCTTTATTGTTGGCGCCGACATTACGGAATTTACCGACCTGTTTGCCGGGCCGGAAGAAGACCTCGTTGCCAACAACCTCAAGGCCAATGAAGTATTCAGCGCGATTGAAGATCTGCCTTTCCCCACCGTAACGGCGATCAACGGTATGGCGTTGGGTGGCGGCTTTGAAATGTGTCTTGCCACGGACTACCGGGTGATGGACAAGAAGGCCAAAGTAGGTCTTCCGGAAGTAAAGCTGGGCATTTTCCCAGGTTTCGGTGGCACTGTGCGTCTGTCCCGTCTGGTCGGTGTTGACTACGCGGTTGAATGGATCTGCGGCGGCACTGAGAACCGTGCCGACAAAGCCCTTAAAGTCGGTGCAGTTGATGCCGTACTTGAGGGTGAGAAGCTGGTAGATGCGGCCATCAGCATCATCAACCAGTGCAACGACGGCAAGCTGGATTACCAGGCGCGTCGTGAAGAAAAGAAGGGCAAGATCAAGCTGAACGCCATGGAAAGCATGATGGCTTTCGAGATCTCCAAAGCGTACGTTGCCGGCCAGGCTGGCAAGAACTATCCGGCACCGGTCGAGGCGATCAAGGTCATGCAGAAGCATGCCGGCCTTACCCGTGACAAAGCGATCGAGGTTGAGGCTAAAGGCTTCGCCAAGATGGCCAAAACCAACGTGGCAGCCTGCCTGGTTGGCCTGTTCCTGAACGACCAGGAGCTGAAGAAAAAGGCCAAGGCCTGGGAAAAGGAAGCCAATGACGTGAAACTGGCGGCCGTTCTGGGCGCTGGCATCATGGGTGGCGGTGTGGCTTACCAGTCCGCATTGAAGGGTACGCCCATCATCATGAAGGACATCGCCCAGGAAGGCATCGCTCTGGGTCTTAAAGAGGCCAAGAAGCTTCTTTCCAAGCGCGTTGACAAGGGTAAAATGGACGCCAGCAAGATGGCTGACGTTCTGAACAGCATCACGCCGACACTCAACTACGGTGACTTCAAGAACGTCGATCTGGTTGTTGAGGCCGTTGTTGAGAACCCGAAGGTTAAAGACGCTGTTCTGCGTGAGACCGAAGACAATGTTCGTGAAGACGCGATCCTGACGTCCAATACCTCCACCATTTCCATCGATCTTCTGGCCAAGAACCTGAAGCGTCCGGAAAACTTCTGCGGCATGCACTTCTTTAACCCGGTGCACATGATGCCCCTGGTTGAGGTTATCCGTGGTGAGAAGACCAGTGACAAGGCTATTGCCACCACAGTGGCCTACGCCAAGGCCATGGGTAAGACCCCGATTGTGGTCAACGATTGCCCAGGCTTCCTGGTCAACCGTGTGCTGTTCCCGTACTTCGGTGGTTTTGTGAACCTGGTACGTGACGGCGCGGATTTCCAGCACGTCGACAAGGTCATGGAGAAGTTCGGTTGGCCGATGGGCCCTGCCTATCTGCTGGACGTGGTTGGCATGGATACCGGCAAGCACGCTGGCGAAGTCATGGCTGACGGCTTCCCGGACCGCATGAAACACGAAGGTACTACCGCCATTGACGTGATGTTCGATAACAACCGTTACGGACAGAAGAACGACAAGGGCTTCTATAAGTACGAACTGGACCGCAAGGGCAAGCAGAAGAAGGTTGTCGACGAAGAAACCTACAAGCTGCTTGAGCCGGTTGTTCAGGGTAAGAACGATTTCAGCGACGAGGACATCATCGCTCGTATGATGCTGCCTCTGTGCCTGGAAACCGTTCGCTGCCTGGAAGACGGCATTGTTGAAGACCCGGCAGACGCCGATATGGGCCTGATCTTCGGTATCGGCTTCCCGCCGTTCCGTGGTGGTGCCCTGCGCTATATCGACGATATGGGTGTCGACAAGTTCGTCGAGCTGGCAGACAAGTTTGCAGATCTTGGTCCTCTGTACCATCCGACCGAGAAGCTGCGTGAAATGGCCAAGACTGGCGAAAAGTTCTTTGGCTAACCCTGAACGAGATTTCCGAACGGAGAAAGATCTATGAGCCTTAATCCGAGAGACGTTGTCGTCGTCGATTGCGTGCGGACTCCGATGGGGCGTGCCAAAAACGGCTGCTTCCGCAATGTTCGTGCGGAGACCCTGTCGGCTGCGCTTATCGAAGCACTGTTTGAGCGCAACCCGAAGCTCGACCCGAAAGAAGTTGAAGATGTGATCTGGGGCTGTGTAAATCAGACCAAGGAGCAGGGCTTCAACGTGGCGCGTCAGATTTCATTGCTGACCCGCATCCCTCATGAGTCTGCTGCGCAGACCGTGAACCGTCTGTGTGGTTCTGCCATGAGCGCGATCCACACCGCCGCCCAGGCGATCCAGACTGGCAACGGCGATGTGTTCTTCGTGGGTGGTGTTGAGCACATGGGTCACATTCCCATGACCGACGGTTTTGACCACAACCCGGCTGCGTCCAAGTACTCTGCCAAAGCGTCCAATATGATGGGCCTGACCGCAGAAATGCTCGCCAAGATGCACGGCATCACCCGTGAGCAGCAGGACGAGTTTGGCGCACGTTCACATCGCCTGGCGCATGAAGCCACTCAGGAAGGCCGCTTCAAGAACGAAATCGTTCCGATTGAAGGTCATGACGAGAACGGCTTTAAAGTGCTGGTCGAGGAAGACGAGACCATTCGTCCCGAAACCACCGCTGAATCGCTGGGTCAGCTGAAGCCAGCGTTCGATCCGAAAAACGGTACAGTGACTGCAGGTACGTCCTCGCAGCTGACTGACGGTGCCGCAGCCATGGTGCTGATGTCCGCAGAGCGTGCTGAAGCTCTGGGCCTGAAGCCGGTTGCCAGGGTTCGCAGCATGGCTGTTGCCGGTTGTGATCCCGCGATCATGGGTTACGGCCCGGTTCCGGCCACCAAGAAGGCGTTGAAGCGCGCAGGCCTGAAAGTCGAAGATATCGACTTCTGGGAACTGAACGAAGCCTTTGCGGGTCAGTCCTTGCCGGTCCTGAAAGACCTGAAGCTGTTGGGTGTAATGGAAGAGAAAGTAAACCTGAATGGTGGCGCGATTGCCCTTGGGCATCCGCTGGGTTGTTCCGGTGCACGTATCTCTACAACCCTGCTGAATGTCATGCAGGCCAAAGGCGGTAAGCTTGGTGTTTCCACCATGTGTATCGGCCTGGGGCAGGGCATTGCAACGGTATGGGAGCGTCTCTGATTCATTGAGCAGAATCAGTAACGCTGTCTCAGGAGGCCCGGCAAACGCCGGGCTTTCCTGTCTCTGACTGGAGAAAAAGGCGCCTGGAAATAAAAGAATGGGTTGTCTTGCTTTTCTTGACCCTGTAAAACAATGCACCTATACACTTGTGGCGGCTATGGACTGTTTTCTAGCCGACTGATTTTACAGCGAGTTTCCGGTTTGCTGATTTTTTAACCGATTATCGCCAAGGACACAGATCTCCGATATGGGTAAAAGCCTCGTTATTGTCGAGTCGCCAGCGAAAGCGAAGACCATCAACAAATACCTGGGGTCCGACTTCATTGTGAAGTCCAGCGTCGGGCACATTCGCGACCTTCCGGTCAGCGGTAGCGGCTCAACGTCAGATCCGAAAGAACGTGCCAGGCAGGCCGCGTTGACCCGCAAGATGAGCCCGGAAGAGAAGGTGGTTCACAAGAAACGGAAGTCCAGGGAGCAACTGGTTGCCCGCATGGGGGTAGATCCTGACCAGGACTGGAGCGCCCGATACGAGATACTGCCCGGCAAGGAAAAGGTTGTCAGCGAACTCAAGCGGTTGGCAAAGTCCGCCGATCATATCTATCTCGCGACGGATTTGGACCGTGAAGGGGAGGCGATCGCCTGGCACCTCCAGCAGACCATTGGGGGCGAACCCGAAAAATATCGCCGCGTGGTGTTCAATGAGATAACCAAGCGTGCCATCCAGGAGGCCTTCAAGGATCCGGGGAATCTCGATAACAACCGCGTTAACGCGCAGCAGGCGCGTCGATTCCTCGACCGGGTCGTCGGCTATATGGTATCGCCATTGCTGTGGGCCAAGATAGCACGCGGCCTTTCGGCCGGTCGGGTTCAGTCGGTTGCAGTCCGGCTTATCGTCGAACGCGAACGGGAAATCCGCAAGTTCATTCCCGAAGAGTTTTGGCAGTTGCATGCTGACCTGGCTTCGAAGCAGGCCGAGCAGCCCGTTCGTTTTGAAGTGACCCGATACGACGATAAAGCCTATCGTCCAGTCAGTGAGAAACAGAGTGTCGAACATGTTGACCGCCTGAAAGATGGCACGTTCAAGGTGGCCAAACGAGAGGACAAGCCGACGCGCTCACGTCCCTCCGCCCCCTTCATTACGTCCACGCTGCAGCAGGCGGCCAGCAACCGGATGGGGTTCAGCGTCAAGAAAACCATGATGCTGGCCCAGCGCCTTTATGAAGCCGGCTTCATTACCTACATGCGTACCGACTCGACCAACCTGAGCCAGGACGCCGTGAGCGGTTGCCGCGAATTTGTCAAAAAGCAGTTCGGTGATAAATTCCTGCCGGAGAAACCAAGGGTATACGGTAGCAAAGAGGGCGCCCAGGAGGCCCACGAGGCCATCCGTCCGACCGATGTGAGTCGTAGGCCAGCCGATATAAGCGGCCTGGAGAAAGATGCTGAGAAGCTCTACGACCTGATCTGGCGCCAGTTTATTGCCTGCCAGATGGCTGATGCTGAATTCCTGAGCACGTCCATTGTGGTTGCCAACGGTGATTACGAGCTTCGTACGCGGGGGCGGATCATCAAGTTTGAGGGTTTCCTCAAAGTGGCGCCCCAGTCGGCCAAGAAAGATGAAGATATCGCGCTTCCTGACATCAAGGTTGACGAAACCCTGACACTGAAGAAGCTCGATCCCAGCCAGCATTTCACCAAGCCGTCGCCGCGCTATACCGAGGCGAGCCTGGTCAAGGAGCTGGAGAAGCAGGGTATTGGGCGGCCATCCACCTACGCATCGATTATCTCCACCATTCAGGATCGCGGCTACGTCCGTTTGCAGAATCGCCGCTTCTACGCTGAAAAAATGGGCGAGATCGTCACCGAACGGTTGTCGGAATCCTTTCCGAACCTGATGGACTTTGACTTCACCGCCAAAATGGAAGGTGAGCTGGATGACATCGCCGGTGGCGAGGTGGACTGGAAAAAGGTGCTCAATGATTTCTACGGTCGTTTCCGTCAGCAACTGGAAACCGCCGAGAGTGGCGAAGACGGAAGCATGCGGGCGAATACCCCGACCGAGACCGACATTCCGTGCCCGACTTGCAGTCGCCCCATGCAGATTCGCGTGGCCAGTACCGGCGTTTTCCTGGGATGCTCAGGGTACTCCCTGCCGCCTAAAGAACGGTGCAAAACGACCATCAACCTGGTGTCCGGTGACGAGGTTGTCAGCGCGGACGAAGATGTCGATGGCGAAGGTGAGACCCGTCTGCTCCGCAAGAAGCGGCGTTGCCCGAAATGCGGAACGGCCATGGACAGTTACCTGGTGGACGAAGGTCGCAAACTCCATGTGTGCGGTAACAACCCGGATTGTTCTGGCTATGAAGTGGAGAAGGGTACGTTCCGAATCAAGGGTTATGAAGGTCCAACCCTGGAGTGCGACAAGTGCGGCTCCGAAATGCAGCTTAAAACCGGGCGTTTTGGGAAATACTTCGGCTGTACCAATACCGAATGCAAGAACACACGCAAGCTGCTGAAAAGCGGCGAGCCTGCGCCTCCCAAGATGGATCCGGTGCCGATGCCTGAGCTGCAGTGCCAGAAGGTTGAAGACACCTATGTGCTGCGTGATGGCGCTTCCGGATTGTTCCTGGCTGCCAGCAAGTTTCCCAAGAATCGGGAGACGCGTCCGCCGCTGGTTATGGAGATCAAACCTCACCGCAAGGAAATTGATCCCAAGTACGGTTACTTGATGGATGCTCCGGAGCGTGACCCGGAAGGTAATCCGACGGTTATCCGTTACAGCCGGAAGAGCAAGGAGCAGTATGTGATGTCGGAAAAGGACGGCAAAGCGACAGGCTGGTCTGCGTGGTTTGTGAACGGCAAATGGCAGCCGAAAGAGAAGTGACTATAGGATGACTGGCAGGTTGGGCTCGACACCTATCCTGCCAGTTGTTTGAAAGCGAACCTCAGGGTTTCTTGCGTAGCCGTTGTATCAGTGAAGACGTATCCCAGCGGCTTCCCCCCATCTGCTGAACATCTCCATAGAACTGGTCAACGAGTGCGGCGACCGGAATCCTCGAGCCGTTTTTTCGCGCCTCTTCGAGGCAGATTGCCAGATCCTTGCGCATCCAGTTGACAGCGAAGCCGTGCTCGAACTCCCCATCAATCATGGTGCCTGAGCGATTTTCCATCTGCCACGATTGAGCTGCTCCTTTTGAGATCACGTCGACGACCTTGCGGACATCCAGTTCCGCCTGTTCGGCAAAGTGAAGGGCTTCCGAGAGGCCCTGAACCAGTCCGGCGATGGCGATCTGGTTGACCATCTTCGTCTTCTGGCCGCTGCCGATCGGTCCCATGTGGTTCAGGGCTTTGGCGTAATGCTCCATTAGCGGTTTCGCTTGCGAAAAAGGGTCGGCCTCCCCGCCACACATAATGGTAAGCTGGCCGTTTTCCGCACCCTGCTGACCACCGGATACCGGGGCGTCAATGAACTCAAGGTTGCGGGCGCTGGCAAGCTGGCCCAGTTGCTCTGCAATGCCTGCCGAAGCGGTTGTATGGTCGACCAGCACGGCGCCGGGCTTGGCGTTGGCAATGATGCCCTCAGGGCCTTCATAGACTTTTTCCAGATCTATATCGGCACCCACACAGGTAAATACGAAGTCTGCGTCAGCAACGGCGGCGGCGATAGAGTCGCAGGCCTTGCCTTTATACTGGCTCGCCCAGCCCTCTGCTTTGGCGTGAGTGCGGTTCCATACCTGGACTGTAAGGCCGGCGTTTGCCAGGTGGCCGGCCATTGGATAGCCCATTACGCCGAGACCGATAAATGCGGCAGTTACGTTCATCACTGTTTCTCCAGACGTGGTTGGTGTTAGCGCGAAGTAGGCATCAATCATTGCAGAATGTGAGGGCACAAAAAAGGCCGCTGATGCAGCGGCCTTTCGATTTCGGCTATCCGGGAGCTACTTCTTGGGGTAGCTTCTTGCTTCGGAGCCTGTGTAGAGCTGTCGCGGCCGGCCAATGCGGTAGTCGCCGCTGACCATCTCGTTCCAGTGTGAGAACCAGCCAATGGTCCGCGAAAGGGCGAATATAACCGTAAACATGGACGTCGGAATGCCGATGGCCTTGAGGATCAGGCCGGAGTAGAAGTCCACGTTCGGGTAGAGTTTGCGCTGGACGAAATACTCGTCTTCAAGGGCAATCTTCTCGAGACGCTGTGCGATCTTCAGGAGAGGGTCGTTCTCCAGACCGAGCTCAGTCAGAACTTCATGCGCAGTTTCGGCCATTACCTTGGCGCGCGGGTCAAAGTTCTTGTAGACCCGGTGACCAAAGCCCATCAGGCGGAATGGGTCGTCCTTGTCCTTCGCCTTGGCGATGAATTTCTCGATGTTGGACTCGTCCCCGATTTCCGCGAGCATGTCCAGAACTGCTTCGTTGGCGCCGCCGTGTGCAGGGCCCCACAGCGCTGCAATACCGGAGGCGATACACGCGTAGGGGTTGGCGCCGGTGGAGCCGGCCAGGCGAACGGTTGAGGTGGACGCGTTCTGTTCGTGATCGGCGTGCAGGATGAAAATCTTATCCATCGCCTTGGCGAGGATCGGGTTTGGCTTGTATTCCTCGCAGGGAACACCAAACATCATCTGCAGGAAATTCTCAGAATAGGTCAGGTCGTTGCGGGGATACATGAACGGCTGACCAATGCTGTACTTGTAACACCAGGCCGCAATGGTCGGCATTTTGGCGATCAGTCGGTGAGCAGTGATTTCACGCTGCTCGACGTTGGTGACATCCATCTGGTCGTGATAGAAAGCCGACAGGGCTCCAACGACGCCGCACATAATGGCCATCGGATGCGCATCACGGCGGAAACCCTGGAAGAAGTTGCGCATCTGGTCGTGCAACATCGTGTGGTTTTTGATGGTGTCGTGGAAGCGCTTGTTCTCTTCCGCTGTCGGAAGCTCGCCGTTAAGCAGGAGGTAGCAGACTTCCAGGTAGTCGGAGTTTTCTGCCAATTCCTCGATTGGGTAGCCTCGGTGCAGGAGAACGCCCTTGGCTCCGTCGATGTAGGTGATCTGGGATTCGCAGGCTGCGGTGGATACAAATCCAGGGTCGTACGTAAAGACGCCTTCCTGGACGAGGCTTCTCACGTCAATGACGTCAGGGCCGACGGTGCCTGAGTAAACCGGTAGCTCAATGGACTTGTCACCCACCGAAAGCGTGGCTTTCCTGTCGGTCATGGTGCTCTCCTATTTATCAGCATTTGGAAGCGCTAGAAGGCGCGTATTATCGCAAAACTGGCGGCAAAATATAGGGCGTTGGCTTTTTTTGTCAATGGAAGAGGCAATAAAACCCATTATTTGACGCCTGCTGTAAATCAGGGAAATCCGGAATACGGCTGCTTTCGAGGTTTAATTGATTTTGTCAATCCTCTTTATAGCGAGTCCCAGGGCCTGATTTAACGGGCCCTGACAGAGTTGCGCGTTTGTAATTGCAAAGGGTACTCCTTATAATCCGTAGCCCGGAATCGGGGATATAACAGGCCGCAGCGTCAGATATCAAAAGAGCGCATGCCGGTTTTTCTCCCTCCTGAACATATCGTGTGCCGGATCCGTTCAGCATACCGATCCTTACATACCAACCATCCGCATCCGGTTTTTTCCGGCCCCGCGGAACCAAGAGAGAGTGTGAGAGCGCTGTGAATAGCAAACGACCAGTAAATCTCGATCTCGGCAAGTTTCATTTTCCGCTGCCAGCCATCACGTCCATACTGCATCGCGTCAGTGGCATCATCATATTTGTGGGTGTTGCTTTCATGTTGTACGGGCTTCAGCTTTCCCTTTCCGGGGAAGAAGGCTTCAGTCGGGTTAGTGGCTTGCTGGACAGCTTCCTTGCGAAGCTGATTACCTGGGGCATTCTGTCTGCCTTGCTGTACCACCTGGTTGCGGGTATCAAGCACCTGCTGATGGATATGGGCATCGGCGAAGAGCTGGAAAGTGGCCGGCTCGCGGCGAAAGCCACAGTCGTAATCTCCGTTATTCTCATCCTTCTGGCAGGAGTCTGGGTATGGTAAACAGCGTCACGAATCTCGGACGTAGCGGTGTTTTCGACTGGATGATCCAGCGTGTTACCGCCTACGTGCTTGCTCTGTATACAGTTTTTCTTTTCGGGTTCATCCTGACCACTGACGTTAATTACGACAGCTGGTCGGCGCTTTTCGACCAGACCTGGTTCCGCATCTTCACCCTGCTTGCACTGCTCTCAATCGGCGCGCACGCCTGGGTTGGGCTCTGGACAGTGACAACGGATTACATCAAGGCGACCCTGCCGCGCTTCCTGGTACAGGCACTTTGCGGTCTGGCCATGTTCGTGTATTTGGTCTGGGGCATTCAGATTCTTTGGGGGCTTTAATTAATGGCTAATATCAAGACCATGTCTTATGACGCGATTGTTATCGGTGGCGGCGGTGCCGGTATGCGTGCCGCCCTTCAGCTGACAGAATCCGGCGTCAATACCGCATGTATCACCAAGGTATTTCCGACCCGTTCCCACACTGTATCTGCCCAGGGCGGTATTACCTGCGCCATCGCCAGTGCCGACCCCAATGATGACTGGCGCTGGCACATGTACGACACCGTCAAGGGTTCCGACTATATCGGTGACCAGGACGCGATTGAGTACATGTGTTCCGTGGGCCCGCAGGCTGTGTTCGAGCTGGAACACATGGGGCTGCCGTTCTCCCGTACCGAGCAGGGCCGTATTTATCAGCGTCCGTTTGGTGGTCAGTCCAAGGGGCCGGACAATCCTGCCCAGGCAGCGCGTACCTGTGCTGCTGCGGACCGTACCGGTCACGCGCTCCTGCACACGCTCTATCAGGCGAACCTCAAGGGCGGAACCACCTTCCTGAACGAGTGGTACGCCGTTGATCTGGTGAAGAACAGTAAAAACGAAGTGGTTGGTGTCGTCGCCATCGAAATCGAGACTGGCGAAGTGGCTTACATCAAGTCCAAGGCAACCGTTCTTGCCACTGGCGGTGCAGGTCGTATCTACGCCTCCACCACCAACGCCCTGATCAATACCGGCGACGGTATTGGTATGGCGCTCCGTGCCGGTTTCCCGATGCAGGACATGGAGATGTGGCAGTTCCACCCCACGGGCATTCATGGCGCCGGTACTCTGGTAACAGAAGGTTGTCGAGGTGAGGGCGGTTACCTGATCAATTCCGAGGGTGAACGTTTCATGGAGCGTTACGCTCCGAACGCCAAAGACCTGGCTGGTCGCGACGTGGTTGCCCGCTCCATGGTGATTGAGATCCTGGAAGGCCGTGGATGCGGTCCGGACAAGGATCACGTTCTATTGAAGCTGGACCACCTTGGTGAAGAAACACTGAACCTGCGCCTGCCGGGTATTTGTGAGCTTTCACGCACCTTTGCGCACGTGGACCCGGTTAAAGAGCCGGTGCCGGTTGTGCCAACCTGTCACTACATGATGGGCGGGATTCCCACCAACGTAGGTGGTCAGGCCCTGACTCAGGATGAAAACGGCAATGACACGCCTATTCCCGGGTTGTTTGCCTGCGGTGAAGCAGCTTGTGTATCCGTTCATGGTGCCAACCGTCTTGGCGGTAACTCCCTGCTGGATCTGGTCGTCTTCGGCCGTGCTGCTGGCTTGCACATTGAAGAGCAGCTTCGTGGCGGCTTTGAGGTGGACGGCGCCAGTGAGGAAGACATCAAGAACGCGATGGCGCGCCTTGATCGCCTGAACAGCGCCTCGGAAGGCGAGAGCGTTGCCGAAGTGCGCAAGGATCTGCAGAACTGCATGCAGCTTTACTTCGGTGTGTTCCGTGACGGCAAGAGCATGGAAGAAGGTCTTGAGAAGCTGGAAGCGATTGGTAAGCGCGTACGCAATACCAGGCTCGCGGATACCAGCAATGCCTTCAACACCGCGCGTATCGAAGCCCTTGAGCTTGATAACCTTTATGAAGTTGCACTTGCAACGGCTGTTTCAGCCTACGAGCGCAAGGAAAGTCGCGGTGCTCATGCCCGTAACGACTTTACTGAGCGTGATGATGAAAACTGGCTGAAGCATTCGCTGTACTTCCCGCTGGACAAGCGTGTTGGAAAGCGTGATGTAAACTTCGCTCCGAAAACGGTGGATACATTCCAGCCGAAGATCCGGACTTACTAAGGGGGATTGTGCAATGTTAGTAAGCCTGTACCGCTACAACCCGGAAACCGACAATGCGCCCTATATGCAGGACGTAGAGCTGGATATACCGGAAGGAAAGGACCTGATGGTTCTGGATGTCCTTAACCTGGTCAAGGAGCAAGACCCCTCAATGGCCTATCGCCGTTCCTGTCGGGAAGGCGTCTGTGGGTCCGATGGTATGAACATGAATGGCAAGAACGGTCTTGCCTGCATCACGCCGCTGTCGGAAGTGCTCAAGAACAACAAGCTGGTTGTTCGCCCACTTCCGGGCCTGCCGGTGATTCGTGACCTGGTTGTGGACATGAGCCTGTTCTACAAGCAGTACGAGAAGGTTATGCCGTACCTGGTCAACGACAATCCGGCGCCCGCCATTGAGCGTTACCAGTCACCGGAAGACCGGGAAAAGCTGGACGGCCTGTACGAGTGTATTCTCTGTGCCTGCTGTTCCACGGCTTGCCCCTCATTCTGGTGGAATCCGGACAAGTTCGTTGGCCCGGCCGGATTGCTGCAAGCCTACCGGTTCCTGGCCGACAGCCGGGATACTGCACAGGAGGAGCGTCTTGCCAATCTGGATGATCCGTTCAGCGTATTCCGCTGTCGGGGCATCATGAACTGTGTCAGCGTTTGTCCGAAAGGCCTTAACCCAACACGGGCGATCGGCCACATTCGGAACCTTCTGCTTCAGCGGGCGACGTAAGCAGAATCTGAAACAAACGCTATACTGTGCTGACAAGGCTCGCACCCGGAAGGGCCCGCAACGACGCGGGCCCTTCAACCAAAGGCTTATAGTCAAAAGTCTTAGCAGGGTGCACACTACGCAGGCCGTCACGGGAGCTTAAAAGGTTCCTGACGGATTGCTGAGTATAATAACCACCGGGGAACGGAAAACATCCTTGTTGGATGTGGTGGCCAAAGTCGATCCCGTAAAAACCCGTATTGACTCAGATATACCCCTGGCCGACCATAGCCAGCTCCCCGCACCAGCCCAAGGTGAGCTATTCAAAATGCACGAAAGCATAATGGAGCAGTTGTGGCAGACTTCCCACCTACAAGGAGGGAATCTCGCCTATGTTGAACAGCTTTTCGAAACCTACCTGACAGACCCCAATGCCGTTCCCGAAGAATGGCGCAGCTATTTCGATAAACTTCCCAGTGTGGATGGCTACAAAGGCCGTGATATAGATCATTCGTCCATCCGCCAGCAGTTTGAACACATATCCCGTAACCAGCGCTTTCTAGCCAGCAGCGGCGTACCTGCCAGTGCAACGGTTGATGCCGACAAAAAGCAGATCCGTGTCCTCCAGTTGATCAATGCCTTCCGTTTTCGTGGCCACCAGGAAGCAAAGCTGGATCCCCTCGGTGTATGGAACCGTCCACAGGTTGAAGATCTCGATCCATCCTTTCACGAACTATCGGAAGCGGACTACGACCTCGAGTTTCAGACCGGCTCGCTGAACTTTGGCTCCGAGACAATGAAGCTTCGGGACATCGTTGGTGGTCTTCGGCAGACGTACTGTGAAAGCATCGGTGCGGAATATATGCACGTTGTGGACACTCGTATCAAACGCTGGTTCCAGCAACGCATGGAGCCGGTACGCTCGCGTCCCAACTACGAGTCTGGAACCCGTAAGCATTTGCTGGAACGGTTAACCGCAGCGGAAGGCCTCGAAAAGTATCTGGGTTCCCGCTATCCGGGCGTAAAACGGTTTGGGCTTGAAGGTGGCGAGAGCCTGATTCCCTGTCTGGATGAGCTGATCCAGCGGGCAGGCAGCTACGGCGCGAAGGAAATCGTGTTGGGCATGGCCCACCGGGGCAGGTTGAATGTTCTGGTTAATACACTCGGCAAGAACCCGAAAGAACTGTTTGACGAGTTTGAAGGCAAGAAACTCGCTGATTCCGGTTCTGGTGACGTTAAATACCATCAGGGTTTCTCTTCCAACGTGATGACCGAAGGTGGCGAAATCCACCTTGCGCTGGCGTTTAACCCGTCGCACCTTGAGATCGTGTCTCCGGTGGTTGAAGGCTCAGTCCGTGCCCGCCAGACCCGGCGCAACGACCCTAACGGCACCCAGTGTGTGCCCATCATCATGCACGGTGACGCAGCGTTCGCCGGGCAGGGTGTGGTTATGGAAACCTTCCAGATGTCCCAGACCCGGGGCTATGGTGTTGGCGGTACTATTCATATCGTCATCAACAACCAGGTCGGTTTTACCACCAGCAAGCAGGAAGATGCCCGTTCCACGGAATACTGCACCGATGTGGCCAAGATGATTCAGGCCCCAATCCTGCACGTGAACGCGGACGATCCCGAGGCGGTCATGTTCGTGACCCAGATGGCCATGGATTACCGCCACGAGTTCAAGAACGATGTGGTGATCGATCTGGTGTGCTATCGCCGCCGCGGACACAATGAGGCAGATGAGCCGGCCGCAACACAGCCGGTGATGTACGAAAAGATTCGCAAGCTGACAACCACCCGCAACCTCTATGCGGAAAAACTGGTTGCTGACGGTGTGATCACTGAGGACGAAGCCAAACAGATCGAACTGGACTACCGGGACGAGTTGGATAAGGGCGACCACGTGGTCAAGTCCCTGGTCAAGGAGCCCAACAAGGATCTGTATGTCGACTGGACGCCGTACCTGGGGCATGAGTGGACTGCCAAGTGCAAATCCAGTGTCGCCCTCAAGACGATCCAGAAACTGGGTAAGAAACTGACTCACGTGCCGGAAGGCTTCAGTGTTCAACGCCAGGTGTCCAAGATTGTCAGCGACCGGGAAAAAATGACCGCCGGCGCGCTACCGATCAACTGGGGCTACGGTGAAGTGATGGCCTACGCCACGCTTCTGAACGAAGGGCACCCCATCCGGATTACCGGCCAGGACGTTGGTCGCGGCACCTTCTCTCACCGCCACGCGGTACTGCACAACCAGAAGGACGGTGCCCACCATATTGCGCTGGAGCACATTGCCGAGAACCAGCCGAAGTTTGAAATCTACGACTCACTGCTCTCAGAAGAGGCGGTGATGGCGTTCGAGTATGGTTATTCCACCACGGCGCCCAATGGTCTTGTGGTCTGGGAAGCCCAGTTTGGTGACTTCGCCAATGGCGCCCAGGTGGTGATTGACCAGTTCCTGACCAGTGGTGAGCACAAGTGGGGGCGTCTGTGCGGCCTCACGCTGCTGTTGCCTCATGGCTATGAAGGCCAGGGTCCGGAGCACAGTTCGGCAAGGTTGGAGCGTTTCCTGCAGTTGTCCGCGGAACACAACATCCAGGTTTGCGTGCCAACCACGCCATCCCAGGTGTTCCACATGCTGCGTCGTCAGGTCAAGCGTCCGCTGCGTAAACCTTTGGTTGCGATTACGCCAAAGAGCCTGTTGCGTCATAAGGAAGCTACCTCGGAACTGGACGACCTGACATCGGGTACCTTCAAGACGGTACTGCCGGAGAAAGAACCCTCCGACCCGAAAAAGGTCACTCGTCTGATTCTGTGCAGCGGTAAGGTCTACTTCGACCTGTTGGAGCGCAAGAAAGCGGACGAGCGGGATGACGTTGCTATTGTTCGTATCGAACAGCTATACCCATTCCCGGGTGACGATCTGGACGAGCTCCTGAGCCAGCACAGCAAGCTCAAGCACGTGGTCTGGTGCCAGGAAGAGCCCATGAACCAGGGGGCCTGGTATTGCAGCCAGCATCATATGCGTAATGCGCTGCATCGTCATAATCCCAAGCTGTATCTTCAGTATGCCGGTCGTGACGCCTCCGCTGCTCCGGCTTGTGGCCATATGTCGGTTCACATTGAAGAGCAGAAAAAACTGGTTAACGACGCGTTTGAAATCTGACGAGCTACCGAACTAAGGATCCGAGATGTCAACTGAAATAAAAGCCCCCGTATTCCCAGAGTCGGTCGCAGAAGGGACAGTCGCGACCTGGCATAAGCAGCCTGGCGAAGCCTGTTCACGTGACGAACTGATTGTCGATATTGAAACCGACAAGGTCGTACTCGAGGTGGTAGCTCCGGCGGATGGTGTTATCGAGGAAGTACTCAAGGGCGAAGGCGACACCGTAGAAAGTGGTGAAGTCGTCGGTAAGTTCAAGGAAGGCGCGGCTGGTGATTCCAAGCCTGCAGCCAAAGATGACAGCAAGAAAGAAGAAAGTAAGCCCGAAGCGACTTCGGAAAAGTCCTCCGAAGCACCAGCCAGGTCATCTGGCGAAGCCATCCTCAGCCCGGCAGCGCGGAAGTTGGCGGAAGAGAATAGCGTTGATCCGGACGCCGTCGAAGGTACCGGAAAAGACGGTCGTGTAACAAAAGAAGATGTTCAGAATCATATAGATGCGGGTAAATCTTCAGGGTCTTCTCCAGCTCCTGCATCGAAGCCGGCCGGCGATATGCCGCAGGTGGATGTTGGTTCCGGCGAGCGTCCGGAGAAGCGGGTTCCCATGACGCGTCTGCGTGCCAGTATCGCGAAACGACTGGTCAATGCTCAGCAGACCGCGGCCATGCTCACCACGTTCAACGAAGTGAACATGGGGCCGGTCATGGAGCTGCGCAAGCAATACAAGGAAAGCTTCGAGAAGCGCCATGGGGTCAAGCTCGGTTTCATGTCCTTCTTTACCAAGGCAGCGACCGAAGCGCTGAAACGCTTCCCTGCGGTTAACGCCTCCATCGACGGTAACGACATGGTTTACCATGGTTACCAGGATATCGGTATTGCTGTGTCAAGTGATCGCGGCCTCGTTGTGCCTGTGGTTCGTGACACCGACGCGCTCGGCCTGGCCGACATTGAGAAGAAGATCGTCGAGTACGGAACCAAGGCCAAAGACGGCAAGCTCGGTATCGAGGATATGACCGGTGGCACCTTTACCATCACCAACGGTGGTATCTTCGGTTCACTGATCTCCACGCCGATCCTCAACCCGCCACAGACGGCCATTCTGGGTATGCACAAGATCCAGGAGCGTCCGATGGCAGTGAACGGCAAGGTCGAGATTCAGCCGATGATGTATCTGGCGCTTTCCTACGACCACCGCATGATCGATGGCAAGGAAGCAGTGCAGTTCCTGGTGGCTATCAAGGAAATGCTTGAAGACCCAGCGCGCATTCTGCTGGACGTCTGAGCTGACACTTAACGAATTGGAAAACGGGATAAAACATGTCTGACAAGTACGACGTAATCGTCATTGGCGCTGGCCCGGGCGGCTATGTTGCCGCCATCAAAGCGGCTCAGCTGGGCCTGAAAACCGCGTGCATCGAGTCCTGGACCGATAAAGAAGGCAAGAACCGTCTAGGCGGTACCTGCCTGAATGTGGGCTGCATTCCATCCAAGGCGTTGCTGGAGATTTCCCATAAATATGAGGAAGCCAGCCACGATTTTGCCGAGCAGGGCATTATCGCCAAGGAAGTCGGCTTCGACATCGCCAAGATGATGAAGCGCAAAGAAGGCATCGTGGACCAGTTGACCGGTGGCATCGGCGGCCTGTTCAAGTCTAACGGCGTTACACCGATCTATGGCCACGGGAAACTGTTGGCCAACCGTAACGTGGAAGTGACCGACAAGGATGGCAAGAAAAAAACCTACGAGGCGGAGAACGTGATTATCGCCACGGGTTCACGTCCCATCCAGATTCCACCTGCGCCGTTCGATGGCACGCACATCGTGGACTCTGAGGGCGCTCTGGAATTCACTGAGGTTCCCAAGCGTCTCGGCGTTATCGGGGCAGGTGTTATCGGTCTCGAGCTGGGCAGCGTATGGGCTCGCCTGGGGGCAGAGGTAACCGTACTTGAAGCGGTTGACACCTTCCTGCCAGTCGTTGACCAGCAGGTTGCCAAGGATGCACTGAAACAGTTCCAGAAGCAGGGGCTTAACGTTGTGCTGGGCGCACGTATGACCGGTGCGGAAGTCAAGCGCAAACTGGTTAATGTGACCTATGAAGATTCGAAGGGTAAGCAGGAAGCCAAGTTTGACAAGCTGATCGTCGCCGTTGGCCGTCGCCCATATACCGATAACCTGCTGTCTGAAGACTCCGGTGTTAAGTTGGACGAACGCGGTTTCATCTTCGTGGATGACAACTGTAAAACCGAAGCGCCCGGTGTCTGGGCGGTTGGTGACGTGGTTCGTGGTCCGATGCTGGCCCACAAGGCATCCGAAGAAGGCGTTATGGTTGCTGAGCGTATTGCCGGGCACAAGCCGCAGGTTAACTACGACTGCATCCCGAACGTGATCTACACGTCGCCGGAAGTTGCCTGGGTCGGGAAGACCGAGCAGGAGATGAAAGCGGAAGGTGAGGAGTACAATGTGGGTACTTTCCCATTCGCCGCCAATGGTCGAGCCATGGCAGCGAATGCGGCGTCCGGCATGGTCAAGATCATCGCCGACGCGAAAACCGACCGTATTGTCGGTTTCCACGTGGTGGGTCCCCAGGCCTCTGAAATCGTTGCTCAGGGCGTCATCGCCATGGAGTTTGGTTCCAGTGCCGAAGATCTCGCCCTGACCTGTTTTGCACATCCGACTCTGTCCGAGTCCGTGCATGAAGCGGCTCTGGGTGTTGCCGGCGGAGCGATTCACATCGCCAACCGTCGCAAAAAGAAGTAACGCGAGCCAGGAAACAGGGGCGCCAATGACGGCGCCCCGCTGCTATTAAAACGGCTGGTTTTCGGTCGCGTTAAGGATGCGCTGAGGTGATCCCCGGCGCATCAAACCGAATTCGCACTGCGCGGGTTCAATTTCCGTATGTGGTTATCCTCCATCAGAAAGCGGGACATTAACTATGAATTTGCATGAATATCAGGGCAAACAGCTTTTCGCTGAATATGGCCTGCCAGTATCCAAGGGCATTGCCTGCGATACCCCCAAAGACGCAGTGGCCGCTGCTGACGAAATCGGCGGCGACGCCTGGGTAGTAAAAGCTCAGGTTCACGCTGGTGGCCGCGGCAAGGCCGGCGGTGTAAAACTGGTCAAGAGCAAGGACGATATCCGCACCTTCGCTGAGAACTGGCTTGGCAAGAATCTGGTGACCTACCAGACCGACGAAAACGGCCAGCCAGTCAGCAAGATTCTTGTTGAGTCCCTTACCGATATCGACCAGGAACTCTACCTGGGCGCGGTTGTTGATCGCGGTACCCGTCGTATCGTGTTCATGGCTTCCACCGAAGGTGGTGTTGAAATCGAAAAGGTTGCCGAAGAAACCCCGGAAAAGATCCTGAAGGCCGAAGTTGACCCACTGGTCGGAGCACAGCCATTCCAGGGGCGCGAACTGGCGTTCAAGCTAGGCCTGGAAGGCAAGCAGATTGGTCAGTTCACCAAGATTTTCCTGGGCCTGGCGAAACTGTTCGAGGAGTGCGATCTGGCGCTGGTTGAGATTAACCCGCTGGTTATCACTCCAGCCGGTGACCTGCACTGCCTGGACGCCAAGATTGGCGTTGATGGTAACGCGCTGTACCGTCAGAAGAAGATCCACGAGATGCACGATCCCTCCCAGGAAGATTCCCGGGAAGCGGAAGCTGCCAAGTGGGAGCTCAACTACGTGGCGCTGGATGGCAACATCGGCTGCATGGTAAATGGCGCTGGATTGGCCATGGGTACCATGGACATCATCAAGCTGTCCGGTGGCCAGCCTGCGAACTTCCTGGACGTTGGCGGCGGTGCCACCAAGGAACGTGTTTCCGAAGCGTTCAAGATCATCCTGTCTGACGACAACGTGAAAGCGGTACTGGTCAATATCTTCGGCGGCATTGTTCGCTGTGACATGATTGCCGAAGGCATCATCGGCGCCGTAAAAGATGTTGGCGTCAAGGTTCCTGTGGTTGTGCGTCTGGAAGGCAACAACGCCGAGAAGGGCACTAAAGTACTCGCTGACAGTGGCCTGAACATCATTGCCGCCACCAGTCTGTCGAATGCGGCAGAGCAAGTCGTTAAAGCCGCGGGGGGTAAATAATGAGCATCCTGATCAACAAAGACACCAAGGTTATCTGCCAGGGCTTTACTGGCGCACAGGGTACGTTCCACTCTGAGCAGGCCATCGAATATGGCACCAAAATGGTTGGTGGCGTAAGCCCCGGTAAGGGCGGCACCGAACACCTGGGCCTGCCGGTGTTCAACACCGTGCGTGAAGCGGTCGAGAAGACGGGCGCCGAAGCCACGGTTATCTACGTTCCGGCGCCGTTCTGTAAAGACGCCATCGTTGAAGCCGCTGACGCTGGTATCCAACTGATCGTCTGCATCACCGAAGGCATCCCGACCATCGACATGCTCTATGCGAAAGAGTACGTCGATCGCAAGGGTGTTCGCATGATCGGGCCGAACTGCCCGGGTGTGATCACGCCAGGCGAGAGCAAAATCGGTATCATGCCGGGCCACATCCACAAGCCGGGCAAAGTGGGCATCGTGTCCCGCTCAGGTACCCTGACGTACGAAGCGGTCAAGCAAACCACCGACTTCGGTTACGGCCAGTCTACCTGCGTTGGCATCGGTGGTGACCCGATTCCGGGTTCCAACTTCATCGACATCCTGCAGTTGCTGCAGGACGATCCGCAGACAGAAGCCATCGTGATGATCGGCGAGATCGGCGGGACCGCTGAGGAAGAAGCCGCTGCGTTCATCAAGGACAACGTCAGCAAGCCGGTGGTGTCTTACATCGCGGGTGTGACAGCGCCTCCTGGTAAGCGTATGGGCCACGCCGGTGCGATTATCTCCGGTGGTAAGGGTACGGCGGATGAGAAATTCGCGGCTCTGAACGACGCCGGTGTCAAAACTGTGCGCAGCCTGGCTGAAATCGGCAAGGCGCTGAAGGAAGTGACTGGCTGGTAAACTACCGCCGGTGAATGAAAGCCCCCGGGTCTGTTTTGCGGACTGCCGGGGGCTTTTTGTTTTCTGGCGTCAGCGCAGGTTTTTCAATGCCTTCTTAACGCGGGCCACACATAAGACTATAATGCCCGGTCAGCCTGCAATATGATGGCTGTTCCCTATAAATAAAAGGAGTTCATGCTTTGAGTTCTGTCGATTCCCAGCAACGGATTTTGTCCGGCATGCGTCCCACCGGCAAGTTGCACCTCGGCCATTATCACGGTGTTCTGAAGAACTGGGTGAAACTCCAGCATGAATTCGAATGCTTCTTCTTCGTTGCCGACTGGCACGCGTTAACCACCAACTATGATGATCCCAGCGGCATTGAGGATAGCGTCTGGGATATGGTGATCGACTGGCTCGCGGCAGGCGTCAATCCCGGGTCCTCAACGATGTTCATCCAGTCCAAGGTGCCGGAACACGCGGAGCTTCATCTTTTACTGTCGATGATTACCCCATTGGGCTGGCTTGAGCGTGTACCCACGTACAAGGATCAGCAGGAAAAACTGCGCGAGAAAGACCTGGCTACCTACGGCTTTCTCGGCTATCCGCTGCTGCAGAGCGCGGACATTCTGATGTATCGGGCCGGTCGGGTACCCGTGGGTGCAGACCAGGTGTCCCACGTGGAAATCACGCGCGAAGTCGCTCGCCGCTTCAATCACATCTACGGCCGTGAGCCGGGATTTGAAGACCAGGCAGAGGGCGCCATCGTCAAGATGGGCAAGAAAAACGCAAAGCTTTACCGCACCCTGAAGAAGCGTTACCAGGAAGAGGGCGATATGGAAGCCCTGGAAACGGCGCGGGCATTGCTCAAGGAGCAGCAGAACATCTCCCTGGGCGATCGTGAGCGGCTGTACGGTTATATCGAAGGTGGCGGTAAGGTGATCCTTCCAGAGCCCCAGCCCCTGCTGACACCGGAATCTAAGATGCCAGGACTGGACGGCCAGAAAATGTCCAAGTCCTACGACAACTATATCGGTTTGCGCGAAGAGCCTGACAGCGTCGCCCAGAAAATCCGCACCATGCAGACCGACCCCCAGCGGGTAAGGCGTACCGATCCGGGCGAACCGGAGAAGTGTCCGGTTTGGGGGCTTCATCAGGTTTATTCCGATGCGGATACCCAGGAATGGGTGCAAACCGGCTGCCGCTCGGCGGGCATTGGGTGCCTGGAGTGCAAGAAGCCGCTGATTGACTCGATTATTGAAGAGCAGCGGCCCCTGCATGAACGTGCTCGTGAATATGAAGGCAATCCGGACCTGGTTCACGCCATTATTGAAGAAGGATGCGAGCATGCCAGGGATGCCGCGAGGGATACCCTTGAGGAAGTTCGGACAGCCATGGGCCTGAACTACCGCTGAGCCCCGACGCTGACAATTCCGGAGAGACCATGACAGAGGACACCACAGGCAATACGACGGCGGATGAGGGGGCTGAGGCGCCCGGGGCGCCCGTTGAGCAGGCGCCACTTGCCCGTGTCTCCGGTAAGCCGGTGGTTGATCTGCCTCGTGACCTGTATATACCTCCCGATGCCCTGGCGGTCTTCCTTGAGGCCTTTGAGGGGCCATTGGATCTGTTGCTGTATCTGATCCGACGTCAAAACATGGACATCCTCGACATTGATGTCAGTGAGATTACCAAGCAGTACATGGATTACATCGGCGCCGTTGAAGCCATGCGGTTCGAGCTGGCCGCAGAGTATCTGGTTATGGCAGCGACCCTGGCGGAGATAAAATCCAGGATGCTGCTGCCGCGACAGGAATCCGAGGACGAAGAGGACATCGATCCGCGGGCAGAGCTGATACGCAGGCTCCAGCAGTATGAGCGCTTCAAGCAGGCCGCGGAAGATATTGACGACTTGCCACGGCTTGAACGGGACAATTTCGTTGCCTCTGCGGCGCTGCCCCGGATGCCTTCCAGTCAGCCCCATCCGGACGTGGACCTGCGGGAAATACTGTTTGCGCTGCAGGGCGTGCTCAAGCGTGCAGACCTGTTTACCAGCCACCACGTGGAGAGGGAGCGTTTATCCACCCGTGAACGTATGTCGGCAATATTGTCGGTCCTGCGGGATGACCAGTTCGTGACATTCGAAAGTCTGTTCACTCCAGAGGAAGGGCGATTGGGGGTCGTGGTGAGTTTTCTGGCGACCCTGGAACTGGTCAAGGAGCAATTGATCGAAGTGGTCCAGGCCGAGGTGCTGGGGCCGATCCATGTCAGGGCGAGAGCGGTATGAACGAGGACAATCTCCGGAAAATACAGGCCATAACCGAAGCTGCATTGCTGGCAGCGGGAAAACCCTTATCGGTCGACCAGTTACGGGATCTTTTCGAAGAAGGTGAGCGCCCGGCCCGTCAGATAATGGAGCATGTACTGGTCTTGCTGGAGCAGTCTTGCCAGGGGCGGGGATTCGAGCTGAAGAAAACCGCCAGTGGTTACCGTCTTCAGGTGCGGGAAGAGTTTGCTCCGTGGGTGGGGCGTTTATTCGAAGAAAAGCCCCAGAGGTACTCCCGAGCACTGCTGGAGACGTTGGCGCTGGTTGCCTATCGCCAGCCCATAACCCGCGGTGAGATTGAGGATATTCGGGGCGTCACCGTCAGCAGCAACATTGTCCGTACGCTGCTTGAGCGGGAGTGGGTGAGGGTAGTCGGGCACCGCGACGTGCCGGGTAGGCCTGCTATGTATGCCACCACCCGTCAGTTTCTGGACTATTTCAATCTGGAAGGTCTGGACCAGATGCCGCCCTTGTCAGAAATCCGGGATCTGGAAGAGATCGGTCGGGAAATCGAAAAGAACATGCAGGCCGAGATCGAATTTGAATCTCCGGCCCGGAATGCTGGTGACGATGGGGATGACGCCAATCCCGATAACGCGCCAGGACAAACACTTCACTGATGCCACCGGCGTCAGTCACTCTTTAAGGATAGATCCATGGCGGCCAATCGCCCCAGAAAACCCGAACAGCGGCAGCCGGATGAAACCACCGTTTCCGGCCCGGAGCGCATACAGAAGCTACTGGCACGAGCCGGTGTGGGATCGCGTCGGGAAGTTGAGTCCTGGATCGAAGCCGGTCGCCTGAGCATCAATGGGAATCCGGTTGAGCCGGGGCAGAAAGTCACGGTTGATGATCGCATTGAGTTGGATGGCAAGCGCCTCGACATTGCGGCCGGGGCCGAGGTGGTCAGGCGTGTACTCATCTACAACAAACCGGAAGGCGAGGTCACCACACGCCGAGACCCGGAAGGACGACCGACGGTATTCGACAGCCTTCCCCGGCTCCGTGACCATCGCTGGATTGCCATTGGGCGGCTGGACATCAATACCACCGGCCTGGTGCTGTTCACCACCGATGGGGAACTCGCCAACCGGCTGATGCATCCGTCACGCCAGATTGACCGCGAATACGCGGTCCGGGTATTTGGTGAAGTGGATGAGGCGATGATCAAAAGATTGTCTGAGGGCGTGCTGCTCGACGACGGTATGGCGAAGTTTTCGGACATCAGCGAGGCCGGGGGAAAGGGGATCAACCAATGGTTCCATGTGACGCTTCTGGAAGGCCGTAACCGTGAAGTGCGCCGGCTTTGGGAATCCCAGGGGGTGAGGGTCAGCCGCTTGAAACGTGTGCGCTACGGGCCGATTTTCCTGCCAAGCCGCCTGACGGTTGGTAAGTGGGAAGAGCTGGATCAGAAAGCCGTGGATTCGCTGAGCAAAGCCGTCGATTTGAAGCCTGTGGGCATTCCGGCCAAGACGCCGTCTGAGCAAAAGACCCTTGATCGTAAGCGTCGTAAGCAGGCCGGGGCAGGTCCGCGTAAATCAGGCGGCGCGCGATGGCAGGTTGATAGTACTGGCCCGTCGACGGGCCGGAAGTCATCAGGCAAGCCACCGGCAAAGTCTGGAAAACGCTGATCAGTTGCTGATAGCGGCGAAAACCCGTGTGCAATTGCGGCCATGGGCTTTCGCCCGATACAACGCTTCGTCGGCGCGGGCGAGCCACTGGTCGGCGGTCTCGTCTGCCAGTCTCATGGCCACACCGCAGCTGGCGGTTACTGTGACATCGGTATCCCCGCAGTCCACGACAATGGTACTGATGAAGTCGCGAATACGGTCGCCAACCTCGCGGGCGTTCGCCTCGTCGGTATGGGCCAGCAGGATGGCGAACTCTTCCCCACCAAAGCGGTACACACTGTCGGAGTTTCTGACAGCCTTCTCGAGTTCGGCGGCCGCCAGTTTCAGCATGTGATCACCCACGACATGGCCGTACTGGTCATTCACCTGCTTGAAATGATCCAGATCGCACAGGATCAGTGAATACTGCTCTCCATGCCTGTCGCCAAGACAACTGGCACGGGACAGCGCCTCGTCCATAGCACGCTTGTTGGGAACACCGGTCAGGCAATCCGTCAGTGACGCCTGTTCGATGGCAATAAACTGGCAGGCATTGCGAATGGGGCAGATGGTGGCCGCAAGCATCAGCTCTATGCCTTCGAGCTCCTGTTCCGTGAATTTCTGTCGACGGCTGAGAGAGAGCGTGCCATAGAAACCGCCTTCGAGATTGAGCCGATAATCACAGCTGTGGGGGCCGCCTTTGCCAGTCACATAGACAAAATCCCTTGAACCGATGGTATGCCGATAAGTCAGGCAGTCGTAAGGAACTACGCTGGCGATCTCTTCAGCCAGAATCGCCAGTTGGGTTTCCAGGCTGAGTGTCGTGGACAGTCTTCGGGTCAGCCTTGTGAGCACATCCGGAGATTCATTCCAGTCGCGATGCGCCTGTCTCAGGGCCGCGAGTTTCTGAGGTTGTGGTCCAGACTTGTTGATCGACGGAATCTGTTTCACTTAAAGCTGCCTGTAAAGGTATTTTCTCTGGTTAAGCATAATTGGGGCCAAAAATAAATTAGTGCCCAATAACAGTCAGATATAGCGATTTTGTTCTCGATTTTCCAAGGATTAAAACAGACTTGATGGCGAGCACGTCAAATTTCCGGCATACGTTTGCCGGCATGACCAGATCGTTAAAATGTCCGACAAGGGGATTGGGCTCACGGGTGCCTGTGGTAAACTTCTGCGCTTATTCTTTGCTGCCAGTAGCGAGTGAGCGACCAACTTTATGAGGTTTCAGGCCCCCGAAAGTCTTTCCGAACAGATAGCCCAGCACCTGGGGCAGCGCATTGTGACCGGCGACCTGAGGCCGGGCGAGCGGATCCAGGAACTCAAGGTTGCCGGTGAGCTGAACGTCAGTCGCGGTTCCGTGCGCGAGGCGTTGTTGATTCTCCAACGCCGTCATCTGGTGGATATCTTTCCTCGCCGTGGTGCCGTGGTGTCCCGTTTGACTCCGGAGCTGGTCAACAGCCTCTATGATATCTACATTGATTTGCTGTGCATGCTGGGGCGGAAGGTACTTGAGCGTTGGTCCGGCAGTGAACTGTCTGGCGTTATGGGTCAGGTGCGGGAGCTTCAGGCGGTCATTGATGCACTCAATTCCTCCGGCGGAGATGCTGCCGAGCAGGTCATTGATGCCGGATTCGGAGTAATGCGCTACGCCTATGGGTTGGTGGAAAATCCGTTCCTTGAGGAAACCCTGGAAAACTTCCGGCCTGCGATCAGCCGGACCTATTTCGTCGCACTGGAGAACTTCCGCGATGAACTGGCGGAAACCGGGCAGTTTTTCCGGCAACTTGCGGACGCAGCGGTGCGTGACGACGCCGCCGGCCTTGAAACCGCCATCTGTGAGTTTGGCGAACATCAGCGTGAACAGGTACTGAGTATTCTCAGGGAAGAGGTGAGCGCCTGATATGCGCCTGAAGTCCATCAAGTTATCCGGTTTCAAATCTTTCGTTGACCCGACCACGGTGCCGTTTCCCTCTAACATGACGGCGGTCGTGGGCCCTAACGGTTGTGGCAAGTCCAATATCATCGATGCGGTTCGCTGGGTGATGGGGGAAAGCTCGGCCAAGTATCTGCGTGGCGAGTCCATGTCGGACGTTATCTTCAACGGTTCCAGTGCGCGTAAACCGGTTGGCCAGGCCTCCATAGAACTGGTTTTCGACAACAGCGACGGTTCGGCGCCCGGCGAGTTCGTACGTTTCAATGAAATTTCGGTACGCCGCCGTGTTTCCCGTGAGGGGCAGTCGGAATACTTTCTGAACGGCTCCAAATGCCGGAGGCGTGACATTACCGATCTTTTCCTCGGGACCGGGCTGGGCCCCCGCAGCTACGCCATCATCGAGCAGGGGATGATCTCGCGGTTGATCGAGGCCAAGCCGGAAGAGTTGCGGGTGTATATCGAGGAAGCGGCGGGTATCTCCAAGTACAAGGAGCGCCGCAAGGAAACCGAAAGCCGCATCCGCCGGACCCAGGAGAACCTGGAACGCCTGACGGATCTTCGGGACGAACTTGGCAGGCAGCTGCAACACCTTGAGCGTCAGGCTCAGTCGGCGGAAAAGTACAAAGCCTACAAACAGGAAGAGCGCCAGAAAAAGGCCGAGCTGACGGTGTTGCGCTGGCAGTCCCTGGACACCGATCTTCAGACTTGGCGCACTCGCATCCGGGATACCGAGCTCGAGCTCGAGAAGCAGCTGTCTGAACGTGTCAGCCTGGAAACAGCTCTTGAATCCCTGCGGGACGGGCATCAGGAACGTAACGAACATTTCAATCGGGCGCAGGCGCGTTACTACGAAGCCGGTGCCGATATTGCCCGCATTGAGCAGAGCCTTGAGCACCAACGAGAGCGCAGCCGCCAGACGGCCGCGGAACTGGACCAGGCCATGGCCAATCAGCGCGAACTGGCTCGGGAACTGGAACAGGATGAAGAGAAACTGGCGGGCATTCAGGAAGAACTGGATATGTTGGAGCCCGAACAGGAGGCGCTGGTCCTGAAATCGGAGGAATCCGGAGAAAAGCTCCAGAGTGCCGAGGATGCCATGAGCGAATGGCAGCACAACTGGGAGGATTTCAGTTCCCGTTCAGCGGATGCGCGCCGACAGGCGGAACTGGCCCAGTCCAGTATCCGTTCCCAGGAAAATGCCATTGAACAACTGCGCACCCGTCAACAACGGCTTCGTGAAGAACAGGATTTGCTTGAAGGGCAGGTTGATCGGGCGGAACTGGACGACCTGCTGGAGCAGCAGGAAACCCTGGAGCTTCAGAGGGAGGAAGCCGCGGAGCGAATCAACGTTGTCCAGGACGAACTCCAGGAGGCACGCCACCACCAGCGGGACGCAGAGCAGGCTGCCACAGAGGCGCGCCAGCAGGTCCAGAGTCTAAGGGCTTCGCTTGAATCCCAGCAGGCCTTGTTGGATGAACAGATGGGCAGCCAGGACGACACCCTGCAGGCCTGGCTCAATGAACACAGCCTTAGCGACAGCCCACGACTGGCCACGCAGCTTCGTATCGACGATGGCTGGGAATTTGCGGTAGAGCAGGTAATTGGGCGTTTCAGCCAGGGGCTGAGCGTACCGGGGCTGGGAGCAGTGCATGCCAACATGGCTGATGCTCCCCGAGGTTTGGCCCTGGTGAATAGTGACTCCAGCGCCAATGGTCCATTAACGGGGCTCGCAAGCAAAGTATCCGGTGCCGGGGGCATGGCATCCTTGCTGGCGCTTGTTGATACCGCGGAGTCCATGGAGGACGCACTGGAACGGCAGAAAGGTTTGGCGCCGGGCAGGAGTGTCATTACCCCCGAGGGTGCCTGGTTGTCCGCTGACTGGGTGTTGATGCCCGATTCCGACGCAGCCCAGATTGGCGTAATCGAACGCCAGAAGAAAGTCACCGCACTGACAGCAGAGCTGGAGCAGGCGGAAGCCTCCCTGGAAGCCGCCACCGATAATCTGGACCGGTTGCTGGAACAGTCAGAACGGGCGGAAGCTGCCAGGGACGATGCCCAGGGCCGGCTGGCGGATGTTGATCGGGAACTCGCCACCCTGTCATCCAAGATCAGTGGTCTGAAGGCGCGTGCGGAACAGATTGATGCGAGGCTTCAACGCATTCGTGACGATCTTGCTGACGTCTCCATGAATCTCGAGGAGCAGCAGGGACAACTGCTGGAAACCCGCGAGGAGTGGCAGCAGGCCCTGGCATCGACGGAAGACAGCGATGAAGAGAAGGAGCGGCTGCTTGAGCGTCGGGACGTGCTGCGTGAAAACCTTGACCGGCTTCGCCAGGAGGCTCGGCACGATCGCGATCACGCCCACCAGTTACAACTACAGCTTCAGTCTTTGAACAGCCAGCGCGATGGCTTGCGCCAGACCATTGATCGAATGCAATTGCAGAAAGAGCGTCTGGACGAGCGACTCGATATTCTCCGTGAAAGCCGCGAAAACGCCGAAGAGCCCATTGAAGATCTGAAAATGCAGCTGGAAGGCCTGCTGGACAGGCGCTTGGCTGAAGAGGAAAAGTTGGGTGCTGCCCGAGACGCGCTTGAAGAAATTGACCAGGAGGTGCGTGATCGGGAGCAAAGTCGCAGCCGGATAGAACATACCATTCAGGACGTCCGTGCCAGCCTCGAGAAGCTGAAAATGGAATCCCAGGCCCTGGAGATTCGTGCAGGCAATCACCTGGAGCAGCTCGAGGAACTGGATGTCCGCCTGCAGGAAGTGCTGTCAACGTTGCCTGAAGATGCCAGCGAGAAAGCCTGGGCTGAAGACCTCGAGAAAATCGGGTCCCGGATTCAGCGTCTGGGTGCCATCAACCTTGCGGCCATCGAGGAGTATCAGGTTCAGAGTGAGCGTAAGACCTATCTGGACAGTCAGCATGAAGATCTGATGGAAGCGCTCGAGACCCTGGACAACGCCATACGCAAGATCGATCGCGAAACCCGGCAGCGCTTCAAGGAGACGTTCGATCAGGTCAATGGGGGGCTTCAGGCGCTGTTCCCGAAAGTGTTCGGTGGCGGCAATGCGTACCTTGAGCTTACGGGTGAGGACCTGCTGGAAACAGGGGTTGCCATCATGGCAAGGCCGCCGGGCAAGAAAAACAGCACCATTCATTTGCTCTCCGGCGGGGAGAAAGCACTGACGGCCATTGCATTGGTGTTCTCCATCTTCCAGCTTAATCCGGCCCCGTTCTGTATGCTGGATGAGGTGGATGCTCCGTTGGACGATGCTAACGTGGGGCGGTACGCCAACATGGTCAAGGAAATGTCAAAACAGGTACAGTTCATCTACATTACCCACAACAAGATCGCCATGGAAATGGCCGACCAACTGATGGGGGTCACGATGCATGAGCCAGGATGCTCACGGCTGGTATCGGTAGATGTTGACGAGGCTGCCGCGTTGGCTGAAGCATGATGACATGTCGCTGGCGGACAGGCGGTCAAGGTTCGTGCAAAAATGACAAAACTGCCATCTGGCCTGTGTTTGCGTTGTATTCATTACAGGCTTTTCTTAGAGTAGCAACGATATCTGATCTGCAAACAGGACAGCACCACTATGTCTCTTAGGGAATGGTTAATTGCCATCGGTACCCTGGTTATACTCGGTATTGTGATTGATGGCCTGCGCCGGATGAGGCGCGCCCGTAAGGAATCAATCGCGATATCCTCTGGCATGGGCGCGGACGATCTCGACGATTCCCCGTTGGACCAAGACTACAACCCTGAGCTCCCAAATGGTGGGGCGCGAACCATTTCACGGGACACGCTGGAAGAGCGCGGCTACGTAAAACCGGAAAAGAGCCGTTTCGCCAAGCCCAAGCCCAAACCGACCAGGCCGGTGGTCAGCAGCGCGGCCGCGACGGCCAAGGATGACTCCGAAGAGCTGACTGCAGAGCGTGAACCGGAGCCGGAAAATCTGGCCGCCAGTGAACCCAGTGACGTTGACTACGATTCTGACATCGGTTGGGGGGCAGTAGATGAGGAACCGGAAACCGATATAGCGGATTCTGGCCCGGACGACAAAGGGATTCCCCCCACGGTAACCACCGAGGTCGAGGAAGACACGGCAAGGCGGGAAGCCACATCACGGCAATCCGGGCAGCCCCTCGCCGGAGCCAACCGGCCGGAGGCCCGGGAAGTGGTGGTTATCAATGTGTTGGCGAAAAGTGAGCAGAATTTCGAGGGCACCAAACTCAAGGCGCTGTTCGAAGCTTGTGGCCTGGAACATGGCGACATGGATATCTACCATCGCCACGAGCAGTCTGACACCACCAGCCCGGTGCAGTTCAGCGTGGCCAGCGCCGTAGAGCCCGGTACCTTCAAACCCGAGGATATGCCAGCCTTGTCCACGCCGGGGATCAGTTTCTTTATGAGCATGCCCGGGCCTACCAATTCCATGCAGGCCTTTGAGTTCATGCTGGAAACGGCGCAGTGCGTGGTGCGCAATCTTGGCGGTGAACTGAAGGACGAGCGCCGCAGCGTGATGACCCCGCAAACCATTGAGCACTGCCGCCAACGCATCCGCGAATTTGAACGTAAACAACGATCCCCCAGACAATGACCAAAGCCTCTCCCGACGTTATCAGCCGGGCCGGAGAACTCCGGGATATCATCACTGAGCATAACTATCAGTACTATGTTCTGGACGATCCCCGGGTTCCGGATGCCGAGTACGACCGCCTGTTTCGGGAATTACAGGACCTCGAAGCGCAATACCCCGATATTGTGACGCCTGATACCCCCACTCGCCGGGTGGGGGCATCGGTGGAAACCACCTTTGAGGAAGTTGTCCATCGTATCCCCATGCTTTCCCTGGACAATGCGTTCAGTGATGAAGAACTGAGGGACTTTGACCGCCGGGTGAGAGATCGGCTCAAGACCGAAGAAGACATTGAGTATGTCTGCGAGCCCAAGCTGGATGGGCTGGCGGTTAGTCTTCATTACGAATCTGGCGTGCTGACCCGGGCCGCTACACGCGGTGATGGCTATACAGGTGAGGATATCACCGCCAACATCCGTACCATCCCGTCGGTGCCCCTGAGACTTCGTGGTGACAACATCCCTGAGCTGGTGGAGGTCCGGGGAGAGGTGTATATGCCCCGGGAAGGGTTCGAAACCCTGAACAAACGTCTGGCGGACAAGGGAGAGAAGACGTTTGTTAACCCCCGTAATGCTGCCGCCGGCAGTCTGAGACAGAAAAAGCCCACCGTGACGGCCCGACGTCCACTCGAATTGTGCGCCTACAGTGTCGCGCTTGAGGACGAAAGCCGGCTGCCCGCCACCCATTGGGAAGGGCTGCAACAGGTTGGTGCCTGGGGTTTCCGGATCAACCCTGAGATGCGTCGGGCGACCGGCGCGGGGGACTGTCTGCAGGCTTACAATGAGCTGATGGATAAGCGTGCCAGCCTACCTTATGAAATCGATGGCATTGTCTTCAAGGTAAACAGCCTGGCATTGCAGCGGCAGTTGGGGTTCGTCTCCCGTGCCCCCCGATGGGCCATTGCCCAGAAATTTCCGGCGCAGGAAGAACTGACGGTCATTGAAGACGTGGAATTCCAGGTCGGCCGTACTGGCGCGATCACACCAGTCGCCCGGCTCAAGCCGGTATTTGTGGGAGGCGTCACCGTAAGCAATGCCACTCTGCATAATATGGACGAAATCCAGCGACTGGGTGTCCGTATCGGAGACACCGTGTTCGTTCGACGGGCGGGGGATGTGATTCCCCAAGTGGTCAAGGTTGTGACCGAACGGCGCCCTGACAATGCCCGTGAGGTCCAGCTTCCGGACGCCTGCCCGGTATGCCAGTCTGACATTGTGCAGATCGAGGGCGAGGTAGTGGCCCGCTGTTCCGGCGGGCTGTTCTGTCCGGCACAGCGTAAGGAGGCCATCCGGCACTATGCATCCCGAAAGGCGCTGGACATAGAAGGGCTAGGGGACAAGTGGATTGATATTCTGGTGGACAGGGAACTGGTCACCACGGTTGCGGATCTTTACCTGTTAAAGAAAGCCGATTTGACGGGTCTTGAACGTATGGGTGATAAATCCGCGGGTAATCTGATCGATGCCATTGATTGCTCCCGCCACCCGGTCCTTTGGAAATTCCTGTATGCCCTTGGTATTCGGGAGGTGGGCGAGGCAACCGCCAAGGCCCTGGCCAGCCACTTTGGCACCCTGGAAGCCATTGGTGAGGCTGACGAGGATGCCCTGCAGTCGGTGTCTGACGTTGGGCCCATTGTCGCCGGCCACATTCGTAGTTTCTTCGACCAGACCCACAACCAGGAAACCATTCAGGCCCTGAAAGACGCTGGGGTTCAATGGCAGACCGAAGAGATCACCGCCAGTGAAAAGCCGCTGAAGGGAGAGACCTGGGTACTGACGGGGTCACTGTCCGACATGACGAGGGATGACGCCAAGGCAAAATTGGAGTCCCTTGGGGCCAAAGTAGCGGGAAGCGTCTCCGGCAAGACCTCCTGTGTTGTTGCCGGCGAAGCCGCCGGTTCGAAGCTGACGAAGGCCGAGAATTTGGGAGTCCCGGTAATGGACGAGTCCGCCTTCGTCGATTTTCTTGGCACCCACGGCCTGGAATAAACCTCTGGCCACGGCGCACACTATGGTTCGTCCGTGGCCAGAATCTGAGAACTCGCGCAGATCCTGCCTCCGTGAAATTGATTACCATGAGCTTGTTCTGTAACGGTGTGTAAAGCACCTATAAAAACAATGCTCTGAAACGGACTTTTTCATGCGCGCCGATTCGCTCTCTTGCCTCTCCTGTGCTCTTCGCTGTTTTCCTCGCGGGGGCTGTCTTGCCCTGCTGTCACTGATCCTGGTTGTCATTGGCGGTTGCAAGACCGAACAGGACGCCGAAGACCCCTACATTCTGGGAACACCGCCGGACGAAGCTTATCTGGGCGTTGAATACGCCTACAATTTTGGCGCTTTCGACAGCGACGATATTCTCGATTATTCACTCACCAATGCACCGTCCTGGCTGGCGCTGGAAGACACCAGCAACAAGGCACGCCAGGGCGTCATCATGCGGGGCGTTCCGGGGCTGACCGGTGGCTCGAGAGGCCGTGATGACCTCGGCACTACGGAGAACATCACTCTGGTTGGCAATGATGGCCGTGCGGCCGGTACACAGCCATTTGACATTGAGGTCCGGGAAAACGTGCTCAGCCTGGCCATCGACGATTTTACCGAGGGAGAGGCGTTCGAGGCGCCGGAGGAACGGGATAATCGGTGCGAGGCTCCGGAGATCGGAGAAATCGGTCGACAGACATATGAGGTGAACGAGTACGACGATGATGGCGCCGTCGTTAAAACCGTTCAACGCACCAGCGCCACCTATCCCGTTCTTGTGCGGGTACTGCTTGATCAGCCTTCTGTCACCCGTGTGTCGGTGGCCTTTGAGCTGGACTCCAGCTTTAATCCACAACGCTGTGACGAGGATATTGATCCCCCTCATCAGCGTTGTGAAAATGGCGCCGCCAACGATAACGAGGCGATCATCGGCAAGGACATTGTTGGTTTGGGGACGCAGAGCGAACCGACCTTACCAGTGCCTTCCTATCTTCAGTATCAGCCAGACGATGATGGGTTCCTGTCCAAGGGGGTGATTACTCTGGAGCCCGGAATCACCGAATGTTACATCCGCCTGGAAGTTATCGAGGACACCGAGGCCGAACCCCTGGAAACCCTGAACATCCGACTGACCGAGGTGCGGTCCGGCCTCGCCGGGCTTGGCAGTTCCAATTCCGGTGTCAGGGAATTACTGCGGATTGCGGACAATGAGCCAACAGTGCGCCTGGAAACCGAGGCCGGCGGTACCCGCGATGCGCTTAATGTCGGCGAAGTTCGCGAGTATGTTGCTTTAATCAGCGGTGAACGAGCCGGTGCTTATAGCGTGAAACTTGGAGAGGATGATGACTCCGATGTGATTCTGGGCGAGGATTTCCTTGTGGAAGTCCGGGACGGGAATGGCGAGTGGGTGGAAGGGGATCTTCTGACCTTTGCCGAGGGCGTTGAGGAAATGCGCTTTCGTATCCGCATTCCCGACGACTACACCAACGGCCAGCTGGAAAACGATCGTTTCCTTCTTTTGGGTCTGGACGAACGTTATCAGTCCGGAAGGGAGAATTTCGCGGCCTCGGCGGATGCGGACAAACTGCGGGTGAACATCAACGAACTGACTTCACCGATTGAGGTGGGCAACAGTGTGGCCTTTGTTCCCACCGACACGGCCTTCGGGCACAACGGTCGTCTTTTCATTGCAGGCTATCGTATCGATGATGGTGACCGTCCCTGGGTGCGTATCGTCACGCAGAAAGGGGAAGTAACGGAGCAGCCGTTGTCAGAGGCCGCTATTGCCCAGGGTGGGGAACCGGTTGTCGGTTTTGTCGAACGTAACTTTAAGGAAGGAGATGACGACGTTACCCGCTACGAATTCGTCGTGTCGTTCGGCAGTAAACAGACACCGGACGGTGCCCCTGGCGGCAATGGTGTGGATGTTCATACCCTGCTTTACTTCTTCGACACCGCTCAGGATCCGGACAGTTATGTGCCGGTTTGGAGCATTGTGACCGGCACATCCGGTGATGATTTTCCCCGATGGACTGGGATTGATAAAGATGGTGGTTACGTCGTGAACGCCGGGGAAACCGATGGCCAGTGGACGAACGAAAACGCTGCTGGTGGTGTGGACAGTTTTCTCCAGAGAATTGACACTACCGTTGACGGCAACTCGGTTGTGCCGGTGGTTGCCTGGATACGACAGGTCGGGTCAGCAGGGCATGATGAGTCGGTTGTAGGAGGCAGTACGTCCACCAGCAGTCCGCTGCTGATCGGGGATTCCTCAGGCGCGGTGAGTGGCCAACCCCAACTTGGCGGAAAAGACGCGTTCTTTTATATTGCCTCCAGCGCAGACAGTACAATTAACGTCAGGCAGCGTGGAACCGCTGGCAACGAAGATCTCTCCGACGGCATCTACGGGACCAACAATGTCTGGTTGGTGGGCCAGAGTACCGGCAACTATAGCGTCGAGTCTGGCGATGGAAACCGCTCACTGAAGCGTCGTCAGATCAACAGCCAGGCCGGGTTTGCATTGTCCTATACGGCGTTGGGAGATGTCACTCGCGCCTTTACGTTCAATGACTTGGATGATGCATCCACTGAGTCTCTACGTGCGGTGCGCACTTACGACCGGGACATTCTGGTTGCAGGAAGTACCAACGGTAATTTCAGCGAAAGCGAGGGAAACAGCCAGACTCATCCGATCCTGGCCAGAATTTCACTGGAAGAAAACAGCGATGATGACACTGACAGCAGCCGGGAATGGAGAACTCAGTTGCCACTGGTTGGTGCTGAGGGTGAAATAGAACGGCTGGAAAACTACCGCGATGACGAAATAACAGCCCTGGTCAAAATCGTCAGTGGTGCCTCTGAGACCTGGGAGGTTCGGCTGTTTACTGGAGAGGGGCTGCCGTTGCATTAATCGAATGCGGGCGATGTGCCCACTGCTATACGCTACCCTCGTGCCGGCTGGCGTTGGCGTACAACTTCAGGTAATCGGTGCTGGTGACGATACCGGCTGACTGGCCCCTCTCATCAACCACCAGGGCCGCATTCAGTTGGTGAGCGAGCATCAGCCTTGCCAACTGGTGGGCATCGGTCTCGGGCGACGAGGTCAGGAAGGCGGGTAGTTCGATATTCACGAAGCTCGCGCTCATGGCGTTTGCATCGGTTTCGTGGAGCCAGGCTAGCAACCAGCGTAGATCCACGAGCCCTGCTACGTTACCGTCTGCGGTAATCACGAGATGGTTGACGCCGTTTTCATCCATGGCTTCCATCGCGTCAGCAACGCTTGCGGTGGCTGGCAGAGAGTGCAGGGCGGGGGTGCAGATCTGAGATACCGGCAGGTAGGCCCGTCGCTCTTTGGGTTCACCGGACGCTGCGGCACCGTATTCCTCAATGGCACGCTGCCGTCCGGAGCGGGCGGCAAGCTGGAACTCGGCGTCGGTTGCCTCACTGTGCTGAACATCGATATTGTGGGATTCGCTCAGTTCTGTAACGTCACCTACGCGGCGGCCCCGGAATATCTCCGGCAGGCGTGTCCCAACGGGTCTGCCGGGTTCACTGACATGAATGGACATAATGATCTGCTCCGGTTACAACAGGGCCTTCTCCGGTTATCGGCAGACAATTTGATTTCTTCAGGCGCTAATAGTTTCCTGCTCTGTTATTTCCACGCGGTGGCAGCGGCCCGTCGCGACCCGTTTTGCCAGGGATCCGGGGAGGCAGACAGGCTGGCCGGAGAGCCGGTCGGCAAGGTACTCTGCGAGCAGGGGAGCGTAACTCAACCCCTTGCTGCCCAAGCCGGTAAACAGGTTGATGCCTTCCAATGGTTGCCCATAAGCGTCCACTAGTGGACCAGCGACCGGCTGATAATCATGGGTTGTGCATCGAAACCCGACTTTGCCATCGAGTTTCGCCGGATCAACGTCGCCTGAATCCCTGTCTACCGAGCCTGGAACCATCGCATCCAGCATCGATAGGTTATCCCGGTGGCTTTCGGTGGAAAGGGTTGGCGATGAGTCATGAAGATCGAAGGTGGCACCCGCCAGTGTCATGCCACCGTGGGCGGGATTGAGATACCCTGATCCACATACCACTACATCAGGGCAATTCACCGCCTTCGCAGGCAAGTGGGTTACTTGCCCTCGAATCGCGCGAAAACGGAAGCTGCCCTTCAGCGGAATCAGGTCCGGTGTCTGATGGCCGGCGCATATCACCACCCTGTCGACCACAACATCCTGCTCGCCGTTACCTGCGATATGCCATTTGCCGTTGCAGGGAGTAAGTCGGTGGACGTCAAACCCAAAACATTGAAAAATCCGCTCGTGCTCTATCAATGCCCGGCAAAGGCCGCCGGGCTCAAGCCATCCACTGTGAGGAAACCAGAGGCCTCCCCGAGTCAGGGGAATGCCGGCAAGCTCAGACGCCTGTTCCGGGCTGATCTGCTGCAATACGGCGCTTGGATAGTCGTTGCGGGCGATGAAGCGGTTCTGACGGTCTTGCTCGCTATCACTGTGCGCCAGTTGAACAAGCCCGGAAGGATGCCAGTGCTCCCCGCCGAACTGTTGATAGTAACGTTGACTGAACAGCAACGATGAGAGACCGAGCTTTGCCTGATCGTTGAACTCAATGCCCAGTTTGACATACAGCGCACCCTGGATATTGCCAGAGGCGGCTGTTCCAGCCTCTTGAGCCTGGTCAATCACCGTGACATGCAATCCCCGCTCCGCCAGATTCCGGGCGAGCAGGCTGCCGGCAACCCCGGCGCCGATGATGGCAATGGATTCAACATCATTCGCGGCTGGTGGTGTTCCGGGGCTGGTGGCATCACCCAGTGTGCCGGTCAACATGTCCCATTTCTGGCCAAATCCGGGTGCTTTTCGCATGGCGAAGCCAGCAGCAATCAGCCGTCTCCGCACCTCGCCAACGGATGTAAAGGTGGCGATCGTCGCGCCGGGCTTGCTGTGGCCGGGCATCGCGTCGATGATTTCACTCGTCCACATGCCCGGATTTTTAGCGGGCGCGAAACCGTCCAGGAACCAGGCATCGGCCTGAAAATCCAGCTCACGCCATGCATCGGCTACGTCGCCGAAAAACAGGGTCAGCCTGACGTGACCGCCGGCGAGTACCAGGCGATGGGTACCGGTGATGGGGGCAGGATACTGTTCAAGCAGTTGGTCAGCGTAGACCTTGAGCTCCGGCCACATCGTAAGTGCTCGGGCAAGGTCCTCCGGAGTCAACGGGTGGCGTTCGGCGGAGACGAAATGCAGGCAGCCGTTGCGTGGTGTGGCTGTCTCATTCCAGGCTTGCCAGGCTGCGAGGAAATTCAGGCCAGTGCCAAACCCAGTTTCCGCGATGACGAAGGAGGAGGCTGCGGGCAATAAGGAGAAACGTTCGCGAAGCCGGTTCTGGCCGATAAACACATACCGCGCTTCTTCAAGGCCGTTCTCGCTGCAGAAGTAAACATCGCCAAAGCGGCGACAGCGGGGTGCGCCACTGCTCCAATCAATGTCTGCGGTTTCAATGGACGGTAGCCTGGGGTCAGTCACAATCATCGTATCCGGTCAGTAGGCTTGATGGGCTACTCTGCCGCGGTATCGGTTTGCCGGACCGAAACGCTACGGATAATGACGGGTTCCTGGGGTACATCCGCCATGCCTCGGGATCTCACCGTTTTCTTGCTGGCGATGGCATCCACAACACCCATTCCCCCTGTCACCTTGCCAAATACCGCGTAGCCCGGGCCGCGGACACCTGCGTTCAGGAAATCGTTGTCGGTCAGGTTGATAAAAAACTGGGACGTGGCGGAGTCCGGTGAGCTTGTGCGGGCCATGGCGATGGTTCCGCGAAGGTTTTTGGCGGTTGGCCTGGCTTCGTTCCGGATGGGGCTACGGGTCTGCTTCTGGTTTAGATCCTGATCAAAACCGCCGCCCTGGATCATGAAACCAGGAATGACCCTATGGAACAGCGTACCCTCGTAGAACCCGTTTTTGGCATAGGTAATAAAATTATCAACGGTCTCGGGAGCGATGTCCGGGCGCAGAGTCACCTCAATGGCACCTTCGCTGGTTTCAATAATCACCTGGGGCTGCTCACCCTGTTGCCCTTCTGCCGCCAGGCAGTTGCCGATACCCAGCATGAAGGTTACAGATAGAGCGATTTGCATCACATAACGAAACGGTTTTACGAAATTTGTCATTCTATAATGGCTCACGTAGTTAGTTCAGGGAATAGTAGGTAGCTTCGGGAATGTTTGCTGCGATACTGTTCCCATGAATCCAGTCTGTTGCAGGATGTTAGCAGATAATACTTGTCAAGTCGGGCATATTCCCTGCGGAGTTCATGACTATCAGCTAACCTTTTATCGCATCAGTGGCATTGATGCACTCTGACCGGGCCAGGTTGTACGGCAATCACTGTGAAGCTATTGGAGGCATACCTTGAAAATCCGTCAGGGCTTCGAAGAAAAATCCCGTCTCGGTCGGTTGCTGATAAACCGGGGATACCTTTCCGAAATTCAGTTGGAAGAGGGCCTGCGCCTACAGCATGAGACCGGTCAGCGGCTCGGCGAGGTGTTTATACAGTCCGGCTGGATTACCGAGCGCGAGTTGCATCGGGTTCTCAAGCACCAATCCCGTTACCGCAACGCGGCTGCACTGGTCACTATGGCGGTATTGCCTTTTCAGCCATTGGTCAGTTTTGCCGCTGGCAGCACCACGAATGATTCACGAGACGTTACGGACGCCGCGCAATTGTACGAGCGTGCCGGTTTGGCGCCGCTTAATGACGACGAGATGGCCGGCGTGTCGGGGCAGGGTGATCAATCCTTGTTGGATCGTATCGCCACGGTATCTGCCATGACCGGAAGTAACGACGGGACAGGAGAGGTTGATCCGGATGTCATCGAAGGCCTGAAACTAACAGCGAACATTTTCGTGCCGGTGCTGAACTTCCTGGATTCTGATCTGACGATATCCGGTGTGCATTATCGGGATGATGTTCCCCGTTACATGGTTCGTGACGATGGCGGACTCACCCTGGCGTTCCCGGAAAGGATCGAACAGATCCGCATGGACAATATACGGGTCAGCGGCAGTCAGGGACCGTCCATGGGGAACATTGCACTCGACAATATCCGCTTCCATCCCGATTCACAGATGACGATCTATACTCGCTGATGGGATGCGTTGGGCTCCGACGTTTGCGGAGCCCAGAAGCCGTCAGGCGCTCGCCAGAACGGTACGGTGTGATACGGCCTTTTGCTCGCCCTGAGCACCGTAGAGGGTCTGGTGCCCGGAAACGCCGCGGAATATATCAGTAAGACGTGAAAGGCGCTTCTGAAGGTGACTGACAACCCGCCCATTATTGCTATTCAACTGGTGACAGGTTTTAAGGCGTTCGTCGGCCTCCCGCCACAAGTCGTAAACATCTGACAGGCCGGCGCTGAGAATAAACCGTGAGGGTGCTCCGTTTTCAGGTCGAAACCCCATCGACACCAGAAGGCGGATTTTGAGTTTGGCCCGTTCACGAATCTGACCCAACAGAGTGTTTTTCTCGCCAGTCAGTGATTCGAGTTTACGGATATCAGATGTGGAAAGGCAGGCTTTTTCCTGCTGCAGGACGTCCGCCAGGGATTCGAGTTGACGGATATCCTGAGATAAAAGGTCTTTCAGTTCATCAATTGCGGCCATGATCTACTCACCCGAAAATGCTTTCATCCATCTCAAGCATTTTCTGGGCCAGTTTCTCTGCATCAACCTTGTAGGAGCCGCTTTCAAGGGCAGAGCGGATCTGCTCGATACGGTCATCGTCCATTTCCGGATAACTGCCGAGCTTTTGTTCGAGCTGTTTCAGGTTCTTCGCCTGGCTGCTCAAATTGACATTTTCACCACGGGCGCCTTGCGCCTGGGTCTTTGCCTGCTCAGCTGTAGAGGGCTGAGTGCTCTGGGTAGCGGAAGATTTATCGGCCGTGGTTTTCTGGGTGTTGACCTGGCCTGGGCCTATTCCATTAAAGTCAACTGACATAACGTTACCTGCTTAACTGGTCGGCCGCGTTGGGCGGCTCCAAAATTTCATACCTGTCTATCGGCATGGCCTGACGTTTCTTTAGCGATTTTTGCAAGAGTTAAATGACACTCTTGTCATCTTTCCAAAAAACCGGCAACAGATTGCCGTTTCCGGTGAATCAATGCCGGGAACGAGGTTACATGGGAATCTCGACATGCCCGGGAGCAGTCACACGGGCACGCACGGTGCGGGAGGACGAGAGGTTCTCAACCAGAACCTGTTCTCCAATCCCGGCACTGGCCAGGGCCTTACCCCTTGAGTTTACCGAAAAATTGCCGCTGCGGGCGCTGATGATAACATGGTCTCCGCGTTCGATCGCTGCCGGAGCCAGCACCAAATCCGGTGTAAATACGGTACCGGCGTTCACGCCGCGGCGCATTTCCATGCCCACTAACTGGTCGACATTGGTTATTGCGCCCCGTCGAATCGAATTCACCACCACGTTATCCGACTGTATTGCTGCTTTTGTCAGTCGTTCGCCGCGCCCCAGGGGGCGGGCGGCGACCATGGCTTCACCGGTTATCGTGACGGATACCGGAAGGAACATGCGCCAGGGGCGCTCGCCCTCGCAGGAAACCAGTAGCGAGGGTTGGGTGGTCCTCCAGGGGTCGCCGCTGAACGATACGCTGAGTGGGGTATCACAGGTTGCGAGCGAGAGGCGTGCGTCGAGTTGGCCGGTATCGTGGGAAACCGTAAAGCCTTCGTTTGCCTGAGCCTCTGAAAATGCCTCCAGAAATTGTTCCGCGCTGCTTTGAATTTGTTCGGACGTGGTCGTGGAGGCCATTGCCGGGCCGGCTGTTACGGCGAATAACAATATGATGGCGAAATTGGTAATGCGCATACGCGGCAGTTTGTCCTATGCTGTCATTAACCGGGTAAAGCCCCGAGTTCAGGAATATCCTAATGATTTCCGGATTCGGCCGTTAAGCCTATCGAGTGAGTCAATAAACCGGCACATAGCCGGTTCCACGCGACTTTCTAGAATAACGCAGCAAGATGCGTGCCGGCAGCAAGACGTTTCGAGTGGGAGATATAAACGATGGCAGGGGTATTGGACAGTGTAAATCAGCGCACCCAGCTGGTGGGCCAGAATCGTCTGGAGCTTCTGTTATTTCGCCTTCGTGGCCGGCAGATGTACGGCATCAACGTCTTCAAGGTCAAGGAAGTGTTGCAGTGCCCCAGGCTGTCATCGTTGCCGAACAGTCGCCCTATGGTTCGGGGCGTGGCCCATATTCGTGGCGAGACCATCCCTATCATTGACCTTGGTATGTCAATCCGGCTTCCCGGTATTCCCAAGGAAGAGATGGCCACCAGCTTCGTGATCATTACTGAGTACAACCGAAAAACCCAGGGTTTCCTGGTGGCTGGTGTCGACCGCATCGTGAATATGAACTGGGAAGACATCCTGCCGCCACCCAAGGGTGCGGGCAAAGACGTTTACTTGACAGCGGTAACGCACTTTGAAGACAAGCTGATTGAGATTATCGATGTTGAAAAGATCCTGTCTGAAGTCTCTCCGTTTGAGGAGGATGTCACCGAAGACGTTCGCAACCGCAGTTCAGAGCGGGTGCCTGGCCATCTGCCAGTGCTTGTCGTGGATGATTCCGCAGTGGCCCGACGTCAGATCGAGCGTTGCCTCACGGCTATCGGTATGGAAGTGGTGACAAAAAATGATGGCAAGCAGGCCTTGGATTACCTAAAAGAAGTTACGGCAGATGGCTCTCGCGCCATCGATCACCTGTGTTTGATCATATCCGATGTCGAAATGCCGGAAATGGACGGGTACACTCTGGTCACCAAGTGTAAAAATGAGCCTGCAATCAAGGATGTATTTATCATGCTGCACACGTCCCTGAGTGGCGTGTTTAACAAGGCGATGGTGCAGAAGGTGGGCGCTGACGATTTCATGGCTAAATTCAGCCCCGATGAGCTGGCTGAAAGAGTCATGGAAATTGTCGACCGCGAGCAGTGACGCTCTTCCGTTACTTCCGACTCACTCGATAATGAGATCCAATGAAAGCTGAAATAACGCCACAGGAATACGAGGCCTTTAAATCATTCCTGCAGGATGCGTGTGGCATTTTGCTCGGGGAGAACAAGCAGTATCTGGTAAAAAGCCGTTTACGGCGGATCATGGAAGAGAACAAGCTAAGTACCCTGGGTGATCTGCTGGATCGCGTGAAGCGAACCGGACGTAGCAGTTTGAAGGAAGTCGTGATCGACGCGATGACGACGAATGAAACCCTCTGGTTTCGGGACAATCACCCGTTCCGCATCCTGCAGGAAAAGCTGCTGCCGGAATTCGGCAACAGAAAATCAGCGCAGTCACTTCGTATCTGGTCTGCAGCCTGTTCGACAGGCCAGGAGCCCTATTCGGTAGCGATGATTATTGAAGAATTTCGTCGCCAGCGGCCGGGTAGGCTGCGGGATGTGAAGATCACCGCCACCGACATCTCCAAAAGCGTTCTAGAGGTTGCGCGCCGTGGCGAGTACGAAATGATCGCCATTGGCCGGGGCCTGTCACCTGAGCGGCAAAAGCAGTTTTTTACTCCCGCCATGAATGGCAGTTGGCAGATCCGACCGCAAATCAAGAGCATGGTGGAATTCAGGGAGCTGAACCTGCTTGAACGCTACATGCTCGGGAAGTTTGACATTGTTATGTGCCGGAACGTACTGATCTACTTTTCGGCAGAGCTTAAAAAGGACATCCTGACCCGTATCCATGCCACTCTCAATCCCGGTGGTTACCTGATACTGGGAGCATCGGAATCGCTGAACGGGTTGCCTCATCTCTACGAAATGGTGCAGTGCCACCCAGGGATCATCTACCGCAAGAAATAGGCCCACCCAATGCCGATCAATGTATGGATACTGGTCGCCGCCCAGGCGCTTGCCATGTGTACAGCGCCTTTCATCGTCTTTATCGGAAGCATTCACGGACGTCTTCTGGCGCCATCACCTGAGTGGGCAACCTTGCCCGTGGGCCTTGTGGTAGTTGGAACGGTCCTGGCTATAAAGCCTGCTACGTGGCTGATGGAACGCCTGGGGCGCAAGCCGGTTATGTTGCTTGGCACGCTGGCGGGTGTGGTGTCCGGGTTGTTCGGTGCGCTGGCAGCCTGGAGTGCGAGTTTCCCGTTCTTGTGCGCTGCGGCGGTTGTGGGCGGAACCGGGCTGGCGGTGGTTCACCAATACCGCTTTGCGGCCATGGAGTCGGTAGCGCCCGAGATGGCTGGCTCCGCAGCAGCCAGGGTGCTTCTAGGCGGCCTCGTAGCGGCGTGGCTGGGGCCGGAAATTGCGCTTTTGGGCGGTGGAGGCCAAGCCGAGCACCCTTTCATGGGCGGCTGGCTTGCATTGAGTGCCGTGCAGGTGGTTGCCATGGTCGTACTGGTTTTCGGGTACCGCGCCAGCGGGGAGCGAGTACGGGAAGCCTTGGGGGAGGGCGGTCGTCCAATGGCAAACATCCTGAGGCAACCGGTCATTTGGGCGGCGATCAGTTCCGCGGCTATCGGTTATGCCCTCATGAGCTTTATCATGACGGCAACACCACTGAGTATGACGGAAGTGGCCGACCACCCGCTTGAAGATGCCAAGTGGGTCATTCAGATTCACATCATGGCCATGTATCTGCCGTCGCTGATAAGTGGCTGGTTCATTCGTGTGGTGGGTATTCCAAGGATGATGGGGCTGGGATTGCTGGCCTATCTGGGGTGTGTGGCCCTGGCGTTCAGCGGTATCAGCTTTCACCATTACCTGTTTGCACTCATCCTGTTGGGGGTTGGCTGGAACTTCCTGTTTGTCGGCGGCACCACGCTATTACCGCAGGGATATCGCGATGAGGAGCGGTTCCGTGTTCAGGGGCTCAACGACCTGATGGTATTCGGCTCGCAGGCGACAGCTGCACTGAGTGCTGGTGCGGTATTGGCGGCGTTTGATTGGAATGGATTGTTGCTGATTGCCATACCGTTCCTGGTGTTACACGGTGTCTTGATGGCCGTTTGGCTGATGAGCCGGCCCCAGAACAGGGGCCGGCATCCCGCTTGAATGTTTATACCAGGTTGTAGACGAAGACGATGGCTACAGCAACGGGTGTGAAGTAACGCAGTACGCGATACCAGAGCGAGAATGTGCCCGCTGACATGCCCAGTTCGCTTTCCAGCGCCTGTCGAGACATTGTCCAGCCGACAAACACGGCGACCAGCAGTCCGCCCAGGGGCAACAGGATATTAGCGGTCAGGAAGTCCAGAAGGTCGAAGATGGTTTTGCCTTCGAACATCGCAAACATGCCCAGCGGTGTCACGTCCGACCACAGGTTTAGCGAAAGTACGGAGGCCACACCCAATAACCAGCACACGATGCCTGCCCCGACGGTACTCACCGTGCGGTTCATACCTTTCTGTTCCTCAAGCCATTCAACAATCGGCTCCAGCAGGGAAATGCCGGATGTCCAGGCGGCAAAGATCAGCAACACGAAGAACAGCGTACCGAAGAGGCTGCCCATGGGCATTTGTCCGAACGCCAGTGGCAGGGTTTGGAAAATCAGGCCGGGGCCGGCACCTGGCTCAAGGCCATTGGCGAATACGATCGGGAAGATAGCCAGCCCGGCCAGCAAGGCCACGGCGGTATCCATGATTGAGACAGTCACGGAGGTTTTGGCGATGGAGATGTTTTTTGGCAGATAGGAGCCGTAGGCCATCATGACACCCATGCCGAGGCTGAGCGTGAAAAACGCGTGGCCCAGGGCAACCAAAACGCCCGAAGTGGTGAGCTTTGAGAAGTCAGGCTGGAACAGGAAGGCGACGGCCTGACCAAAGTGGCCAGTGGTCATTGCATAGCCCACGACAATCAGCAGGAGCACGAACAGGGCTGGCATCAGAATACTGACAGCACGCTCAAGCCCGGAACGTACGCCTCGTGCAACCACAACCATGACCAACGCCATGAACAGGGTGTGCCACAGAAGCAGCTTCATTGGATCGCCCAACAGTCCGGAGAAGATGGCGCCTATGGACTCAGCCGACTGGCCAGCCAACTGGCCGGTGGCGGCGGTGCCCACATAGGAAATCGCCCATCCGCCGATCACAGAATAGAACGATAGAATCAGGAACCCCGCCAGAACCCCGACAGCAGCCACCCAGCGCCAAGCAGGTTTCAGACCTTCCTGGCTGGCTATGGCCCGCATGCTGTTGACGGGGCTGAGACCACCACGGCGACCGACTAGCACTTCAGCCATCATGATCGGTAGGCCCACCGCCGCAATGCACAGCAGGTAAACCAGAACAAAGGCACCACCGCCGTTTTCACCGGTGATGTAGGGGAATTTCCAGATATTACCCAGGCCCACCGCTGAGCCTGTTGCGGCAAGTATGAATGCCAGGCGCGAAGACCACAGCCCACGCTTCGCTGTCGCCTGGCCCATGGCACCGCCTTCAGCGGATGAAGAAGCAT